>Ga0210388_10002957_pt1 | contig 13299 bp, 10 predicted proteins | sample IncBWC19OmetaG_FD_155485 | JGI IMG/M metagenome (GOLD analysis project Ga0210388, IMG submission 155485) | Forest soil microbial communities from Barre Woods Harvard Forest LTER site, Petersham, Massachusetts, United States - Inc-BW-C-19-O ... | reverse complement strand
CTCGGCGCGCGGCAAGGTCTACCGCTACACCGTCTGGAGCCACTTCGTCCGCTCGCCGCTGCGCGCGCGCCGCGCCTGGCACGTGCGCGAGCCGCTGGACGTCGAGGCGATCCGCACCGCGGCCGCCGCGCTGGTCGGCGACCACGACTTCCGCGCCTTTCGCGCTTCCGACTGCGACCGCCGCACCACCCGCCGCATCGTGCGGGCGATCGACGTCGATCGGCAGGGCGCGGTCGTCACCATCGACGTCGAGGCGACCGCGTTCCTCAAGAACATGGTCCGCATCCTGGTCGGGACGCTGATCGACGTCGGCCGCGGCCGCCTCCCGCCCGACGCCGTCGGGCGCATGCTGGCGACCGGCGACCGCACCATCGGCGGCATGACCGCCCCCCCCCAGGGCCTGACGCTACTGCGGGTGATTTACTGACTCAGCCGCTTGCTCGACCGGCGGCGGAGGCTCGCCCAGCATCTCGGCGATGCGGGCGTGGACCAGCTTGAGCATGCGATCGCGGTCAGCCGGGCCGAGGCCGGCGGTGGAGATCGGCTCGCCGATCTGCAGCCGGACCTCCCCCGCCCGGATCAGCGGCGAGCCGGGCGGCATCAGCTCGCCCGACCCGCGGATTGCCATCGGGACGATGTCGGCGCCTGAATCAATCGCCAGGTGGAAGCCCCCCTTCTTGAACGACCCCAGCCGGCCGTCGCGCGTGCGGGTCCCTTCCGGGAAGATCACCACCGACTGGCCCGCTTTGATCCGCCGCGCCGCCTCGTCGATGCTCCGGCGTGCCGCCAGGGCGTTCTGGCGGTCGATGAAGATGAAGCGGCCGGCGCCCATCGCCCAGCCGAACAGCGGAATGTAGGAGAGCTGCTTCTTGGCGATGAAGCGGAACGACAGCGGAACGCCGATGAAGACGGCCCAGATGTCGATCATCGAGGCGTGGTTGGCCATGAAGACGTAGGGGCGCTGCGGGTCGAGCTTGCCGCCGAGCGCGACGTTCAGCTTGACCCCCGGGGCGCCGAGAACGATGCGCGACCAGACACGGGCGATGGCCATCACCGCCTCGCCCGTCCGGTCGAACACGGGGGTCACCACGGCGATCACCGACCCAAGGAGGGTGGCCACCACGAAGGAGACGAGCGAGAGGGCCGCGCGGATCATGAGGAGGTGGGGAGGGTCATTGGAAGGTCAGGGGGAACACCATGGGGAACCCCGAGGCGTGCTATCTTTTCACTCACCGTGGACTTCCGGAAGACCTACTACATTCTTCCGAACCTGTTCACCCTCTCGAGCGTCTTCTGCGGGTTCATCTCGATCTCGCTGTCGGCCTCCTCGGGAACGACCGGAAGTGATCTCTACCAGGCTGCCCTGGCCATCTGCTTCGGCTTCTTCTTCGACACCGCCGACGGCCGTGTGGCCCGGCTGACCAAGACGCAGACCGACCTCGGGCGCGACCTCGACTCCCTGGCCGACGCCATCACCTTCGGCGTGGCGCCTGCCATGATGGTCTACAAGTTCGGGCTGACCAGCTTCGGACGGCTGGGGATCTTCTTCGCCGGGCTGTTCGTCTGCGCCGGAGTGATGCGGCTGGCGCGCTTCAACGTGCTCTCCAGGCGCGAGGCGGCCGCAGGGCACCACGCCCCCGGGAAATACACCTTGGGTCTCACCATCCCGGCGGCGGCCAGCGTGCTGGTGCTGATGGTGGTGGTGGCGCACAACGTTCACCCCTACCGGATCGCCAGCGACGGCGCCGTGGCGGCGGTCGTGCTGGTGCTGTCGTACCTGATGGTTTCGAGGGTGAAGTTCCGGTCGTTCAAGGACCTCCGCCTGACCCGCCGGACCATCGAGCTGGCGGTCCTGATCGCCGCCTGCTGGATCCTGGTGGCGATGAACGGCGTCGACAAGGCGCTCATCTTCCTGGTGCTGATCATGGCTTACATCGCGCTCGGGCTGGCCGAGACGGTCCTGCTCATGCGGCGCTCGTTCCTCGAGCAGCGCCGCGAAAAGGCCGCGGCGGCCGACGCCGCGGCCGCGGCGGATGAAGACGCACCCGGCGACGAAGAAGTCCTGCGCGAGCTCGGCGCCTTCGACGAGACGACTTAGCTTTTGGGCTTGGGCTTGGGCTGACCCTTGGCGCTTCCACCGGCCGCCGCGGCCGAGCCACCGTCGTCGAGCTCGACGAACGCACCCCAGGCCGCGCCGATGAGCGGCCCCATCAGGACCGGAAGCTCGACCAACGGGCGATCGGGGACGCCCAGCTTCGCCGCGAAGGCGACGTGCACGCCACCAAACAGCTTACCTGCGCCCCAGTAGAGCGCGCCGCCGACCAGGGCGCCGAAGATCCCTTTGAGCACGGTCGTCCAGACGGTGTCCTGGCGCCAAAAGGGGCGGCCGCAGAGGATCCCGGCCAGGCCACCGACGACGGCATAGGTGACGGTCGCCAGAAACCCGCCGCCGATCCCGAGCTTGAAAGCGCCCGCGCCGACCAGCGCCCCGAGAAAACCGCCCTTGAGAAGGCCGAGAAGAACGCGCCCCATGAACGAACTATAGCAGGCGAAAACCGCGCCGAGCCGGGTCGGCGACCTTAAGATGAGGGCGTCGTTGCATCTACCCAAGCTCATCGACCGAACCAGTGGTGTGCTCCTGCACCCAACCAGCCTATCTGGGGGGGATCTGGGCGCAACGGCGCGCGAGATGGTCGATTTCCTTGCTACCGCCGGACAGAGCTGGTGGCAGATGCTCCCGGTCGGACCGACCGGGTACGGCAACTCCCCGTACAGCGCGCAGTCGGCGTTCGCGGGAAATCCGGCGCTGGTCAGCACCGATCGGCTGATCGCCGACGGCCTGCTGGCCGAGAAGGACCGCCATCGGCCGCCCGACGAGCGGCTTCGCGCGGCGTTCGCCGCCTTTGGAGATGGCGGCAGCGGGCGCGATCTGGCGCCCTTCGTCGAAGAGGCGGGCGCCTGGCTGGATGACTTCGCGCTCTACCGCGCGCTCAAGCGCGACAACGGCGAGCGGCAGTGGACCCTCTGGCCCGCACCGCTGCGCGATCGCGACCCGGCGGCCATCGAGCGGGTGCGCGCGGCGCTGGCCCCGGAGGTCGACTTCGCCCGCTTCGCGCAGTGGCGCTTCTTTGGCGACTGGCAGGCGCTGCGGCAATACGCCCACGCGCGCGGAATCGGCCTCATCGGCGACCTGCCGATTTTCCTGGCGCATGACAGCGCCGACGTCTGGTTGAACCGCCGCCAGTTCTATCTCGACGCCGCCGGCGAGCCGACGCTGGTGGCCGGCGTGCCGCCCGACTATTTCAGCGCCAGCGGTCAGCGCTGGGGAAACCCGCTCTACCGCTGGGCGGAGATGCGCGCCAGTGGGTTCGCCTGGTGGATCGCCCGCTTCCGGGCGACGCTGGCGCTGTTCGACGCCGTCCGCCTCGATCACTTCATCGGCTACACGCGCTACTGGGCGATCCCGGCGCGCGAACCGACGGCGGTGAAGGGGCGCTGGCGGCCCGGCCCCGGCGCGCGGTTCTTTCGGGCGGTCGCCGACGCGCTGGGCGAGCTGCCGCTCATCGCCGAGGATCTGGGGGCGGTCACGCCGGCGGTCGAATCGCTGCGCGCGCGGTTCGGGTTCCCGGGGATCAAGCTCCTCCAGTTCGCGTTCGGGACCGATCCGCAGGCGCCCAGCTTCCTGCCCCACAACTACCCGCGCGCCGCGGTCGCCTACACCGGGACGCACGACAACGACACCACCGCCGGATGGTTCCACGACCCCGGCAGCGGCACCCGCAGCGCCGAACAGGCGGCGCTGGAGCGGCAGACGGCGCTCCGCTACCTGGGCGCGCCCGACGGTGACGACGGACGGGAGATCCACTGGCGCATGATCCGGGCCATCATGGGGTCAGTGGCCAACGTGGCGATCGTCCCGGCGCAGGACCTGCTCGGTCTCAGATCGAATGCGCGCATGAACCAGCCTGGCACGGCCACCGGCAACTGGTCGTTCCGGCTCGAGCCCGGCGCGTTGACCCCAGCCGTCGCCGACCGGCTGCGCGATCTCACCGAGCTCTACGAACGTCGGAGGCCGGAAGCGTGAAACGCCATCTGATTTCTCCGCCTCGCCGGGGCAGGCCCCTCGGCGACAATCCCCTTTGGTACAAGGACGCGATCATCTACGAGGCGCGCGTCCGTTCGTTCTTCGACAGCAACAACGACGGGGTGGGGGACTTCCGGGGCCTGTCGGCGAAGCTCGATTATCTCCAGGATCTGGGCGTCACGGCGATCTGGCTGCTGCCGTTTTATCCCTCGCCGCTGCGCGATGACGGCTACGACATCGCCGACTACACCGACGTCCACCCCGACTGCGGCACGCTCGCCGACTTCGACCACTTGCTCGAGGAGGCGCACCGGCGCGGCCTGCGCATCATCACCGAGCTGGTCCTCAACCACACCTCCGACCAGCACCCCTGGTTCCGCCGCGCCCGGCGGGCGCCGGCCGGATCGGCCGAGCGCAACTTCTACGTCTGGAACGAGACGCCCGAGCGCTACCACGAGGCGCGCATCATCTTCAAAGACTTCGAATCCTCGAACTGGTCCTGGGATCCGCTGGCGCGCGCCTACTACTGGCACCGCTTCTACGCGCATCAACCGGATCTCAACTTCGAGAACCCGGCGGTGCACGAGGCGCTCTTGAACGTGGTCGACTTCTGGTTCGAAAAGGGGGTCGACGGGCTGCGGCTCGACGCGGTCCCCTACCTCTTCGAGGCGGAGGGGACCAACTGCGAGAACCTGCCCGAGACGCACGGATTTCTCCGAAAGCTGCGGGCGCACATCGACGGCAAGTTCAAGGACCGGATGCTGCTCGCCGAGGCGAACCAGTGGCCCGAGGACGCCGCCGCCTACTTCGGCACCGGCGACGAGTGCCACATGAACTTCCACTTCCCGATCATGCCCCGGATGTTCATGGCGATTCACATGGAGGATCGCTTCCCGATCCTCGACATCCTGGCGCAGACGCCGCAGATCCCGGCCAACTGCCAGTGGGCGCTGTTCCTGCGCAACCACGACGAGCTGACGCTGGAGATGGTGACCGACGAGGAGCGGGACTACATGTACCGCGCCTACGCCCACGCCAACGAGATGCGGATCAACCTCGGCATCCGCCGCCGGCTGGCGCCTCTGGTCGGCAACGACCGCCGCAAGATGGAGCTCCTGCACGGCCTCCTGTTCTCGCTGCCGGGGACGCCGGTCCTCTACTACGGCGACGAGATCGGGATGGGGGACAACATCTTCCTCGGCGATCGCAACGGCGTGCGCACGCCGATGCAGTGGAGCGCCGACCGCAACGCCGGCTTCTCGCGCGCCAACCCGCAGCGGCTGATCCTCCCGATCACCATCGACCCCGAGTACCACTACGAGGCGATCAACGTCGAGGCGCAGCAGAACAACCCCAACTCGCTCCTCTGGTGGACCAAGCGCCTCATCACCCTGCGCAAGCAGTTCCAGGCCTTCGGTCGCGGCACCATGGAGGTGCTCACCCCTTCCAACTACCGCGTGCTGGCCTTCATGCGACAGCTCGAGGACGAGACGATCCTCGTGGTGGCCAACCTGTCGCGCTACCCGCAGTACGTGGAGCTCGATCTCGGCAAGTGGAAGGGGATGCGCCCGGTCGAGCTGTTCGGCCACACCGAGTTCCCGGTGATCGGCGAGCTCCCCTACCTGATGACCCTGGGCGGACACGACTTTCATTGGTTCTCGATCGAGTCGCCGCCGTCGACGACCGCCGCCGATCTGGCCGCCGCCTACCAGCCGCCCACCATCACCTGCGCCAGCGCCGAGAGCCTCCTCTTCGGCGAGGACCGGGTCGCGCTGGAGGACGCCCTCCCGGCGTTTCTCGACACCCGGCATTGGTTCGCCGGGCGCGCCTTTCGCACCAGCGCCCTGCGGATCGAAGACGCCTACGCGCTGGGGGGCGCGTTCCTGCTCATCGCGCGCGTCGAGTACGCCGATCGCGATCCCGACGAGTACGTCATTCCGCTGGCGGTCGTGGAGGTGCTGGAGGGGCGCCCGCCCCCGCCGCAGGCGATGGTCGCCTGGCTGACGCTGCCCGGCGGCAACGCCGCGCTGGTCGACGCCATGGAGGACGGCGGCGCGGCGCGGGCGATCCTGACCGCCATCGTCGACAAACGGCGCGCCACCGGCCTCGGCGGCGTGGTGGAGGCGACCCCCTACGTCGCGCTCGACGCGCCCGCTGCCGAGCCGACCAACATCAGCGCCGCGCACGCCGCCGCCGCCATCCGCTACGGCGATCGCTACCTCTTGAAGATGTTCCGCCGGCTCGAGGCGGGGGTGAACCCCGAGCTCGAGATCCCGCGCGTCATCGAGGCCCGAGCGCCGGGGTTGGTCCCGGCGGTGGTGGGCGCGATCGAATACCGACGGCGCGCCGCCGCGCCCAGCACGCTGGCGGTGTTGCAAGCGTTCGTCCCCAACGAAGGGACCGCCTGGACCCACGCGCGCGAGGAGCTTCGCCGCTACTTCGAGCGAGCGCTGACCCGCCACCGTCAGGATCCGCCGCCCGAACGGACGCCCCGTCCGCTGCTCGAGCTGGCGCAGGTCGAGACGCCCCCCGCGGCGCGTGAGGCGATCGGCGCCTACCTCGACCTGGCGGCGCTGATGGGACGCCGCATCGCCGAGATGCACGTGGCGCTCGCCTCGAACAGCGACGATCCGAGCTTCGCGCCCGAGCCGTACAGCGCGCTCGATCGGCGTTCGAAGTATCAGTCGATGCGCAACCTGGTGGGGCGGACGTTGCGGCTCCTGCGCGGCGCGCTCGGGCGCCTCCCGCCGGCCGCCGCCGCGCTGGGGCAGACCCTGGTCGACGGGCACGATCGCATGCTCAAGATCTTCGAACCGTTCCTGCACAACCGGTGGAGCGGCCTGCGCATCCGGACGCACGGCGATCTGCACCTCGAGCAGGTGCTCTACACCGGCAAGGACTTCGTGATCATCGACTTCGAGGGGCCACCGGCCGAGACGCTGGCCGAGCGGCGCCGCAAGCACGAGTGCCTGCGCGACGTGGCGGGGATGATCCGGTCATTCCACTACGCCGCCTTCACGGCGTTGCTGGAGCAGAGCGTGGTCCGCCCGGAGGATCGCCCGATCGCCGAACCCTGGGCGGACGCCTGGTACCGCTGGGTCTCGAGCGCGTTCTTGCGCGCCTATCTCGAGGCGACCACCGGGATGCCGTTCCTGGCCACGGCTGAAGATCAGCGGCTCATCCTGGACAGCCACCTCATCCGCAGGGCGCTCTTCGAGCTGGGCGACGAGCTCGCCCGCGGCGCCGAAACCGTCGCCATCCCCCTCTCCGCCCTCGTGGAACTGGCCGGGCTCTAGGTTCGGGACCCTGACCCTGGGAGGTCCCGCGCCTGCTAAAATCCGTAAGCGACGCCGACGTTGATGTCGAGGTTGAAGGTGAAGTCCCAGAACCCGAGCACCGCGTTCGCCTGACCGACGAGCGAAAGGTTGTCGGTGAGATCGTAGAAGATGCCGCCACCGGGACCGACCAGGATCGGCCCCCCCTGGATGGTGTCGACGCAGGCCTGGTTCATCATGGCGCCGCACTCGGTGGGGGCGTGCGTGGGGTGCAGGGTCACCTCGTGCCGGATGTAGCCGCCGCCGGCCGCCAGCGAGAAGAACGGGTGCAGGCTCCCCTCGTCGTCCCCCAGCTTCCAGGTCGCCTTGGCGAACGCTGCGAAGGCGTAATTCGCGGCCTTGTGGACCTGACCGCTCATCGGGTCGACCAGCTCGACGGTCCCGGTGATGATCTGGTAGCGGAGCTGGAGCGACAGCATCAGCGACGAGGTGAGCCAGTACCCAACCTCCGGCGCCACCTGCAACAACGTGGCAGGCGCGATGCCTGGCGGCGAGATGCTCACGTTGCGGTTGAGGTCCCCGGGGCCGGTCGCCCAGCCGAAGCCACTCCCCAACATCAGGCCGACGAAGTACTGGTGGTCGGGCTCGTCGTCCTCCTCCTCTTCGCCCCCCTCCTCCGACGCCTTGTGCACGGCGGCCTTCGCCCCGCCGAGGTTGATCACCAGGGGATTGTCGACCGTCCCCTTGGTCCCCACCGCGTTGCCGTCCGCGTCGTCGGCCTCGACGTAATAGGCGACCGTTGCGCCCAGCGTCGCGGTGGTCGGGATCTCGGCGCCGTAGCGCCCCTCCGAGACCTCCTTCATCTCGCGCCCCAGGAACTCGGTTGCACCTTCCGGGCGGTAGGCGAGGACCATCTTGTCGAACTTCAGGTCGGCCTGGACACCGACAGTGACGGAGATGGCGCTCCCCTTCTTCCCCTCGGTGATCGGCTCGTGGACGATCCCCGACGACTCTTCCTCTGCCGGAGGCGTCGCGGGCGCCGGGGGCTCCGCGGCCGGCGGCGGCGCCGGCTCGGCCGGCGGCTCGGTCGACTCGGGGCTGGCCGGGGGCGGGGGCGGCGCAGGCGCGGCGGCGACGGCGCTCTTGGCTTCGTTGAACGCGTCGGTCATCTCGGGCGTGACCAGCGCCTTGGTGAGGTTGATCGTCGACTGGATCTCCAGCGCCTTCTTGAACTGCTTGATCCCGAGATCGCGCTGCTTGAAGCCGCCGATGATCACGATCCCCATGTGGATGTGGGTGCGCGCGGTGATGGGGTGCTGCTGCAACCCCGTCGAGTCCGCCAGGTCGAGCGCCTGCTTGAGGATCTTGCGCGCATCGTCGAACTTCTGCGCCTGGTACGCCGTGACGGCGTCCTTGTTCATCTGGGTGATCTTGGCGATCGTGTCGTCCTGCGACTCGGCGCGGGCGCGGGCGGACAGCGACAGAACGAAGAGCAGCGCGCAGAGGCCGCGCAGCAGCGAAGACGCGGGCGGCCACGTGGTCATGCGGTGCTTGCCTCTGGGGGAGGAAAAGGGAAAGCTCAAGCTGAGTTACCGTTGTAACACGAAATTCCACAATCCTTCCAGAGCTGGCCCGGTCGGCGACGGTCCGCGGCCACCAAAATGAGGAGGGCGCCAGCCGGCCGAACTGCCGGCAGAGGCTCAGGGAAATACCGCAACGGGCGGTCGGCTCATGGGGGGGACCTCCTATTTATCCCCCGCGCCTCTTGCGCCCGACCGGGGGGTGCTTAATTGCCATATTTGCTGCCCGAATGCTGTTTCCAGGAAACCGGAGGTGACCACCATGCTGCTCGATCCCAATGACCTGCTCACGCCGAGCGACGCCGCGCGCGTTCTCGGCCTTTCTGCGGACTCGGTCCGTGTTCTGTCCGACAACGGCCGGCTGCCGGGGATGAGGACCGTCGGGGGACGGCGTCTCTTCCGGCGCGCCGACGTTGACCGGCTGGCCATAGAGCGTGCGGGCCATGTGGCGCACGCGCTCAGCGCGCGGCCGCAGCCCATGGCGCCCCGCGCGGAGGAGTGACCGGCCAGTTGGGGGGTCGGTCCGTCCCAAGGGGGGGACGATGAGCTCAACCGATATTCTGAACGACCGGCTGGCGCGCCAGACGACCGAGCGCCAGAGCCACGAACGCGACCGCCGTTTGCTCGATACCATGCCCCAGTGCATCTGGGCGGCGGACGCGGAGGGGCGGGTCAACTACTGGAACCGCGCCGGGCTGGAGTATTGCGGCCTGGACGCGGCCAGTCTGACCGACGCGTCGTTCTGGGAGATGCTCCACGTGGACGATCGCGACGAGGCGCGCGTCCACTGGGAGCGGGGGCTGCGGGAGGAGCCGACGTTCGAACGGCAGGTGAGGCTCAGGCGGGCCAGCGATGGCCTCTTTCGCTGGCACCTGGTCCGCGCCGTCGCCGAGCGTGACGATGACGGCGTGGTGGTCGGTTGGCTCGCCACGGCGACCGACATCGATGACCAGAAGAAGGCCGAGGATCTCTTGCGGCAGGCGGTGGTTCTGCGCGACGACTTCCTCTCCGTCGCCTCGCACGAGCTCCGCACGCCGCTCACCGCGCTCAAGCTGGAGGTGTCGAACCTGCTGCGGCTGGCGCGCCTCGACGCCGGCTCGGAACGGGCACGCCTCATCGCCAAGGTTGAGAAGATCGACGCGCAGACAGCGCGCCTGCGCGGCCTCATCGACGACCTGCTGGACGTCTCGAGCCTGGCGGCCGGCCAGCTGGAGCTCCAGATCGGTCCGGTCGATCTGGCCGAGGTGGTCGCCGAGGTGGCGGCGCGCTTCATCGACGAAGCGGCGCGCCTCGGAAGCAGGCTGACCATCGACGCGCGGGAGCGGGCGATCGGATACTGGGACCGCGAGCGGCTCGAGCAGGTGGTGTCGAACCTGATCTCGAACGCGGTCAAGTACGGGGATGGCAAGCCGATCGAGGTCATCGTGTGGGCGGCGGGGGGGCAGGCGCGGCTCACCGTCCGCGATCAGGGCCTCGGCATCGCGCCACGCGACCAGGAGCGGATCTTCGGCCGGTTCGAGCGCGCCGCCAACAGCGGGAACTTCGGGGGGATCGGCCTCGGGCTCTGGATCGTCAAGCAGATCGTCAACGTGTTCGGCGGCGCCGTCAGCGTGGAGAGCGCGCCGGGCGCCGGCGCGACGTTCACGGTCGAGCTCCCCTACACCGCCCTCGCTCAACGGATTGCGTGGAGCGCCAAGCCCCAGGAGGCGGCCATCGCCGCCAAGGCGGCCGCCCCCAGCACCAGCTGCACGGTCGTGCGCGGCGCCCGCATGTCGCCGAGCGCCACGGCCGAGCCGATCGCCGCACCGAACCCCAACCCGAAGAGGTGGGCGTAGGTGTCGGCGCCGGGGCCGACGCCGAGCATCGCGTAGAGTCCCAGGCCCGCGCCGAGCGGCACCCAGGCGTACTTTCGCCGCGCCCCACCGCGCAGCCGCCGCACCACCTGCAGCCCCGCGCAGAGGCCCAGCGCCGCGAACGTCGCGGTGGAGGCCCCCACGGAGACGAACGCCGTCCGGTGGACCGCCGCGGTGAGGAGGTTGGCGGCCGCCGCGGCGGCGAGAATCACCAGCGCCCCCAGTCCCCCGCCCAACCAGCGCCCGACCGCCGAGACGAAGATCAGCGCCGCCACGACGTTCCCGGCCAGGTGGAGCAGATCGGCGTGCAGGGTGAGGGCGGTCAGCGCCCGCCACCACTGGCCGGAGGCGATCCGCTCGGCAGACGCGGCCCCCGCCTCGAACCAGCGGGAACCGGGCCCGGACGGTCCGGCCACCCAGAACATCGCGCAGAGGCCGATCGCCGAGAAGATCCCGAGCGCGCTCGCCCCGGCGTCAGGCGCCGGGGGATCCGGCTTGGCCGGCCCCTCGGCGTCGTACCCGGCCAGCGCCGTCTCCGCGGCGGGAATGTCGGCGGGGGCGACCGCCAGCACGAAGCGCCCCTCGCGCTGGTCCAGCCGGTACCCGATCCCGGCCGAGGCCAGCACCAAGGCCCAGTCGCCCGCCTGCGTCGGGTTGGCGGTCGCCCGCAGCAGGGCGTCGGAGTCGTCGCTCGAATCTTGGCTCATGGCCGGCAGCCCAAGCCTAGCTCCCGCATTGCCTCATTGCCGTCTTGACGGTCGAACCACCCGTGATAGCTTGATCGATCTCCGTCGCGGGTGCGACGCCGAGGAGATCCGATGATCGGAAGCGTCGATCATTTCGTGAACCGGCAGATCCTTCTGTGGCAAGAGGAGCGCCGGATCGCCGAGCGCAAGGGGATCGAAGGCAAGAGCAGCCAGCAGCCCATGGTCTGCCTGTCGCGGCAGTACGGCGCACGCGGCGCCGAGATGGGGCGGATGGTGGCGGAGCAGCTGGGGTTCCGGTTCTACTCCCAGGAGCTGATCCACGACGTGGCCCAGGAGGCGCAGGTGCGGGACCAGCTGGTCGAGTCGCTGGACGAGCGGGTGCAGGATCGCATCTCCGAGTGGGTCTCCAGCCTCATCAAGCGCGGCGTCTTCGCCCCCAGCGACTACCTGCGGAACCTCTCCAAGGTGGTGCTGACCCTGGGGCGCCATGGCAAGGGGGTGATCGTCGGACGGGGCGCGCACTTCCTGCTCGACCCGCAGCTCACCCTGCGCGTGCGGGTGATCGCGCCGCTCGAGGCCCGGGTGGCGCGCATCGCCGCGCGCGACGGTCTCGGCGCCGACGAGGCGCGCGCCAAGATCCTGCGCATCGACGGCGAGCGGATCGCGTTCAACAAGCAACACTACGGGGCCGACCTGGCCGACCCGGGCCACTACGACCTGGTCGTCAACGCCGGGACGCTGGGGATCGAAGGAGCGGCCGATCTCACCGTTCGGGCCTTCCGAACCAGGTTCAGTCAGGGCTAGAACCGTCTCATCACGACGGCCTCATCCCCTTCGCTGACGCTGACCTTTCGGGGCGGCACGATCGAGCTCGGCGGGCTCCCGCAGGGATCGGCGGCGCCGCCCGGGTGCCTGTGGGATCCCCGCACGGCCTGCTTCCGCGCGCCGGCGGCCGGCTACGCGGCGCTGCGACGGGCGCTGGCGCGCGACGGCCACGCGGTCGAGGATCGCGCGCGTGGGTACAGCGAGCTTGCGGCCGGCGCGCTGGTCAAGCGAGCCTCGCGGCCCTATCAAGATGAAGCGCTGGCCGCCTGGCGCGCCTCGAAGGGGCGCGGCGTGGTGGTTCTGCCGACCGGCGCCGGCAAGACGCACGTCGCCTGCCTGGCGATCGACGACCGCCGGCGCAGCACGCTGGTGCTGGCCCCGACGCTGGATCTGGTGCGGCAGTGGTACGACGTGCTGCGCGCGACGTTCGGCGTTCCGGTCGGCGTGATCGGCGGCGGCGACTATGGCATCGAGGCGCTGACCGTCTCGACCTACGACTCCGCCTATCTGCACATGGAGCACCTGGGGGACAAGTTCGGCCTGCTGGTGTTCGACGAGTGCCACCACCTGCCCGGGCCGGCCTACGCGCTGGCCGCGCGCGCCGCGGTGGCGCCCTTCCGGCTGGGATTGACCGCCACACCCGAGCGCGCCGACGGCCGCCACGCCGACTTCGACGAGCTCTGCGGCCCCATCGTCTACCGCAAGGACATCGTCGATCTCTCGGGCGGCTACCTGGCGCCGTACGAGACGGTGCGCCTCACCGTCGAGCTGGGGCCGGAGGATCGGCGCGCCCACGACGAGGCGCGCGCGATTTACCGCGACTTCATCGCCAGGAACGGGATCCGGATGTCGAGCCCATCGGGATGGTCCGACTTCATCATCCGGTCGTCGCGCTCTGAAGACGGGCGGCGCGCGATGGCCGCCTATCGCAAGCAGCGCGAGATCGCCTTCGCCGCGCCGGCCAAGCTCGACTAC
>Ga0210388_10002952_pt1 | contig 13309 bp, 6 predicted proteins | sample IncBWC19OmetaG_FD_155485 | JGI IMG/M metagenome (GOLD analysis project Ga0210388, IMG submission 155485) | Forest soil microbial communities from Barre Woods Harvard Forest LTER site, Petersham, Massachusetts, United States - Inc-BW-C-19-O ... | reverse complement strand
GGTTCGACCCGGTCTGCTCCGGATGCCAATGGGTATTGAACAGGGTGTGGACCTTGCTGGCGCCGGTGGTTTCGCTGACCTGCTTGAGCAGCTCGCGTGAGCTGGCTTCGGGGCCGCCATCGACCAAGGCAATGCCCGCCGCATCGCGGCAGGCCACGACATTGGCGCCCCCGGAGACCAGCACCCATAGGTTGTCGCTGAGCTTCTGCGCAGGCGTCACAGTACCACTGGCGGCCAGGGCCGGATGCAGCCGCACCAGGGAGGCCGCCGTGGCGCCGGCGATCACGGTCTTGATAAAGCTTCTGCGGTCGGCAGAACGTGTCATGTTGACCCTACCAGTCAAGGGGTTGGGGGGCGCACGTTGACTGATCAAAGCAGGCTTGGCAATGGGGAAGTGCCGGGCAGATGGTGTTTGCGGAACCATCCATGGCGTGCCGCGTGCAGTGCATAACACTGGGGGCACAGTCCATGCAGTTGCATAGACCCGGTGGCGCCCCAAGACGCTATTATATTGTGGTAGATGTTCCGGGCGTAGGTCGGTTCCCGGTGTGGAAACAGGACTTTAGCTGAGGCGAGATCGATGCGAGACCCTCTTATTGGACGTGTTCGGCTGGCTGCCGGAATCTGTGCCGTCACAGTGCTGGGAGGCCTCTATGGGCTCTCCGTGGCCGCCGCCGATGCGCCCGCTGCTAAGTCTCAGGATAAGGTTCAGGACAAGGCCCAGGACAAAAGCCAGGATCCGCATTGGGCGTTTCTGCAGCAGTACTGCAGCAAGTGCCACAACTCAGAGGACTGGGCCGGCGGTATTGCCTTCGACACCATGACCCCGCAGGACATCCCCAGCGATGCCAAGACCTGGGAGCACGCCGTAGCCAAACTGCGCGGCCGACTCATGCCCCCGCCGGGCAACCCGCAGCCCCCCAATGACCGCATTCACGGTTTCGTATCGTTCATGGAGGACACGCTGGACGCCGCCGCGACCCACCAGGTGGATGCCCCGCGGGTCGCCCTGCATCGGATGAACCGCACCGAGTACGCGAATGCCATCTGGGAACTGCTGCGGGTCCGGGTCAATGCCACGCAGATTCTGCCGCCGGATGATGAGAGCAACGGTTTCAACAACGTCGCCGATGTACTGCAGGTCTCACCGGCGTTCGTCGACGCCTATGTCTCTGCGGCGCGCCAGGTAGCGGTCGAGGCCTTGGGCGATCGCAATGCCAAGCCGGTCGGCGTGCAGTTCGGCGTCAACCCCGGCGTGTCGGGCAACCAGGAGTTCCACGTCGATGGGTTGCCGCTCGGCACCCGCGGTGGCACTTCGGTGGTCTACGACTTTCCGGCCGATGGCACCTATGAACTGTCGATCAGCAATATGGCTGCCGCGCTGTGGGTGACCAATCTCGAGTTCAAGAACCATGTGATTGCCACCTACGATGGCAAGAAGTTCTTCGATACCAATGTCGGCGGCGAGGAGGACCTCAAGTCCATCGACCAGAAGCAGGATCCGGCGGTCGATGCGATCAACGCCCGTCTCAAGCGCATCAAGTTCAAGGCGCAGGCCGGCCCGCACACTGTCGCGGTGACTTTTGTTCAGCGCACCTTGGCAGCTTCCGAAGATCGCCTGGAGGCACCGGTTCCCGGTGGCATCCAGGACCGGATGCTGCGCATCAACAGCTTTGAGATCAAGGGGCCCTACGATGTGACGGGCATCAGCCCGACGCCGAGCCGCGAGCGCATTTTCGTCTGCCAGCCCAAGACGCAAGCCGATGAGGAACCCTGTGCCCGTGAGATCATCAGCCGCCTGTCCGAGCGCGCCTTCCGGCGTCCGGTGACCGATGCGGATCTGGCCCCGCTGCTGCGTTTCTATGAGACGGGGCGCAAGTCCGGTGATTTCGATGAGGGTATTCGGCGCGCGCTGACGGCGCTGCTGGCCAGCCCGAACTTCCTCTACCGTGTGGAGAGCTCGCAGCGATCCCCCCAGGTCACGCAGGCCGCCAACGCGGCGGGCCTGACCCAGGTCAGCGATACGGCAACCGCTGCGGCCACGCCGTTGACGGATGGGGAACTCGCCTCGCGCCTGTCCTTCTTCCTGTGGAGCGCGCCGCCTGACCAGCAGCTGCTCACCCTTGCCAACGAGGGCAAGTTGCATGATCCGCAGGTCCTCAAGGCCCAGGTGAGCCGCATGCTGGCGGATCCTCGCGCCACGACGCTGGCCTCGAATTTTGCCTTTCAGTGGCTGGACGTGCAGCGGCTGGAGGAGATCAAGCCCGACGCCAACCTGTTCCCGTATGTCACGGACCCGCGCGATGACTATCGCGAGGAGCTGAAACTGTTTATCGACAGCGTGTTCCGCGAGGATCAGCCGGTCACGAACCTGCTCACGGACAACTACAGCTACCTGAACCAGCGCCTGGCCGTTCTGTATGGCATCACGACGGTCAAGGGTGACCAGTTCCGTCGCGTCCAGCTCACCGACTCGGCGCGTTGGGGCTTGCTGGGCAAGGGCGCCATGCTGATGGGGACTTCGTATCCGAACCGCACCGCCCCCGTATTGCGCGGTCAGTGGATTCTGCAGCGCATTACCGGCACACCGCCGGCCGCGCCGCCGCCGGCCGTGCCCTCATTGAAGGAAAACAAGACCGGTGAAAAAGCGGTGACGGTACGCGAAATGATGGCGCGCCATCGCGACCGCCCGAGCTGCTTCGCCTGCCATGGCGTTCTGGATCCGCTGGGTCTGGCCCTGGAGAATTTCGATGCCGTGGGTCGGTGGCGCGAGAAGGATCGTATGGCCGGCACCATGATCGATGCTTCCGGGGTGCTGCCGGATGGCACCAAGATCAGCGGCGTCGACGATCTGCGCAAGGCGCTGGCCAGCAATCCGAATCAATTCGTCCAGACTCTGACCATCAATCTGATGACCTATGCCTTGGGCCGCGGCATCGACTATCCCGATATGCCGGTCGTGCGCGGTATCGTGCGCGAAAGTGCCAAGCAGGATTACAAGTTCAAGGAACTGATCATGGACATCGTGACCAGTGCACCGTTCCAGATGCGGAGCGATCAGGCCGCCGCCCCGGCGTCCGCAACCAAGACAGCAGCCCTGATCCGGTAAGTAGGAGATTCATATGTTCATCACCAAGAAGCATTTGTCCCGCCGCACCATGCTCAAGGGCGCGGGTTTTTCGCTCGGTCTGCCGCTGCTGGATGCCATGATCCCGGCCGGCACGGCGTTGGCGGACACGGCCGCGGTGGCCGCTCCGCGCATGGGGTTCGTGTACTTCCCGCACGGGGCGGTGATGAACAACTGGGTACCGACGACCACCGGCACTGATTTCAAGATTTCGCCGATTCTGGAGCCGCTGGATCCCTATCGGCAGTACATGACTGTTGTCAGCGGCCTGCGCAACAAGGCGGGTGAAAGCCCCTCGCCGCACGCCATCATCGCCGGAACCTGGCTGACCTGCGTGCATCCGCCCGTGGCGCAGCAACCGCACATCGGTCCGTCCGCGGACCAGGTCGCAGCCAAGTACATCGGGCAGGACACACCGCTCCCGTCAATTGAACTGGCGGGTGAGGGCGGGGGCGGCGCCTGCGATCCGTCCTTTGGCTGCGCCTATTCGGGCACCATCGCGTTTCGCACCGGTGATCAGCCGCTGCCCATGGACAACAACCCACGCCAGGTGTTCGCGCGCATGTTCGGCCTGGGCGATACGGCTGAGCAGCGCCATGAAATTACGGCGGAGACCGGCAGTGTCCTGGATTACGTGCAGGAGAGCGCCAAGGACATGCAGCGCAACCTTGACCCGGCGGACAAACGCATGGTCAACGACTACATGGATTCGGTGCGCGAAGTGGAGCGTCGGGTACAGAAGATGATCGCCAAGGAAGGCACGGGTGTGAAACTGCCGAATGCGCCGGATGGCGTACCGGATGATTTCGCCAAGATGCTCGACACCATGTTCGACATGATCGCGCTGGGTTGGCAGTCGAACACGACGCGCGTGGCCACCTTCATGATCGCCAAGGAGGTGAGCATGCGCACCTACCCGAACCTTCAGATCACCGACGCGTTCCATCCCTTATCGCATCACCAGAACGATGCGGCGAAGATCGAGAAGCTGACGCGTATCCAGAACTTCCACACCAAGGCGTTCGGACGTTTCGTGAAGCGCCTGGCCGAGACGCCGGATGGCAATGGAAATCTGCTGGATCACTCGATCATTCTGTACGGCAGCAACATGAGCAACAGCGACATGCACAACAACGATCCGTTGCCGAATGTGGTCATGGGCCACGGCAACGGCAAGATCAAGGGCGGGCAGCACCTGCACTACCCGCAGGACACGCCGCATGCGAATCTGTTGCTGACCTTGCTGAATCGCGGCGGCATCCCGGTGACCTCGCACGGCATCAGCAGCGGCACGCTCGCGGAGATCTAAAGCGATGCATCTGCGCGGCGGATCAAGACTGGGTGCGCTGCTTGCGGCGCTGGTACTGGGCCTGATGCTCGGTGGCGGCGCACAGGCGGCGGATGACTCGCTCGCGGCGCTGGTGCGGGCCAAGGATCACGACGGCGCCGTGGCGCTGCTCGCCAAGGGCGCCGATGGCAAGTCACGCGAAGTGGATGGCACCACGGCCTTGATGTGGGCCTGCTACAACGGCGACGCGGATCTGGTCGAGCGTCTGTTGAAGGCCGGCGCCGATGTTTCGGTGGTGAATGATTACGGTGCTTCGGCCCTGCAAACGGCTGCGGTGGCCGCCGATCCGCGCATCATCAAGGCACTGCTCAAGGCCGGCGTCAATCCGGATTCACCCAATCCGGAAGGACAGACGGCCCTGATGGTGGTCGCGCGCTCGGGCAACGTCGAGTCGGCGAAACTGCTGCTGGATGCGGGCGCCATGGTCAATGCGCGCGAGCAGTGGGGTGATCAGACCGCCCTGATGTGGGCGGCGGCCGAAGCGCAGCCGGCAATGATCAAGCTGCTGCTCGATCATCATGCCGACGTCAATGCGCATGGCGCGATCCGCGACTGGCAGCGGCGTGTGACGGCCGAAGGCCGCCCCAAGAATGAGAATCATGGTGGCTTCACGCCGCTGATCTATGCGGCGCGCATCGGCTGCATCGAGTGCGCCAAGGTGCTGCTGAAGGGCCATGCGGATATCAATCTGCCGGACCCGGATGGCGAGACGGCGCTGCTGCTGGCGATCATCAACATGCATTTCGATTTCGCGTCCTACCTGATCTCCGCGGGTGCGGATGTGAATCGCTGGGACTTCTACGGCCAGACACCGCTCTATGCGGCGATCGACATGGCGACGCTGCCAACCGGCGGTCGGCCCGATCTGCCTTCTGAGGACAAGACCTTGCCGCTGCAGGTGGCTGAGCAGCTGCTCAAAGCCGGCGCCAATGTGAATGCACAGTTGAAGCTGCGCCCGCCCTATCGCAATGGCGTGTTTGATCGCGGTGGTGACCAGGTGCTGTCAACCGGTGCCACGGCGCTGCTGGCGGCTGCAAAATCCGGTAACAACGATGCGGTGAAACTGCTGCTCAAGTATCACCCGATGGTGGATCTGCCCAATGCCGAGGGCGTGACGCCACTGATGGCGGCAGCCGGCATGGGACATGGATTCAATCCCACCCGTGGCCGCTATAAGACTGACGAGCAGGGCGCCGAAGGCGTGAAGCTGCTGCAGGCCGCCGGTGCTTCGGTCACCGGCGCCGATCGGGGCGGCTTGACCGCATTGCACGCGGCCGCCACGCATGGTTGGGATAACACCGTGAAGCTGCTCGTGGCCTCCGGGGCACCGCTGCAGCCAACCGATCGGCTCGGGCTTCGCCCCATCGACTACGCGGCCGGCCGCCAGCCGCGCGCGTTCCTGGAGCCGGAACACGTGCCCAATGACTCCACGGTGAAGCTGCTGACGGACGATATCGTCGCGGCCACCGGTCAGAAGCCCCTGGTGTTCGCCGGTAACCTCAATCGCTCCACGCAGGGTACCGGTGGTGCCGGTGGCACTTCACTGCGACCGGGCGGTGGCGAGGGCCGGGGTGGTGGTGCCGCCGCAGCCCCTGCTGCGGGCGGTGCTCCGGGCGCGGCTGCGCCGCCCAAGGCCGGTGGTTCCGGTGCCTCCGGCGCGCCAGCGTCCGCCCAGCCTGCTGCGGCTCCCGCGCCGACGGCGCAGAACCAGGCGCACTAAACAGCACGACGGGACTCGTCCACAGGGCGGACAGTTGACTTTGCTACGCCGTCGCGCGGCAAAATAATTTTTTCTTGACTGGGCTTGCGGCCAGATGGGCGACGCAGCATTGGCATGGTGCCGGCGGTTCGCCTGCGTCGCCGTATTGTCTTCGCAACACATGCGGTTTGCGTAGCGCAAACCGCCCGGGATGTCGTGGTGCGCTACCGCTCTCAGGTCCGCGCGCAACCCGCGCGGGCGGAGCCGGCCTTACCGTCCAGGTGGCGGACATGATGCGCAACCCTGCCACTAACTCTTTGATAAATAATATTTCTTTTGGCGAGGCGCATGCGTTTGAGCAGTGGTTGCTCCGGCAGCGATTGGGCCCTCGTGTCCATTGGGTGCGTCACGCCACCGATAAGGGCGCAGTCCGCCCCGTGGCCAGAAGTCGACATTCGGCAGGCCGCGTGGAAGCGGCATAGGGTGGCCCGGAAAGGGCGCAAAATGCCGGCTGCCGGACCCGGTGTTGTAGACAGGTCAAGGCCCCCTGGCCCCCTTTCATGCGCCTTATGTGGCGTTGTTGCGATTACAACACTTGCTTTTCGGATCAAAAAAGTGACAATGCCGGACACAAGTTTACAAGCCGCGACGAATTTGGGAGTCACGGTCGTAATAAAGCGTCAACAACGAGTCGCGTTCTTCAGGGGGTCTATAAATGTCTGCCAAGATTCATGGGTCTTATTCCGTGCGCATGGCCGTCGCGCTTGCGCTCGGTACGGTCGCGGTCATGGCGTCCGCGCCACAGGTCCGCGCGGCTGATGCCGACACCGCCGTCAACAAACCGGCCAGCACCGATGATTCCACCAAGCTGGAAGAGGTCACCGTCACGGGTTCGCGCATCCGGCGCAAGGACCTGACATCCGACAGCCCGCTCATCACGATCGACTCCGAGCAGCTCGAGTCCCGTGCCGGCCTGAATCTTGAGTCGTACCTCAATCAGCTGCCGAATTTCAATCCGGCGCAGACGCCCACCACTGAAAACTCGGACGTGCAGCCCTCGGCCGTCAACACGGTCGGCATCTCGACCATCTCACTGCGCGGCTTCGGCCCGAACCGCAACCTGGTGCTGATCGACGGACACCGCACGACCCCGGTCAACGCGCTGATGGAAACGGACATCAACAGCATTCCGAGCGCGATGATCGACCGCGTGGAAATCATCACGGGTGGTGCATCGGCCGTGTACGGCGCCGACGCCATCGGTGGTGTCGTCAACTTCATCTCGAAGAAGAATTACGAAGGCGCGCAGGTCGACGTACAGGACAGCATCACGCAGGCCGGCGATGGCAACGAGACGCGCGTGTCCACGCTGCTGGGCTCCAAGATTGCCGACGGCCGTGGCCACATCATCATGGGCATGGAGTACTACAACCGCGACGAGGCGTATCAGAAGAACCGCAGCTTCTACACCAATGCGTGGAACGACCCAGGCACCGCAGGCACCAATGCCTTCTTTGGCCAAGAAGGCATTGCCGGAACCTCCAATAACCTTACTTCTCCGAGCACCGCCGTCACGAATGTGCTCTTTCCAGCTCGCGTAGCTGCCGGCGGTTCGCCTTATTCCTTTGGCCTTGGCTCCGGCTTTGAGTCAACCTTGTACTTCAATCCGGGTGGCTCGCTCTTTACCAATAATGGTCCGTTGGCAACCAGCGGTTACGCGGGCCCCACCTCGGGCAATGGCTACGGGGTGTACAACGCGTTGGATCCCGCAGTGGCGAACAACGTCACGAATGCACCGGGCGTGGTTCAGGATTGGAAGCACAACGACACGGATGCATCGCTCAGTTCGCCGCAGACGCGCTACGCGGTCTTTGCCAACGGCACCTTCGATATCACTGACAATGTTCAGTTCTACACCGACGCCCGCTTTGCGAGTACCCAGACCACAACCCGGCTGTCGGCGCCGCCCACCATCGCCACTGGTTGGGGCCCAAGCATTCCGTACAATCCGGCGACGGATAGCCCGATCGCCCCCGGTGCGATCACAGCAGCCTCGACGCAGGCGCAGGTACAGGCCGTCTACAACGCATTCACGGCTAATCCGACCGCCAACGCGTATACCAATCCGGGCTTCATCGGCAACGGAGCGGCGGGCGCTCAGCACCCCGTACCCTGGCAGTTTGCTCTGGTGCTGAACAGCCGCAGTGTCTTCGGCGCTCCCCTCCCGACCACGTTCTACAACCCGATCACGGGTGGCAACAACTTGACCTCGGGTGGTCCCATCGCGTGTTCCCCGCAGATCGCGCCGAGCGAATGTTCGACTGCCCCCTCGTCGTGGACCATGGACTGGGTTCCGTACAACGCCCTGCCGGCGCGTACCACGGTGGACACCGCCAATACGTTTCAGATCGATACGGGCCTGAAGTTCCCGCTGCATGTGGGTGACTGGACCGGTGAGCTCTACTACTCCCGCGGCCAGTCGCTGGCCTACGATAACGGCTATGGCCAGGAATCGTTGAGCCGTCTCGACTCCGTGCTCGATTCTCCCGATTACGGCGGTGGCCAGAGCTTCCAAGGCAACTACAACAACGCCAACCAGAATTTCGGTACCTCAGTGCCGAGCAGCTGCACCAGTGGTTTCTACAACTCGATTTTCGGCGGGGATGTCCCACCCTCGGCCAATTGCTTGAACGCCGTGTCTGTGACGCTGCAGAGCGTGACCCAGATGACGCAGGACATCGTCGAAGCGAACTTCAATGGCACGCTGTTCAAGCTGCCGGCAGGCGATGTGAGCGGCGCCCTTGGTTACGAGTATCGCCGCGACTCGGGCAGTTTCACGCCGGACAACGAGCAGGCAACCAATTCCTTCCTGGATGAGGCTGTCGGCCTCTATCCGCTGGGAACGCTGCAGCAGGGTGAGATTTCCGACCGGGACGGGTACGCAGAGCTCTTCATCCCGATTGTGGGAGACCTGCCATTCCTGAAGAAGCTCAACCTGGACGTCGGCGGCCGGTACTCGGCCTACAGCGCCACGCCCAACGCGGCCACCTTTAAAGTCAATATTGACGCTCAGCTGACCAATTCGCTGAAGATACGCGGCGGGTACAACCGCGCCACGCGTGCACCGAACCTGGGCGAGCTGTACCTGGGCGAGCAGGAGTATTTCGCCATCGGAGCCACCGCGTTCGGCGATCCATGCTCGCTGCGTTCGATCTCGCCCTTCGGCGCCGCCGCTGCGGCTCCCGACACCGCCGCCCCGGATAAAGGCAAGCCGGCACCCACGATCGCCTCTGGCCAGACCGCTGCGGGCGCGCTCAGTACCTACCTGATCTGCGTGGCGCAGATGGGCGGGGCAGGATCGCCCGGCTATGTCAACTTCTACAACAGTACCGCGCAGTCCCAAGGAGCCGGCTTTCCGTTCGGATGGCTCAATGAAGCGGGCAATCCGAATCTGAAGTCCGAGACCGCCAACACCTGGACGGGCGGCATCGTCTTCGCGCAGCTGTCGGACAATCCGTGGCTGGCCGGCATCAGCGGATCGGTTGACTGGTGGCAGGTCAACATCCAGAACGCCATCGAGCTGGCGGACGAGGACAATGCCTGGCAGGCGTGCTATGGATCAACCATTGTCACCACGGCCGCGGAGGCGGCAGCGCAGGCGGCGACCCCGGCATGCCAGAACGTGTCTCGGCTCCCGAGCACGGGCACTGCAGCCACGACCACGCTGCTCTATTCGAACCAGGCCAGTATCGGTACGGCTGGCGTCGATGTGGCGTTCAACTGGATCGCGCAGCTGTCGGATCTGGGACTGAAGGCCATCCCGGGCGCCGTTTCCTTTGATTCACAGGACACGTTCCTGGATTACTACCGCACGAAGAACTCGCCGGGTAACTACGAACCGACCATCAACTGGAAGGACTCGATGGGCCCATCGGCGGCTGGTCTCAATGGGGGTGCGTACGGCTACCGCCTGCTCGCAGGCCTCAGCTATGTGCTGCCCTCGTTCTCTGTGCGCGTGCAGTGGAGATTCCTGCCGTCGGTCAATACCATCGCACATGCCAATCAGCAGGGAATCATTGCGAACGACGCCAAGGTTGCAGCGGGCGGAGGCGGCACTTTGCTGAGCTACGTGCCGGACAATTCGGTTGCGGCTGCAGCCTGGAACACAGTAGATCTTTCCGTCTCCTGGACCATCAACAAGACCTACTCGTTGCGTGCAGGCATCAACAACCTGATTGACAAGCAGCCGCCCATCACCGGTGCCTCCACGGGCTATCCGGAGAACACGAACCTGAACTCGTATTGCAGTGCCGCTGCAGCGAAAGCAGGATGCGTGAACCCGAGCTCCTACGCGCTGCCGAATGATGGAGCAGGCGTTACCAACGCCGGCTTCTACGACGTGTACGGACGCACCTTCTTCGTGGGTGGCAAGGCGCAGTTCTAGGCAAACTCAGACTATGTAGCTAAATTGGCGGCGGGCCTTCGGGCCCGCCGCTTTTTTTTGCGCGTTCCAGTTCTCGGCGCGGCCTTCGATCCTATAATCAGCATCATGAAGCACACACCGCTACCGCTCGCTTTGACTTTCTGGGTCCTCACGGCCGCGCACGCTGCGAGTGCCGCAACCCCTCCTGCGAACCTCGTCGATTGCAGCCAGATATCGGATCCGGCCGAGCGGCTCAAGTGTTACGACACGCAGATGGCGGCCATGAAGGCCGCGGCAAGCCCGCCGCCGGCGGCCAGTGCGGCACCAAAGGCTGCAGCTGCACCCAAGACACAGGTCGCCGCCGCGGCAGCCAGTCCTGCCCCCTCCACTGCGACCCCCGCGGCTGCGCAGACGGCTGAGCAGAAATTCGGCGCAATTGATCTGCCCCGCACTACCCGGGAGAAGGTGGAGAAACCGGACAAAGCTTTGCTGTCGACCATTGCCTCGATTCGCGAAGTACGTCCGAAGCTTTGGCTCATCGTACTGGCCAATGGCCAGACCTGGCGCCAGGAGGGCACCCAGATCACCATGTTCTTCCGCGCGGGCTACGACGTGCGCATTGAGAAAGGCCTGTTTGAGGGCGACTTCCATATGTCGACCACCCAGACCGGCGCCAAAAACTGGGTGCAGGTCAGCCGCGTTCAGTAGGGCGCAGCAACCCCATGGCGGGAACGGTGAGGAAGTCCTCAAAGTCCGCCGCCAACGACAGCTCGCTGAACAGCTGTATTGCTTCCTGGAAACGACCGCCGTCATAGGCCTCGGCGCCGACTTCCGTGCGCACGCGCTGCATTTCCTCGCTGAGGAGGCGATTGAGCAGCTCGGGCGTGGCGACGGTGCCACCCTCGAGGCTGATGCCGTAATGGATCCACTGCCACACCTGCGCGCGGCTGATCTCGGCCGTCGCCGCGTCTTCCATGAGGTTGTACAGCGGCACGGCACCCTTGCCGCGCAACCACGCCTCGATGTACTGCACGCCCACGCGGATATTCTCGCGCAGTCCACCCTCGGTCTTGCTGCCCTGGTGCACTTCCAGCAGATCGGCCTGGGCGATATGCACATCTTCGCGCAGGCGTGCGAGCTGGTTGGCCTGCGGCATGAGGCGGTCAAACACTTCGCGCGCGACCGGTACCAGGTCCGGGTGCGCCACCCAGGTGCCGTCATGGCCATCCCCGGCTTCGCGCTCCTTGTCGGCCCGCACCCGGCCTAAGGCAGCCTCGTTGGCTTGCGGATCGCGCCGATTGGGAATCTGCGCGGCCATGCCGCCCATGGCGAAGGCGCCACGGCGGTGACAGGTCTTGATCAGCAGCAAGGAGTAAGCGCGCAGGAAGGCCTTGCCCATCACTACCTGCGAGCGGTCCGGCAGCACATAGGCTGGATTGGCGCGCAGCTTCTTGATGAAGGAGAACATGTAGTCCCAACGGCCGCAGTTGAGCCCGGCCATGTGGTCGCGCAGTTCAAAGAGGATTTCGTCCATTTCGAACGCGGCCGGCAGCGTCTCGATCAGCACCGTGACCTTGATGGTGCCATTGGCAATGCCCAACTGCTGTTGCGCAAACACGAAGACGTCATTCCACAGCCGCGCCTCCAGATGACTTTCGAGCTTGGGCAGGTAGAAGTACGGCCCGGTGCCCTTGGCCAGCTGCGCGCGCGCGTTGTGGAAGAAGTACAGGCCGAAATCAAACAGGCCACCGGCGACCGCCGCGCCGTCGACGGTCACGCCCGGCTCCATCAGGTGCCAGCCGCGCGGGCGTACCATCAGCACCGCGGGGGTGGGGCTGAGCGAATACTGCTTGCCGGTGGTGGTGTCCCTGAAGTCAATGCTTCGGTGCCAGCGGTCCGCGAGATTGAGCTGGCCCTCGAGATTGTTGTGCCAGGTCGGGGAGTTCGCATCCTCGAAGTCCGCCATGAACACGTTCGCGCCGGAGTTCAGGGCGTTGATGATCATCTTGCGATCAACCGGCCCGGTGATTTCCACGCGGCGGTTGAGCAGATCGGCCGGAATCTCGGCCACGCGCCAGTCCGCGTCCCGGACGGCGCGGGTGTGCGGCAGGAAATCCGGCAACTCGCCGGCCGACAGGCGCGCCTGGCGCGCGGTCCGCGCCTGCAGCAGCTCCGCGCGTCGGCTGTTGAATTTGCGATGAAGCGCGGCGACGAAGTCGAGCGCCGCGGGAGTGAGGATTTCAGCAAAACGCGGCTCGAGCGGGCCGCGCACAACGACACCCGCCGGGGCGGCGATGGATTGGGTCTGGTCAGCGGTGGACATAATATTCATCGAGGTTCAGGATCTTTAATTATATCAATTTCGAAGCTCCCGCATCGGCTCGCCACGCGGGCCCCTTCGGGCCCGGATTGTGTTTGCGGGGCGGAACGGGTATGTATGCGCGGCCTTATTCTCCATAGGATCGAATGATGAATGTTGCCCAAGTGACCGCAGAAATCCTCAAGCGCGAAGGCGTGGAAGTGCTTTTCACCTATCCACTCAATCCTCTGACGGAATCTGCCGCCGCGGTCAACATCCGCCCCATAGTTGTGCGCCAGGAGCGCGTCGGTGTGCACATGGCCGATGCCATGAGCCGCATGACCTCCGGTGACAAGGTGGGCGTGTTCTGCTGCCAGGTCGGCCCCGGCATCGAGAACGCTTTTGGCGCCGTG
>Ga0210388_10002951_pt1 | contig 13311 bp, 9 predicted proteins | sample IncBWC19OmetaG_FD_155485 | JGI IMG/M metagenome (GOLD analysis project Ga0210388, IMG submission 155485) | Forest soil microbial communities from Barre Woods Harvard Forest LTER site, Petersham, Massachusetts, United States - Inc-BW-C-19-O ... | reverse complement strand
GCAGGAGCGCGCCAAGCCCTATGTCCTCGACTTGCAGTATTTCGGTCTGTCCGAGGCGGATCTGGATACGGAATTTTTTACCGGCAGCCGCAATCACGCCATCCCTGAGCGCACCGCACTCAAAAACATTCTTCGTGACCTCAAGTTCATTTACACCGACACCATCGGCGCGGAATTTGCGCACGTGTCGGATACGGAAGAGCGCCTGTGGCTGCAAGACAGCTTCCAAGTCGGCAGGATGCAGCATCGCTTCAGCGTCGAGGAGAAGAGAAATATTCTTTGGCAGTTGACCGCGGCGGAAGGCCTGGAACGCTACCTGCACACCAAGTACGTCGGTCAGAAGCGCTTCTCGCTGGAGGGCGGCGATAGTTTGATGCCGTTGCTGGACTATCTGGTTCAGTACGGCGGCAAAGGCGGCGTCGAGGAAACCATTATCGGCATGGCCCATCGCGGCCGGCTCAATGTGCTGGTGAATCTGCTCGGCAAGTCGCCGAAGGATTTATTCAGCGAGTTCGAAGGCCAGTATGACCTCGCCAAATTGCGCGGCTCCGGCGATGTCAAATACCACAAGGGGTTTTCTGCCGACCTGAAGACCGGATCCGGCAATGTGCACGTGGCACTCGCCTTCAACCCCTCGCATTTGGAGGTGGTGAATCCGGTGGTCGAAGGATCGGCGCGCGCGCGTCAGGAACGGCGCGGCGATGCACTGGGCGATAAGGTGCTGCCGGTGCAGATTCACGGCGATGCCGCATTCGCCGGACAGGGCGTGAACATGGAGACCCTGCAGCTGTCGCAAGCGCGCGGCTTTTATACCGGCGGCACGATTCACATCATTATCAACAACCAGATCGGGTTCACGACCAGCGACCCGCGCGACGCGCGCTCGACATTGTATTGCTCCGATGTCGCCAAGATGATCGAAGCGCCGATCCTGCACGTGAACGCCGACGATCCCGAGGCGGTGTGCTTCGTCACGCGCTTCGCGCTCGACTACCGCATGAAGTTCCACAAGGATGTGGTCATCGATCTGGTCTGCTATCGCCGGCATGGGCACAATGAAGCCGACGAGCCGGCCGCGACGCAGCCGCTCATGTACCAGATCATCCGCAAGAAGCCCACGGTGCGTCAGCTGTACGCGGACAAGCTCGCCGCGGAGGGGATCTTGAGCGCGGCGGAAGCCGCCGCCCTGATGGAGACTTACCGCACGGGGTTGGATGAAGGCAAACCACAGGCGCGCGCCGCGTTAGGGTTGATCGGCAATCGTTACACGGTCGATTGGAGCGAGTACTTAGGCGCGGACTGGGAGCCGGTGAAGACCGGCGTGGATATGCCTCGCTTACGCGCATTGGGGAAGGCGATTACGACCTATCCCACGGACTGGAAATTACATCCGCGAGTGCTTGCCATCATGCAGGCGCGCGAGAAGATGGTGAACGGCGATCTGGCCTTGGATTGGGGCTGCGCCGAGAATCTTGCCTACGCGAGCCTGGTGCAGGAAGGCTATCCAATTCGTCTCACCGGACAAGACAGCGGCCGAGGGACTTTTTTCCATCGCCACGCTGTGCTGCATGACCAGGCCACCGGGCGCTCGTACGTGCCGCTACAGCACATTGCCTCGAATCAGCCAAAATTCACGGTGACCGATTCGGTGCTGTCCGAGTTGGCCGTGATGGGATTCGAGTATGGATTCTCGACCACCGAGCCGCGTTGCCTGACCATTTGGGAAGGCCAGTTCGGCGACTTCAGCAACGGCGCGCAGATCGTCATCGATCAGTTCATCAGTTCAGGCGAAGCGAAGTGGGGCCGCGTATCCGGCATCACCTTGTTCCTGCCCCATGGCTATGAAGGTCAGGGCCCGGAACATTCCTCCGCGCGCCTGGAGCGGTTTTTGCAGCTGTGCGCCGAGTTCAACATGCAGGTGTGTGTGCCCTCGACGCCGGCGCAAATGTTTCACTTGCTGCGCAGGCAGATGCTGCGCCCATTGCGCAAGCCGCTCGTCATCATGACGCCCAAGAGCTTGTTGCGGCATCCCTTGTCGGTGTCGCGCCTGGAGGAGTTGTCGGGCAGCGGATTTCAGACCGTGATCGATGAGATCGACGATATCAGGCCCTCTGCAGTGACGCGCATCGTGTTCTGCAGCGGCAAGGTTTACTTCGACTTGCTGAAGTCGCGGCGCGAATCAAAGGCAGAGAGCGTGGCGATCGTGCGCGTCGAACAGTTGTATCCCTTTCCATCGGAGGAATACGAGGCGATAGTGCAGAAGTATTCGAACGCGCGCGAGATCGTCTGGTGTCAGGAAGAGCCGCAGAATCAAGGCAGCTGGTATCAGATCCGCCATCGCCTGCAGTCCAAGCTCGGTGAACATCACGAGCTGCTGTATGCGGGGCGCGCCGGCGCCGCGGCGCCCGCGACCGGCATCGCCGCGCTGCACGAGGAGCAGCAGAAAAACTTGGTCACCGCGGCATTGCAGGGCGCGCCGCCGGAAGAGACCTCCCGACAAACCATTCGCGTGCCGGCTGCCGCTCAAACTAGGACAGGGTCATGACAATTGAAGTTCGCGTGCCGCAGCTGCCGGAGTCGGTGGCCGACGCTACGTTGGTCTCGTGGCACAAGAAGCCTGGCGACAGCGTCGTGCGGGATGAAAATCTGGTCGATCTCGAGACTGACAAAGTCGTACTCGAGGTGCCCGCTCCGGTGGCCGGAGTCCTCAAGGAGATAAAATTGACCGACGGCACCACGGTGACCAGCGGTCAACTCTTGGCGGTCATCGATGAGACAGCCAGCGCTGCGGCGGTTCCCGGCGCCAGCGCGCCGGCGATTTTGGCGGCGTCGAGCGGCGCCACGGCGGCCGCGGCGGATACGGTGACGAAGGATGCATCGGCGAAGGATGCATCGGCGAAGGAAAGCGCGAAGCCGGAGGCGGGCGGCAAACTCAGTCCCGCGGCGAAGCGCGTGGCGGAAGAGAATAAGGTCGACCCGAAAACGGTGGCCGGATCCGGGCGCGACGGCCGCGTTTCAAAGTCCGACGTCGTGAATTATTTGTCGGCGAAGGAGGGCGCCGCGCCAAGCCCCGCGTCGGCTCCGGCCGGCCCCGCCGCGGCCGCGCCGGGCGCAGCTGCTGCCAAGGCAGCTCCGGTACAATTCGTTCCCGCGCCTAGCGCGCGCGGCAACCGAGCCGAGCAGCACGTACCCATGACGCGGCTGCGTGCGCGTATCGCAGAGCGCATGGTTCAGGCGCAGGCAACCCAGGCGCTGTTGACATCGTTCAACGAAGTCGACTTGCAGGCGGTGAATGAGCTGCGCTCGCGCTACAAGGATCAATTCGAGAAGCAGTACGGCGTGAAGCTCGGCTTCATGTCCTTCTTCGCCAAGGCGTGCGTCGAGGCGCTGAAGAAATTTCCGTCGGTCAATGCCTCGGTGGACGGCAATGACATCGTTTATCACGAGTATTTCGATATCGGCGTGGCCGTTTCCACCGACCGCGGTTTGATCGTGCCGGTATTGCGCGATACGGATCAACTGAGTTTTGCGGACATCGAAAAGTCGATCGCCAACTTTGCCTCGCGTGCACGTGCCGGTTCCATCACCATCGAAGAGCTCACCGGGGGCACCTTTACCATTACCAACGGCGGTGTTTTCGGCTCTCTGATGTCGACGCCCATTGTTAATTCCCCGCAGAGCGCCATATTGGGTATGCACAAGATTCAGGATCGGCCGGTCGTCGTGGACGGCCAGGTCGTGGTACGGCCGATGATGTACATCGCCCTGACCTATGACCACCGCATCATCGACGGCCGCGAGGCGGTGCAGTTTTTGGTGACGGTGAAGCAGTGTTTGGAGGATCCGGCGCGCATGGTGCTGCATATATGAGTGACGTTTACGATGTCGTGGTTGTTGGTGCGGGACCGGCGGGCTATCCGGCCGCGATTCGCGCCGGACAAAACAAATTGAAAGTGGCCTGCGTGGATGAGTGGCAGAACACCGACGGCAGTTATGCTTTTGGCGGCACTTGCCTGAACGCCGGCTGCATTCCGTCCAAGGCGCTGCTGGAATCTTCTGAGCTATTCCAGCGTGCCAAGGACGAGTTCTCGATCCACGGTATCCAGATCGGCGCGCTCACGCTCGATTTGGGCGCGATGCAAAAGCGCCGCGCCTCCATCGTCAAGACCATGACCAATGGGATCAATGCACTGTTCAAGGCCAACGGTGTGGTCGGTATCCAGGGGCATGGACGATTGCTTCCGGGCAACAAGGTGTTGGTGAAGGCTGCGGACGGCACCGAGAAGACGCTCGAAGCGAAGAACGTGGTCCTGGCTTCGGGGTCCATACCCATCCGCCTAAGGTCCGTGCCGCATGATGGCAAGTACATTGTCGACTCCTGGAATGCTTTGGAGTTCGATGCCGTCCCGAAGCGGCTCGGCGTCATCGGCGCCGGCGTTATCGGTCTTGAGCTCGGCAGTGTGTGGCGCCGGCTCGGCAGCGAAGTCGTCGTACTCGAAGCGCTGGAAACGTTCCTGCCGATGGTCGATCAAACGATAGCGAAGGAAGCGCAGCGGCACTTCAAAAAACAAGGGCTGGATATCAAATTGGGCGCCAAGGTCTCCAGCGCCGCGGTGTCCGGCGAAGCCGTGGATGTCACCTACACCGATGCGCAAGGAGAGCACTCATTGCAAGTCGACAAGCTCATTGTCGCGGTCGGGCGCCGGCCATTCACCGAAGGATTGCTGGCGGACGGTACCGGCGTCGAGGTGGACGAGCGAGGATTCATCAAGGTCGATGAGCAGTGCCGCACCAGCGCGCCCAATGTGTGGGCGATCGGCGATGTGGTGCGCGGTCCCATGCTCGCGCACAAGGGCAAGGAGGAGGGCGTGATGGTCGCCGATCTGATTGCCAATCATTATGGCCACGTGAACTACAAAGTGATCCCCTCAGTGATCTACACCCAGCCGGAAATTGCCTGGGTGGGGCAGACCGAAGAGCAGGTAAAGGCCAGCGGCCGGCCCTATAAAACCGGCACATTCCCCTTTGCCGCCAGCGGCCGCGCGCGCGCGATGGAAGCAGGTGCCGGCATGGCCAAGATTGTTTCCGCGAAGGACGACGATGAAGTGCTCGGCATCCATGTGATCGGACCGATGGCCGGTGAATTGATCAGTGAAGCCGTGCTGGCGATGGAATATTCGGCGAGCACCGAAGACATTCAGCGCACGATTCATGCGCATCCCACGTTGTCCGAAGCGATTCACGAGGCGGCGCTCAACGTCGACAAGAAGGCGATTGACTCGCTAAATCGCTGAGTAACGTGTAGCGTTTGTCCAACATTCGCGCGCACCGCGCCGCTGCGCGGCGGTGTTGGAAAATCTAATTTGACGATAAGCGAATCGCGCCTCGCCGCGTGACGCAGTTCACACCTGGTTATCCCTCCCCAGCATACCTTTCTAGCGCTTCGATGGGCGTCGCAGGTACGAGACGTTCGATTTGTACGACACTGCCCTTGAGGTGGGGAATCATGCTACTAGGCCATAGATGGCTGCTGCTGGGAGTCTTGTCGCTGCCGATATTGAGTGCCTGCGGATCAACCTCCATGGGCAGCGAAAGCGGCACGATCCAACCCACGGGGACGGGCGGGACCATGCCCGTAGCGCCGGTCACGCCGCCGAAGGCGGCGCCCGTCGGCGGCGGTGTCAGCGGTACGGATAACACGGTTTCCGCCACAGCCTCCGTCGGTTCTGTGAGCGTTGCCGTCGGCGCCAGCCAGACCATCAGCATTACCTTCACCTCCGCGGACGGGCTGCCGCTCACGGGCTTTTCGGTGTATGGCAGCTTAGGCACGCTACCCGCGGATTGGAGCGCGCCGAGCAGTCTGACCTGCGCGAATGTCGGACCCGGCAGCGGCTGCGTCCTCACCCTGACCTTCGCGCCCACTGCGATCGAAACGGGCACGTTGACGCTCGACTGTGTCTACGTCGACAACGCCGGCTTACCGAGAACGCCAGGTCCCTGCCTGACGCTTACTTACGCCTCGACCGCGTCGAACAATGTCGTCGCTTCCGTTTCGCCGAGCGGCGAGATCGACGCCGCGATCGGCGGCGGCAAACAGTCCGTCACCGTCACCTTCACGACCGATGATGGCAATGCAGCGACCGCGTTGAGTGTGACCGGTCTGGCGGCGAGCCTACCGGCAGGTTGGAGCAGTACGGCAGCTGGATTGTCGTGCGCCGTGGTCAGCACGGGCAGCGGCTGCCAGTTGCCACTGTCGTTTTCGCCCACCGCGGCCGGCAACGGCACGGTTACGCTCAACTACACATACGTCGATGGAACCGGCGCTTCGCGCAGCGGGTCGCTCAACATTCCCTACGCCACGACGACCAACGGCACCGTGACGACCAGCGTGTCTCCGACCGGCGAAGTCAATGCGGTGAACATGGGCGGCCAGTCTGTGGCCGTCACCTTCACCACCGAAGGTGGCACGGCTGCCGGCTTGAGCCTGTTGACCGACCTGACCAAGCTGCCGCCCGGTTGGAGCAGTTCCGCTAAAACTTTTGGCTGCGACAGTGTGAGTACGGGCAACGGTTGTCAGCTGCAGCTTCAGTACTCCCCAACCGCGCTGACCGCGGGGACTCTAAGCCTGCGTTATGGATATAACGACGCCGGCGGCACGCCCAATTTCGGCGTCGTAAATATCCCGTACGCCGCGACGACCAATGACAACGTCGTCGGCACGGCAGCGCCCTCCGGCCAAATCACCGCCATGTTGGGCTCGCCAGGCCAATCCATCAGCATCACCTTCACGACCGACGATGCGCGTCTCGCCACCGCGTTGCAGGTGACGAGCAACCTCACCACCTTGCCCGCAGGGTGGAGCGCCAGCGCAGGCGCATTCAGCTGCAATGTCGTGACCAGCGGCGCCACCTGCCAGCTGATGCTGACCTATGCTCCTACGGGCGTCGACAACGGCACGCTGAATCTCGGTTACTCCTACGTGAACAACGCCGGCGAGTCGAAGAGCGGCTCGGTCGGCATCCCGTACCAGACCACGACGAATGACAATGTGGTGGGTACCGCCACTCCAACCATGTTGGCGGCAGTCACCGGCAGCAGCAATCCGGTGACGGTCACCTTCACCACCGATGACGGCAATTTCGCCAGCGGATTGGCGGCGGATCTTTCCACGCTGCCGCTCGGCTGGACTGCGCCGGTGAGCAGTTTCGCCTGCGCCAGCGTGAGTGTCGGCACAACCTGCCAAGTCGTGCTGACCTACGCGCCGACTGCCGCGGCCAGCGCCACGCTGGCGTTTGGCTTCAGCTACGTGAACAGCGCGGGAACCCACCAGACCGGTACCGTCTCGATTCCTTACAGCGCCGCCCCCTAGAGCCTATTTCTTTCGTCTAGCGCTGATGACGTTCGGCAGCTGCGCGATGCGCGCCAGAACTTTGGACAGTTGCGGCAATCCGGAGATCGAGATGCCGATGCGCATGTGCGCCACACCGTCCTGCTTATCGGTGACCGTGGTCATCCCCTGGATGCTGATTTTCTCGTCTGCCAACGCGGCACTGACATCGCGCACCAGGCCGCGGCGGTCGAAAGCCTGCACTTCGATATCGACCGGAAATTCACCCCCCGCGAGTTTGCCCCAGTCGACGGCGAGCACGCGGGCCGGCGACTTGAGCGTCAGCCGCGCCAGATTGGCGCACGCCTGAGTGTGGATGCTCACTCCGCGTCCCACGGTGATGTAGCCGGCGATGGGTTCTGGCGGCACGGGCTTGCAGCAGCGCGCATAGGTTGACAAGAGATCGCCGATTCCTTGCACTTCGGCCTCGGGCGGGCGCGCGGTGCTGGCATGCGGCCGAGCGCGTTCGCTTCGGGTTTCGCGCGTATGCAGCAAGCGCTGCATCGCGCCGGCGACTTGCGCGGCGCTGATCTCTCCCAAGCCCAGGGCCTCGTGGAGCGACTCGGCGCTATCCAGTTCCAGTTCGCGCAGCAGTTCAGGCATGGGCGCAGTCTTGACGCCAAGGCGTTGCAATTCCCGCTCCAGCATCGCGCGGCCCTCGACCCGGTTCTGCGTTTCGTTCTGTTTGCGAAACCACGCCCGTACCTTGTTGCGATGGCGCGGACTCGCCAAAAATCCCGATTGGGCGGAAAGCCAGTCGCGCGACGGTTGCGAGGTCTTGGCGGTAATGATCTCCACGGTTTCGCTGTTCTTGAGGCGATAGTCGAGCGGCACCATGCGCCCATTGACCTTGGCGCCGCGCGTCCGATGACCTAAATCCGTGTGCACTTGATAGGCAAAATCAAGCGGTGTGCCGCCGACCGGTACATCGACGATTTCGCCCTTGGGCGAGATCACATAGATGCGGTCTTGAAACAGATCGACGCGAACCCGATCGAGAAAATCGCGGCTGCCGCCGGTGCCTTCGTCGGGCGCCAGAAGCGAGCGCAGCTCGTTGATTTTTCGCTCGTAGGCTTGATTGCCGCGGCCGCCTTCCTTGTAGCGCCAATGCGCCGCGACGCCGCGTTCGGAGTCGGCATGCATGTCGTGCGTGCGGATCTGAATCTCGACCGGCTCTTGGCCGGGACCGATCACGGCCGTATGGATGGATCGGTACAGATTGCCTTTCGGGGTGGCGATGTAGTCGTCGAATTCGCCGGGAATGAATTGCCACAGCGAGTGCACCACGCCGAGCGCCCCATAGCAATCGGCAATGCTGTTCACGAGCACACGCGCCGCACGAATATCCATCAGCTGCTCGAAAGCCAGCTGTTTCACCTGCATTTTTTTCCAGATGCTGAAGATGTGTTTGGGCCGCGCTTCGATGGTCGCTTCGATGCCGGCGCCGCGCATCGCGATCTCAAGCACCGTCTTCAATTCTTCGACGTAGCGTTCGCGCTCGGAACGACGGGTTTTCAGCGCGGCCGCAATATGTTTGTACTGCACCGGTTCCAGATAACGAAATGCTAGGTCTTCCAGTTCCCATTTGACCTGCCACACCCCGAGGCGGTTGGCGAGCGGCGCATACACCTCGCGCGTCTCGATCGCGAGCTTGCGCTGCCGCGCCCCGCCCACGCCCTTGGCCGAGCGCATCCGCTGCAGCTGTTCCGCAAGGCGCACCACGACGAGGCGCACATCGCCGATCACCGCCAGCAGCATCTTGCGCAAGGCTTCGGCCTGCGCCGCTTCGAGCCCGCGCTCCGGAGCCCAATCGGCCGGCAGGCCGAACTCCCCGAGTTGGCGTAAGCTCAAGGCGAGGCGCAGCGGCTCGGCGCCGAAGCGCTTCAAGGCACCCTCGCGCTCGATGACGCCCAAGTCGAGCAGCGGTTGAATCATCGCGGCAATGACGACATCATCGTCCGCGTCCAGTGAGCGCACAATGTCGGCCACCTCCAAAGCGGCGCTGCGCACTGCCTCGCCTTCGGCAGGCAATTCGATCTCGCGCAACGCCGTGATGGCGGCCTGCAATCTGCCGCTGGCGGCCCGAACGGGTGCGGTGGTTTCCATGCTTTGGGTGGGTTTAAGCGGCTATTGCCGGTATCATACAAGGGCTATGCCAGCCCCTACGACGAATCAAATTGCGCCAGCGTGAGCTCGCGGCCATCCGCGTGCTCGGCATCGATCCGGGCTCGCAGCGCACTGGCTTCGGCGTATTGGATGCCGCGGGCTCCCGTTTGACCTACGTGGCGAGCGGCGTCATCCGCACCAGTCAGGCCGATTTTGCGTCCCGCTTATGCGAAATTTTCCGCTGTATGCAGACCATCGTGGCGCAATATCAGCCGCAGGAAATTGCCATTGAGAAGGTTTTCATGAATCGCAACCCCGACAGCGCCTTGAAGTTGGGCCAGGCGCGCGGTGCGGCCATTTGCGGTACGGCAAACGCCAAGGTGGAAGTGTTCGAATACGCGACGCGCCAGATCAAGCAAGCGGTAGTCGGCACCGGCAATGCCGAAAAGGCGCAGGTGCAGCTGATGATGAGAAGCCTGCTGAAGCTCGACGGGCCTGTACCCGCGGACGCGGCCGACGCCCTGGCCGCGGCGGTGTGCCACGCGCTGCGCGGGCGGACGATTCTGCTGCGGGCGGCTTTAAGCGGATGATCGGCTTCCTCAAGGGCCGGCTGGCGATGAAGCAACCGCCAACCCTGATGCTGGATGTCAATGGCGTCGGCTATGAATTGGAAGCGCCGATGTCGACTTTTTACGGGCTGCCGTCCACCGGTGAACCGGTCGCGCTGTTCACTCACTTGGTGGTGCGCGAGGATGCGCACATTCTGTTCGGCTTCGGAACCGACAGCGAGCGGCGCTTGTTCCGCGGGCTGCTCAAAGTATCGGGAGTGGGGCCGAAGATCGCATTGGGTGTGCTGTCCGGGGCGAGCGTGGAGGATTTTCTGCGCACCATCGAGGCCGAGGATGTGGCCATGCTGCAGCGAATTCCCGGCATCGGCCGAAAAACCGCGGAACGAATCATCATTGAGATGCGCGACAGCGTGCAGAAACTTTCCCTGCCCGCCCTCGCGGGCAACCCGCTGCACCCCGGCGCCCCGCAGTCGGCGCAAAGCGAGGCGTTCAGCGCACTGATCGCCTTAGGCTACAAGCCCCCGGAAGTCACACGGCTCTTGAAGTCGGCCGATGAGCCGGGACTGTCGACCACCGAAATCATTCGGCGCGCCTTAAAATCCGCGGTGAAACCTTAGAATCGCGCATGAGAATTCGCGTATGAGCATGGCCGTATGAGCATCGAACAAGATCGGGTTATCGCCAGCACCAGCCGCCGCGACGATGAAGTCATCGATCGGGCAGTAAGGCCCAAGACGCTCGCCGATTACATCGGGCAGCCGAACGTCAAAACACAGATGGATATTTTCATCCAGGCGGCGCGCATGCGCGGCGAGGCCCTGGACCACGTCCTGATATTCGGGCCGCCGGGCCTCGGCAAGACGACCCTGGCGCACATCATCGCCAACGAGCTGAAAGTGAATCTGCGGCAAACCTCAGGCCCGGTGCTCGAGCGCGCCGGCGACTTGGCGGCACTGCTCACGAATCTGGAACCCCGGGACGTGCTCTTCATCGACGAAATACACCGCCTCAGTCCGGTGGTCGAGGAAGTGTTGTACCCGGCCATGGAGGACTCGCAGCTCGACCTGATGATTGGCGAAGGTCCGGGCGCACGCTCGATCAAACTGGATCTGCCGGCATTCACGCTGGTAGGCGCCACCACCCGGGCCGGCTTGTTGACTTCGCCGCTGCGTGATCGCTTCGGGATCGTGCAGCGGCTCGAATTCTACAGCACCGCCGATTTGACCCAGATCGTGACTCGCAGCGCGTCGATCCTGAAGCTGAACCTGCAGCAAGACGGCGCCGACCGCATCGCGGAGCGCTCGCGCGGCACGCCGCGCATCGCCAATCGGCTGCTGCGCCGGGTGCGCGATTTTGCCGAGGTAAAAGCCGCCGGAATCATCAATGGAGAAGTCGCGCTGGCGGCGCTCACGATGCTGGAAGTGGATCCGGAAGGATTCGACATGCTCGACCGCAAGCTGCTGTTGACGATCATTGAGAAATTCGATGGCGGACCGGTGGGCGTGGACAGCTTGGCCGCCGCGATGAGCGAGGAGCGCGGGACCATCGAAGATGTCGTCGAACCGTTTCTCATTCAGCAGGGATTTTTGATGCGTACCGCGCGCGGGCGCGTCGCGACGCGGGCCGCGTACGCGCATTTTCGCTTGACGCCTCCCGAGCGCGATATGAATCTGCCGCTATTCCGGGACAGCCAGTAAATGCCCGCTGCGCCGAGCTTCGCCGCATCGTTCAATATTTACTGGGAAGACACCGATGCGGGCGGCGTCGTGTACTACGCGAATTACTTGAAGTTCCTGGAGCGCGGCCGCACCGATTGGCTGCGGGCCCTGAGGATAGATCAGCAGCAATTGCGCGCCGAACGGCAGCTGCAGTTTGTCGTGGTAAATATTACCGTTGATTTTTTGCGGCCCGCCGTGCTGCATGATGAAATTCTCGTCACGGCTACCCTTGAGCGTCTGGCGGGTGCCACAATACATTTCAAGCAAACAATAGAGCGGGGCGGCGAGCAATTGATCGATGCCACTGTAAGAGTTGCCTGCCTCGATTCCGGCACGCTGAAGCCGCGTGCCATCCCCAAGGATCTTTTCACGGAGTGGCGCAATGCCCAATGACTTGTCGGTTTGGAGCATGGTGCTGGATGCGAGTCCCATCGTGCAGGTGGTGGTGGGGCTGCTGCTGATCGCGTCAGTGACGTCCTGGGCCGTGATCTTTCGCAAGAGCCAGGTGATCGGGCGCTCGCGCCGCCAGGCCGTGAAGTTTGAAACCGCATTTTGGGCCGGGGGCGATCTTGCCACCCTGTACCGCAATATTGAAACCAAGGGACGCGCGGGTACGGGTCTGCAAAGCATTTTCGAGTCGGGATTCGGCGAGTTCAGCCGGCTGCGCCAGCAAGGGGTGCCGGCGGAGCAGCTATTGGACGGCGCGCGGCGCGCGATGCGGGTGGCGCAACTGCGCGAGTTGGATCGCTTGGAGGAACACCTGGCGATCTTGGCCACGGTCGGCTCGACCAGTCCTTACGTGGGATTGTTCGGCACGGTCTGGGGGATCATGACGGCGTTCCACAATCTCGGCAATGTGCAACAGGCGACGCTCGCGGCGGTCGCACCCGGCATTGCCGAAGCGCTGATCACAACGGCCGTGGGCCTGTTTGCGGCCATCCCCGCCGTGATCGCCTACAACCGCCTCGCCGACCAGGTCAGCCGCCTGGAGCTGCGCTTCGATACATTCGTCGAAGAATTCTCCACCATCTTGCAGCGGCACGGATCGACGCGGGTGCAGGGTTAGTCCATGCCGACGCCGCAACGCCGCCGACGGTTGATGGGCGAAATCAACGTCGTGCCGTACATCGACGTCATGCTGGTGTTGCTGATCATATTCATGATTACGGCGCCCTTGCTGAAGGAAGGGGTCAAGGTGGATTTGCCCGACGCGGGCGCGAAGCCGATCGATGCGGATTTCCTGGCAAAACACGAGCCGCTGATCCTGACCATCGATTCGAGCGGGCGCTTATATATCAATTTTGGTCAGAATCAAGATCAACCCGTGTCCGAGTCGACCGTGAGCTCGCGCACCGCCGCGCTCCTACGCCGCGATCCGCAGACGCCGGTTCTGGTCAAGGCCGACACCACCGTGCCGTATGGCACGGTCGTGCGCGCCATGGTGCTGCTGCAGAAAGCCGGCGCCTCGAAGGTGGGTTTCCTGACTGACCCGGTGCACAATGTGCCTGGCGCACGCCCTGCCAATGGAGCT
>Ga0210388_10002949_pt1 | contig 13312 bp, 5 predicted proteins | sample IncBWC19OmetaG_FD_155485 | JGI IMG/M metagenome (GOLD analysis project Ga0210388, IMG submission 155485) | Forest soil microbial communities from Barre Woods Harvard Forest LTER site, Petersham, Massachusetts, United States - Inc-BW-C-19-O ... | reverse complement strand
GCACCTCCATCGGCGCGGTCCAGTTCAAGGTGGTGGCCTCGACCACCCAGTCCCAGGCCTACAACCTGTGCGTCGACAACGTGACCTTCAGCCCGCCGCCCGCCCCGACCCCGGTGGTCATCTCCTCGGTGGTCTTCAACGGCGAGCAGAGCGTCAACTACACGGACGACCTCTGGAACCAGAACATCGAGATAGCGTGCAGCCCCTCGTCCACCATCTATCCGCCTTCCTTCCAGGGAACCCCCAGTTCCGCGGTGGGCGTGGACCCCAATTTCCCGGCGAGCACCTACTACGCCCGGGTCACCGGCACCGTGGGCGACCAGACCGGCTGCACGCCCGGCCCCAGCTGCACCGACCCCTATCCCTACGCCTACATGTCCTTTGACCTGGCCCAGGGCGGCACCTCCGGAACCAATTTCGCGAACTGCCTGCCCTACAGCCCGAATGACGGGTTCCAGTTCGACTACAGGGCGGGAACCGCCTGCGTCACCTACGAAGTGGAACTGATCTCCGCGAACATCAACGGCAGCACCGAGGCCTTCTGGCAGTACACCTGGACGCCGCCGGACACGAACTGGCACACCGTGGACGTGTACTTCCCGGCCAGCTCCACTTGGTACACGCCGCAGGCGGGCTGGACGCCCCCCAGCGGAGTCAATGTCCTGTTCGAACCCACCTATGTCACCGACGTGGCCTTTGATCCGACGCAGGTCGGGGCCTTTGAGTTCAAGCCGGTGGCGCCGATCAATGAGCCGGCCCAGGCCTACGACCTGAGCATCACCAACCTGACCTTCGCGGCGCCGGTGGCCTCGAGCGGCCCGGCTTTGGACGTCAGCGGCGGGGTCAACACCGCCGGCACCGTCATCAGCACCTTCGAGTACGCGACCTCGGCCCCGGCGGCGAACACGGAACTCGGCGGCGGCACGGGACCGCTCGCCGCGAGCGGCCCCGACCCCGAAGTGGCATGGCAGGCCGACGGAGGCACCGTCCTGAACAACAGCCCCTGGAGCGCGACCAGCCAGACGGCGGCCAATGGGCCGACGCTCTCCGGCAACGCCTGCATGGAATTCAGCGGCAACGTGGATACCGGCGGCTACGCGGTGGCCGAGTTTGCCTTCGACGGCAGCGCCACCGGCAACCTATACGGCACCGCCAATCCCAATTATCCCGGCTACAACGCCGGCCAGGCGCCCGGCACGGCTTACGCGGGCAACATCGAAAGCCTCTCCCCGAACAAGCGCTTCGTGTTCGACTACAAGAACGGGGTGAACGGCGAGAACGAGCAGATCAACGTGCAATTCTGCACCCAGGCCGCCCCGAACTACGACTTCTACCGCTACCTGTTCACCACGGCCGGGGACACGAATTGGCACACGGTGGTGATCTACTTCCCGGACAGCCCCTACGGCCCCCAGTTCACGGAGTTCCCCGGGACCTGCACCCCGTGGACGCCGAGCGAATCCGAAATGATCGAAATCGGGCCGACGGCCCCGGGGAATTTCGACATCTATCTGGACAATCTCTGGTTCGATTGACGACATCCCTTGAAGGGTGACATGAGGCCCCCGGTCCCGTCGGACCGGGGGCTTTTTACTGCTGACTCCTTGATAGGGGCTTGTTACGATGGCATCCGCGCTGTGTCCGCAGGCCCGGTTTACTGATCATCTTTTGAGATGAGCGAATGAACCTTTGGAAAATGGCTCTTATTTGCGCCCTGGGATTCACGGCATTGTGGCTGTTGTCCCCCTCACGTTCCCGGCAGGCTCCCGAACCGGGCGTGGTCGAGATCAGCTACATGGCGCCCACCGGACCCATCGCGGCGCCCATGGACGATGCGGTGCGCGTCTTCGAGAAGCACAGCCGGGACGCCCACGCCAAGGATCCCTCCCAGCCCATCTACCGGGTCGTCAGCGGACAGAACGCCTCGGCCGATCCCTCCGCGGATCCCACGCGTTTCCTGGTCAGCGTGGCCGGCGGCATGCCCCCGGACGTGATCGCGTTCGACCGTTTCGCCATCAGCGAGCTGTCCGCGCGCGGGACCTTCACGCCCCTGGACAGCTACGTCAACGCCGACCTCAAGGCCGGCCGGCCCGACGCGATCCACAGCGAGGACTTTTTCCCCTCGGCGTGGAACGAGGCCGTGTACACGGACCCGGTCAGCGGCTCCCACGCCCTCTATGGCGTGCCCTTCAGCATGGATTCCCGCGCCCTCTTCTACAACAAGAGCCTGCTGAAGAAGGCCGGTTTTGTCGACGCAAACGGCGAGGCGCTGCCGCCCAGGACCTGGGAGCAGCTTGAGTCCATGGAAGCCAAGCTCACGCAGACGGACGAGGACGGGCACCTCGTGCGCATCGGCTTCGTGCCGAACTACGGGGATTCCTGGCTCTACATCTTCGGCTGGATGAACGGCGGCGAGTTCATGAGCCCCGACGGAAAGCATTGCACCCTCAACGACCCCAAGATCGTGGGCGCGCTCAACTGGATGACCCAGCAGTACGACAACCAGGGCGGCGCCAAGGCCGTCTACGCGTTCCAGTCCTCTTTCCAGGGCGGCGAGCTCGATCCCTTCATCATCGGCAAGGTGGCGATGAAGATCGACGGCGTGTGGATGCTGCACCAGATGTCGCAGTACGCCCGCCACCTCGACTGGGCCGTGGCGCCGCCGCCGATCCCGCAGGACATGGTCACCAAGACCCACACCACCCTGAGCTGGGTGGGCGGCTGGGCCTACGCCATCCCCTCGACCGCCAAGCACAAGGACGCAGCCTGGGCGCTGATCCGCTTCCTGGCCTCGAAGGAGGCCTACAAGATCATGGCCGACAGCGAGCGCCTGACCAACCTGAGCCAGGGCCAGTCCTTCGTGCCGCGCCAGGTGCCCAACAAGGCCATCAACGACTGGCTGGCCAAGACCTACGTCTACGACGATCCGGCCTCGGATCCGAAGGTGGCGGCGGCCCTGCGGGTGTTCAACGACCTGATCCCCGAAGCCCGCTACCGCCCCGTGACCGAGGTGGGCCAGCTGCTCTGGAACCAGCAGATCACCTGCATGGAGAACGCCATCTTCCACAAGCAGTCGGCCCAGGAGTCCCTGGACCAGGGCACCTCCCTGGTCCAGCGCCAGCTCGATCTCGACCTGGCCCCGCCCCAGGGCATCGAGGTGCAGTGGTCCTGGTTCGTGTGGCCCTATGTGGCGCTGGTGGTCCTCATCATCGTGCTGGTCTACGTCTGGGAGACCCGCTTGGGGCTCCGCGGGACCCTGGCGAAATGGCTGGCTCCCGTGGGCGGCAAGAGGCTCCTGGAGACCGGCCGGGGCCTGGAAGGCGTCAACGGCGGCCACCTGAGCGCCCAGTGGAAGGACGGCTGGTTCCTGGCCTCCCCGTGGATCATCGGCTTCATCGTGTTCACCGGCGGCCCCATCCTGTTCGCCGTATTGATGAGTTTCTGCAGCTATGACGTCATCAACAACCCGCGCCTGATCGGGCTGGACAACTACCGCTGGCTCTTCTTCAACGACCCCCTGTTCTGGAAGAGCCTGTGGAACACGGTCTACATGCTGGTCGGCATCCCCCTGGGCATGGCCCTGAGCCTGGGGCTGTCCATGCTCCTCAACGCCAAGATCAAGGGCGTGGCCCTCTGGCGCACCCTCTTCTACATCCCCTCCATCATCCCGGCCGTGGCCGCCGCGATCCTGTGGATCTGGATCCTCAACCCCAGCAGCGGCCTGATGAACCTGATGCTGGCCTCGGTCGGCCTGCACGGGCCCAACTGGCTGCAGGACGAGCAGACCAGCAAGCTGTCCCTGGTCATCATGGGGCTGTGGGCCTCCGGCGGCGGCATCATCATCTGGCTGGCCGGGCTCAAGGCCATCAGCGAATCCTACTACGAGGCCGCGGCCATCGACGGGGCCGGGGAAGTGGACAGCTTCCTGAACATCACCCTGCCCATGCTCTCGCCCTACATCTTCTTCAACCTGATCATGGGCCTGATCGGGACCATACAGATCTTCCTGCCCGCCTTCATCATGACGTCCGGCCGGCCGCTCAACAGCACGCTGTTCTACGTCTACTACCTCTTCAACAACGCCTTCCGCTACATGCTCATGGGCCGGGCCGCGGCCATGGCTTGGTTCCTGTTCCTGATCGTATTCGGCCTGACGCTGCTCCAGCTCTACATGTCCAAGCGCTGGGTCCATTACGAAGGTGACTAGTCTAGGCTAGAGGCTCCCGCGGGGCCATTGGAGTACCGATGAGCAAGAATTACACCGTCGCCGCCCGTTTCCGCACCCTGGGGATCTACTCCATGCTGGTGGTGGGCGCCGTGATCTTCTGCTGGCCCCTGCTGTGGCTGGCCTTCACCTCGGTGAAGATGGACCGGGAGCTCTTCACCCGCCGGATCCATTGGATCCCCGAAGCGCCTCGGCCGCACATGGTGGCGCCCTATGTGGACGCCTACAGCTTCCCCGACCTCGACGGCCCGCGGCAGGACGAGTTGCTGCCCGTGCTGCAGTCCTATTTCCGGCCCCTGGCCCCCGCTTTGGATCCGGACCTGGATCCCGACGCGCTCAGCGTCCAGCTCGCCCGCGGCGCCTACCAGCACCTCTCCGACAACCTTCCGGAGACCGCCTGGACCCAGACCCAGGCCGACCTGCGGAAGATGGCGCTGGCCGCCATGAACCCGGCCCTGACCAAGGAGCTTCTGCGCCAGGCCGAGCGCGGCGTCATCGTCGGCCCCCTGAGCGCCCGGTCCTATGACCTGCAGGAGCAGGAACTGGTTTCCGCCGAACAGGTGGCCGGCGCCTGGAAGATCGACGGGGGGGCCAAGGGCAGCCTGGTCCCCTCGCCCGCGGACCGCGGGGCGGAACTGCACTACGATTTCAGCTCCGGGGACAAGCTGCGCCTGACCGGCACCTTCACGACCGATTTCCCGGTGGACCGCCTCTACCACCTGCAACTGGCACTGCGCTCCGACGAGAGCTGGAACCGCATCCGCGCCACTCTGGAGAAGAACGGGCGGGTCCTGCGGGCCGACCGCATCTTCCCGCTGGCCGACACCAATTGGTCGGTCATCACCTGGCAGGAGCCCGGCCCGGACGACCTCACCAACAAGCTGAAGACCTGGCTTATCTTGAACCAGGTCAAGGGCGCGCAATCCGGCGTCACCGGCCCGAACACCATCAAGGTCACCATCGAGTTCGAGCGCAACAGCTTTTGGGGGGCCTGGAAGGACAAGGTCGAGCTCAATTACCTCAAGGTCTTCGACAACATGCCCTTCTGGCGCTATGTCGAGACCAGCCTGCTGCTGGTCATCCTCAACCTTTTCGGCACGCTGCTGAGCAGCTCCATGGTCGCCTACAGCTTCGCGCGCCTGAACTGGCCGGGCCGGAATTTGAGCTTCGGATTGATGATGGCCACCATGATGATCCCGTCCCAGGTGACCATGATCCCCTTCTTCCTGGTCATCAAATACCTGGGCTGGTACAACACCCTCATGCCCCTGTGGGTGTGCAGCTTCTTCGCCAGCGCCTTCAACGTTTTCCTTCTCTACAACTTCTTCAAGGGCATACCCCAGGACCTTGAGGACGCAGCCAAGATCGACGGCTGCGGGCCCATCCGCAGCTACTGGTACATCATGCTGCCCCTGGTCCAGCCGGCCCTGGCCACCGTGGCCGTGTTCACCTTCATGGGGGTCTGGAACGACTTCATGGGGCCGCTCATCTTCCTCAATGACCAGCGCCTCTATCCGCTCTCGCTGGGGCTCTACGCGCTCAACGTGCAGGGCTCCGACGGCAGCATCGGCATGTCCGTGATGCTGGCCGGCTCGGTGCTGATGATGCTGCCGGTGATCGCGATCTTCTTCTTCGCCCAGCGCTACTTCATCCAGGGCATCACCATGACCGGCCTGAAGGGCTGAGCCCCGCGCAATCGTTCAGGTGAACAGGGGGATACCCGGGCTTCGGCCCGGGTATCCTTGTCTCCAGGGAGAAAAAACCATGTTCCAAGATCCGGACCAGGCCTGGCAGATCGAGGAAAACGGATACTCTGCGCGGCGCACCGAGATTCTGGGCAGCAAATTCCTGATCGCCAACGGCAGCCTCGGCTACCGCGGCACCTTGGAGGAGCACGGCAAGGAGGCCCTGGTCGCCTGCACCCTGTCGGGGCTCTACGACCGCCGCGGGAGCGCCTGGCGCGAGCCGGTGAACGCGCCCAACGGGCTTTTCCTGCGCCTCTTCGAAGGCCGCCGCCCGCTTAGCCCGGCCTCGGCCAGGCCGCTGCGCCACAGCCAGGGCCTGGATTTCCGCCACGGCATCCACCACCGCAGCACGGTCTACAGCCTGGCCAAGGGGAACCGCCTCACCTACAGCGTCGAGCGCTTCGCCAGCCTGGAGGACACCCGGCTGCTGTGCCTGCGCGCGGTGCTGAAGGCGGACAAGGCCTGCGTGCTGACCCTGCACGCGGGCGTGGACGCGGACGTGTGGGACATCAACGGGCCCCATTTCGGCCCGGCGAAAGGGGCCCTGAAGGCGGGCCTGCTCAGCGTGGACGCGCGCACGAACGAAGGCGTCGGCCTGCGCGTGGTGGAGGCCCTGGCGGGGCTCGGCAGCCCTGGGCGCCTGCGCCGCTTAGGGTCCGCCTTTGTCCGCGAATTCACCCTGCGCCTGTCCGCGGGCCAGGAGCTGAGCTTCACCAAGTTCGCGGCGGTGGGCACCTCCAAGGACGGCGGCAAGGCGCCGCTGGACGCCGCCAAGGAGCTCTGCCGGCGCGCCGTGCGGGGGGGCTATTCCGCCGCGCTGGCCTCGACCAAGGCCCGCTGGGAGCAGCGCTGGAAACGCTCGGACGTGCGCATCGAGGGCGACCCCGAGGGGCAGAAGGCCCTGCGCTACAGCATCTACCAGCTCCTGAGCATCGCGCCGCAGGCCGGCGACCGGGCCTCCATCCCGGCCCGCGGGCTGTCCGGACAGGTCTACAAGGGCGCCATCTTCTGGGACACGGAGATGTTCATGCTGCCCTTCTTCAACGCCACCCAGCCGGAGCTGGCGCGCAACCTGGTGCGCTACCGGGTCCATACCCTGCCCGGCGCCCGCCGCAAGGCCGCGTCCCTGGGGCACCGAGGGGCCTTCTACGCCTGGGAAAGCCAGGAGAGCGGCGACGAGGCCTGCACCCTGTTCAACATCACCGACGTGATCACGAAGCGGCCCTTAAGAACCTACTTCGCGGACAAGCAGGTCCACATCAGCGCGGACGTGGCCCACGGCGTGTGGCAGTACTACCTCGCCAGCGGGGACGAGAGCATCCTGCTGCACGGCGGGGCCGAGGTCCTGCTGGAATGCGCCCGCTTTTTCCTGTCCTGGAGCTACCTCAACCCGCTCAAGGGCCGCTACGAGATCCTGGACGTCACCGGCCCGGACGAATACCACGAGCGGGTGCACAACAACGCCTACAGCTCCGCCATGGCCCGCCGCGCCGTCACGACCGCGCTCCAGGCGCTGGACCTGCTCAAGCGCCGCCATCCGCGGGAGTGCGCGGCCCTTTCCCGGCGCCTGAAGCTGGCCAAGGACCTGCCCGCGCTCAAGGACCTGGCGCGGAGGCTCTACGTCCCGGCGCCGGACCCCTCCACCAAGGTCATCGAGCAGTTCGACGGCTACCGGCGGCTCGAGGACGTCGACCTCAAGACCCTCAAAACGCGCCTGCTGGACCCCCGCGAGTACCTGGGCGGCGGGCAGGGGCTGGCCACCACCACCAAGATCCTCAAGCAGGCCGACGTCGTCATGATGCTCAATGTCCTGGGTTCGGAATACACGGACGCGGTGAAGAAGGCCAACTGGGAGTACTACGAGCCCCGCACCGAGCACGGGTCCTCCCTGAGCGCCTGCGTCTACGCCCTGGTGGCCGCGTCCATCGGCAGGACCGAGTGGGCCTACCGCTACTTCATGAAGACGGCCACGGTGGACCTCAGCGGCGACTCCAAGCAGTACGTCGGCTCGCTCTACATCGGCGGGACGCATCCCGCGGCCAACGGCGGCGCATGGATGGCCGCGGTGCTCGGCTTCGGCGGCCTCAGCACCGACGGAAGGACCATTCGGCTGAGGCCCTCCCTGCCCAAAGCCTGGAGGTCGCTGAGCTTCAGCGCGGCCCAGAACGGCCAGTGGGTGACGGTGCGCATCGGCCGCGACGGCGTCCGGGTGGAGGCGGACCGGAACAACACCAGGGCCTGCCCCGTCCAAGTGGGCGGCGCCTCACGCGCCCTGAAGGCCGGCGAAGCCTGGTCGCCGGCCAAGGCCCGCCATAAAGCCGGATAAAGCCACGCGAAACGCGGAAGCAAGTCCGCGGTGGATGTCTATTCTAAAGCCTTAACCCCGAAGCCGGACTGGTCCCACGCCGGCGAAGCCCTGGAGAGCCCATGTCCGTCCATCTCAAAGCGGTGCTGTTCGACCTCGATGGGGTCATCGTCGACACCGCCCGTTACCACTACCTGGCCTGGAAGAAGATCGCCGAGGAGCAGGGGATCGCCTTCGACGAAAAGGCCAACGAAGCGCTCAAGGGCGTCAGCCGCATGGCCTCCCTGGACCTGATCCTGGCGCGCGGCAAGAGGGACTACAGCCCCTCCGAAAAGATCGCCCTGGCGGACAAGAAGAACGCCCTCTACGTGGAGATGATCGCCGGGCTCAAGCCCGAGGAGATCCTGCCCGGGGTGAAGGACTTCCTCGCCTCCCTCAAGGCCGCCGGCATCAAGCGGGCGATCTGTTCCGCCAGCAAGAACGCGCCCATGATCCTGGAGCGCCTGAAGGTGGCGGAGGACTTCGACACCGTGGTCAGCGGCAACGACACCAGCCGCTCCAAGCCCGACCCCGAGGTCTTTGAGATGGCCGCCAAGCGCCTGGGCCTGCCGCATTCGGAGTGCCTGGTGGTCGAGGACGCCTACGCCGGCATCCAGGCCGCCAAGAGCGCCGGCATGAAGGCCGTCGGCATCGGGGAGGCCCATGTCCTGAACATCGCCGACCTGGTCTACAGCTCCACCGCCCAGCTTTCCCTGACCGCCATCCTGGCCAAGCTCTTCAACTAATAACCCGTCCCGCTGTCCCACAGACCCTGATCAAGGTGCCGCATGCCCAAAGTCGCAGACCAATACCTTAGCGTCGACCCCTGGCTGATCGTCGAGAACGGCTTCCATGCCGACCGTTCCCGCGTGTCCGAGGCGATCTTCTCCTCGGCCAACGAATACATGGGGGTGCGGGGCTATTTCGACGAGGGCTACGGCGGGGACCGCCACGTCGGCAGCTACATCAACGGGGTCTATGAGGCGCGCAAGATCCCCAAGTCCTACAAGGGCATCTCCACGTCCGGCAATTACATGCTCAACACGCTCGACTGGCTGTACACCCGCGTCAGCGTCGGCTCGGAGACCCTGGACCTGAACTCCTCCCGCTACTCCGCCTTCCAGCGGACCCTGGACATGCGCACCGGCGTGGTGACGCGCGAGTTCGTCTGGCACCCCAAGGCCGGCGGCAAGCTGAAGGTGAAGTTCGAGCGTTTCATCAGCATGCACAGCGCCAAGCTGGGCGGCCAGCGCGTCAGCTTCGAGTCGCTCGATTTCAAGGGCACGGTGAAGGTCGTGTTCGGCCTGGATTTCGACACCTTCCACGAGTCCAGCAACAACGCCAATTTCTGGGACGTGGAAAAGGTCTCGCAGGGCCCGCTGCCGGCCATCCTGGCGAGGACCCAGACCACCTCCAAGCGCGTCTTTTCCGGATTCCGCCTGCTGGGCGCCCGCCCGGGCGCGGCGAAGGCCTGGCGCGAGGGCAAGAAGGTCGGCCAGAGCCTGTCCTTCAGCCTGGCGCCGGGGAAGTCCGAGCGCTTCGAGAAGCTGGTGGTCAACGAGGCGCGCTTCGCGGATTCCGCGACCCCGGCCAAGGCCTGGAGCCAGGGTGAGAAGCTCCTGCGCGAGCTTAGCCTCGGCGGCTTCGACGCGGCCGTGGACCTGCACCGGGCCTATTGGGATCGGCTGTGGAGCACCCTGGACTGCACCATCGAGGGCGACCCCGAGAACCAGCAGGGCCTGCGCTACTGCATCTTCCAGCTGCACCAGACCTACCACGGGGCGGACCCCCAGGCCAACATCGGCGCCAAGGGCCTCACCGGCGAGTTCTACAACGGCCATACCTTCTGGGACACCGAAGCCTACTGCCTGAACTTCTACCTCTTCAACAACCCCGCCGCGGCCAAGAACCTGCTGCTGTACCGCTACCACCACCTGCCCCAGGCCAAGGCGCGCGCCAAGGAGATCGACTGCGAGGGCGCCTGCTTTCCCTTCGCCACCATCAACGGCGAGGAGGACTGCGGCCTGTGGTGGATCGCCAACACCGAGATCCACGTGGGCCTGGCCGTCTTCTACGCCATCTGGCACTACGTCAAGATCTCGGGCGATAAGGCCTTCCTGTACAAGGAGGGCGCCGAGCTGCTGGTCGAGCTGAGCCGCTTCTACGCCAGCCGCGGCCAGTACGGCCAGAAGAGCGGGAAGTTCGGCCTCTACGGCGTCATGGGGCCCGACGAGTTCAAGCTCATGGTCAACCACAACTGCTACATGAACCTGCTGATGAAGATGACCTTCGAGACCACCGCCCAGACGCTGACGGAGATGTCCAAGCGCGACCCCGCAGGCTTAAGGGCCCTGACCAAGAAGCTGAAGCTCAAGCCCACGGAGAAGGCGGACTGGCTCAAGAAGGCGGCCCAGACCCTGGTGCTCCAGGACAAGGCCAGCGGCGTGTTCGAGCAGAACGAGGGCTTCTTCGACATGCCCCACAAGGAGCTCAAGACCATCCCGGTCAAGGATTTCCCGCTTTACCACAGCTGGTCCTACGACCGCCTCTACCGCTACGACATGCACAAGCAGCCGGACGTGCTGCTCTTCCTGTTCTTCTTCAACCGCCGCTTCAGCCCCAAGGTGAAGAAGAGCAACTACGACTACTACGCGCCCCGCTGCATCCACGAGTCGTCGCTGTCCCCGGCCATCCATTCCATCCTGGCCTCGGAGATCGGCTACCACGAGCAGGCCTACGAGTTCGCGCAGTACGCCTCGCGCCTGGACCTGGACAACTACAACCGCAACACGCGCGAGGGCTTGCACACCACGTCCCTGTCCGCGGCCTGGATGAACCTCGTCTACGGCTTCGGCGGCATGCGCAGCGACGGCGAGCTGCTGTCCTTCGAGCCCTCCATCCCGCGCAAGTGGAAGTCCTATTCCTACCGGGTCCTCTACCGCAAGTCCGTGCTGGAGGTGCGCGTGGACAAGAAGGCCGTGCGCCTGCGCACCGTGCTGGGCCCCGAGGTGAGCGTGGTGGTCTACGGCGCCAAGCACAGCCTGGACGCCGGCGGCGTCACCGTGGCCCTGCCCGCCTCCCGGCGGGCCTGAAGGCAGGCCCGAAAAAAGTTTTTCCGCTTTTGCCGTTGTGAGTATGGACGCTAAAGGTTCGTATCGCGTATTTTTCTCCGGGGCGGCCCTCGCGCTCAGCCTCTGGCTGTGCGCGGGGCGCCTTGCCGCGGTGGCCCTGGACGACATCCCCTGGAACCTCGTGTCCGGCGGCTCCGCTGCGGCGGCCGGCGCCCCCTATTACATCCAGACCGGCGACGTCGCCGTGACCGCGGACAACGCCGCGGGCAACGAGGCGGGGGCCATGTGGGACCCCTGCACCATCAACCTGGCGGAAGCCTTCAATCTCACCTTCACCATCAATTTCGGCGGCAACGTCTACGGCTGCGGCGCCGACGGCATGGCCTTCGTCCTGCAGAACAACGGCCTCGGCGTCGTCGGGGCCCCCTCCGCCGAGCACGGCTACGACAGCGGCAGCGTCAACGGCAACTCCCTGGCCGTGGTCATGGACACCTGGACCAACTCCGGGACGCCCTACTCCGACCCGAACTACCAGAGCCTGGGCATCGAGGACAACGACTCGGTCTCGGACGCGGCCTGCAGCGGGACGGGGCCGGTGACGATCGTCAACAATTTCGGGGGTTGCCGCCCCTCGATCATCGCCAGCGGGGCCCAGGCCACGGACGCGGCCAACCACCAGGTCCAGTTCATCTGGACCCCCAGCGGCGCCAACGCCACCATGACGGTCTTCGTGGACGGCAGCGAACGGGCCGAGTGGACCGTGGACAATTACGCCAACATCTTCAGCAACGTGAACGCCGTCACCTTCGGGATCACCGGCGGGACCGGCGGCGGCTACAACCTGCAGCAGGCCGGCCTGGACGCGGGCTCGACCGTGGACAACGGCACGGACGTGGCCAACCCGCCCCTCTGCGGCGTGAACACGCCCACCCCAAACGTAACCCCCTCGGACCTGCCCACGCCCTACAACGCCTGTAGCGTGACCCAGCCCCCGATCTTCACGCAGTCGGAGACCTTCACCATTTCGCCGACCTTCTCGGTCTCCCCCACGGCCTCGCCCACCTTCACCCCCGCGCCCACGGACTGCGGCACGCCCAGCTACGTGGCCGGCAAGGCCCTCATGACCGGCCAGCCCGGGGACAGCGGCGGCTCGACGACCACCAACATCGTCTACAACGTGCCCAGCGCCCTCATGGACGGGCTGGTCGTCATCGTGGTCCAGAACAACACCGGCGGCCAGCTGGTCAATTCCATCAACTTCGGGGGCACCCCGATGCTGACCCCCGTGCCCTCCGTCACCAACATCAACGGCGGCAAGGAAGCCCTTTTTGAGCTCCCGGTGGGGGACCTGGCGGCGGGGAACCAGACCGTGTCGATCAACTACAACAACACCGACAACGACCCCCAGGTCATCACGATCTATGTGATCCAAAACGTGAACCAGACCACGCCCATAGGGCAGAGCGCGGGCCCCACCACCGAAGGCGGCGGGGCCTTCACCGCGTCCATCACCCCCCTGGGCAACTACAGCATGATCATGGACTTCCTGGTCGGGACGAACGGCTGCCTGGCGAGCGGGGACATCAGCAGCAGCCAGACCAGCACCGGCCTTTTCAACAGCAACAGCTCCGGCACCTACACCTGGACCGACTACACCACGGCCGGGGCGGAGGGCGTGCCCGAAACCCTGCACTATGACTGGAGCTCCTCCTGCGGCGGCAGCCTGAACACCTGGCTGGTGGAGGTCCAGGGGCCCGTGTGCTCGACCTCCCCCACCGACAGCCCCACCCTGTCCTCGACGAGGACGATCACCCTCACCTCCACCCCGAGCTCCACCGACTCCCCCAGCCTGACCCCCTCTGATTCCCCGACCCCGAGCTTCACCCCCACCCCCACCGACCCCTCCACGGACCCCCCCACGCCTTCG
>Ga0210388_10002948_pt1 | contig 13313 bp, 7 predicted proteins | sample IncBWC19OmetaG_FD_155485 | JGI IMG/M metagenome (GOLD analysis project Ga0210388, IMG submission 155485) | Forest soil microbial communities from Barre Woods Harvard Forest LTER site, Petersham, Massachusetts, United States - Inc-BW-C-19-O ... | reverse complement strand
GAGGGTCGGTTCCGGCACGCTGCAAGTGTCGGGCGGTGCTCCGCTACACGGACTGAGTCTCGGTGACGCACACTTCGCGATCACGGCGCGTGAGCTTGCGTTACCGATGAACGATGGGATCCGCGCGGTGGCCGATGCGGACTTGGCGGTCAACATCAAGCCGGCAGACGGCGACGGCAACCGCGAATTGCCCAGAATTACTGGGGATGTGACGCTGCGCTCCTTCGAATACAAGCGGCCTGTGACGATGACCGCCGACATTTCCACGCTCGCGCAACGCGGCAAGCGTACCGCGGTGGACACCTTTGACCCAGCGGATGACCTCGTGGTCTTCGAAGTGCGCCTGCGGGCGCTGCGGCCCATGAAATTGCAAAATAACCTCGTCGATGCCGAGCTCGACGTCGCTGATGAGGGCTTGCTGCTCTCTGGAACCAATGGGCGTTTCGGTTTGCGCGGCGCCGTCACGCTGCGGCCCCGCGGGAAAATATTTCTTCGACGCAGCGAGTTCGAGGTCACGCAAGGTCGAGTGCGTTTCGATGATTTGACGCGTATCGCGCCCGTAGTGGACGTAACGGCCGTCACCGAGTACCGCCGCTACCAAACCAATACGACCGCGAACTCCGCGCCCGCCAGCGCACCCACCAGCGGTTCGAGCACGGCGCCGACATCTCAAGGCGGGCGTTGGCGCATCCAACTTCATGCTCACGGCGATGCCGACAATCTGAAGATCGATTTGACGAGTGACCCGGCTCTCGCGCAGGACGACATTTTCCTGCTTTTGACCGTCGGATTGACGCGTGCGGAGCTCGATCAGGCTCAGTCGGCCAGCGTGGGCGAGAGCGTGGCGCTCGAGGCGCTCGGGTCGCTGAGTGGCGCGGACCGCGCCGTCACCGACGCGGTGCCTCTGATTGACGAGTTCAAATTCGGCAGTGCCTACTCGTCTCGCACCGGCCGCACGGAGCCAACCGTCACGATCGGCAAACGCCTCACGCGCCGTATCCGCGCCAATGTAACGAGCGGTGTGGCCGACTCTCGCGAGGTGAGCTCGAACGTCGAGTGGCAGCTGAGCCCGAGGGTCAGCGTCGAAGGCTCCTACGACAACGTCAATGATATCTCCAGCTCGTCGCTGGGCAACCTGGGCGCGGACGTGCGTTGGCGACTCGAGTTCGAATAGGAGAGTGCCGGGCGCTCAGCGTCGCGGCGTGCCGAAGGTGATGGCGCGCCGCACGTGAGCGAGCTCAGCGCGATCGTCCAGCGTGATGCCGTCCGGAGTGCTGTGTACGCCGAGGCGTTCGAGTAGCGCGGGCAAGTCGACCGGCTCGCCGCTATTCGCGTGCTTTTTCGCAATTTCACGCAAGATTGGCGCGCCGAGTCGCTGGTCGATCACGCTCGTGACTTGAGCCAAAGACCAGACCTCACTGGCGTTCCCACCGGCCTCGAGCACGGCGCGAAAGCCATCCTCGAGACCGAGTACGTCGTTCGAGCGCTGCCGTGCCGCGACATCGGCCAAAAGGCAGGCGATGGCGCCTCCCCAATAGATCGCTCGGAAGTTACTCGGATGCTCGAGCCCCTCGTGCTCGACCGCAGGCAAGCCTTTTGGCATGTCGCGCGCGAACTCGGTCCAGACCTCGAGCTCGGTCAAGTAACCCGCGCGTGCGCGAATGATCGGCTCGAAGTAGGTCGCGGACCCTTCGTCGAGCCACTTGGCCTCGTCGTGAAACGACGGAAAGCCGATGTGGAAGAGCTCGTGCACCAAGATCCAATCGTCGTACAGCGCCGCCTTCGACGCGTGCTGGCCGACCAGGATCGCGACGCCTGGCGCGCTCTGCGGCAGGACCTTGCCGAAGACCACTTCCTTCCGGTCCGGCACCGGCATGAGCATGACGAGGGCATTTCGTGCCGGAAAATGGCGGTAGAAATGACTCACCGCCACGGCGGAATCCTGGACCCACTGCCGGTAAAGGGCGGGCGATTCGTCGAGTGCGCCGTCGGCCGTGACGAGCGCAATCGTGGAGCTTCCGACAGTGACGCTGTCCTTGGTGAAGCGCCCAAAGATAGAATACGTCGCTACGCTGAGCTCGTGCGCTTGCAAGCGAAAGCGGTGTTCCGTTGAGTTACCGACTGGCGCAAGTCCGCTCGCGAAGTCGTCACCCAGGGGCACATGCACCGCTACGTCGATCGGAACTCCGACTTCGAGCGGATCGGGCTCCAGCAAAAACGTCGACGCTGGCGCAATCAACGAGTGCCCGATTCGCTGTGCCGTATCGAAACGCTGCGCGGCGCTAGCGACGCCCTCGAGGTCGACTCGATAGCGCAGCGTCACGTCGCGTTCCGGTCGGGCAAACTGCCAGCCGTCGCGCGTTGGCGTGACCGGAGGGGTTGCCTCGGTCACCTGCAGAAAACGCCGAGAGCCGTCGTCCGCTGGAGAAAAGCCGGTGATTTGCTGACCTGAGCAATGCGCAGTGATTTCGAGCTCCGCCGGCTCCGCGCGCAGTTCCTGCACGTCGAAGGAGCAAGATTTGACGGCCTGCGGCGGCGGTACGGGTGCTCGCGAGCGCAGCTTGGGGCTGCACGCGGTGAGCGTCATGGCCAAGCCGAGCAGGAGGCGGCTCACGAGCTCGACTCGGGTTTGGAGCGCGTCGGGGCGGCTGGCGCAAAACCCGACATGAGCATCTTGGATGCGTGCGGCATGACCAAACCGGGCAGGCCGAGCTTTGGCGAGAGCTGCGCAATCAAACCAAAAAGCAGCGCGAGCGTGCGTTCGACGTAAAAATACCCCTCTGGGTATTCGACGCTCTTCATGACCGCGCGCAAGCGGCCACGGATCTGCCGATAGCCGGAGAGCTTCTCGACCGTTTGGCGATCCAGCTTGGAAAAGTCCTCGATCTTGACTGAGCCAAGGACTTTCAGGTATTCGCGCCCGACCTGCTTCAGGAGCTCGCGGTCACCGCCCGCCGCGACGAAGCCCATCTCTTCGAGCCCAGCGAGGATCTGATCGTCGTTGCGAGTGAGCGCGCCGAGGATCACGATCTTCATGCCTCGCGAGAGCGCGGGCGTCAGATCTTCGACTGCGCCGTAGTCGAGGATTACGAGCTTCGGTCCGGGGCGAACTAGAAAATTGCCGGGATGCGGGTCAGCGTGGAACACGCGATGCTCGAGCAGCATCGTGAAGTAACATTCGACCAGTAGCTTCGCGACAGCCTCGGAGTCGATACCTTGCTCGCGCTCTTCGTCGACGTCGTTGACCTTGACGCCGGCCTCGAAGCTCATCGAGAGCACGCCGCCGTGGGTCAATTCCTCGATCAGTTCGGGCACGATGACGTCCTCTCTTGCCCGAAAAATCTCGCGAATGCGGGCCATATTGGCGCGCTCGTGCTGGTAGTCGGTTTCGCGCGCGAGCATCGCGCTGAGCTCGTCGAAGACGCGCTCGACGCGTCCGACTTGGATGACCCACTTGATGACCGGCAAGAGCGAGCGCAGCACCGCGAGGTCGCGTCGAATCAGGCGCTCGATTCCGGGGTACAACACTTTGACCGCGATCGCCCGACCATCGCGCGTCGTCGCGTGGTGTACTTGCGCGAGCGACGCAGCGGCGAGGGGCTGCTGATCGAAGCTACCGAAGCGAGCTAGTGGATCCTCACCGAACGCTTCGCGGAGTCGCCCTTCGATCTCCGAGAACGGTCGAGGCGGCACTTGATCTTGTAACGTCTCGAGCGCCTCGCCGAAGGCCGCAGGCAGAAACGTCCCCACCACGCTCAGGACTTGCCCCATCTTGATGAACACCCCACGCAGGCGCGCAAAGCCTACGGCGAGGCGTTTGGCATTCCGCAGGTGTGCGCGCTCGAGTCGACGTTTGGCGTGGGCTTGGCTGAGCGCCCGAGCCAAAACCCACTCCCAGGCGTAGGAGAGGATGATGGTCCAGAAAAGCAGCAGTGCGCGGATCGAGCGGAGCAAGCACGGGCGACAGTAATCACTGTTCGGGCGCGCACCAACCCTGGCCAACTACTGAGGTTTTCTACTAAATTAGTCGAGCGCCAGGGCCGGTTGCCTTTCATCCGACTGGAATCGGACAACGGTCATTAAGGGGTTCTTCAGGTGCGCCGTTAGGTCCATCGAGGATTTTAGCCAGTGATCGGGACATCTGAGCCACCCCGGAGCGCGGAATGAAGATTCTGCTCGCCGATGACGAGCCGATTGCTCGGACCATGCTCGAGCATTGGCTCGTCGGTTGGGGTTACGAGGTCACCACGGTTCGGGACGGCGAGGCTGCTCTCAACGCGCTGGCGGCAGACCCCGAGCTGCGCCTCGCGATCATCGATTGGGTGATGCCGAAGTGTGACGGTATCGAGGTCTGTCGACAGATTCGCGGCGGTCCCGCAGAACCCTATGTGTACGTCGTGCTGCTCACCGCCAAAGACGACAAGGCTGACATCATTCAGGGCTTGGACGCAGGTGCTGACGACTACCTAGTGAAGCCCTGCAACCCGCTCGAGCTCAAAGTGCGCTTGCGTGCCGGGCGACGCGTGATCGAGCTCCAAGAGCAGCTCGTGGCCGCACGCGAGACGCTGCGCTTCGAGGCCATGCACGATTCACTGACTCAATTGCTGAACCGTGGCGCAACGCTGGAACAGTTGGAACGCGAGCTCGTGCGCGCTTCTCGGCGCAGCGCACCGGTCACCGTCGTGATGGCGGACCTCGATCATTTCAAGGCTATCAATGACACTTTTGGGCATGCCACGGGCGACGTCGTTCTGCGCGAGGCGGCGCGTCGCCTCAAGCTGGGCGTGCGCGCTTACGACTCCGTGGGCCGCCTCGGTGGCGAGGAGTTCATCGCGGTGCTGCCGGAATGTGAGGCGAAGGTCGGGCTCAGCGTGGCCCAGCGCTTGTGTCGTTCGGTCGCCGACACGCCGGTTCTCACTCCTTCTGGGAAGGTCCCAGTGACGATTAGCATCGGCATCGCCGCCTCGGATCAATTCCCCGGCGCGACAGCCGAGGAATTGATGCGCGCCGCGGACGCGGCGCTGTATCAAGCCAAGCACACGGGCCGGGCGCGCTGTGTGCTTGCGAGCAGTGCCGATTGGCAGGCCCAAGCGCCGGTCAACGATCCCGAGGCGACCACGCTGAAGCCGCTCTCCGCGACCGCGCACATCTGAGCCATTTTTGCGTGGCGCGCCGACCGCGAGTCCCGCAGGTTCAGGCGCCGCTGCATTTCCATGACCGGCTCCCGGGTGCTAACGTCAGCCTGCCGCGCGTTTCTCGGCTTCGCTTGGTCGCGTCTCGGAAGACTCGCCTCGCACGAACACGGAGGAGCATGAAGATCGGTATCCCCAAGGAAATCCGCCCCGGCGAACGCCGCGTCGCGGCAACGCCCGAGACGGTGAGCCGGCTGCAGAAGCTTGGTTTCGAAGTACTGGTGCAGAGCCAAGCTGGCGCTGGCGCCTCTTTCGATGACGGTGACTACACGGCGATCGGCGCCACGATTGCGCCGAGTGCCCGTGAGCTGTGGGACACAGCCGACATCATCCTCAAGGTGCAGCCGCCCGAGCAGAACGTGGAGCTCGGCATGCACGAGGCCGAGCTGTTGCGGGAGGGCGCGACGCTCGTCAGCTTCATCTGGCCGGGAAAGAACGGCGAGCTCGTCGAGCGGTTAGCGAAGCGGCGCGCGACGGTGCTCGCCATGGATCAAGTGCCGCGCATCACGCGCGCGCAAAAGATGGATGCGCTGAGCTCGATGGCGAACATCGCGGGCTACCGCGCGGTGATCGAGGCCGCCAGCTTCTATGGCCGGTTTTTCACGGGCCAAATGACTGCGGCGGGCAAGGTGCCGCCAGCCAAGGTGCTCGTCATCGGAGCCGGAGTGGCCGGGCTTGCCGCAATCGGTGCCGCACGTGGCCTCGGCGCGATCGTGCGCGCGTTCGATACGCGCGCCGAGGTGCGCGAACAGATCCAGAGCATGGGCGCCGAATTTCTGGAGGTGACCATCAAGGAAGACGGCGCGGGCTCCGGTGGCTACGCGAAGACGATGAGCCCAGAATTCATCGCTGCGGAAATGGCGCTCTTCGCCAAACAAGCCAAGGATGTCGATATCATCATCACTACGGCGCTCGTCCCCGGCAAAGCCGCGCCCGTGCTGATCACCGAGGAAATGGTGAGCAGCATGCGACAAGGTTCCGTGATCGTAGACCTCGCGGCTGAGGCGGGCGGTAACTGCGCCATCACCCGTCCCGGTGAAGTGATCACGCATCACGGTGTCACGTGCGTCGGTTACGTCGACCTACCGAGTCGATTGGCGCCGACAGCGAGTCAGCTGTACGGCAGCAACCTGACGCATTTATTGGCCGATATGGGCGGCGCGAAGAGCTGGCACGTCGATCTCGAAGACGCCGTCGTACGCGGCGCCATCGTCTTGCATGAAGGCAAGATGGTGTGGCCTCCGCCCAAATCCGCACCGGCGAATCTACCGCTCGCGCCCAAGCCCCAAGCAAGTATCCCCGCGCTCGCCTCTGAAGTCCCCAAGGTCGCCGCGAGTCACCCTCTCCGAGCTGCCGCTCTTGCGCTGGCGGCGGCGGTGGTCCTCGGCCTGCTCGGCTCGGTAGCGCCGAAGGAATTCGTCTCGCATCTCACGGTCTTCGTGCTGGCTTGCTTCGTCGGCTGGCAAGTGGTGTGGAACGTGACACCGGCCTTGCATACGCCGTTGATGAGCGTCACGAATGCCATCAGCGGGATCATTCTAGTCGGCGGCATGCTGCAAATTTCCGGGCCGCTCTCGTCACCGGTAACGCTGCTCAGCGTCGCCGCGGTGCTGCTCGCCACGATCAATATCACCGGGGGTTTCTGGGTCACCACGCGCATGCTGCGCATGTTCCAGCGGTAACACCATGCCTGACAGCTTGACTTCTATCGCGTACCTCGCCGCTGGCGTGCTCTTCATCTTGAGCCTTGGCGGGCTCAGTACGCAGAAGACCGCTGGTCGCGGCAATGCCTTCGGTATCGTCGGCATGCTGCTCGCCCTCGGCATCACTGCGCTCGGTCACGTGACGAGCTTCGGCGCGCTGGCTGTCGCAGTTGCCGTCGGCAGTCTGATTGGCGCGCTACTCGCTTCGCGTGTCGAAATGACGTCGATGCCCGAGCTGGTTGCGGTGCTGCACAGCTTCGTCGGCTTGGCTGCCGTGCTGGTCGGGGCCGCGAGCTATCTCGGCGCGGGCGCGTATTCGAGCCCCGCTGAAGGCACCATTCACGCGGTGGAAGTGTGCGTCGGTGTGTTCGTCGGTGCACTCACGTTCACGGGCTCGGTCGTTGCGTTCGGCAAGCTGCGCGGCGTCGTAGGCAGCAAACCGCTCTTGCTGCCGGGTCGCCATCTGTTCAACTTACTGCTTCTGGTCATCGCGGTTGGCCTCGGTGCGCGCTTCCTCGCAGCGCCGGGTCATGGCGGGCTCGCGTCGCTCGTGATCATGGCCGGGGTTGCCGGCGTGCTGGGCGTGCACTTGGTGCTAGCCATCGGCGGCGCCGACATGCCCGTCGTGGTTTCGATGTTGAATAGCTACTCGGGCTGGGCGGCCGCCGCCGCGGGCTTCATGCTCGAGAACGACCTATTGATCATCACGGGCGCGCTCGTGGGCTCGAGCGGCGCAATCCTCAGTTACGTGATGTGCAAGGCCATGAATCGCTCGTTTCTGAGCGTGATTTTCGGTGGTTTCGGCGCGGATGAAGGCGCGGCCCCCGCCAAGCGCGACGGCGGTGAAGCACAAGGCGAAGTCGTGGCCATCTCGGCTTCGGAAACGGCGCTGCTGCTCCGTGACGCGAAGCAGGTCGTGGTCGTGCCGGGCTACGGCATGGCCGTCGCGCACGCGCAGTACCCCGTGTACGAGATCGCCGCGCTCTTGATCAAGCAGGGCGTCAAAGTGCGCTTCGCGATTCACCCTGTCGCTGGGCGCTTGCCCGGACACATGAACGTGCTGCTCGCTGAAGCCAAGGTCCCGTATGACATCGTGCTGGAAATGGAAGAGATCAACGAAGACTTCCCGCACACCGACGTGGTGCTCGTAATCGGCGCCAACGACATCGTGAACCCCGGCGCGCTCGACGACCGAGCGAGCCCCATTTACGGCATGCCCGTGCTCGAAGTGTGGAAGGCCAAGTCCACGATCGTGATGAAGCGCAGCATGGCGAGCGGTTACGCTGGCGTCGAAAATCCGCTTTTTTTCCTCGAAAATACCCGGATGCTATTCGGTGACGCGAAGAAGAACGTGGACGCGATCCTCACCGAGCTGCGCTCGGCGGCGGCGTCGGCTGCAGCAGAATAGCGCGGTCTGTGATAATCACGGGTGAATGCCCGAGTTCATTTTCACGATGCAGGAGGTGACGCGAGTCCACCCTCCCGAAAAGAAGGTTCTCGAGAACATCACGCTCGCGTTCTATCCGGGCGCCAAGATCGGCGTGATCGGCACGAACGGCTCCGGCAAGAGCTCGCTCCTGCGCATCATGGCGGGCGTCGACAAAGAGTTTTTGGGTGAAGCAAAACCCTATCCAGGTACGAAGATCGGTTACTTCGCGCAGGAGCCAGAGCTCGGTAGCGCGCAGACAGTGCTCGACGCCGTGAACGAGGGGGTGGCCGACATCCGCGCCCTCGTCACCGAGTTCGAGGCCGTGAGCATGAAGCTCGGTGAGCCGCTCAGCGACGACGAAATGACGCGCGTGCTCGAGAAACAAGCCGCGCTGCAAGACAAGATCGACGCAATCGACGCCTGGAGCCTGGATCAACGGCTGGAGATGGCCATGGACGCTCTGCGTTTGCCCCCAGCAGACTCAGAAATCGCCAAGCTCTCGGGCGGTGAACGGCGGCGTGTTGCGTTGTGCCGGATTCTCCTGTCGCGCCCCGACATGCTGCTCCTCGACGAGCCGACGAATCACCTCGATGCGGAGTCGGTGGCGTGGCTCGAGCGCTTTCTGAAAGAATATCCCGGGACGGTCGTGGCGGTGACCCATGACCGCTATTTCCTCGACGACGTTGCCGAGTGGATCCTCGAGCTCGATCGCGGCAAGGGCTACCCGTTCAAGGGCAACTACAGCTCTTGGCTGGAGCAGAAGTCGGCGCGTCTCGCGCTGGAGGAAAAGTCAGAGAGCGCACGGCAACGCAAGTTGAAGCAAGAGCTCGATTGGGTACGCGCCTCGCCGCGCGCGCGCCAGGCAAAGAGCAAGGCGCGCTTGGCCGCGTACGACGAGCTCGTGAGCAAGGCCGAAAAGGGCTCCTCCGATCCGACGGAAATCAGCATTCCACCCGGGCCGCGCTTGGGGGACACGGTGATCGAGGCGAGCGCGCTCCGCAAGGGCTTTGCCGATCGCCTGCTCATCGACGACTTGGATTTTCGGCTACCGCGTAGCGGTATCGTCGGTGTGATCGGCCCGAACGGTGCGGGTAAGACCACGCTCTTTCGCATGCTCGTGGGTGAAGAAAAGCCGGACGGTGGTGCGCTCAAAGTGGGCGACACCGTGAAGATCGCGTACGTCGATCAGTCGCGCTCCTCACTGAAGGCCGACAACACCGTGTGGCAAGAGATCTCCGGCGGACAAGAGAAGATTCCGCTCGGAAAGCGCGAGATCGCATCGCGCGCGTACTGCTCGTGGTTCGGTTTCAAGGGTAGCGACCAGCAGAAGAAGCTCGGCACTATGTCGGGCGGTGAGCGGAATCGCGTGCACCTCGCCAAGTTGCTGAAGGAGGGTGGCAATCTATTGCTGCTCGACGAGCCGACGAACGACCTCGACGTCGACACGCTGCGCGCGCTCGAGGAGGCCATGCTGGAATTTCCGGGGTGCGCGGTGATCATCAGCCACGATCGCTGGTTTTTGGATCGCGTCGCGACGCACATCTTGGCGTTCGAGGGCGAAAGTAAGGTCGTGTGGTTCGAGGGCAACTATCGGATGTACGAAGAGGATCGCAAGCGTCGCATCGGAGCCGACGCCGATCAGCCGACGCGCATCAAGTACAAGCGGATCAAGATCTAGCGCACTCGAGCGCGCGAGTCGTCATCGCAGCGAGAGCGTCAGGTGAACGCGCAGGCTCTGCAAAGCCGCCCCTGCTTGAGCCGACGGCTCGGGATCGAACGACACCTCGCTCCGCAGCGACCCCAAGCGATCGACGATTCGCGACACGGGTGAGTCGGGCACGGGGATCACTGGCCAGACTGGCGACGACGCGCTACCACGCAGCGGATCACGAACGCCGTCTGGGCCAAAAGTGTACAGGTGGCCTTCGGGCGTCTGCGCGGCACTGCCGAAGTAGTTGCGCATCAGAATGGCCGCTTTTTCCGGATCCGACGCAACTTCCGGCGCGCCGCGGAAGATAGCAGCTGCGGCATCTGCCGCACGATCACTGCCGTCCGTGAGTGCCTTCGTGAGCGCCCAAGCGAGCAGCGTGGCGGTCGCGCCGTGCTCCTTGCCCTTGAGGTCGACGACCAATTGCGGATCACGCGCGTTGGCTTTGACGTCGACCGTCGTCGGCGTTTTGCCGTCCAAGAATTGGTCGATGACTGCCTCGAGCACCGCCGGGTTCAGCGAGAACAAAAGCGCGCGTGGCGTCATCGCGTAGTAGAGTTTGATATCGGCAACGTCGGGGTCGTTCCCGTGCACGCTCATGAGCGCGATACCGCGGTGCTGGCGCGCTTCAGCCCAAGTGAGTGTATTGGGGGCGACTGAGTCACCAACTCGCTTCAGCACGGCCAAGGCGATAGCGGCGCCTGCGGTGCTGCGAATCGCGATGCCCGCGTATGCCGGCGTGAGCGCTGCAGCGCGAAGCTCGCTGTCCCGGCTGCGGTCGGTATCGGGTTTTTCCGGCGAAAAATCACGTTCATAACGAGCCGCCTGCAACAATTCGCTGCGGTCGGCGACACCGATGAACGCGTAGTCCCCAATCCAATCGAAGGTCAGCGCATGTTCGGTGAAATTGGCCGACGCGCTCGTCAGCAGCTTGCGCAGCTCCGCGTCCTTACCGACGCCGAGCAGCATGCGAAAGCCATCACTGATGGCGCCCGCTTGCACGTGCGCGTTGCCCACACTGTTCGTAAAGTCACGGTACTCGCGACGCAGGAGCGGCAATACGCGGAGCTCCGCGTCGAGCGTGACGGCGCCGCTCGGCCCGAGCGTGCGTGACGCGCGTACCGCGAAGGGATCGATGTATTCCGACCATTCGCTCTCGTACTCGCTGGCGAACGATTCGTAGCCCATACGTTCCGCGGCGGTGACCAGCGTCAACGGGGGCGTGTCGATCAACGGTGAGGCTCCGAGCGTCGAACCGCGCGTCGTCTGGGCAATCGCGCCAGGCTGCCAGGCGGCTGCGATCGCGCCAGGCTTCAGATCGGCAGCCGAAAGCAAGCCGTCGTGCACCAAGTCCTTCGTGCTGGCAGGAGAATGACCGGTCAAGAATCCGTACAGCAACGCGGCGTAACCAGGTCTCGAAAGCTCTGCCAGCGCCAGCGCACGCTCGGCTTCCTTGATCTTCTGCTGCGGACCGATCACGCTCTCGACGAAGCGATCGCCCGCGAAGCCCAGGAGAGGCGCGCTTTGATCTGCGTCGCGCGCAAGCATGTAAGCAAAGTCGGGCTCGTCCGCGAGCCGCGGCACCTTGCCGTGAATCGCGGAGATGACACGTCGGATAGCGCCGGGACTATTGGACACGAGCTCGAGCCCGTCGACGCCGGCGCGGTGCCGTTGAATCTGTCCGTCCGCGGAGCGCGTCACGGTTACTTCTACGCCTTCGTGGTTGAACTTCTGCGTATCGCCGCCTGGATGAGCCGCGCTGAAGGTCGACAGTGATTTGAGCAGCGCCGCATCGAAGAGCAAACCGCTCTTCACACGAAAAATTAGCGTCAAATCGCTGCCTTCGACCAAGTATGGGTCGCTGCCAACGAGCGCTAGCTCGTCAATCACGCTTGGACCAAACGTGCGCGACAGCTCGCCCTGTTCGAGGGCGAGCTGCGTTTCGTAACGCGCGCGCAATGCGCGATCTTGCATGTGACCGTCGAGCACATCCAAGGCGGGTGTACCCCAGGAGTCGGCGACGGCGCCCAGATCGAGGAAGGTAGAAAAGTCACGGACACGCAGGAAGTAGAAGTCCGCCGGCGTGGCCTTTGCGAGCGCCTCCTCGGTGGGCTTCTGCTTCAGTTGAGCGAGCATCGCGGCCCAAGGGTGCCTCGTCAGGCGTGGTCCGCTGAGCTTGTCGATCGGTACTTTGCGCGGAGCGCTCGCCAGATCCAAGTACAGCGAGCGCTGCGATTCGAGAGCCTCTTGGACGGAGCTCCGGCCTGTCGTCGTCCCGATGAGTTGCGCCAGCTCGTTGCCGGTCTCTTGCTCGGCGTAGCGCTGGTCGGCGTAGCGCGCGCGCCCGGTGGGCTTTGGCTTGATGACGCGCTCGTTCAGCTTTTGCTGCGCAAAGCCGTAAAATGCGCCGCGATGTAGCCCGAAGTCGCGCGCCAGGGCCTCGGCCCAAGCGGAAATCAGCTTCGGGTCGGCCTTCGACGCCGCGGCGGCGGCGTGAAAACGATAGTGTTTGCCCGCGTTGCCGTAGACGAGCGCGTAGCAGTCGCCGGAGAGGTCGCGCGTCTTCTCCGCAATGGGCCGACGCGCCCAGAGTCGCAACGGTGATCCCCCCGGAGTCTTGTCGCGCGGATCTTCCCTGAGAAATGCGTACGGACGCTGAGTGCCGTCGAGATGCACTTCAGCGCGCACCCAATTGGAAATCACGAACCCATTCGGTAGCTCGTATTCGAGCACTTCGAACGCGCCGTCCTCGGCGCGCCCGAGCAACGTGAGCTCGAACGTGCCTGGCACGTCCTCGGCGGGCTGCGAGCCCTGCGTCAGCACAGGCAACGCCGGCTCTGCTGGCAGCGGCGTTTCGGCACTGCTCACTGGCGCGGCCTTTTCCGCGACTTTCTTGGGCGCGGCCGGTTTGGGCGGCGTCGCGCAAGCGACCAACGTCAGTGTCAGGAGCAATGCGCTGCGCAGAGAGGTGGGCGCTACGAGGGCGGCCGGGTGCCGTTGAAATTTTGGGTCGAAGAACATTGCAGGCTCGTGCAGTCCGGGTTGTTGTCTGTCGCGGGAGAGTACTTGATCGTGCCGGTGATTGCGTCGCCGGAAATATTGCCCGAAATCTCGGCGTTCAGCTTGTAGCTGCAATTGCCCTGCGTATAAGTTTTCTTGCCGAACGCGGTGATGTCGAAGTCGTTGCCCGTGGCACTGCCGGTGAAGGAATTGGTGCCGATGGCCGCGTCGAGTGCAAGCCCCGACAAGCCTTGCAGGGTGCCGGTCAGGTTTTCGTCTTG
>Ga0210388_10002946_pt1 | contig 13316 bp, 11 predicted proteins | sample IncBWC19OmetaG_FD_155485 | JGI IMG/M metagenome (GOLD analysis project Ga0210388, IMG submission 155485) | Forest soil microbial communities from Barre Woods Harvard Forest LTER site, Petersham, Massachusetts, United States - Inc-BW-C-19-O ... | reverse complement strand
CCTCGGAAATGAAGCTTCCAGTGAATTCGAGAGCTTCGGCGTGGCAGACGCTGAAATCACCGCCGATGCGGACGGTGTCCCCCGCTCCCAGCACGGCGCCGGCGGCCTGCTGGATTATCCGCACTACACGCGACCAGCAGAGTTTGGAGGGCTAAGTGTGCCGGAAACACTGATGAACGGGGATCATCAGGCGATTCGGAAGTGGCGTCGCGAGCAGCAACTCCGCAAAACCCTCGCCAACCGCCCCGACCTGCTTCGAACCGCGGCTCTCAGCAAAGATGACCGCAAATTCCTGGAGTCCCTCGACAGCCAGGAAGGCGGAATTGCCTTCAAAGACGACACAAACCGCGAGGCTACTGCTTAGTAAGGGCGGCCAGTAACTGCGGATCTGCGCGTATTTGCTCGGACTCCAACCAGGCGGGCTCGACTCTCGCTCCAGCGGCCACCAGCAGTGCCGCCACTTCGCATTGCCGGCCCTGGTTCCCCTTGGGCGCGTTCTGCCGCCCGTGGATCGCCCATCCCAAAGGCGGTGAGCTGTATTCCTGATCCTTAAGATCAAGATCGGAGCCTTCGATCAGTCCCGCCGCCAGCCGATCCTCACCAAGCATCGCAGCCCAATGAAGCGCAGTTTCCCCAAAGATTCCCGTTATTTCCGGCCTCGCCCCCGCGCTCAACATCGCCAGCCCGGCGTCTTCGGCACCAAGGCTCGCCGCTCCAATCAACGGCGTATCGGTCTTGCTGGCCCTTTGAAAATCAAGGTCAGCGCCAGCCCGGATCAGCGCCTCGATAAGCGGAAGCTCCTTGCCCTTTTCAAGCGTCCCCACGAAGAGCATGTCGCATACATAGTGCAGTGGATGAGTGAGATTGCTATCGTCTTTGCCCCAGGAGATAAGCGCGTTAGCGCGCGTAGCATCTTCGGCAAGCAGACTTTGCAAACCCGCAACGTCGCCAGTCTCGATTGCTCTCTTCACAGCCACATCGTTTGCCACCGCTCTCCCTCCATGCCAATTCATGCCTGGTCCGCATTGAGCCAAACGACCCGCCCGGGCGCCCGACTCTCGTGACGACTTTGTTCTTGTCGCTAGGGCGGCCCGCCACAGACTCCTTACTTGAACGGCTGCACCGCCGCTGCCTGATCCGCGCCCACCTGACCCACCACAATCGCCGCAACGTAAAAATTCTCCCCGCGCGCCGGGGTACCGCTCAGCCGCCTCAGCATCGCCAACTGCCCCACATGAGTCAACGCATCCACCACCGGCCCCTGCATCAGGCGCTCAATCGGAACCCCCAACTCCCCGCCGGACTCAAGAAAAGAGTCAAAAGCCTGCAAAGCCTGAAAGAACCTCTGCTTTTCCAGCTTCCATTGCGATGGCTGCGAAGTCTGCCACCGTTCCTTCCCCACCGCCGCCGTCAGCGCCCAGTCCATCAGATCGCCCATGTGCGCCAGAATCTGCACCGGCATCCGTCCCGCGCCGGCAAATCCGGCAAAGTGATCCGGTGCCCCGTCCAGCGCCCGCGCTGCCCTGTATGCCAAAGTTGCCAACGTATGCCTCAACAATTCCCGTTTCTCGTCCATACCCGGAACTATAGCGCAATCGGGTCTGCGAACATACCGTTTGGCAGGTCGATCAAGGACTCCGGCGCTCAGATTCCCCCAATGAGCGCGGATTCGCGTGTTCGTGAAAACGACTACTCTATGAATTGCATCCAACGGCTCAGGAAGGGGCGGCTGATCGTATGTCCAAAGTGAGGAACAATCTTCTCTGTTGGCTGGGGATCATCCTATCCGGCGGATTGAGCATTGGTTGCGGCGGAGTGGTGACAACGAGCGGCACGACAGGCAACACGCCGGATTTCTCAGTTTCGACGAACGTGTCCAGCTTGTCCCTTACCGCCGGCGGAAGCGCGCAGACGGTGAAGCTCTCGGCCACGGCCCTCAACGGATTCACAGGGACAATCAGCGTGACCATAAGCGGGCTTTCGTCCGGCGTGAGCGCTTCGCCTTCGACATTCAGCCTCGCGCCAGGCGCGACGCAGCAGGTAAGCCTCACGGCGTCGGCGGCAGCGACTGTCACTTCTTCGACGGTGAAATTCACAGCCACATCGGGGAAACTTAGCCACAACGTATCGGTTGCAGTCACCGTGACTGCAGCCGTGGCAGCGCCGGATTTCTCAGTTTCGGCGAACGTGTCCAGCGTGGCCCTAACGGCCGGTGGAAGCACGCAGCCCGTGAAACTCTCGGCCACCGCTCTCAACGGATTCACAGGGACGATCAGCGTGGCGACAAGCGGGCTTTCGTCCGGCGTATCCGCTTCGCCATCGACTTTCAATCTCGCGCCGGGAACGCCGCAGCAGGTCAACCTTTCGGCGTCGGCGGCAGCAGCCCTCGCCTCATCTACATTGAAATTCACGGCCACTTCGGGAACGCTGAGCCACAGCGCATCGGTTGCGGTTACCGTGAGTGCCGCCGTGGCAGCGCCCGGTGTCGACGTAACCACCTACCACTACGACGTCGCGCGCACGGGCTTGAATGCCAGCGAGACCACGCTCACAACGGCCAATGTGACTTCATCCAAGTTTGGGCTGCTGCGAGTTCTCACGGTAGATGGATTAGTCGACGGGCAGCCGCTTTACCTCTCTAACCTGACCGCGGGCGGGCAGCAGCGCAACGTGGTCTACGCGGTGACGGAGCACGACAGCGTGTACGCTTTCGACGCGGACAGTGGAGCGCAAATTTGGAAGACTTCAATCCTGGGCAGCAATGAAAAAACCAGCGGAGACCACGGGTGCGGTCAAATCACGCCGGAGATCGGCATCACGTCGACGCCGGTGATCGATCGCAAGGCCGGCGCCCATGGAACGATTTTTGTGGTGGGCATGTCGGAGGACCAGTCCGGCGGCTATCATCAGCGGCTTCACGCGCTGGATTTAACCACCGGTGCGGAGCTGACAGGGAGTCCAAAGGAGATCAGCGCCACTTATCCGGGCAATGGCGATGGCAATTCAGGCGGAAACAATGTCTTCGATCCTGGACAGTACGCCGAACGCGTGGGACTGCTGCTGCTGAATGGTGAGATTTATCTGGGGTGGACTTCGCATTGCGATAACGAACCCTACACCGGCTGGCTCATGGAATATGACGAATCGACACTGGCGCAAACCGCGGTGCTCAATCTCACGCCAAATGGCGCCGAAGGATCGATATGGATGGCAGGCGCCGGACTGGCTGCGGATTCGGATGGGTACATCTACTTCCTCGACGCCAACGGAACCTTCGATCCTACGCTCGATCCGAATGGTTTCCCGGTAAGCGGGGACTTTGGCAATGGGTTCCTCAAAGTGTCCGCTGCAGGCGGCAAGCTGGCTGTGGCCGACTACTTCCAGGCCTACGACACGACCGCAGAATCCAATGAGGATCAGGACCTCGGCTCCGGAGGAGCACTGATCTTGCCGGACATGACCGATGCCTCCGGCGCCGTTCACCATCTGGCCGTGGGAGCTGGAAAGGACACAAACATCTATGTGGTCAACCGGGACTCGATGGGCAAATTCAACCCGCAGAATGACAACGGAATCTACCAGCAGATCAACGGACAGATTGGCGGCGTGTGGTCCATGCCGGCTTATTTCAACAACACGGTGTACTACGGAGCTGTAGGCGACAATCTGAAATCCTTCCCGATCGTAAACGCGCGCCTGGCAACGACCGCAGCCAACCTGAGCGCCACCAACTTTCCCTACCCAGGAACCACCCCCGCGGTGAGCGCCAACGGAACCAAGGACGGAATCGTGTGGGCCGTGGAGAACAACTCGCCGGCCGTGTTGCATGCTTTCGATGCGACCAACCTGCAGGAGATTTACAACAGCACCCAGGCTGCAAATAATCGCGACCAATTCGGCAACGGCAACAAATTCATCACTCCCGTGATTGTGAACGGTAAAGTTCTTGTCGGGACACCGACAGGAGTTGCTGTTTTCGGATTACTGCCTTGAGAAGGCACCGCCGAACGCAGAAGCCGCACACTTCGTCCCGGAGGGACGTTCCGATAATAGCCCCGGATGAAGTTCGCCGCACCGGGGTCCCGGCGACAGGTCTTCGTCGCTGGGGTGGAAGAGCGAACGCAATCCGGGGAAAGTGTCCCAGCGAATGTTATGCGCCCCGGAGCGGCGCAACGAGTCAATGAAAGGTTATACCCAGCCCTTCATGCAGTTGCCCTGAGTCTGCGTGCCCAGGCTAGGCACAAGAACCCCTTCTCTGATAAACTGGAAGTTCTGAGTCCAACAGCAGGAAGAAACCATGTCTATTCATCCAGTTATGCAGCGCCTGGCAGACAAGCTCAAGCGCACCGATCTCCCCGAGTTCGTCCCCGGCGACCAGATTCGCGTCCAGGTAAAGATCAAGGAAGGCGATAAAGAACGCCTGCAGGCCTTTGAAGGCCTGGTCATCGCCATCAACCGCGGCGCGCAAGGCACCTTTACCGTGCGCAAAATGAGCTTTGGTCAGGGCGTGGAGCGCATCTTCCCCTTCAACTCCAAGGTCATCGACAAGATCGAGAAGATCCGCAGCTACAAGGTTCGCCGCGCCAAGCTGTTCTATATCCGCGGACTGCGCGGCAAGGCCGCCCGTCTCAAGGAAGTGGACCGCGCCACCGGCAAAGTTCGCGCCTAGGCGAATCAGTCGAGCCGCTGACAATCCGAATAGTTTTCCCCGTAAGGAAAAAGACCCCCGGCATTCGCAGCCGGGGGTTTTCATTGCAGGCTCGCGTCTTTGCTCTACGTCTTGACCACGGTAGCCAGCAACTGCGCCAGTCCGTTCCAGGCAATCTGCACTCCGATGCACAGGAGAATGAATGCAATCACGCGCAGAATTCCGTGTGCGGTATTCGGCGGAATCGCTTTCGTTATCTTGGGTGCATACGCATAGCAGAAGTAGACCAGCACGCTGAGCGTCACAAACGCCAGAAACACACCCAGGTGCGCCAACACATTCCTGGAAATCACTTTGTCCGAAATATGAGCCGTGACGGTCAACACTCCCACCAAAGTTCCGGGGCCGGACGTGATCGGAAACGTGAATGGGTAGAAAGCCTTTTCTTCCAGATCGCGCGCCCGCGAGTCGTCCCCCGCATCCGTCTCCTCCTCCTTGTTCCTTGAATTCGCACGCGCGTCTCTCTCGTTCAACACTGACCAGCCCATGGCGGCAATCACAATGCCGCCGGAAAACTGAACAATGGGCAACGAGATGCCGAAGAAATTCAGAATCGCCGCGCCCAGCAGCTCAATCACGGCGAGAAAGACAATATTGTTGAACGCAATCTTGCGCGCCAAATGCCGATAGACCTGCGGTGGCGCATCGCCTACCAGACCCAGAAACACCAGCGCCGACCCCAGCGGATTGATCAGCGGAAACAGCACGCTGAACGCGATCAGAAATGAATTCCAAACCTGCAACGGCGTTCTCCAATCTCGATCTTCGTCAACAATCCACCCAGAATAGCCGAAATCGGCACGGCGGCACGCGTCTCCGCCTGAAAAGGAATACCCACGATGCGGCAATTCTTCTTATACTCAACCCATGGCCATGGCTCCTGCATCCCACCCTGCATGCGGTTGGAAACACGAGAAAGCCGCGCGCCGGCAAGGCGCACTGCGCATCGCCGGCCTGGACGAAGTGGGCCGCGGCCCGCTCTTCGGCCCGGTAGTCGCAGCAGCCGTGATTCTCGCCCCGCGCTGCCGGATTGACGGCCTCACCGACTCCAAGAAGCTCTCCGGGAAGAAGCGTGAAGAGTACGAAATTCAAATCCGCGCCAACGCTGTAGCATGGGCCATCGCCGCCGTCGACGTCGAAACCATCGACCGCATCAACATCCGCCGCGCCTCGCTGCTGGCCATGCGCCTCGCCGTCGAGCAGCTCGCCCTCAGCCCCGACTACCTGCTCATCGACGGCATCGACTCCATCGACTGGCCCTGCCCGCAGCAATCCATCATTCAGGGTGACTCGATCTCGCTTTCCATAGCCGCCGCCAGCGTCCTCGCCAAGGTCCACCGCGACCGCCTGCTCGTCGAGCTCGACACCCAGTTCCCCGGCTACGGCCTCGCAAGCCACAAAGGATACGGCTGCCCCGAGCACCTGGCCGCCCTAGCGCGTCTGGGGCCCACGCCGTTGCACCGCAAAAGCTTCAGCCCGGTGGCGCAAACAATGCTAGACTTTCCATCACTATCCGAAGTCGGAGATTGATTGGCATGAAGCATCTGCGTGGCTTGTACATTGCCTTGTGCGTTGCTTTGTCCGTTGCGGCCGTTTCCTTCACCGCCGATGCGGCTTGCGCAGCGCAGGCGGTCTCCTCTAGTCCGCAGGCACCCGAAGAAAAAGCAAAGACGCCCAAAGGCGTGGTAACCGGCACTGTCTATTGTGCGGACACCAACCTGCCGGCTCGCGTGGCGCAGATCATGCTTGTCCCAACGGCGCAACAGAATTTTAGCCCCCAGAACATCGCTACCACAGATCTCGACGGCCGCTTCTCCCTGCCCAAAGTCCCGGAAGGAAGTTACTACATCGCAGCAATTCTGCCCGGCTATCTGAATTTGCTGGCTAACATGAGCGAAAGCCACCTCAAGGCCATGTCGCCTGAAGTACGCAAGGAGTTTGAGGCTCGTGTAACAGTGGTTACCGTCTCTGCAAAGCAGGCGGCCGAGGTGTCGCTGCGCCCGGAGCGCGGTGCGGAGATCGACGGAACCGTTCTCTATGACGACGGCAGCCCAGCAATCGCGCTGCAAGTGGAATTCAAGCCAAAGTCGAGCACTGCCAAGCCCGGCCTGCCGGAAGACGGCTCTTTCTTCTCGGTAATGTCATTTCTGGACCGCGCACAGCGGAGCACCGACGACCACGGCCGCTTTAGAATTCTTGGCGTGGCGCCGGGCGAGTACCTGGTGAGCGTAACCGTCCCCACCTCATCCGCGACCGATTCCGGACCAAACGTCTTCACGCGAATGATTGAATCCACTTCCATTGGCGGATTGATCGTTTACGCAGGCGGCACCGTGCGCGCCAGCAAGGCAAAGGTCATCAAAGTCGGCGCGGGCGAGACCAACCGGGACGCGGATATCATCATCCCGCTCAGCACGCTTCACTCGGTCCATGGATATGTCACTCTCAAGAACACCGGTCTGCCGCCGCCAACAGCGACTCTTCAATTGTTCTACGCGGATACCAGGGAACCAGTGCGGACAGCCATTGCCCAGAACGGTGAATTCGAAATGAGCTACGTCCCTGAAGACAGTTTTGTCCTTCGCGCAATGGCATCGGCTCAGGCCATGCCGAACTTCGATCCCGAGGATGGCGGCGACTCGGGGATGGGCTTCTTCTTCAACTCTGACCAGTCCTCCACCAAGGACGACAAAATACCCGAAGGCGCGGTCGAAGTTCCCTTGCAGGTAAAGAGCGATGTGGAAAGCATGACGATCGCGGTCCCTGATCCGCCCGCGAAGGAGGCATCTCAGCCCGCGCCTGACCAGAGCAACAGCCAGGTTGTTGCCGTCCCGCAGTAATAGGTGGCAACGCTCAAATGGCAAGAGCCTTTTCCCGCCGACCACCTGGATTACCGGACTCGCCAACCGCCAAGGCTATGGCCGCCCCGAGTGCATGGCAGCACCGGCGCGCCTCGGTCCCACGTCGTAAGAGCTTGTATCCCGTCGTTCACTCGGCGTTACAATTTCCTGAGCTCTGATTCACTGTGGAGGCCTGCCTTGGCGCGGCTGCGTTGGCTGTTTGTCCTGTCGATCACTTGCCTGCCGCTGGCCGGATGCAACAAGTTTCAGCACAAAAAGCCTGACCCCACCAAGGGCGTCGTCACTGGAATAGTCCTCTGCGCGGACACCGGCAAGCCCGCCCGATTCGCCACCGTCACTCTGTCTGCAGCGCCAAAAACCGGCGAGAAGAACGACGACGCAGATCCTCTGCCGGCCGCGGAAACCACTGTCACCGATCTCGACGGCCGCTTCCGCATTGAAGCAGTGCAGCCCGCCCATTACTACGCATTCGCCACACAGGAGGGTTATCTCGACCCCGCGCTCGGCATCGACCCCGATAAGCTCAGCGCCCTCGGCAGCGACAAGGAGCGCCACCTCTACGCAATCAGCGCGTGGAAGGATCATCTCGCTGAAGTCAGCGTCGGCGTGCATCGCATTTCTGAAGTCAACCTGTCGATTGAGCGCGCCGCCGAGATCTCCGGAACAGTAACCTTCGATGACGCCAGCCCGGCCATCGGCATGCACTTCCAGCTCTTCCGCAAAACCGACAAAGATGCGTGGGCCTCTGTCGGCCTGCCGCTTCTCGATACCTGGACGATCCACGCCGAGAGCGACGGGCACGGCCGCTTCAATCTAACCAACCTGCCCGCGGGAGTCTACACCGTCTGCGCGCTCATGCCGTCTGACGCGGAAGAACGAGCCCCGCGCATCTGTTATGGCAACGTCTTCCGCAAGAAGCTGGCGAGACCAGTAAAAGTGGCGTCCGGAGAGACCGCATCCGGCGTCGACATCGACATTCCGCTCTCCGGCATGCACACTGTCTCCGGCATCGTCTCCGCTCTGACCGACGGCCACGCCATCAATCACGCAACCCTGCGCCTGCTCTACGCTGACGACCGCGAACCGGCGCGCCAGACCGATCTGCTCGAAGACGGGACTTATTCATTCGAGTACGTCCCTGAAGGCAACTACATCCTCAAGGTCTCCGGCGCGGCAGACCAGGAAGAGAAAGCCGCTGACCCAGGCCAGGGCGAGACTCAGCCCGGAGCAGGCCAGCCCGGCACCACGCAATCCGTGGCCGTGCGTACTTATGTAGACAAGGAACTTCCCATCACGGTCTCAAACGACGATGAGATCAACCTCGCGCTCGAGCCGCCCACTCCGCCCGCGCCGCAAGCTTCACCCGCATTGCCGCAGTCCAATCCTCAATAGTGTCAGCCATTCGAATCCCGATTCGTCGTAACCCAGTATCGCCGTTCCACCCTGTTCTCGAAGATCGCGTCCTCTACACGATCGCCGCCGCACTTTTCAATTACCCGTACCGACGCGGCATTTGTGGTGTTGCACGTCACCAAGGCGCGCTCGACGCCAATCTCCGCCAGCCGCATGATAGCCAGCCGCAGCGCAGCGATCGCCACTCCTCGATTGCGGCGCGACGGCCTGACCTTGTACCCAATATGCCCGCCAATCTTTTCCAGATTTGGCGTCAACCGATGTCGAATATACACCTCGCCGAGAACCCGGCCGTCCGCCTCAATGAAATAGGAATCCATCGGCACAATCTCCGGCGTGGGATACCCGCCCGCCTGCATCCGCGAGAGCAATGCATAGAATTTCCCGTACCCTTCCCATGCGACAGCAAAGATTCCGCTATACACATCGAGTTCGCCCGCAGCACGAAACTCGTCAAGCATCTCCGCGAACTCGCGGTCTCTTCCCGGAGCCATCGGCGTCAACGTGATATTTGAAGGAAACTGACGTGCGCTCATTTGCTTTCAATAATGGATTGAATTTGTGCGCGAACCGATCCGTCAAGCGCCCCCAAGGTACGGCCACTCGCCCAATTGCTTCGCCCGCCACAAATAAATCGCTGTCCCGCTCAATGCAATCCCCGCCGCTACTGCCAGCCCCTCAAGCGCATGGCTGCGGTTCACAAGCATGAATACAAATCCCGCCATCGCGACCAGCGGAGGCAGCGGATAGAACGGCATTCGGAACGGCCGAATCAACTCCGGCCGCTGCGCCCTGAGCAGCATCACGCCCACATGCTGCAAGAAAAACTGCAAGAGAATCCGCGTGATCACCAGCAGCGTAATTACCTGTGTCAGGGAAAGAAAACAGAACCCCGCAGCCACCACGCCCAACGCCACCAGCGAGCGATGAGGAATTCCATGGCGCGGATGCACTGCGGCGAGAAAACGGAAGTAGTTCCCATCCCGCGCCGCCGCATAGGGCACGCGCGAGTAGCCCAGCAGCAGCGAGAACACGCTTGAAAACGCCGTCCACACAACGAGCGCGGCAATCGTGTAGCCAGCCCAGCCGCCAAATGCGGCCCGCGCAGTGTCGGCCACAAGCTGCACTCGCACCACCGCGCTGGCAGTGGCCGGCGTCGCGGCTCCACTCAGCGCCGCGGCTCCATTCAGCGCCGCGGCCCCATTCAAGGAGGGCAACACAGCCAGATCCATCAACACGTAAAACGCGGCGACAAATATCACCGACAGCAGAATCGATCGCGGAATCGTCTTCTCAGGCCGCTTCACCTCGCCGCCCAGATAGGTGATGTTGTAGTATCCCCAGTAGCAATAGGTAGCCAGCAGCGTCCCTTGCGCGAGGCCTCCCATGGCCTTCCTCAACCCTGCCGCAGCGTGCATCGCGGGCGCTGCGGGCATGTGCCATCCGCCCATTGCCGATGCATTGACGAACCCTGAAACAATCACCGCGGCAATCGCTGCCATCACACCAACAAACAGCACCCAGGCCATTCCGGTAACAATGCTGATGCGGCGGTAGAGCATCCAGGTCACCAGCAGGCACACGGCCGCGGCAGCAAACGCGGAATAATGCAGCCCAGAAATAGCCGCAATCGGCGCTCCATCGATCCCCGGCCAGAAGACTCCGAGAAAACTCGCCAGCCCAATGCATCCCGAAGCAATCGACAGCGGCGCGGAGAAACTCAACTGCCAGACATAGAGAAAGCTGAGCCAGTTTCCCGCGCCCTTCGGTCCATAAATCTCGCGCAGAAACGCATACGATCCGCCGGCGCGCGGAAAAGCCGCACCCAGCTCCGCCCACACCAGCCCATCTGCAACCGCGATAGCCGCGCCCAGCACCCAAGCCCAAACCGAGAACTGGAAGCCTGCCGCCGCAATCACCAGCGGCAGCGTGATGAACGGCCCCACCCCGATCATCTCCAGCATGTTGAACAGCACCGCCGACCGCAGCCCGATGCGCCGTTCGAGCCCCGCGCTGTTGCCGGTGGAGTTGTCTGTCATGGGAGAGAAGTTCCTCTTTATCCTGCTTCCGGTCTAGTGCGACGAACACTTGAGCACCGCATCATCCTCCGCCATCACCGCATCGTAAAGCCGCACCGGAATCCGTCCCTCAAGCCCCCTCAGCCGGTCATAAAACTCCGGATAAAAGAAAAGCAGCGCCGGCGCTTCCTGCGTGAAGTAGTCAAAAACATCTGCATCGGGTTTCGTTCGCAAATAATCCACCGTTACAATCTGGGCTTTCGCATAGCGCTTCTTCAGCCACAAGAATCGCTTGTATACCAGGCCGTCCGGCGTCACCTGCAACGGAGCCTCCGTGATGAGTTTTCCATTATGCAGCTTCACCAAGAAACTCTCGCGTGGCCGCAGTTGCACGGCCTCCACGTCGGCCCACGAACTGCGCGCGCTGAATACCAGCGAGTCTCCCTGGCTCACCTGAAGCAATTCCCGCCGCGGAATCGTCGCCGGCCCCATCTGCTCCCTCACGGTAACCACACTCGGCTCAATCTTCAGGATCGGTCCGGCCACGCAACTGCCGTCCTTCTTCATGAAGTTGAAGCTGGCTGAGATTGTCACGGGTTGTGTTCGGTGGCGATGAAACTGCGCAAAGGCCAAGCCGCAATGCAACGCCAGCAGTGCCGCAGCAACGCGTCCCACCCAACCACTCCAACTTCTGTTCACGCGTGCTCTCCTCACCCGTCCATGCAGGTTCAGATTAACAGCCCATCACATCTCCATGAGCCTCAAACGCTCCACGGATTGTACACTGACCTCAACCATGTCTTGTGCCCGCCATTCTTCCCGCATCGCCGTCTTCGCCGCCCTCGCCGCTCTTCTCTCCGCTGCTTCTGTGTCTGCCCAGCAGCCCGCCGCCGGCGACCCTCTCGAAGGCGTCCCGCTCCCCGAGCCCACCAGCATTGCCTCTCCCATCCCAGAAAACCGCGGCGCTGCGCAACTCGAGCAGTCCCTCCGCCGACTCTCCACCACCGCCAGCCTGATGATGATCGTGGCCCACCCCGACGACGAAGATGGCGCGCTGCTGACCTGGCTCTCCCGCGGCATGGGCGTCCGCTGCACGCTGCTCACACTCACCCGCGGCGAAGGCGGCCAGAACGCAATGTCCGCCGAAACCTACGATGCACTCGGTCTCATCCGCACCAATGAGCTACTGAAAGCCGATGAATACTACGGCGCAAAACAGCTTTGGGGCACCGAAATCGACTTCGGCTTTTCTAAGACGCAGGAAGAAGCCTTCGCCCAATGGGGCCATGACCGCGTTCTCTATGACGCTGTCCTCGCCGTCCGCCGCGAGCGCCCCCAGGTCATCGTCTCCACCTTCGTAGGCGGCATCACCGACGGCCACGGCCACCACCAGGTCTCCGGCGAAATTGCCCAGGAAGTCTTCAAAGCAGCCGCCGACCCCAGCGTCTTTCCCGAGCAGCTCAAGCCCGCCAGCGAAGGCGGCCTCGGCCTCACCATATGGCAACCCCTCGCCGTCTATTCCATGGTTCCCTTCGCCCCAGTCACAGGCGGAAAAATGTTCGACTACGCCACCGGCAAGTGGGCTCCGGCGAAGTTCAAGAACTACGTCACCGGCGAAGTCACCACCGGCGTTCCGTCAAGCGACGTGACGCTTCAGGTTGGCACGCGCGATCCCGCAATCGGCCGCGGCTACGCGCAGATTGCCCGCGAAGGCTGGGGACAGCAGAAGTCTCAGAACGGCGGCGCAAACCCCGGCATGAGCGGCCCCGCAAGCACCAGCTATCACCTCTGGGCCGTTGCCCCGCAAGCCGCTGCCAAACCAAGCGCGATCAAAACCAATGACGACCTCTTCCACAACAGCAAGGTCGACATCGACACCTCGTTGTCAGGATTGTCCGCACTTGCAGGCTCCAACCCGCCCACTTCCATCCGTCAGGAACTCCTGAAGCTTGAACTCGACTCGGCCTTCGCCCAATTTCAAAGCGACCACCGCAGCCTCGACGGTGCTTCCACTGCCCACAAACTGGCGCCGAAGTATCTTATCGCTCTGCAATTGAGGAAACGCGTCGAATCGACCGACCTCGACGCCCAGGCCAAGGGCAGCCTGCTTTTCGAACTCGACACAAAAATCAACCAGTTCCAGGTCGCCCTCAGGAATCTTCTCGGCCTCGATCTCAACGCCTTTACCACCAAATCCTCGAACGCCCAGGAAGCGGGCGGCTTCCGCGGGGGCGGCCCCGACGAGACCCCGCGCAGCGTCTCTCCAGGCCAGGAATTCAACGTCCGCATCCATACCGCCCGCGCCGCCGACGATGT
>Ga0210388_10002943_pt1 | contig 13322 bp, 15 predicted proteins | sample IncBWC19OmetaG_FD_155485 | JGI IMG/M metagenome (GOLD analysis project Ga0210388, IMG submission 155485) | Forest soil microbial communities from Barre Woods Harvard Forest LTER site, Petersham, Massachusetts, United States - Inc-BW-C-19-O ... | reverse complement strand
AAAAGATTCCCACTAAGGGTTTTCACCGCGGATGCTCGTTTCTTGGCTCCAGGTATAAAGGGTAGCCGAAGCGAGCTGGCGTTGGTCCGCCGCTGAAACCGTTCGCGCCGATCCTGGAATCCGTCACGTAGCAAACTCGAGCGGGATACCTATCGAGAAATATGCACAAAAGGACCGCAAGGCTAGGGACACCGCTGGGCTTGATAGGTGTTACTGCTCACGTGCGACAGAACGACTGGCGGCGCCAAAATTGGAACTACATTCTTGATTGGGTATAACGGCCGCGTGACCGATGCGTCTGACTGACGCAAGATACTGTGCCACTCTTGTGCCAACACAAGCAGATTTTCCATGCGTTTTGCTGACGAAGATCGCGTTCGGCATTCGTAAAGTATTGATTGATACGCATCGCTAGAAAGACTTGCGAATTCGTAATGGGAGGTCAGGGGTTCGAATCCCCGAAGGTTCACATCCTATTGCTAAGGTTGGCAAAGAATAAACCGTACAATGCGATAAAGGCTCTGCCGAAAATTGGCCAAGTGTCCCGGGTTCAGTGGCCGTTTTCCGCAAAATTACCTGTGGGTAACAGCGCGGGTAACTCACTTTGCTGTCAATCAAGAATGCCTTAATTAATGGGTCTTCCGCGTCTTGTTCAATTCCCTCCCTGCCGGTTCCCATTCGCGGGTCTATTCCGGTCAGATCGCTGACGTTTTATACCGGACACATCATTGACACTTTAGCACTGAAGGGATTTGGGGCACATTCCACTCGATTGCACATGTCGTCGAAGAAGCCCAGGTCATAGTGCATGAAGCTGATCAACCAGACGTGATCGGCGACTTCGCGCACGCCGACGTTTTGACCAGCAAACACGTGACTTAAGTTGATTTTGCGGCTGCCAAAGCACAGGCGCCCACACTGGGTCACGGTGATAGTCATATCGTGGAACGGGTAATGCAGCTCCGGTAGGCCGGTATAAGGCCGCGGTGAGGGTGTGTAGAGCTCAGCTGGGTATCGCATGTTCAGCGCCTGATGCGGTCGCTCCTGGTTGTAGTCGTGGATGAAATGATCGAACTTGGCCTGCTGCTGCAAGAAGTTCTTGCCCGGCGGTTTGGTGGCTTCCTTCTTCAAGGTCAGGTGCATGCGCTCGTGCCGCCCGTTCTGCTGCGGATTACCCGGCTTGATACGCTCGATGGCGATGCCGAGCCGAAGCCACCATACGGACAGTTTGCTCAGGCCGAAGAAGGCGCTGTTGCTGGCGAAGGGCGCACCGTTGTCGCTGCGGATCGCCCGCGGCAGCCCGAAGTCCTTGAAGGCCCTTTCAAAGACGGGAAAAGCGTAGAGCTCCTTGGTTGTCTCGAGTGCCTCGCAGCACAGCAGATAGCGAGTGGCGAAGTCAGTGATGGTCAGCGGATAGCAATAGCGTTGATCCGCGAGCATAAACTCGCCCTTGTAATCGGTGCACCACAGATCGTTGGGATGATCGGGGCGGGAAAGACCTGTGCCTTCGGCCTTGAAGTGATTACGCTGACGGCCGCGGGTCACCAGGCCATGGCGATCCAATACGGCATGCACAGTGCTGATGGCCGGCAGCGCTATACCTAAGCGCCGGCGCTTGATCTTCTCGCGGATCTTCGGAGCACCCCAGCTCGGGTGTTCCTTGCGCAACTGTACGATCAGGGACTCGATCTGGAAGGGCAAGCGGTTAGCCTGCCGATACGGACGTCGGGATCGATCCGTGAGCCCCACCAGGCCATAATCCTTGTACCTGGCGTAGATCTTGTAGCCAGTCTGGCGGGAGATATCAAACTCCCGGCACAGCCCCGCCATCCTCTCCCCATCAAGCAACCGAGCGACAAAGCGCAGCCGTTCGTCCATCTTGCGACACTCCTGCCAGGGCATTTGCGTCTCCTGCAAAGCCCAAAAGTGTCAGCGATGTGACCGGAATAATCTGTAAACCCCGCGCCCGAAAGCGCCGCGTCTGCGAAAAAAAGAGAAGTCATTGCTAAAGATCCGAACAAAATACGCGGTAGCAACACGTCAGAATGACTGCAGACTGAATTACCCTCAGTTTCCCAGTGCCCAGTGTGATGTAGGGGCGCCGGGGCGCTCGTTCGTTCTAATATCTGCATATCGCGACGATGCAGATGATGATCCCAGGGAAGGAGCCAATGCCCGTGAGACCCTGTATCTCTTGCGCGCACGGCATAACGAAGAGTATCTTGCCCAGGGAGCGTCAAGTTCTAGGCAACAACACACGGAACTGATGAGGTATGCGAGACATGGAAGTCAAGCGTTTCACGGCGGAACGGTCCATTTCTTTCTGGCGCTTCCGTCGACTTTGGATATGAAGATCGCCACCGCGATCACCCATCTTTGTTCGCAATTGCGACTCGCTCCGCATACGGCGCAATCCACGAATTTTTGCCGTAGAAACCAGAATAACCGGTACTTGTGTAGCGGTCTCGCCTATCTGCCTCTCTTCCGTGTCGACACAAACAAGGACACGTTATGAAGCACGGGGGATTCCTGGTGGTTATATGTTGTGCGCTAATTAGTATCACCGCATGTTCCGGCGTCCACCTCCGAAAGGACGTGTTCCTATCCCAGCCAGTTTGGGAAGCCGGCACGAATAATCGCCTGGAACCCGCGGGAAAGGTGCTCCCACCGCAATTTGCTACTCAAGAGGAGGCGCTGGGAAGCGTTCCCGCTTTATTCGCCCTACTCAAGCAGTCTGGACTTGTAGACGAGGCCAAAATCGCTCTGGTAGCCGCCTCTGCCACTGCGGTTGTGCAAGGAACCGCCTCGAGTACCACTCTTGAGGCAGATTCCCTGTTGCCCACGGCTCTTGCAAAGAATGGCGCAGTGAAGGCCATGTTAATGAGCGCCCAGGAAAGCGTCTTGCATGCTAGGGTCAAGGGATACTCCAATCAGCTGTCAGAATCACGGATTAGTCTTGGGGAATTCAAGGAATTCATTAGAGCTCTCAATGCGACTGTGTTGCAGCCGTATCGCAACTCCGGGATGTCGGCGACGAGAGTGAACGGGAACCCCACCTATCAATGGCTCTTACAAAAATACTTCGGGGCTTACTTCACGGGGAAATTTATAGATCGCACTGGTGCAGTAACAACAAAAGCCAAACTCAGCAACACCATAACCGACGCCGACATTACGGGTGTCGAACACGTATTTCTTGAAAGCGTTTGGGATTGGATAATCATCGCATCTAACTTAAAGGTGCCCATTTTGTATTCCGTTTCTGGCGCAACCAAAACGTTTCTAATTGCGAATCCATCCAATGTTCCAACGTTAGTCACCGCACTCGAATCCTTGAATCTAGCCCTTCCGATTCCGGGGATCGTAGAACAGGTGAGTTCGGACGACCACGGGCTGTCGAAAGTAAAACTTTGCCTGATCAAAAGCGCGAGCGGCGCAGCGGGCGCTGCTGCTGAGGGAACAAGCGGAATCATCGTGCGAGCGTTGGGGGGCGCGAATCTTGGGTGGAGTACCGGACTGGGTGTCTTAGGAAAGATCTCGATCGGCGACAATAACTTGTTGACCCAAATGGTGGACACCTGGACGGAAAGTACCGGGCAACGGTCGACAGAAATATTTGCCTCGGAAATCTTATATGGCGTTCCGCTTCCCAATGCGACGTCGGAATTCTGTGACACCTGACAACCGGATGGGGCAGGGTTGTGGCACGGAGCGTCAAGAGGGTTGTCGTTTTGTTTGACGCCTGTTGGGCGGGGTGAAGCTCGAATGATTTTAAAATGAGGGGCCGCGATGAAACTGAGTCGCGTTTGCTTCGGATTGACGAGTCAGGTGATTATCGCAGCCTCGCTATACGCTATAGTGGGGCAGGGGATAGCCGCCGACATGAGCAGCGGCGGTTCGGTGGAATGCGTCAATCGCCAAAAGGGCGTTCAACCGCCGCCGAAGAGACTGGCGCCAGTGCAGCGGGCGCGTGGCGGCAAGGGCGAATCGGATGATGAGCGCCACGGCGGGGCGGGGCACCTGCCCTTCAAGCCGCTCTGCCCTGCAGGCAAGGTGCCAGCACTTAAAATCACACCGAGTGCGGCACCCAGCAAGGTGCAGAAGGGCAATCCTTTGCTGGGGCCGGATTCGGGCCGGGAATACCTGCAGTTCCAGGGCGCGCAGCAGGGTGAGTTCATTCGACGTCACGTGCGAAGCTTTGAGGAGGTGTACCGTCAGGAGCACGTGACGCCGGAGGGGACGCAAACCCCGCCACCGGGTCCGCCGGCCTGTGACGGCGTTTCGAGTTTCGGCAGCTGTTATTACTACGGCAGCGCCGCGTTCCAAACCGCTGCCGACGGTGGTGGCATGACTGAGCAGATCGAGAAGCCGACGTACGTCAATTCCGGAGGTGAGGGGCATTCGCTGGATGAGCTTGCCGTTCAGGGCGGTGACGGCAACGGCAACATCATTGAATTGGGTTGGTTGGTCTCGACCGAGCAATACGGCAACCCCAATCCGCATCTGTTCGTATTTCACTGGAAGAATTGGAATCCGACCTGCTATGACACTTGTGCCTGGGTGCAATGGAGCAATACGTACCACCCAGCTATGGACTTAGGGCAGGCGGTTGGCGAGAAAGTCTACATCGGCTATGTGTTCTACCATGGCAATTGGTGGGCGTGGTTCAACGATCAGTGGATGGGCTATTTCCCCGGCAGCGAATGGAGCGGACAGTACACGAAGACTTCCTTGATTCAATGGTTTGGCGAGGTCTCGTCCGCGAACGGAATTCCGCCTAAGACCGGTATGGGGGACGACAAGCTACCATCCAATCCCGATGCGGCGAACATGTCGACGCTGTGTGACGTGGATGCAAAAGTGTGGGTCTGCTGGTATCGAGACCAGCAGAGCCTGAACCGGACGGTTCCCAGGTACTACGACATCAGTCGCGTTGCGTTTGGCGCCGTACGTTATGGAGGACCCGGTCAGTAAATCAGTCGAGCACGTGCAAGAAATCTCGCAAGAAGTGCAAGCCGGTGGCGGTTCACTGGCCGGGTCCTGCAGACTTAGGATGAACTCCAAGGCTTGCAAGGTTTTGCGCTATGGGGTCCCTTGCTCTTCCACCGTGGAGAGTAGCCGATCATGATCTGCCCTAAATAACCGCCGTCTTTCGAGAAAACCCCGGGGGCGCTGTGCTCTAGCGAGTTCAATATATTGCCCGCGTGACAGGAATCTTTGGCCAGTATTTGCCAAACCCGCAAAGTTGTGTCTTTGTCGGAATTCTCAGCTTCGGCGGCTCCGGCAGGGTCCGCAAAAAAGATGCCCCAAACGGCCTTGTTACCATAGAAAGTTGAAAGAGTTCTGAGCTTTGGAGTTACGCGGCTCAAAGGATCTCCGGGCTGGTACCCTTCCCGTGTCGATGCCGTATGGCTGCAATCTGTCGGGCAGCTGCCCTGCACAACGATCTTTCGAGCACCAACGGCGCCCGGATCGGGATCGGGGATGCAGCCGGGTTCATCCGGTTTGTCTTGGCCGAATGCCTTCTGAATCGCATCCTGGTCCGCGTCTTTGCGAAAGAACAATAACAGCACGTACCGATTAGTGTCCGACGCCGGATCAAGCAATGGAGCGCACTTCGGCTTTCCGCCTTGCACTAGGCCGGGAGATGGAGATTGGGCACTATGTGCCTGCACGACGGATCCGCAGAGAATTGCCGCCGTGACAAGGGCAGTTGCCTTCCGCAAGGAGCAGCCGCCATGATTAAAGGTGGTCATCCGTTCCTCCTATGTAGTTATCGATGGGCGTGTGCGCCGCAATTTCATCACAATCATGCCCGCCGCCATAGCCCATTCGCTGTATTCTCTCCCTGGATAGGGCGCTCAGTCAGGATTACTGCAGGTTCCTTCAGGACTCCGCAAATAGGGTATGCCTTTGAGTCAACCGGCGAGGGGCTATCGACTTATGGTCCGCGGACGGCTATCGCGGCGACGATGCCTCGCGCTGCTAGCTGGCCTTCTGACGCAGCAGCTGATGGCGGCGGCTACTCCCCTATCCCGCCAAGGTCCACCGGTCTTGATTGGCGTCCTGGCGACAGGTCATTTAGACCCCGTGCTCTTGGATGCACTAGATAAGCAGATCAGAAACATCGTCCCCGAACTCGCTGTCCGCTTGACGCTGGTAAGCCGGGAAGCAGGCTTTGTCGGGGCCGACCTAGTCCGGAAGATTGATGAACTGGCGTGTCTTCATCCCGCCGTGCTCGTCTGCCTAGACCTTTTTTCCGCAAACGCTGCGAAGGCGCGGCTGAGCGACCAGCGCATGAACATCCCAATCGTCTTTCTGGCGCACGCCGATCCGCTCGCCAGCCACCTAATTGAAAGTTACGCCCACCCCGGCAACAACCTAACCGGTGTGACCACCTACCGCTGCATCGATGCGAAAATGCTGGAAATTCTTGCCGATACCTTCCCCATGCGAAAGCGAATTGGCTATTTGCTGGACGCCTTAACCGCCTCGGCGGACGACAAGCCCTGCGTAGAGGATACCCAGCGCGATGCGGCTCGCATACAAGTCGACCTGATACAGATCGACGTATCGCCGCCAGGTTTCGCCGCGAGATTTCGCGAGCGCCTGAAGTCCCTGCATTTGGATGCCGTGCTCGCGCCTGCCTCGGCGCCGCTCTGGCAAAATCGCAAGTCGATGGTACAGGCGTTAAACGATGCGCGGTTGCCGGCTATTTATGAGAGCGACATTTTCCTGGCCGAAGGCGGGCTGATGTCCTACGGACCCGTTCGCACAGATGCAGTTCCACAGCTAGCAAAATCCGTGTGCAAGATAATGCGCGGAGAATCCGCGGGCGAGATTCCGGTCGACCAACCGACCCGGTTCGAGTTTGTGATGAACCTGCGTGCGCCTCACGTCTCGGAATTTGGCATCAAAGCCGCGACGCTTCGGCGCGCGGATCGAATCCTGGAATGATGAAGACATCGCTCCTCTTTCGAAAGTATGTCCGCATCCTCGTGATTTGCATGGGCGGCCTGTCGTTCTTAGTGGGTCTCGTGCACTTGATCATCATCGCGAATGCCCAGCGGCACGGTGTTGCGACTCTTCTCAATGCCGAGGGGCGCGCTGCGAGTGGGTATATACAAGCCTTCTTGGACAAAACAGTGACTTCGCTCCAATTGATCGACGATGTCGATCAGCCCGGTACTGCGTTCGATCCGGATGCAGTGCAGGATGCCGGCTACCGGATCCTTCGACGCGAGCCGTCGATCATCAGCTTCGCATTCTTCGACGGCAGCGGGTGCGAGCGGCTGTCCGTTTCTCGCCTTCAGCCGGACATGAGAATGGATTGTGAAAGAGCGCAGGCAATCGATCCCAAGGCGAGTTTGTTTGCCGAAGCGCGTGCCGCTGGCGTGGCGTACGGCAATGTGTTCTTCCCTGACGGATCCGAGCCGCACTTCTATATCGGCATCGCCAGTCGAGGGAAAACCACCGGAGCGCTCGTCGCGGAGATCAATCTCAAAGTCATTCATGACAGCGTCGCCGCGATACGGGTCGGCAAGAGCGGCTTGGGCTTTATCGTAGACAAGAGCAATCGGTTGATAGCCCATCCGGACGAGACTCTGGTCCTGAAGCAAACCACGCTCGTTCACGATTTTGAAGCCGGTGGTTCGACCGAAAAGTTGAGCATTGCCACTGACTTCGCCGGCCAGCGCGTGGTGATGGCCTCGCAGTGGATCGATCGCCCGTCATGGAGGGTCATCGTCGAGCAGCCCATCAGTGAAGCCTTTGCACCGGTATACGCGGCGCTGTGGTCGACGGGCGCATTGGTGCTGGCGGCGATTCTCGGCTCGCTCGTCGCCGGACTCATCATCGCCGATCGGCTGGCCCGTCCTCTATCTCTGCTCCGCGATGGTGTCTCCCGGATCGCGGGAGGCGATCTGGCCACGCGGCTCACCGTGAACACGGGCGATGAGATCGAGCAGGTCGCCGATGAGTTCAACCGCATGGCCGGCGCGCTCGATGAGTCGCGCGCGCACTTGGAGGCCAAGGTCTCGGATCGCACGGCCGCCCTGCAGGCCACCACACAGATGGTTCAACGCCAGGCAGAGGAATTGACCGAGCTGAACTCGGCGCTCTCGGAGAGCTTGGATGATGCGCAGCACCGCAAGGAAGATGCCGAGCGCGCGAATGCGGCCAAGACGCGATTCTTGGCGGTTGCCAGTCATGACCTGCGCCAACCGATGCACGCAGTCAGTCTCCTTGTCGGTCTACTGAGCGAGAAAATCCACCTACCGGAAGTGCGCGATCTGGTAGGAAAGATCCAGGGGTCCGTCGACGCGATGGGGGGCCTGTTCGACAGCCTCTTGGATATCTCAAAGCTCGACGCCGGTGCCGTGCGCCCCAATTGGGAGGAGTTCCCGATTGCGACGCTCCTCGAACGGGTGAACCGGAGCTTCGCGCCAATCGCGGAGCAAAAAGGTCTCGCGCTGGTGTTCGACGAGAGCCTCGCCTTAGTTCGATCGGATCAGGGCCTTCTCGAACGAATCGTCAGCAACCTCGTGAGCAACGCAATCCGCTACACCGCCGCGGGTCGCGTGAGTCTGCATTGCGAGATGACCGGCGATGTCCTCGCCATCATTGTCGACGACACCGGAATCGGCATTCCCTCGGAATATCAAGAGAGAATCTTTGACGAGTTCTTTCAAATCGCAAACTCCACTCGCGATCGTAGCAAGGGTCTCGGTCTTGGGCTTTCCATCGTCAAACGCTGTGCGGACCTGCTGGGGCATCGGCTTTCTATGCGGTCCGGACCGACCGGCTCCAGATTCCAGATCGACGTGCCGTGCTTGGGCATGATGAGCGATCACGGCGCGGCGTCTTCGCGTACTCGTGAGGTGAGTGAGCGCCTATCAAGCGCATTCGTGCTTGTCCTGGACGACGATGCCGATAGCCGTTTTGCCGCCGAGGCAATTTACCGCCAATGGGGCTGCCGGGTGCTCGCGGTCGAATCCGTCGGGCATGCATTCGATGCTCTGACGGAGCATCTGCGATCGCCCGATTTGATCGTTTCGGACTTTCAGCTGAGCGAAGATTGGACCGGCGTTCGTGCAGTCGAGGCATTACGTTCCCGCGCTGAGTGTTTGATTCCCGCCATCATACTCACCGGTGACATGAGCGCGTTACAGTCCATCTGCCTGGACTTCAGCTTCGCGGTGCTTCAAAAACCCGCGGGATCGGACCGGCTCAAAGAAGTGTCCGAACGCCTGCTCAACCTGGGCCTCTCGGACCTGACGCCGGAGCCGGTCGACGACAACCCCAGCGACTCGGCTTGCTCAGAAGCGAAGGCCTAGCTTTCCGGCCGCGACGACCGCCTGAGTGCGCGTGGTGACGTTGAGTGCGCGGAGCACCGCCGACGTGTGCGTCTTGACGGTGCTCGAAGAGAGCTCTAGCTCGCGGCAAATGACCTTGGACGGTTTACCTTGAAGTATCCGGTGAAGAACCTCGGCCTGGCGAGGGGTCAGGCCCAGAGTTGCGGGCGTGGTCTGCTGTGCGATACCGGTAGGGGTGGGACGTGCCCGCTCCGCCGCAACTTCGTGGCGATCGCTCAGAAACACAGAGGGCGGAAGATAAATGCCGTGCGCCATAATGAGTCGCAGCGCGCTCGTGAGTACGGCAGAGCTGGACGTCTTCGGGATGAAGCCCATCGCGCCCTTGTCCAACGCACTCAGCACGGTGGCTTTGTCTTCGCTCGAGGACAAAGCGACGACTGGAACATCCGGGTACTGTTCGCGAATTAGTCCGATCCCCTCGATGCCGCTCATATCCGGAAGGCCGATATCCATGAGAATGAGATCCATGCCTGGCTGACTCGCAAGCTGGGACATTCCTTCGCGACAGCTCCCCGCTTCAAAAACCTCGACGGCTCCCATCAAATGTTTCAGGAGCATCGAGATTCCTTCTCTGAAGAGAACGTGGTCGTCCACGAGCAATACCTTCATGACCATCTCCCCGCACGGTCGTAGCGGATCAAGCGAAAAAACACAGGTTCCGTGAGGCCACGTGCTCGATCACGTTGGCCGCATTGTAGCAGGCAGATGGCATCCATTTGATTAAGCGAGATCACTCGGAATTCTCTCGCGCGCAAAGCAAAGGGATGAGCGTCTGTCGAACGAATGGGCCATCTGGGTGAGCCATTTGGGTGAGCCATCTGGGGAATAACAAACGAATAGCAAGCGTCCTATCTTGATTCCCGCCACGAGGCAATTCGAATCAAACCACCTAAATGCAAAGGAGATCGTCATGAATACCCAGATCAATGCAAAGCTCATCACCCGTCTGTTCGGAACGGCTTTGATCGTCGCACTTGCCGGAAATACATTCGCGGCGAGCCCGTTAACTGATACGCGCTCCAGCGTCGTCAAGTTCGCCGATCTTAACCTGGATACTGCGCAGGGAATCGCCGCGCTGTACAAGCGGATCCACGTCGCTGCCGAGCAGGTGTGCGGCGTCACGACCGGAGAACCGATGTACTTCCAAATTGCATCGGGGGCGCAGAAGTGTGTTGACAGGAGCGAGGCCCGCGCGATCGACTCCATTCACAACGTCGCGCTCGAGGCGTTCTACTCGAAGAAGACGGGTCGCCCGATGCCGGTTCTTGCTTCCAATCAGACGAAGTGATCAGCGGCGGATCGCTCACGAACTGGTCACAGTCCAAATCAATTTGAACAAAGGAGCATATGGTCATGTACAGCAATAAATTGAGCGCCGTTCAATGGCGCAGAAATCACTCAACCTTCAACGCAAAGTCAGTAAAGGAGTCGGTCATGAGCATCACGAAAATCGTTCGCACAAACGCGATACGGACAGCATGGATAATGTTCACCTTCGTGCCAATGGTCGCGCTGTATAACGCAGCACGGGCCGATGAGTCGGTCGCGACTCAGGTGGTCAGCTACAAAGAGTTGAATCTGAATAGCGCGGAAGGCGTGGCAGTGTTGTATGGGCGGATCAACAGAGCAGCCAATGAGGTCTGTGGACAGTGGGAGAACTTCGATCTGTCGCAGTTGCACGCCGTGCAGACCTGTATCAATGGCGCGGTGTCTCGGGCGGTCGCCCAAGTCAATAGTCCGATGCTGACGAGTCTTTATAACGAAAAGACGGGTAAGGCCGACAAGAAGATCACCCTTGCGCAATCGCGCTAATGATGTGTCTTGAAGTTGTTGCGCCGCGCGGGCAAATGCCTGTGCGGCGCAACTTCTCTGCTAACCTCTTGCATCAAGGCGAAATCGCTCTACAGCGTAAAGCCCATCATCAAAAGTCGACATTACCTCGCTATAATCAACCCAACGGCTGAAGCTGCGAGCCAAATTATGGGAGTGTGGGCATCTTGGATGCCAACGCGCCCGAAGTGGCCGGATGTTCAGCGGATCGCGCGAGAAGACCGCACCGCAAGGATTACACGGGCATTACTGAGATGAATCTTCCTGCTGCAGATCGGGCGCTCATCCAGCCAGAAAAGCTTCGTGATTATCTCCTTTCCACTGAACACGCGGTGGGGCGCTTTAAGGCCGCGTTTTTTTCCGGGATGGGTTATTCCAGGCAAGATTGGCGGCAGCTTCAAATGGACATATTGCAAATCGCCCGATCCGGCGTCGCGGTGGAGCGTCAAATGAGCCCCTTTGGGCAGAAATACGAGGTCAATGGTATCTTGCGGGGACCATCCGGGCGGGAGGCCAGGGTAACGACGATTTGGATCGTGAAAAGCGGTGAGGATTTCCCGCGGTTGGTGACAGTCTATCCAGGAGATGGCCAATGAAGTTCCACGAATTGGAAACAGTGGTTTTGGAGCGCGACATTCCCGAGCGCGGGCTGCGCAAGGGTGACCTTGGAGCGATAGTCGAACTCTATGAACCCGATGGATTAGACGTCGAGTTCGTCAGAGCCTCCGGTAAGACCCAAGCTCTGGTGACGTTACGCACTAACGACGTTCGCGGCGTTCGTGACGAGGATTTGGTGTCTGTGCGTACCGTCGCGCTTGGTGCCGCATGACCTAAACCGGAGCGAACCGGTGACGTAGGCAGCTCGGATTTCGGTATCGAGATTAATGCAGGACTTTTCAGCGTGGGCCGTCACGCGGATTTGCGTTTGGGAGAATGGTAAGGTCGTTGCCAAGGACTTGAACGACGATGCGAAATAGGACACTAAAAGACAGCTAAAAAAATCTGAGTGTCCAGGGTTCAGTTGCCGAAATGCCCAAAATCAGCTGTGGGTAACAGTGCGGGTAACTCAGTTTTCGGCCATTCACGAATGTCGTAATCACTAGGCTTTCCGCGCGTTGTTCAATTCCCTCCCTGCGTATTGATATCTATTGCCATTGAGGCAACATTGGACGCACAAGACGTTTTTCTCGGAGGGCCATACTTTGAGCAGCAGTCTCAATGTGCAATTGACTGACGCGCTTCGCAAGTACGTCGATGAACGAGCGAGCGATAGGGACGTGTACGCGACGCCGAGCGAGTACATCCGCGACTTGATCCGCCAGGACATGCAAGACCGGGCGATCGCGTTGAATGTATTGGAAGGTCTCGACGATCTTAAGCATAGCAGGCTATCTTCCAAGTCGATTCGCGACTTGAAGGAAGAGGATTGACGAGCAGTGCAACGTGCGCGTTATGTTCTTACCGCAAGAGCGGCCGCAGACCTGCGTGCTTCCTGTCACCGAACTTCGATTTCCGTTCCGGTGCGCAACCTCTCAAGGTAACTTGCATACGCAAAAGTACGGTCGCGCTGTCTGCCAGTGGTCTCAGTGAGCACGCCCAATTTCTCCAATAGCTGAACGGCCTTGCCCGCGGTTGGCTTCGTGGTCTTGAGTATTTTGACCACTGCCGGAATCGTGACGACGGGGTGAATCGGCAGTCGGTCCATCAGCCGGATTGCCATAATGGAGGCACCCGGCGCAGCGACCAGGCGCTGGCGATCATCGTTTACAAGCTTGAAGACCTCTCGCGCAGCAGTGACGGCCTCGTCCGCGATGGTCGCAACGCCTTCAAGAAAAAACGCAATCCAAGATTCCCAATCGCCGCTTCTTCGCACTTCGCCCAGCAGTCGGTAGTACTCGGCCCGGTGGCGCTTAAAGAAGAGACTGAGATAAAGGAGCGGTGCAGACAACAGCTTCCAATGCTCGAGCAGCAATGTAATGAGCAGCCGACCGATACGGCCATTGCCATCGAGGTAGGGATGGACGGTCTCGAACTGAACGTGCGCCAATCCAATGCGAACCAGCGGCGGCAAGCCGCTTTCCGTATGAAGATACTTCTCGAGGTCTGCCAGGAGCGCCA
>Ga0210388_10002942_pt1 | contig 13322 bp, 18 predicted proteins | sample IncBWC19OmetaG_FD_155485 | JGI IMG/M metagenome (GOLD analysis project Ga0210388, IMG submission 155485) | Forest soil microbial communities from Barre Woods Harvard Forest LTER site, Petersham, Massachusetts, United States - Inc-BW-C-19-O ... | reverse complement strand
AGGCAATAATCTCAACACCTTATTGGCACGCGATTGAGTTGTTGGACAACCGCCGGGGCGCGTTGGTTCCGTTCCAAGAGCCGGCAGCTATAGCACACAAGACGATCGAACTCTTGGACACGCCCGCGATTCGCCATGCCATGCGAAAACGCGCCTACTTGTTCGCGCGAGATATGGTTTGGAAGAAGGTGGCGCAAGGGTATATGGAAAGCTTTGCTCGCGTTCGCAGTGATCGCACAGAGAATCCTCGTGTCCAGTTCTCTGCGCGTGCGATTCCCGCGGCGCTCGATCGACTGCCGGAATTGAAACTGGATCATCTCAGGACGCTGACCGACGACACGGGAGTGTTGCAGCATGCGATTTTCACGATACCCAATCGAGGCGAGGGTCATACAACCGACGACAACGCGCGTGCGCTGATTTTCACCGTGATGCTGGAGGGCTTGGCTACTGCTGACGGGAATAATAAAGCTGCGTGGTCGAAAGCAGGATCGCCTGTTGCGGATTTCTCGATCCGCTATTTGTCGTTCCTGGAGCACGCGTTTAATCCAGCGAATGGCAGATTCCGAAATTTTCTCGGCTACGATCGGCGATGGAATGAACCCGTCGGTTCAGAAGACTGTCATGGCCGTGCCGTGTGGAGTCTTGGAACCGTTCTCGGCCGATCCAATGATCAAGGATTGAAAAGCGCTGCCGGGCGTCTCTTCGAGTTTTCCCTTCCTGCGGCCATGGAGCTCTACAGTCCCCGCGCTACGGCCTATACGCTTCTCGGGATTCAGGAGTATCTCAACTCGTATCCTGGAGACCGCGACGCGCAGAAAACTAGATTTGCACTGAGCCGGCGGCTGCTTGAAATGTATGATTCCATCCGCAGACCGGACTGGAAATGGTTCGAGAATGTGGTTGCATACGGAAACGCGAGACTACCCCAAGCCCTACTTGTCGTGGGCTCCGCTTGCTCGGACGAGCGCATGGTTTCCAGCGGCCTCGAAGCCCTAGACTGGCTGATGAAAGCACAACAATGCGAAACGAACCATCACTTCGTGCCGATTGGATCGCAAGGTTTCTATCATCAGGATGCTGAAAAGGCCCGTTTCGACCAACAACCAGTTGAGGCTGCTGGCGCGGTATCCGCTTGTCTCGAGGCGTTCCGTGTAACCGGCGACAGACGCTGGTACGGCGAAGCTTGGTCGGCCTTCAACTGGTTTCTTGGCGGTAACGATCTGAAAATTCCCCTTTATGATTCTGTTACGGGCGGTTGCCGGGACGGACTGCATCCGGAACGTGCCAATCAGAATCAGGGCGCGGAATCGACTCTATCGTTTCTCATGGCGCTCGTAGAAATGCCCGTTGAAGACAACCCCGAATCTTTAACACGAAGGCCCTGAAAGGCTAAAAATTCCCTTATGACGGCTCCCGAAACGACCCTGATCAATGTCGAAAACACAAACTACCCGTCGTTGCTTCTGCGTCACCCCGGCAACCCCATCCTGACGCGCAAGGATTGGCCGTACTCCATCAACAGCGTGTTCAACGCTGGCGCAACCTTGTTGCCAGACGGAACCACTTTGCTCCTATGCCGTGTCGAAGACCGGCGCGGATTGTCGCATCTTTGCGCCGCGCGCTCTAAAAACGGTTTCGATGGCTGGGAGATCGATTCCCACCCGACGTTGATGCCAAGCCCGAAACAGTATCCGGAAGAAATCTGGGGAATAGAGGATCCGCGCATCACGTTCGTTCCCGAGTTACAGCAGTATGTGGTCACTTACACCTCCTATTCGCGAGGTGGACCGGGAGTGTCGCTAGCTCTGACCAAAGATTTTCGAAGCTTCGAGCGCTACGGCGTTATTATGCCGCCGGACGACAAGGACTCGGCGTTGTTGCCTCGAAGAATCGACGGATGCTGGGCGCTGATCCATCGTCCGATGACCGCGCTGGGAGCGCACATGTGGATTTCTTATTCTCCCGACCTACGCTACTGGGGAAGGCATAGGCTAATGCTGGAAGCACGCCGCGGCGCATGGTGGGATGCGAACAAAATCGGCTTGTCGCCGCCGCCTATTGAAACCGATCGAGGATGGCTCGTGTTCTATCACGGGGTGCGACACACGCCCTCAGGATGCCTGTACCGCCTGGGCTTGGCCTTGTTCGATCTCGAAGATCCCGGAAAGTGCTTGCTCCGTGGGGATTCGTGGGTCTTTGGTCCGGAAGCCAATTACGAGCGGCACGGCGACGTCGACGATGTCGTGTTTCCATGCGGGTACACGATGGACAGTGACGGCGACACGGTTAATCTTTACTACGGAGCCGCCGATTGTTCTATTGCTCTGGCTCGAGCAAGTGTACGAGCACTGCTAGGCTGGCTGGACGCCAATGGAAGCTCTGATCGCCGTCAGCGGGCGGAGGATTTGTAAAACCGCTCTACGTGATTTTCCAAGGTGACTTCGGATGCCATCGCCGCCAATGAAGCGATATGTGCCTATAGTTGACGGAACTGCCGGGTCTCCGCTTGAATTACCGGCGAGACATAGGCGGTCCTGTGTTTCAGATGGGTGCCAAGCGGCGATTGCACCAACTGAAGTGACCCATCGCCAAGGAGTGTAGGGGCGATGTTATGTCAACTATTCTCTGGAGGACTTTTTCGCGCGCCTGTTTTCGAGAAGCTCTCCGGTAAGGAACGCCTCAAAAGCGAGATAGATCTCGTTATGTGGAAGAAAGCTTGGCGCAATCTCAAAAATCTGCTCTTCAGTAGCCAGATGGAGCACAAATGTGTAGTTAAGGTAATGCTGGGAATACGCCTGATGCTTGTGTACTCGATTTCTGCCGTCTACGTCTGGAACGCACCTATTGGAAGTGCTTCGTGTCAGCATTACACCTCGACCCTCTGCCTGTTTTCTCTGATCGCCCGGCGAGCGGTCCGGTTTCCGCCATGCCGGTCGGCGAATGAAATACGACGAGAAAGCGATCAATTGACGAATACGATTTGACTTCACTGGCAGTCATTACTTCCGGATTGCCCGTGATTCGGGCCGGGATAGTAGTACGCAAGGGAGACTTGCGGTGGACCATTCCGTCGACATACGCCCCACACGGAACATTTGGCAGAGACAAGACGTAGATTACGCGTAGACCAGGAGAGGAATCAGAGGAATGATGAGACTGGAAACCTGGAGAGCGAGGAAGGCTTCGGTTGTTGCCGTAATGGGATGTTTGAGCATGATCCCGGCTGCGAAACAGGAAAAGGCGCAATCCACTGCACGAACCGTTGCAGCGAAAAAAGATGGACGCGCCGCGGTTGATGCCCATGCGGCAGAATGGTTAAAAGAGAGTGATGTGCCGAGCGCGGCGGTGGCCTACATCGAAGATCGAAAAGTGGCGTGGACCGCCGTCTATGGCGAGCAGAGTCCGGGCGTACCAGCCACGGCAAAAACGCTGTACAACATGGCGTCATTGACTAAGCCCGTGACGGCGGAGGCAGTCTTGCGGCTTGCATCAACAGGGAAACTTTCATTGGACGAGTCGATGTTTCGCTACTGGCTTGATCCGGATATCAAGGACGATCCGCGAAGCAAATCGCTGACACCCCGCTTGTGCTTGTCCCACCAGACGGGATTTCCGAACTGGAGGGGCAAGACCGGTGGGGTCCTGAAGATCCAGTGGGATCCTGGAACCCAGACCGGATACTCGGGAGAGGGATTCAACTACGTTGGCCGGTTTGCCGAGAGGAAACTCGGCAAACCCTTTGATGTGCTCGCGCAAGAGATGGTCTTCAACCCTATCGGAATGAACGAAACTTCCTATACGGCAAAGAACTGGTATGCCGGGCGTCTGGCCGTTCCCCACGGGCCAAAACGCGACAAACCGGTGGAAGACGTTGCGACAACCTGGGATGGCGCTGACTTGCTTCGCACGACAATTCAGGACTACGCGAACTTTGTGGTCAGCGTCATGCACGACGAAGGCTTAACTAAAGAAATCGCCACAGAACGTGCAACCCTGACGCGCGACCGCATGAAGCCCGAAGATCTGAAGAGCGTGTGCAGCGCCGCTGGAGTGCCGGGTCACTGCGTCGTCACCTATGGAATGGGGCTGGGATGGGAAGTCGAGAACGTCAATGGTGAAAAAATTCTGGACCATGACGGCTCCGATTGGGGAGTGAAGACGTTTGTTATGTTCGTTCCCTCTCGCGGAATCGGGGTGGTCGTGTTTACGAACGGAGAAAACGGCAATGCTGTAATCAAGAAAGTGGTTGAGGTTCTTTATCCGAACAGCCTCTACGTGGCTACGATGTAAGCAGTGCGAGAAATACCCACGGGAACGGGCATTTCATCCTAAGGACGCTCTGAATAAGAACTGCATCCTAATCGCTCAGGAAATTCTGCTTTCCGGTAGTGTCAATTGCCATTCGAAAACCGTTCCGCTCGATCTGTCGACGTGTCTTCCCCTTGCGAAGCCATTGGCGTTACAGATTAAAAGATGAGCCTACGCAGTGATACGGCGTGGTAGTTTGTTCATGTCACTCTGATAGGTGGGGATTATCAGCCATGGAACTCCGGCACGTGCGATACTTCGTTGCCGTCGCCGAAACCTTGAGCTTTCGGCAGGCAGGCAAACAGCTACATGTCTCCCAGCCTTCTCTAAGCGTCCAAATCAAACAACTTGAAGATGAACTTGGAGTTGCCCTTTTTCGACGATCAAAACGGCGGGTCGAAATTACCCGTGCGGGCGAAGTCTTCTTGTCTGGGGCACGAGAAACCGTGCGCGCGATAAGCGAGTAGTAGAAGATCTTGGACAGCTTGGTTTTCGGGTTCTCACGATCTTGGAGTGCGAAGTGCAATCCGCTGCAACGATTGTTGGTCGATTTCTGAAGGCTTAGGAGCCGACTTGTAATTATTGTACAAGACGTGCGGGCCGATGGCTCCGCCGACTCTTGTAACAATGGTGCGAGCGCTTCTCGGGTATTCGTCTTAGGAGATGACTAGGGCCGCTTACTTGGATCCAATCCCTGCGCTATTCTTTTGTAGAGCTTTAACCCCATCGAGATCGTATCGACGTTTGGTCCCGACACAACCCTGAGGGAAGGAAGGTGGTTTTTGATCGACGTTAGAAATCCCTCCGAGATACTGCCTGGATCCGCATAAACATTGGTTTGCACCGGCGATGCTTCGGACGTTAGAAATGTGTAGTTTTCTAACCCCGCCGTAGCGGAATTACATGAACTCGTTCAGAATCCGGTCAATGAGTGACATGCCGACGTTTCAACAGCGATTTTGGCGGGATCAGCGATTCACTGCCTCAGGTTTCCTCCCGACATATTCCGCTACCCCGCGATTACGTACGGGGCGCTCCTGATGATGTATCACACGTAGTCCCGGCAGCATTGGCACAATTTTCGTTTTTCCGCAACAGCGCGGTGTTGGCTGAAGAATTTCCTTCATATTCTTCCCAATTTAGAGCGCTCTTACTAATCAGAAAGCCGCCACGCTTCATCGCTGACACTACCCGCGAACAGATTTCCCGATCAACGTGGTCGAACATCACAATCAGGTCGAAGCGGCCGGTTTGAACGAGTACTCGTTGGCGTCGAGCGCAAGCAGTTCCAGCGACAAATCCTGTTGCCGCATTTTCTGACCAAGCTGACGGATTGCAACCTCGGAGATATCAATGACAGTTACAGTCCAGTTTTTCCTAGCCAGCCAAAGCGCGTGTCGGCCAACCCCGCCAGCGAGATCGAGTGCTAATCCTCCATTCGGAAACCGATCCGCAACAAACCGATCGAAAGCGGAAATGAAAAAAGGATCTGGTGTTTCGAGGGACGGTAGACCTTGCGTGCACTTGATGTCCCAATGCGAACGCCAGTCATCTGAGCCTGAGCTGTCGCTCATAGGCGAGATTATAGAGGAAAGAAGGTCGCTTGTTGTTAGCAGCGATTTCACCAACGGAAAGCTGGCGGGCGTCAGTGAGTGTAATGGCGATGTCACGTCAACTGGCTTTGCTCACCAATCTGACCTATGCTCGCTCTCATGTATTTAGGCAGGAGTGGAGATTTGGGCGGGATTGCCTTTAGTTTTATCTGTCCAGTTTTCGGGCGTTGAAATATTTTGATTAGTTCGATTTCGGTTTTGGTTTTATAGGGACAACTGTTGGGAGCACCCGACTCTTTTCGTCTTCGAGCTTTTGATGGCACAGTTTGTGCACAGGGAAACCGAATTCGTCTAGGCGAGCATCCTCCCACAAAAGCACTTCGCGACATATCCAGCAATTTGTCCGTGCTTGGGGAAGCATGTCCCGAACATAGGACTGACGAAGGGTACTGTCTATACAGGGTGAAACGTAGACTGAACGGAACAACTTATGTGCGATAACGTACATTCCGCGATAAAATCCGCAACTGGTGTCGCAGCCAGTGAGCAGGGCTATGTCGAAACTGCCCTCGAAGCCTGCCTGTCTGCTAAAGAGAAACTGCAAGCGATCCGTGAAGAACTGCTCAAGCCGGAGCCTGCGATCACGGCTCCGCGACACGACTACAACGGCTAGTCTCGCCGCAGCGCCGGGTTAGAACACAATTCCGGTAGCGCGTTATTTGGTGGTTCTGAGCAGCACTGCAATGGTGCCGTCTCCAATTGAATCATTCCCATTGGTGACCACTAAGTCGGGCCGATTATCAGCGTTTATATTCGCGAGCGCGAGCGCCGAGGGAAAGCGGCCACCGGTGCTGTAGGTTTCCGCGGGCCGAAGGGCGCCGGTGCCGTCTCCACGCAGTACGCCGATCAAACCCCTTACAAGCGCATGGCTAGTGGTATTCAAAGCAACCAGGTCGAGGTGACCATCGTCGTCCATGTCTCCTACCGCGACTGCGACCAATGCTGTACCCAGCCGAGTCGAACGTCTCCGGCGATTGAAAGGTTCCGTCGCCGTTACCGTCGAATACTGCCACGTTTCCGTTCCAGCTAGCGGGACACTGTACGGTGGCGCAATAATTTCCCATGAGTCAAAGCCTGCTGAAAGCGCTGTGGCGGATGTGAATGGAGACTGTGCAATAGCGAGTGCTCGCCAACAATTGCTGCGGCGGATTTCGGTTAGCCGGATCGGACTTAAGTAGTTGAGCAGCCGCGGAAGAAAACCTACCATCGCCTTGCAGGATTCTTGCAGTGTGGCAGTCTGTGTGGACGGCTTTGCCCTTTTCGTCGGTGCAGGTATCTTCTCCCAGTGTCACTCGCTTGTCGCAAATGGAGCAGAAGAGTTTTCGCTGTCGAGTGCCCGTAAAATGCTCCTCAAAAAGACTACAGGGCGACCCTTTAACGAGGTCGCCCCAATATGACGAATCACCCCTTAGGCTGCGACAAGGGAATGGACGGTCGAAGTGACGGTTTCAAACGTCTGAACCGTCGGCGTGCCATCGACCATTTTCGCAAGTGTTCGCAACACTTCCGGATAATGATTGGTGTTATAGGTATCGGCATTGGCTTTGCTGTCCCACAGACTGATCGAAATCGCGTCCGTGTGGCCAGGATTCGACAGTGAGATTTCATCTTTGAAGCCCTTCTGCTTGCGCAGTAAAGGCAGAATCTCATTCTCAAGGGTCCGGGTATAGTCAGAATGCGTGTTCGATTTCAGATGAAAAGTTACATTGCGTGCAAACATATCAACCTCCTATAGGTTGTTGTCGCTAAGAGGAGAGAACTTCAGATGGGCTGACTTAGTTTCAGGGAACCTGAAAGAGGAGAGGACTGCTCCCTCCACCCAACTGTTGCATTCAGGTGGCCTCCCCGACGCCGGCCACGCAACTCATTGTTTTTGATACGTTACATCACAGATCCGACACGACCAGTCTGGGTTCGGTCGTGTACTTTTGGCGGGCTGCGAGCACAAACGGAGACTCTTTAAAAGGGAAGCGACACCTTCGAAGTCCTCGCAGCCGGAAATAATCACCTTTTGTCACTGATATAGGTAGAACCCGGAAGACAGGTGAAACTTCAATTGAACTCCAGCATTGTCGACTAACCGGAGGTATCTGGAAACGCTTCTGCGAGATCCTTACTGTCCTCGGAGCCATGCGGCCACCGCTTTCGGATCAAAACGGACACAAGAGCCCACTCTGAAAGACGGAATGCGATTTTTCTTGGCGAGCTTATAAATAATGATCCTCGAAACAGCGAGCAGCGCGGCCAGCTGGCTCGCGGTCATGGTCCGACCAAATCGCTCGATGCGATCGGCAAGGGCTGGGCGTAAAATAATTATTCATGAAGTTGCGTATTGCGAATATCGGAATATCCGTAACTCACGACACCATTACAAACGTGTCATTCCCCTCAAATACTTCTGTGAGTGATTTTGATGCCCTCATTTTTAATCCTCACGAGTGTGGGCGCGGCGCTCCAACAGGTAGACGCATACCACCTAGTGCGCAGGGAAAGTGAATTTCAGACGCTTCTTGAGGTTAAAGCTGGGGTTATCTTGGCTCACTTGACTCCCGCGACAGGTGCTTTCAACCAAGCTGGTCGAATTATCGACAGCTATTATTTGCTTGATAAGCCGCTTGCTAGTCGAATAGGTCCCAACTTTAGATCGGGCTCCGGCATCTCGTTCAAACTTGCACCCACGGCGACATCGAGTGGGCGAAAATATTTCCGGGCACTAGAGGGACATTTGCAGTTTGAGGGTTATCTTGCGTTTCGGACAGCGCAAAAATAATTGCTCTCAGCTCGGTTGGCCAGATCATCGCTGCCCAATTCACCGCGGGGAATGGAAAGGTCATTCTTCTGCCATCACCGGTCGGAGTGAGCTCAGAGAGGTATGCCGGTGCCATTGTACAGACGGTGAGCGCTCTCCTAAAGGATGATCCAGAAATTTCCGAACCGGAATGGGCGTCGCCGATCCTCGTACCAGGCTCGGATAGTCATGATGCACGGATCACTGAACTGAGAAACAGGCAGAGAGACATCAAGGATGAGTTGAAGGAACTGGACGCGGAGAAGGCAAAACTTATTAAATTTAAGCATTTGCTCTATGGCACAGGCAAGGCCGTTCTGGAAACCTAAGTACGTGAGGCCTTTAGGCTGCTGCAATTCTCGGTTCCTGAGCCGGAGGAGTACGCAGGCGAATGGGACGTTGAATTACGCCTCCTCGATGGCAGAACGGCGATAGGGGAAGTGGAGGGAGCGGAAGGTGTTGTCAGCGTTGACAAGTTCAGACAGTTGCATCACTACTTGGGTGAAGAACAGCTAGTGGGACGCCGTCACAAGGGAATCCTCGTGGTAACGGTTTCCGTCAGCAATTACCGAGTTCGCGGCCACCTCAGTTTTCGGAACATACTATCAGCGCTGCTCGCAAATTTGGGGTTTGCTTGGTTCCCGCCAGTGAATTGTTCAGTTCTGTGATAGCAGTGCTGGAAAATCCAACAGATCATGCACTCGCCGGGAGATACGTGAAAGTATTCTCTCAACTGTCGGGCCATGGGTATTTACGAAACCAGTTGGCACATAGGACGCTGAGACGACTCCGGCGGACCAAATCGTCCCGATGGAATCGGCTCTCATGCTTGATTCTGCTGAGAGCCCGTCCGATGACAATCAGGGGTAAATCCCAAATGCCCAGCCGGAGAAAGATTGATCTCGAAAAAGTCAGGGCAGCAATTCTTACACTCTGCCCCTACTGCGGCTACAAGATTCCGCCCCGGCGGAAATGCGCCGCCCAAACTTCACGCAAATCACTTGTCCGCAGTGCAAGACGAATACCGCCAAGGAAGATCACTGGTCATGCGGGTTCCCTAGTTCTTGCATCTGTGGATGCGGGCACCAGACGGGACGCGTGAAAACTGCCGGTGGATCACCTGCGAGACAGCCTAGGCCCCTAAATGCGTTTAAAGTCTAGCAAATCAGTTGGCATTGTGGGAAACTAAAGAGGAATAACGAAATCAGGAGCCGATCGGCGGGGCCGCATGGAAAACTTCGAAAATGAAGCCTGGATGACTTTTTATCGAGCGGCAATTTTAGAGACCGATCAAGCCCAGCTATTAGGGAAAATCGAAGCAGCACGAAATGCAATTACAGCGCGAATCCGACGCCTAGAGAACATTCCAGGTTCTCATCTCCCGGAAAGACAAGCACTAACGGACGCATCTTCTGGCCTGCGCACGTTACAACAGGAACGATTAACGCCCTAGCTGCTACTCCGAAGGGTTGGAAGGAATTTTCTTTTTCAACGCTTCAATCCAAATGTCGATCTGCTTCTGGATGCCGCTATCCGTGAACGTTTGGCGAGCCTTCTCCAGATTCTCGATCTCGAATTTAATTAGCGCTATCTCTGCTGGTGAGAGCATGGCCCGTTGTCGCCGCATTTTAGCGCTGACTGCACGGTATCGAACAGACAATTATTTTGATTGTCTGGATTAAGAAATCACAACGTAGCGTAACTGATCTCTATTGCTCAGACGTGCCTACAGCATTGACCGTAAAGTGGGAATTGAGAAAAGGAGGCCTGTTTATGGCCCCGCAACAACCCAGAGATCAACAGTGGTATTCCCTAGCAGAACAGGTGAGCAAGGAAACAGATTCAGAAAAACTGGCAAAACTTGTGGTTCAGCTGTGCAATGCGCTGGATGAACAGATGAAGCCGCCCGCAGTAGAAGAACCCAACGACTGACTCGGCTACTTTCCGGCAACGCTCTATTACGGACTACCGAGGCTTTTCTCTCAAAACAACCCTCCAGGACGAATCAGGGGTGCTGACCCAGGGCACTCACGAATGGTCAGGACGCATAATGCGACTAGCCCCAGCGCAGTCTCCAAAAGGGGACCTCAGTCTTGGCCAAGTAACGGAACGCGTCGGGTCCGTGGTCGTGGATCTTTAAGGGCTTTTCCTCGCCGCGCTGTGCCGCCTTGGAATCCCAGGCATAGGTCTGCATCTCTTGAATCGTCTTTGGAACGTTCTGACGGCAAAACCGCACCAAGCGCTGGTTGAGAACCATGGAAGCGACGCGGATGCCTTCATTCACGTCGTTGTCGGCATCCATGTGCCAGAGTTCTCGTTTCATCATTTTGGCTTTAAATGAGGCGGCGGAGGGGTCGACAATCACTTTGGCAAAACCTCTCGTCCCGAGAAGTCCACCAGGTCGTCGGCATATTCCGCATCGGTCTTTTGTCGCATCTCCACCAGAGAATCCCAGTAGTATTCACGAACCACCCAAAAGGTGTGGCCATCGTCGTAGATGTCAAGGAAGACCATGGGATTGGTCGTACCGTAATCAATGGCGATGAGACGCTGCTGATGGCTGTTCGAGATTCCGGGGCAGCGCGGCGCGATGTATTCGAATCCTGGTGCCGAGCTGTTCTTCAGACCGGACGCGGAAGTTCCACTGAAATACGTCTGCGACTGGGAGCAGGGCGGCAAGCGGATCCCTCCGTTGATCGAGCTCCCGAACGGAGCCGACCGACATCAAGCCACGCATCTTCAGCCCGGCAATCAATGAGGATGACAACACGGCTTTCACTCGCACTGGCGATGGAGGTGGCGGGATATTTCGAACTGGGCGCTGGCAATGCCCGCGAAATAGCTGCACAGGTCGGTAGGGCTGTCTCGAAGTGGCGCGATGAAGCCGTGCGGCGCGGTCTCGCTAAAGACGGCATTTGAGCATGATGATCTGAAAGCGGCTCTCGCAGCGCGGTAAGTAGAAAGAGCAGTAAGAATCTGACATCCCCCGGATAGCTGAATAATAAGCTGAGGCGCAAAGGCCAGTGTCAAGGCTCTTCGACCGCGAACGCGGCGCGCGAAGCGCGGCCTTGACACTGGCCGGGCCTCGGCTATGCTCTGGCTATCCGGGGCATGTCATTCGGGAATGCTGCATCACAGACCCAGACCGAAACCCTGACTGATCTGATTCGTGTGAGTGGTTTGTGGTTCTATCTTGTGCGCTCCTAGCCCTTGCTGAATCGCAGGCAAATGGGACACGTCGCGGCTGAGTTCCTGCCCGAGCGTCGCTGCATTGTTCGTATAAATCTGTGCGTCATAGCGTCCACCTGATACAGAAACGTATGCCATGCGGCTGTTGAGCAGATCCTTAGCGCCCAACTCAGTGTCCACGTGAATCAGGCGCCGGGCAGCGGTCGGAACGAAGCGCAGAGCCTTGACTTGCCTCCCGCGCTCAGTACACTTGCCGAGCGGAAAAAATGGGAGATCACCGTTCCCCTGACCGCCGAGTTTTTCCCGCTGCGCTTTCTGTATGTCCGCCTGCTGACGCGTCGCACGCTACCCGCCCACCGAGGTTCAGCGTCGCACTTCGTAGTCGTTGAGCCGGTCCGTTGCCACACGCGCCTTCTGCCTCTTCACCATCTCGACGATTCCGTCGAACACCTCTGATGTAATCGCTTGGCCTTTCACGAGCGGACCAAGCAGGTTCACCAGGAGCAGCCGGCACGCCGTGATCTCCACCATCTCCGCACTGGGTCGAAGGCCCGTCCGGTCCTGTTCGATCTCTCGCAGTACCAGCCCGCGAATCAGCTCTGCATGCGTCTGCTTCCGTTTCGCCGCCATAGCTTCCAACTCGCGCAGCTCCGTCTGGTTTAGCTTCGTCCCCACGTGATGCAATCGGAATCGCGCCCGCTTGGCCGCCTCCGCTCCTAGGTTCTTCTCATCGAGCAGCGCCATCGCTACACCTCACGACACCCCGTTTACGCAGGTATATACAGGTTTCCTTACGGAAGCCTGGAACACGATATGTATTGATGCCAGGGTGTTTCGCCGAAAACACTCGCAGGTTTCCCTGCAGTTCCCTCCCAGGGGTGGAGTGTCAAAATTCTTCCGGTGCGAAGCACCGCCGCTCTTACAGTTCGCCATACTCTCTCGCCAACGCGTCCCACAGACGGCGCACTTCCGGAGCCTGCCAAGCACGCCGAAACAGATTTCGGATCGACTGCCACTGCTCCATCGGGAATCCGAACGTGATTCCGTTCTCACGCGCAAAGAAGAACACTCCTCTTTCGTCGTTCTCCAGGATCTCCGTGTGAGCATAGAAGTAGTAGCCTTGCCATTGGCAAAGATCCTGCTCCAAATCAAGGTCTTCCAGCAGCCTTCGGAACTCCGCAATCCTCGGATATCCAACCACCGGATACCGCGGCGTAAGGATTCCGGGAAACTGCAAACGAGGGGAGAATTCATTCCCCGCTTCCCGCACCAGATCAAGGCGGTATTCGCCCTCTTCCAAGGACGGCAATGCTGGCTGAACCGCAAGCTCAAAATCCTCGTCGTTTGTCTCTGCAGGCGCTTCCTCTCGCAGGGGCTTTCGGTGAAGCGAATAGTGACCGCGCGCGCACACCCCCCATAGG
>Ga0210388_10002938_pt1 | contig 13332 bp, 12 predicted proteins | sample IncBWC19OmetaG_FD_155485 | JGI IMG/M metagenome (GOLD analysis project Ga0210388, IMG submission 155485) | Forest soil microbial communities from Barre Woods Harvard Forest LTER site, Petersham, Massachusetts, United States - Inc-BW-C-19-O ... | reverse complement strand
AACCCTATCGCGCGCGTCGATCTGCCCAAACACAAGCCCAACCTCGTCATCGTCCTCGGCGGCGATGGAACCCTGCTAGCCGCAGCCCGCGCCTTCGCCGGCACCACGACCCCCATACTCAGCGTCAACCTCGGCGCCCTCGGCTTCCTCACCGAGATCCCCCTCTCCGAGCTCTACGCCACGCTCGAAGCCTGGTGTAACAACTGCGCGGAGATCGAAGTCCGTAGCATGATGCACGCCAAGCACATCCGCAAAGGCGAAGTCCTCCGCACCTTCGACGCCCTCAACGACGTTGTCGTCGCCAAGGGCACCATCGCCCGCATGGGGGACTTCTCCATCGAGATCGACAACCAGGCCGTCGCCACCTTCCGCGCCGACGGCATCATCGTCTCCACCCCCACCGGATCGACCGCCTACAACCTCGCCGCCAACGGCCCCATCGTCATGCCCAGCGTCAACGCCATGCTCGTGACACCCATCTGTCCTCACCTGCTCACGATCCGCCCCATCGTTACCCCAGGCGAATCCACCGTGAGCGTCGAGGTCGTCGGCGTCCCTAACGAGATCTACCTCACTGTCGACGGCCAGGAGGCCATCGAACTCCAGCTAGGCGACATCGTCCACTGCCAGCGCTCCGAATTCAGCGTGCGCCTCCTCCGCCACCACCCCAACGGTCTCTTCAGCGTCCTCCGCTCCAAACTCAAATGGGGCGAGCGGTAATTTTTTCCACAGAAATATTTTCAAACAGTGGCATTTTCTTAGCACTCAAAAACCACCACGCAAAAAACCACATTCCACCAGCGATTCACCACAAACTCACCACAAAAAACCATCCAAAAAACGCACGTTTTCGCAGAACCCCCTGTAAAAACGCACCCTCCACCACGACATAAAAAACGGAACCTTACCGCCGCAAATTAACAACCTGCCCACCGACCGGATGACAGAAAACCTTCCCATGGCTGAGCGCGATCTTGCGTTGGGCAAGCGCTGCCATCTCGGGGTCGTGGGTGACCATGACGATGGTGTGGCCCTGAGCGTGAAGATTCTGCAGGAGTTCGGCGACGATCTTCTGATTGGCTGCGTCAAGGTTGCCGGTGGGCTCGTCGGCGAGGAGGATCGGCGGGTCGTTGATGAGGGCACGAGCGATGCAGACGCGCTGCTGTTCTCCGCCGGAGAGCTCGCTCGGCAGATGGTTAATGCGTGAGCCGAGGCCGACTTTCTCGAGAGCCGCGCGTGCCTGATTCTCGTCGGTCATGGAGTGGAAGTATTGCGCCAGCATGACATTTTCAAGCGCCGAGAGGTACGGGATCAGATGGAACTGTTGGAAGATAAAACCGATCTTGTCGGCGCGAAAGCGATCAAGCTCAGTCGCGCTCATGGAGGCAACGTCGACGTTGTCGATCTTGAGCTCGCCTGACGTGGGGCGGTCGAGACAGCCGATGAGATTGACCAGAGTGCTCTTGCCGGAGCCTGAGGGGCCTGTGATGGCGACCCACTCGCCGGCGACGATGGAGAAGCTGGCGTCGGCGAGTGCGCGTACCACGCTGCCGTGACCGCTGTACTCGCGGGTGACGTGATGGAGGGCGATGACCGCGCAGTCGGGCCGCGTCGTCTGATCAATCAGCGACTCGGTTTGCGCAGCGGAGGGCGAATCGCCCAGAGGCCCGGTTTTTATTTCGGCTTGGCTCACTGTTTCCATCTTCTCACTCTCCTTTGAGGAGTGCGGCAGGCTGCAGTCCGCGAAGGACGCGCAAGGGCAGCAGGGCCGCGAGCGTTGCGATGACGAGGTTCACGAGCAACACCATGGGCAGCACGGAGAGATGCGGGAGCGTTGCGGTGTGGAAGTTGCCTTCGCTGATGATCCAAGCGGCGATAGAGCCAACGACGAAGCCTGCAGCCACTCCGGCGAGTGCCAGGACGAGGGCTTCGAGCAGAAACATGGCCATGAGCTGCATCTGCGAGCCACCTAACGCTTTCATGAGGGCAAAGTCGCGGCGGCGCTCGAGGACGCTCGCCGAGAGAGTGGCTAGGACGCTGACGGCGACCGTGAGGGCTATCAGTAGCACGGCTCCATACATGAGGGCGTGAGTGCGGTCGACGATGCGGGACTCGCCTTCGACTAGTTGACGGACGGGTTGGACCTGCACTTCAGGGAGCGCATTTTTGAGTCGGGCGATTGTGGCTTCGACTCGTTTGGCTCCGCCGGGAACCTGGAGTTCGATGACGGTGGGGGCGATGCCGGTCCATGCGGTGAATGCGGCGAGAGGCATGTAGATGCGGCTATCTTCGTCGCCTCCGGTGATAAGCCGGCCTGCCTTCTGGAGCGTGATGGGTTTGCCTGCGTAGCTCAAAGCGATGGTAAGGGTATTTCCGATGGCAGTTGCTGCGCGCTGACCGACTAAAGCCGAGTTGGATGTTGAGGGATCAGGCCAGGTGTCGACCTGCCACCACGAGTTGAGTTTCTTCGCGGCCGGGAAGTCGGTTCCGGCTACGACGACGGCGGTTGCGACGTTGGTAGTGGCTACTGCGTAGGCGAACTCAGCGGCTGAGGCGTCCGGGCCTGCGACTTGTTGGACTTGTGTGAGCGCGTTGGATGGGAGTGGAGTGTTGGCCGGTGCGGTGATGACGATGTTTGCGCCGAAGCTGCGGAATTCTTTGTGGAGCTTTTGGTCGAGGTCGGCGTAGAGCGTGAGGAGCGCGGTGGCCACGCCTGCGGAGACGGTCATGGCGATTAGCGCGGAGATGCTGCGAGCGCGGCGATGAATGAGCGATCGACGCAGGATGCCAGAAAGGCTTAGTGTGGCCATCAGGCGTCCTCTCGCAGGATGGCTGAGGGGTTCATGCGGAGTGCGGCGCGGATGGAGGGGGTGCTACCGCCGATGACTACTGCGAGGGCGAGGGCTACGACTACGGGCAGGAGGACAGGGATGAGGATGGCTTCGGAGGCTCCGCCGTCGCCGCGGAAGATGCGGGCTCCAAGCCATGCTGCGAGGCCGGAGCCGGCGAGGTAGCCGAGGGCTCCGGCGAAGATGGCGAGGATGCCGGTTTCGGCGTAGAAGAGGAGCGCGATGGCGCCTTTGCTGGCGCCGAGGGAGCGCATGAGGCCGATCTCGCCGCGGCGCTCCAGGATGGCGGTGGCCATGGCGGCGCTGACGGCGAAGCCTGCGGCGAGGAGGGCTGCGGCAGAGATGAGCCACATGAGGCCGGAGATGCGCTTGAGGACGTTGCCTTCGGATTGCTCGACGCGGCGGAGCTGCTCGGCTTGTGCGCCGGGGATGGCTTCGCGGATCTGGTAGGCGATGGAGTTAGCGTAGGGGCGGCAGTACCAGATCTCGTGGTCCTTGGGGGAGAGGGTGTCGGGGTCTTTGCGGGCGAAGGCGTCTTCGGGTTTGGTGCGGGCGGAGATTTCTACTCGGGAGATGGGGTCTGCGCCGATGTTGTCGTTGCCCATAACGATTGCTTGGACATCAGGAAGTGCCATAAGCACTTCGCTATCGGTCTCGTTGTCCGCAGTCACGATCCCAACTATCTTGATTGGTGCTCTCTCGTGACTCGGTGAGAATTTTGCGACCTTGGGGTCTGCTGTGTATCCGAGGTCTGTATCTGAAGGAAATGTGACCTGATCTCCGACGTTTTTGCCGAGTCGCCTTGCAAGGTCTGCACCTAGTACCGCTTGAAAATCAGAGTGTGGGTCGGTTTGTGACTGCGGCCAATTTCCTTGCAACTTCCACAACGGATGAAGCGCCGGTGCGCCTGTCTTGAAATTATTGAAGTCATGATTGAACCAATAACCTCTAAGCGGAACCGAGATGTTTCGTCTGAAAAGCTCACCACCGAATCGGATATCGGAACTCAGTTCCGGACTAACACCCGTGATGTTATTGGCCCAGAAGATGGTTTTGAGTTTTGCTAGGTCGCTTTCTTTCAGGTAGGTGCTGCTGGAGGCTGGTTTGATGCTGACTCCACCTACTTTGACTTCGAGCTGGTCGGCCTTTGGGTAGACGATGATGTTTGCGCCGTAGACGGCTAGTTCTTTGTGGATGCGGTCGCCGATGGTGGTGGCGAGGGCGAGCATTGCGGTGACGGCTGTGGTGCCGAGGAGAATGGCGATGCCGGCCAGGAGTTTGCGGCGGCGCTGGCGGCGGAAGGATTCCATCAGGAGGCGGAAGAACATTAGTAGCCTCCTCCCAGGCTGCGCGAATTCGAAAAGCAGATTTCTCCGCTGCACTTCGAAATGACAAACAAAAGCACGGGCAACAGTAAAGGCAACCGCAGGTCATTCAACTGCGCTGCTCGCAAGGTGCGCGAGCAGCCTCGCTCAGGATCACACCTCTTAGCCAATGAGGGCTGCATGGTTAGCGTTCGAAGACCGGGGCTATTTCGCGGAGGTCGGCGGCCTGGATGATGAGTTGGTTGCCGCTGATGCTGGATTTGAGGGGGATGGGGTTGCAGCCGCCTTTTTGGCCCATGGACGCGGCGTTGAGGGGTGAGGCGCACATCTTGCAGGTGATGCCCTGGTCGCCGATGTAGAAGCCTACGGGGCCGCAGATCTGGCAGGCGTCGGCTACGGAGACGATGTTGCCATCGGGCTTTTTGAAGAGGAGGAAGCGGACTTCGATGTTTCCGCCTTTGCCGTCGTCGAGATGGACGCCGTAGCGGTGTAGCTTATCGTCGTTGACGTCGGCGGTGGGAAGGGTGACCTGCGAGCCCACAAGAGTGACGGCGGAGGTGGGGCTTAAGGCGGTGGAGCTCTTGGCGTAGATGAACTCGGCGGTGGAGAGGAAGATGAAGAGGAAGCTGGTGGCGACGACGGCATTCATCCACATCTTTTCGCGGCGCTGGGACCACTCGGCTCGGCGCTTGTCGGCTGGAGTTGCGGCGGCGTTGAGCGTGGTTGGGGTGCGGCGTTTGTACTCCATCAGCATCATGAGTCCGGCAAGGGCGAGCATGGTGACGAAGAAGAAGAGATCGTTGCGGACGATGGGGCCGATGAGGCGCATCTCGGTGGTGCTGGAGGGGAGAACGCCGTTTTCGGAGAGCTCGTGGAGGCCGCTGACGATGAGCTGGAAGGCGACGAAGTAGAGAATGACGGTGGTGATGCGGAAGAAGCGCTGGAGGTTGATCTTGACGCTGCCACGGATGAAGAGGATGCCGAAGACGACCGCGACGGCGATGCCGAGGAGGGTCCCGGTAAAGCTGAGGAGTTCGGTGGAGTTGAGGGTTACGGCGGAGAGGATGAGGACAGTCTCAACACCCTCACGGAGGACGAGGAGGAAGACGAAGAAGAAGAGCCCGATTTTTGAAACGCCAGCGGGGCCGGTGTATTTGGCGACTTTTTCTTCGATGGAGCCTTTCATGGTGCGGGCGGCGCGGTGCATAAACCAGATCATGCTGATGACGAAGAAGGCGGCACCAAGCATCACCCAGCCTTCGAGGATGTCGGAGTTGTAGGGAGTGTGGGCCAGGATGATGGCGGCGGCGACACTGGCGGCTACTGCAGATCCGAGGGCCCAGAAGACGGTGCGCTTGAGCTCGGGACGACCGATTTTGCTGAGGTAGGCGAAGACAATGCCTACGATCAGAGATGCTTCCACCCCTTCGCGGAGCGTAATGATAAATGCTTGCAGCATAAGGTCTTTCTCTTCTTCCCAGCTCAGACCCGACCTGGTGGCAAAAGTCCATGGCAGGGTGGTGTCCGTTGACGAAAACTCACTTTTCGTCCTATTCAAGTGTATTGCGGACTAAATTGGTCGTCAATCTAATAAGGTGGGTGTTTGAGGGTTTTTGGTTCTGTGTGAACGCTAGCCTAGTACGACGATGGGCTGCATCAGGGTTCCAGCAACGCGCCGGCCGATGGCGAGGAGTTCGGTGGGGGCAGTAAAGATTTTGATGAGAGGAGCTTGGGAGAAGTCGGGAAGGTTAACCTGCATGCCGTTGCGGAGACGACCGGCGAGCTGGTCGTCTACGGTGACGGAGGGTATTTCTGGCAGAAGAGTTCGGGGATGGGGGAGGAGTCGCTCGAGTTCGTCGGGAGTGGCGGTTTTGAGCTGGTCGATGGTGAGAGCGTGGTCGAGAGTGAAGGAGCCGGCGTTGGTGCGGCGCAGGGAGGAGAGGTGGGCTCCGCAGCCTGCGAGTTGGCCGAGTTCGTGGGCGACAGAGCGGACGTAGCCCCCGGCGGAGACGGACATGGTGAAGGTGGCGGTGCCGCGATCGAGGGAGGTGAGCTGGAAGTCGTGGATGGTGATGCGGGCGGGTTTGACTGGGACTTCGGCTCCGGCGCGGGCGAGCTTGTGGGCAGGAGTGCCGTTGATTTTTTTTGCGGAGAAGATGGGAGGAAGCTGATCGATTTCGCCGTGGAATTTTTGGCTGAGTGTGCGGAGTTGGTCGAGGGAGTGGGTGAGGGGCTTCGGGGTGGTTGAGGGGGAACCTTCGGCGTCGAAGGTGTCGGTGGCGAAGCCGAAGCGGATGTGGCCGGTGTATTGCTTGTCGGCCTGGTTGAAAAATTGGGCGAGGCGCGTGTATTTGCCGAGGAGGAGAGGAAGGACGCCGGTGGCCATGGGGTCGAGAGTGCCGAGGTGGCCGATGGATTTTTCGCCGGTGGCGCGACGGACGATGGCGACCACGTCGTGCGAGGTCATGCCGGCGGGTTTGTCGAGTACGAGGAGTCCGTTCATGCAGCTACCAGTTTAGTAGCTAGAAGGAATTTCCTTTGCTGCGGACTAAGGAGAGGAACTCATTGCGGGTCTGGAGCTGGGTTTTGAAGACTCCGAGCATAGCGGAAGTGACGGTGGAGGAGTGTTGCTTTTCGACACCGCGCATCATCATGCAGAGATGCTGGGCTTCAAGGATGACCGCTACTCCCTGGGGGTGGATGGCGTCGGTGATGGCTTCGCCGACCTGACGGGTGAGGCGCTCCTGGACCTGCACGCGGCGGGCGAAGACGTCGACGAGGCGTGGGATTTTGCTGAGGCCAATGACCTTGCCGTCGGGGACATAAGCGATGTGAGCTTTGCCGAAGAAGGGAAGCAGATGATGTTCGCACATGGAGAAGAACTCGATGTCTTTGACGATGACCATCTCGTCGTAGTCGACGTCGAAAAGAGCCTCATGGAGGACGTCGGTGACGTTCATGGTGTAGCCGCGCGTGAGGAACTTCATGGATTTCTCCATGCGCTCGGGGGTCTTGATGAGGCCGTCGCGGTTGGGATCCTCGCCGATGCGGATGAGGATCTCGCGGTAGAGCTCCTGGGTGGAGATGTTCTCGAGGGCGGGTGATTCGATGATGGCCGAGTTGACGGGCATGGTGGCCTTTCTTAAGTGGTGCCAGGCTGGGGTGGAGTAGCGCCGGCGTAGTCAAAGGAGTTGTTGCTGGTTTCTTCGATGTGGACCCGCTCGAGGTGCGCAGCAGGGAAGTTCTGAAAGATGCGGTAAATCTCGATGCTCAGATTTTCGGTTGTGGAGACGCGATTGGCAAAGGCGTCGAGAGTGTTGAGGTTGGTGTGGTCAAAACGGGAGAGGAGATTTTTTTGTGCGAACGCGTCGAGGTCTGCGAGGTTGCAGACCATGCCGGTGGAGGGGTCGACCTTGCCGCTGAGGGTGATCTGGACGGTGTAGTTGTGGCCGTGGCCGTGGGGATTGTTGCACTTGCCGAAGACGGCGCGGTTGCGGTCGGAGTCGTAGGCGTCGTTGTGCAGACGATGGGAGGCGCTGAAGTGGTAGCGGCGGTTGAGGTGGACCTTCATGGTTCACCATAATAGTCGGCGAAGAGATCGGGCATCTCGTAGACGCGGACGCGGTGGAGTTTAGCGTTGGGTATCTTGTTGTCGAGGCGTTGCCAGATGGCGATTGCGATGTTTTCTGTGGTGGGGATGGCGGTTTTGAACTCGGGCACTTCGAGATTGAGGTGGCGATGGTCGTAGACGCTGACTACCTCGCGCTCGAGAATGTCCTTGAGTTGTTTGAGATCGACGACGAAGCCAGAGACGGGGTCGATTTCGCCCGCGACGGTGACTTCGAGCGTGTAATTGTGGCCGTGGCCGTTGCGATTGGCGCATTTGCCGAATACACGCTGGTTTTCCTCGGGAGACCAGGCGTCATTCCAGTAGTAGTGGGCCGAGGAAAACTCCGCTTTGCGGGTGAGAAAGATCATGAATGTTCTATTTTATAGATGCTTTTGGGGCTGGATTCGTCACAAATGCTTGACTAAAGCGTGTTGTAACTGCGGCCCTTCCATGCGACATTTTTTCGAATCCGGTGGTGAATGACGCTGCGAACGAGAAGATAGGCAAAGAAAGGAACTCCGAGGATGGAGATGGCGACATCGATCGCTGGGAAATTAGAGCGAGCTACGCGGACGTAGAAGCGCCAGAGCGTGCGGACCCAGATGAGGAGGAGGGCCCAGCGCTGCCAGGGGACAAGCCAGAAGATTCCCAGGGCGAGGATGGGGAGACTGATGATGAGAGCCAGGTCGAGGAGCCGCCAGAGGGCGAGGGCGATGGGTTTGGGGAAGAGGAGGGCGAGATTTTTGGTCCAGCCTTCGATCATGTCGGTGGTGGTGCGGTACATGCGGGTGGAGAGGGCATCGGGAGCGTGGCGAAAGCGGATGGTGCGGCCGCTGCGTTTGACGTTGCCGGCGAGGGCGACGTCTTCGAGGATCTCGCGGCCGACTGCGCGATGGCCTCCAATGGCGAAGTAGGCTTCTTGCTCGACAAGGAGGAATTGGCCGTTGGCGGCGGCGAGGCTGTTGACCGGGTCGTTGACTTCTTTGGATGGGTAGACCGAGGCCAGCTCAGAGAAGACGAGCGGCATGAGCGCGTGCTGCCAGAAGCCGATGACGATCTGGCGGGGGGAGTAAGAGAGCAGGGCTGCTTTGTGGCGCTCGGCTTCTTGAAGGGCGCGGGAGAGATCGTTGGTGTTGTGGATGGTGTCGGCGTCGGTGAAGAGCAGGTAGCGTCCGCGGGCAGCTTGTGCGCCGGTCCAGCAGGCGTTGTTCTTGCCGGTAAAGCCTCCGCGTGGGGTGAGATCGAGGGGTGGAGCGTCGAGGAGGGTCACTCCGTTGTTCTGCGCAGCGGCTTCGGCGGCGATATTGCGGGTTTGGTCGGTTGAGGCGTCGTTGACGAGAATCAGTTCCCATTGCTGGCCGAGGGTGAAGCCGGGTTCGGTCTGATTGAGCAGGGAGGTGAGGCAGGCAGGAAGCGATTGTTCTTCGTTGCGCGCGGGGATGATGACGGAGAGCTCAAACTCCGGCAGTTGCGGCGAATTCGAGCTGGCCTCGCGGGCGATGTCGTTCACGACTTCGTATTATAGGAAGTGGAGAGTGCCGTGCGGCGATTGTGGGCGAGTCTTGTGTTGGCTGGTATGCTGGTGGTGGGGTGCGACCGTGGGAATCATCCGGATAATCTGGGCAAGCCAGCGCCGCAGTTTGTGGTTGGCGATGAGACAAAAACGGTTGATCTGAGCAAGCTGCGTGGCAAGGTTGTGGTGCTGAATCTCTGGGCGAGCTGGTGCGCTCCTTGTATTGAGGAACTCCCAAGTTTACTGGCGCTGCAGCGGCGGATGCCGGATCTGGTGATTGTGGCTGTCAGCATGGATCAGGATCCTGTTGTTTACCATCGATTTCTTGAACGGAATCATGTCAACCTGGTGACGGTGAGGGACGCGGACGAGAGGGTGAATGCACTTTATGGCACTGCACAGATTCCGGAGACTTATGTCATCGACCGGCAGGGGATTCTGCGACGGAAATTTGTGAGCGCGCAGGATTGGACGAGTCCGGAGATTCTGAGCTACCTGGCGCGGCTGTAGGGCGGCGTTTTGTTTCGGGTTGCCGCTGGTATCATCATAGGTATGACACAGCTTGATGTTCTTTACCGTTACGGTCTTCCGCCGAGCGAGTCTGCCGCGCTGGCGATGGCGAAGGTGCGCGAGGTATATGGGGTTCGGCGGCTGGAAGTCGATGAAGCGAAGAAGACCGTGCGGGTGGAGTATGATGCAAGCCGGCTGACGGAGCCGGTGATCCATCAGCTTCTGCGGCGCGCGGGATTGGATGTTGTTGAGAAGATGCCGATGTTTGTGACACTGCCGCCAGCCGAGCCGGTCACTGCGACGTAGCCGCGATTTGGCTATTGTGTGTTTGTATTGTGTGTGTTTGCGCGCCCGTAGCTCAGCTGGATAGAGCATTTGGCTTCGAACCAAAGGGTCGGGAGTTCGAATCTCTCCGGGCGCACCATTTTCAATAATTTACAAACTGGATTGCAGGACGAGGGCAAAACGGGGGCAAACTAAGTATCAACACCCCCAATGCAACGAGTCAGCTTCCTGCAAGGCAGTGGGGCCGGCGCATCCTGAAGCCCTCGATTGATCAAAAAGCGATCGTCCCGTGTGCGGCACAAGATAGCCAAAGGGGGGTTGCTGCATGGATGTTCACACCGCCAACGCTGAACGTACGTGTCAGACGGCGACGGCCGGATTTTATGGCGGGGTATTTTTGATGACGGTGCATTGATTCGCGGGTACGCATCGCGGCGGGCTAAATTTGTCGCAGTATTTATAGCCGTCACTGCATTTCGGGGGCGGTCCGGTAACAGGAAGCGCGCACGCAGGCAGGTCCCTGAACGTGAATACCATGCATGTCTCTTCACCCGTGTTGAGGCTTGTGCAGACCTTGGGATTATTCTCCGAACCATCCGTCAGGAACACCGGTGGTCCTATCTCTCCGCTCCATCCGACCTGAACTGACGAGGATCCGTTGAATCCCGCATAGCAACTGGTCTGCTCGCCGGAGAGGTCGTGGCACTGACCGTTATAGACCACGCCCACGTCCGTGCCGGTGCAACTGATGTCATAGGTCCAGTTGGTTGCACTGTCGCAGCCCGACAGCTTGCACGTCGGCGCCGGTGGACATAGTGGACACGATCCCTTCAACTGCCACATGCTGCGCCCAAAGGTCGAAGCACGGAGCACAAACGGCTTCACCGACGCATCCAGCGCTAACGACGTAACCGTTACCGGCGGAAAGCCTGTGCCCAGCACCTGCCATGTCTTGCCCATGTCGCCGGTCTGCAACACGCCGGCATCACTGCCTACGATGATCGTGTGTGGGTCCGTCGTCTGCAGAATCACCGCCGCAGTCAGTGGCAGGTCGGGCAGATTGGAATCACCTCCTCCCGCGACCCCACTGATGTTCTTCCAGTGGGCCCCTTTATCGGTCGTCAAGAACGCATGCAGCGGAGGATCTGCAGTTTCGGAGAACCCCGGATACACCGCGACCACTGTATTGGAGTCCGTCGGATCGATGGCGATGCCGGTCACCGCCTGACCCGTAGGCGCGCCACTCACCGTCACCCCAGTCCATGCCGCCGACGGGCCCGAGAGCGCATTTTTGGTGAGCTGCATCGTTCCGTCGTTCAACGCCACCCACATGGTGTTGCTGTCAGTGGGCGCCAATGCAACCACGTTGATGTTCTGCGAGAATGCATGCACGCTCGAGAAGTTGTTGCCATTATCCTTGCTTTGGTAAAGGTGCTCGCCGATCGTGCCGTAGACCACTCCGCCGTTGGGATCAAAGCTGACCAGCCCCAGCCCCTGCCCCTTCGGAAAGTTTCCGCAGCTATTCCAGTCTGTCCCGTTCGTTGTGCAGGTGTAGCCGCCATCGTTCAACGTGACGACGTGCTGCGGATTCTTTGGATCGACCGCAATACTTCCGCTGTCGCCGCAACATTCGAAACTCCACTTTGTGCCGGAGCCATTCGGCACACCACTGATCGATCCGTTATCTTGCAGTGCTCCGTAACTGTATCCGTTGTTGCCCCTGCCCCCACGTCCGATATCCATCTGGTACAGGAGCGCAGTCGATACTCCCGAATTCAGGAACTGCCAGTTCGCTCCAGGGGCCGAGCCGCCTCCGGCCGTCGCAGCGAGACCGCCATCCGTGCCCAGGAAGAAATGTGTTGGCGCACCACCGTTGTAGTGACTCGGCGGGCTAAATACGATCACATGATCGTCCGTATGCGCGCCGTTGACGTCGATCTGGTTGGCCGAGCTGAATCCGACGTCGCCGCCATCGCTCGAAGACCATACTTGGCGCAGCCCGATATATACCCGATTTGCGTCCTGCGGATCGACAGCGACAAGCTGGTCATAGTCTTGCTGGTTGATGCTGATAACACCGGCTAGGCGAATGGTGCTAAACGACCCTCCTTCGTTTTTCGATTTCAGCAGCGCGCATGTTTCCTTACCGTTGCCCTGGCACAGGAATGCAAACATCGTCTTGTTGTCCGGGCTAGTGGACTGCGCAAACTTGATCCAGACATCTCCGCTGATCGTTGATGGAAAGCTTGCCCGGCTGAACAGCTTGCCCGATGCCGGGAAGGTGGTGCCGGAGTCTGTGGACTTGTACACACCGTCACCGTCGATGGCGACGTAGACCGTCGTCGCCTTCGCCGTATCCACCTTCAGGTCCGAGATATTGCCGTTGCTGACGCTTCCCTGTGGTGTTTCGACCGCGATGGCGTTGCCATTGTCGAACGCGGGCGAGTTATTCCCAAAGTGCTCACCTCCATCGACCGACTTGAACAGGCCGCTCGTGGTCCCCACCAGCAGCGTTCCCGGGCTCGGCAATGCCATCACTACGATATTCACGCCGGTAAAGATCCCGTTCGGGTTTAGCGTCTTCCAACTGTCGGCTCCGTTGTCGGAGCGGTACACGCCGCCGCCGCTGTTGCAGCAGTACGTCCCGCCGACACCGGCATAGACGGTCGACGAGTTCCCGGGATCGAGCTTGATCGCACCAATGTTCAGCACTGGCATTGAGCTCGACTTATCGGTCCAGCGTCCGCCGCCATCGGTCGACTTCCACACGCCGCCCGCGGTGGTCGCGATGTAAATGGTGGAGTCGGTCGAACCGCTGGGGTCGATGGCAATATCCTGCACCATGCCTGCAACCGTCGTGTTGGGCAGATTGGAATATCCGTTGCCATCAATTGGCGCGGGCCCGATCTGGGTCCACGCCTGCGCGGCGCCACGACAGGCCGCAAGACTCGAAAACAGACATACAGCAGCTGAAAGAATGCCACGTTTCACGGGCGTTACCCTCCTAGAGAAACCCTCAGGAGAACTGCAAGTCCAACAAGATTGGTGGTTGGAACGGGACCCGAGTCACTTAGAACTTGCTTGTGGCGTGGTTGGCGCATCGAGACCGGGATTCGCAACTGCCATGCGTTGCACCTGCGTGATGCCTTTGAGTGCCAGCTCAGGCCGAACCTTGCCGCTCGCATCGGAGTGCTGGCGCCGCATCCGCGCAAGCATCTGTAAACGCGAGTTTCCATCGTC
>Ga0210388_10002937_pt1 | contig 13332 bp, 23 predicted proteins | sample IncBWC19OmetaG_FD_155485 | JGI IMG/M metagenome (GOLD analysis project Ga0210388, IMG submission 155485) | Forest soil microbial communities from Barre Woods Harvard Forest LTER site, Petersham, Massachusetts, United States - Inc-BW-C-19-O ... | reverse complement strand
CTGTCCAAGCTAGTACACTTACTTAGCTCAGGTTGTGCAACTCACGATTGCATTCCAGTCTGGCCAGACTGGAATGCAATCGTGAGTTGCACAACCTGAGCTAAGTAAGTGTACTAGCTTGGACAGTCTAACCTATGTATAGTATAGTGTAGTAGACTATAGTGCCGTGTGACTATACTGTATAGATTTCTATATCAGTATTGGCTCAAGTAATTGATTTGTCAACCCCCTTGTGCGACACTCCCGCCATGTCCGCCCAAGCCGCCCGGATCAAAGCCAACGCCGCGCTCCAACGGGGCGAGCTGGTCAAACGCCCCTGTTTCGTTTGCCAAAGCGAGCGATCGGAGATGCACCACGCCGACTATGGTAAACCGCTCGACGTGATTTGGGTCTGTCGGCGGCACCACATGCCGTTTTTTCACGCGAAATGGCCCTACGAGAAGCTGGAAGCGGCACGGCTTCGGTCAAAGCAGCTCGCCGAGCGGAAGCCGCGAGCCCCGGACCTTCGGTTCTTTGGCGCTTTGGTGGACTTGCGCGAATTTGATGAGTTGGACTGACATCCCGCCGGCCGAACGGTTCGAGCTGCTGGCGACGATCCGCGAGGTTCGAGACTGGCGCTACGGCGGCGTCGAGCCGCTCAGACCGTTGCAGCCGATCACGCAAGCGGCGGTCGCACTCTACGAGTTCCGGGTCCGTTCAGGCGCGACAAATCAGGAACGAAGCCGGTCGCCCACAAGTCACAGCGACATGCAATAAGGGGCCGTCGACAATCCCAAGGAGAACTGCATGACGCGAGTGCGCATTCGAGGCGGCTACCTCAACATCGGTCGCCGACATCGACCCGGTAAACCCACCGATCCGACAGACCCCGACTACGGCATTCCCGAGGACGGCTCGGAAGGCGGCGGCGAGGGCGAGTACCCGGACAACGAGCTGCCAAGCCCGCCTCCCGGCATCTGGCCGCCGCCGACGATCGGGCATCCGATCCATCCGATCGCTCCCCCGAGCGAAGGCTCCCCCGGTCATCTGCCAGCGCCGCCGGCGGGCTCCATCTGGCCAAGGCCGCCAAGCCCGGTGAACGGACTGTTCGTGGTTCTGGCCCACATCCCCGAGCACGGCTGGCACTACATCGTCATCGACCCGGACGCTTGGCCCGATCCTGACGACGACGCGAGCCCCGAGCATCCGATCGCGCCGACGCCGCAACCCAAGCGCTGACTGTAAAATTATGTTCCTTCTCTGTCGTTGACAGAGAGACGCCAGCGGCGGTTGGCCGCTGGCGCTTCACCCGCCATCATAGCCCGATGTCAGCCCGCAACCACAAGCTCTCGCCGCGTCAGCGGGAAATTCTGCTTTGGGCTTGCCGGGGTAAGACCTACGCGGAAATCTCGGAAATCGTTGGGCTTTCGACCGGCTCAGTCAAGACCTACCTCGACGCGGCGCGGCACAAGCTGAACGTCGTCAACCTCCCGCAAGCGTGCGCCGTCGCGGTCGCCGACGGCATTTTCACCCGCGACGAAATCAATCAGCCGAGGGCGGAGGAGGCTCCTTCGTCCGACCCAGCCAGTGAGCCACCACCGCGCCAAAACCAGCCGTGAGCCCGCCGACAATGCCCGGCGTGATGTCATCGTTGGGGATGGTGAAGATCAGGCAGTAGGCGACCGCGCCGAGCATCCCGAGCGTGATGAGGAGCGAAATGGTGAGCGCGCCCTGCGTCGTGTCATAGCGGTGCGAAACGAACAGGAGGCCGCACGTGAACACGACCACGACCGCAACGGCGATCGAGGACGGGTAGGCTGTCACTGGCACTTGCGGGGGAGGATTGAACGCTTCCACCGCGTCTTTGATAAGGTCGCCGACACTGTCCGCAACCGTCATTGATGAGGAGCCAACTCCGTATCGACACCATTGCCGCGCTTAGTTTCGGCCGGCGGCGCGCTCGCGGCCTGGAGCTGCGCGCCCATCTTCATGATGATCGTGTTCACCTGACCCCAAGGGGCTTGCGCGAGGTAGGCAAGCACCCGCTGCCACTCCTCCGGGTCGAGCCTGATCGGAACCTCAGTCATCGTAAAATCCTCCGGGGCGATAGCGCGGGCTCGCCGGGATGCGCGCGACGCCATCGGGCTCGCAGCCGCAGCCGTCGTCATCGGGAGCGCCCTGCCAGCAATACTCGGTCGTGAGCAACCAGCCGGATCCGCCTTCGCCGCCCTCAAGCGGACCGCCGCCGGTGTCCGAGATGATCGAGCCGCCGCCGCCAGCTCCGGTGTTGGGCGCCGCGGCGACGCCGTTGGCGCTTTGTCCGTTCCACGCATCGGTCACATTCGGGCCGCCGGAATAGCCCATCCATCCGCCGCGCCCGCCTTGGAGCGCCGCGCCCGAGCCCGGAGGCGTCGTTTGCGCGACGCCAGTGCCGCCGGGAGAGCCCGGCCAAGCGATCTGCCCTACGCCCGCCGGGCCGCCAGCGCCGCCAAATCCGTTCTGGTTTGTGACCGCCGGCGGCGAGGCAAGCTGATTGGCGTTGTTCCCGGCGCCGCCTATGCCGCCCTTGGCGACCAGCATCCCGCCAAAGGTCGTATCGCCGCCCGTTCCGCCGGTGCCGTCGATGATCGCGCCCGGCGCCGCGCCCTGACCGCCCGGCAAGCCGCCAGCGCCGATGACGACGTTCACCCCGCCCAGCACCGCCGAGGCCGGCAGAGTGACCATCGAATAGCTCCCGCTCCCGCCGCCGCCGCCGGCCAGCACGTAGTCGACATCCGGCACGGGTCCAGCCGAGCCGCCGCCGCCGCCGCCGCCCATGCCCTCCGCAGTGACCGACACGAGGCCGGGCGCGGGCGAGTAGGGCGCTGAGGCGGTGAAGAACGTCTTGATGACTTGCATCCCAACGGGCGCGGAACAGGTCCAGCGCGAGCCGTTCCAAACCCACGCGCCCGAGCGCTGGCCGATCGAGGGATTGGGCGGGAAGGGGGGAAGCGGCGCGTTCATGTCCGTCCTTTCGGCGTGAATGTCGGGAACTGGCGTCGGGATCATCGCACCCGCCTCGCTGCAATCGTGCCTTGCCCGGTCGCGGTTCCGTTGGGGAAGCTCGCCGAGGCGGTCAGATAGACGGGCGTCGAGGCGGTGACGTTGATGCGCACGGGCGAGAGGGCGAAGCCTGCGGCTTGAACGGCGGCGGTCGAGCTTGGGCCGATGGTGAGAGTGCTGTAGCCGAGCGAGCCCGTAGCCGGATTGAACGCGGGCGAGCCATTGGTCGAAATCCAACCATAAGTGTTCGTCAGATTTTGCGTCGAGCCGACAAGCTGGACATTGCCCCACACGTCCCAATCGCCGGGAGTGAGGGTCAGCGAGCCGAGCGGTAGGTTGACGCTTGTCGTGAGGGCTTGGGCGGCGAACACCGCCGACTGATATTCGCCGACCTGACCCGCCGCCGGCCCGGTCCCGGTCACGACGCCGACAAGCGCCAGCGCCCCGGTCATCGTCCCGCCGCTGAACGGGACGTAGGGCCCGCCCGCCGCGCTGACATCCGCCGCCGTGAGCGTCACGGCGCCCGAGCGCCCGTTGAACGAGACGACGCCGGCCGAAATGGCGGTGATCGCCGCCATGACGTAGGCCGTCGTGGCGAGCTGGGTCGTGTTGGTGTTGAGCGCCGCCGTCGGTCCAACCGGAATGCCGGTGAAAGCCGGGCTCGCCAGAGGAGCCCCGCCAGCCCCGGTCACGTCGGCCGTGGTCAGCGTGATCGCGCCCGAGCGCCCGTTGAACGAGACGACGCCGCTGCCGATCGCGGCGATCGCAGCTGCGACGAAGGCGCATGTTGCGAGCTGCGTCGTCGTCGTGCCCGGCGCAGCGGTCGGAGCCGTCGGAGCGCCGGTGAACGCCGGCGAGGCCAAGATCGCGCCGCCAGCCCCGGAAATGTCGTTGGCGATCAACAGGACGTTGCCCGAGCGCCCGTTGAAGGTGGCGACCGAACCAAGCACCGCCGCCGCGACGAAGGCCGTCGTGGCGAGCTGCGCCGTGTTCGTGCCGGGATTGGCCGTCGGTCCCGTGGGAATGCCGGTGAACGCCGGCGAGGCGATCGGCGCGGCTTGAGCCGTGATCGCGGTTTGCACGAACGCGCACGTCGCGAGCTGCGTCGTCGTCGTGCCTGGCGCAGCCGTCGGCGCTTCGGGAACGCCGGTGAATAAGGGGCCAGCGATCGGAGCGCCGGCCGCCGCGATGATGTCGGCCAAGGTCAGCGCCACGACGCCGGTGCGGGTATTGAAGCTGGCGACGCCCGTCGTGCTCTCCTCGACCGCGTTCATGACAAACGCCGTGGTCGCAAGCTGCCCGTCCGAAGTTCCGGCCGGCGCGGTCGGGGCCGACGGCACGCCGCTGAAAGCCGGGCTGTCGAGCGGCGCGAAGTCGAGGGTCAGGCCGGCGAGCGCGTTGACGACAAACGCCGTGGTCGCCAGCCTCGAGGAGTTGGAGGTCGGCGGCGGCGTCCCCGCTCGAGGCGAGCCCAAGAACATCGGCGAGGCGATCGGAGCCCCGCCGGCGCAACGGATGTCGTCAATCCACAGCCGCACGTCGCCGCGCCGCCCGTTGAAGGTCCAGACCGTCGACGCCCGCAACGCCGCATCGAGCGCGGTCAAATCCGCAACCGTGGCGATCGGAACGCCGGCGATCGAGCCGAAACCCAGCGCCGCATTGTCGACGCAGGCCTTCGTTGCGCTGAAAAGATTGCCGGCGAGGTTCGAGAATTGCCCGCTGCCGAATTGCAGCGCAACCGTCGACAGCGCGCCGAGGATGGTCATATCGCCGCCGGCGGCGAGGGCGGTCCCGACTAGGGCGGCCGGCGATATCGACGCGTAAGGCGAGCCGAGCCCGTTGAGCTGCATGAGCAGCGAAGCGTTTGGCGGCGCGCTCGAAACCGCCCCATAGCCGGCGATCTGACGGACGTTGAGGACAAGATCGTCAGCGGGCATCGGTCAGCTCGTGTCGGCGCAAAGGACGAGCGTCGTGCGCGGCCACGTGTTCCCAGCCGTGTCGAGCGCCGTCCATTTGAGCTGGTAATCCGTGCCGGCGACGCCTCCCGAGAGGTTAGCGTAGATCGCGCGCCCGCGCACGTTGACCGGCCCGATTGTCCAATCCGATGAGGCGTCAGTGGGCGTCGCCGTGTTCGTCAGAATGTCGATCGAGCCGCTGGCGATCGACACGCCGACCGGGAGGATGAAGCTCAAGTCGAGGCCGAAACTGCAACTCTCGCCGGGCGGATGTTCGGGATTGTACCGGCGCGAAAGCGGCATGATTTACCCCAATCGCCGCGTGTCCTCAGTCCAGCGCGCCGTCAGCATCCGGTTCACCCACACGGCGGGCTCGCCAATCAACGCGCCATCCGGGTCCGCGAGGAAAGACGAACCGGCGTCGCGCACGACATGCGGTGGCGCAAGCAGGGCGGGCCCAGGATTGAGCGGCAACGCCGACATGACCCGCTCGCGTCCCAAAGGTCCGGGCCGGCCGACGAAAGCCGGGCTCGGATCGACAACGCCGAACGCGGCGGGATCGACCACGACAGACGGTCTAGGGCTTGGGTGTCGGAGATGCTGCATGACACAACCGGCGGCGCCTTTGCGCGGAACGGCGGCGAGAGTAGCATGAAAATGAAAGGGGCCGCGACGTGCGCCACGGCCCCGACTTCGGAAGGCAAATCCAAAGTGCCGAACCCGGCACGCTAGCGCGCACGAGGAAGGGTATGCCGACTGTAGGCGAAAACTCCTTTCCTGACAAGCGTATGGAATTACACGACGCATCTATGGATGCGCTCGTTCGCAGTTCCGCGCCCGCTCCCGTCATCCACCATTATCCCGGCGACCACCCGTGCGCGGTCTGCCGCGCGCCCTATGCTCCCTTCGGCGCAGGCAAGCCCCGACTTTGGTTCTGCCCGGCTCACATACCGGAGGATTTCTTATGCCCGCCCCAGCTCCCGTTGACGTTTTCGACGCCCTCTGTTGGGCGCGCGGCCATCTCTGGCGAGAAGGCTGGCTTGAGGGAGCCAACGCAGTTGACGTTCTTCAACAATGGGCCGTCGACAACGGGCTCGTAGACGAACTTGGCCAAGACGACGTGCAACGCATGATCGCGGGGTCGTTCCATGGCTAAAGGCCCGACACTCGTCCCAGCCCCGAGCTGGCGGACGATGCTGCGCACGCGGGGCCGCAACGTCATCGCCGACTTTCGCAACGTCATGATCGTGCTGCGCAACGAGCCCGGCTTCGCCCTCGCCTTCGCCTTCGATGAAATGAAACAAGCCGTCATCGTTCGGGCGCCGCCCCCGATCTGCGGCGACGCTCAACCCGGAGCGCAATGCCCGAGATTAGCCGACGAGGAGGACATTTCCCGCCTGCAAGAGTGGATGCAGATGATTATGCCCAAGGTCGCCCGCGAGACGATCCATTGGGCGCTTGAGGACTTCGCCCGCGAAAACCCGGTCCATCCGCTGCGGCTGATGCTCCGCACCGCCGAAATCGGCGTCCGCCCGTCGGTCCTCGACAATTGGCTTTGTCCCGCGCTCGGCGTCCCGCACGACGCCTATCACCGCGAGGTCGGCCGCCGCTTCGCCATCGCCATGGTCGCCCGGATCTTGGAGCCGGGTTGCCAGTGCGACTACATGCTCGTCTTGGAAGGCCCGCAGGGCAGGAAGAAAAGCCAGTTCTGCCGGGCGCTCGCGGGGCCGGAATATTTTTCCGACAACATCCCGGCGCTCGGCGGCTCCGATCACGTCCGCGTCTCGATGCACATGCGCGGCAAATGGCTCATAGAAATCAGCGAGTTGGCGGCGTTCTCCAAAGTCTCCGATGTCGAAACGCTGAAAGCCTTCGTCACCCGGCGCGAGGAAATCTACACGCCAAAGTACGGCCGAAAGGAGCGGCGCGAGCCGCGCCAATGCCTGTTCATCGGCACGACCAATACCGACGATTGGATCAAGGACGACACCGGCGCCCGGCGCTTCTGGCCGGTCAAGGTGGTCGACATCGACCTCGAATGGCTGGCCGAACATCGCGACCAGCTCTTTGCCGAAGCGGTCGCCGCCTACGAGGCAGGCGAGCCGTGGTGGCCAGACGAGAATTTTGAGCGCCGGATCATCGTCCCCCATCAGGAGAAGCGCCAAGCGTTCGACAACTGGACCGATCGCGTGCTTGAAGTGGCGCATTCACTTCCGACCGTAACTATCGCACTTATTTGGAATGGTCTGGGGTCCGTCACACACGGCGGCGACCTCACCAAACTCGACATGATGGCGTCGAAGCGAATTGCCGCAATTCTGAAAAAGGACGGCTACGAGCGAACCGTCATCCACGGTGGCCGGAAAGTCTGGCAGAAACCAGAATAATCGTTACCCCTGTTACCCCATGGTGCCCCTCGCTCCTACTGAGGCTCATTATTCTCGCGCGCATACGCGTGTGGGCGCTAGTAGGCGGAAGGGGTAACGACGGGTAACACGGGTAACGGGTAACGGGTAACAGTTCCGCAAATGTTCCACGGGAAAGTTTCGCCGAACACGGTTCGGACGGTCTGTACGGTCTGTCCGTCCCCAATCGGCGATTTTTCCCCAAAAGATTTCCGGGGAAGTTGGGCGGATTTCCCCAAAAAAATCCGGGGAAGGGGTTTTTCAACTTTTGGAGAAACCTTGGACCTGCTCCGCACTCGCGCGCTACGCTCGGTCCGAGAGACGTTCACAGAAGGCTCAGGTACTTCTGTTTCTCAGAAGGCGCGCGCTACGGCTACGGGCTAGGCGAAGGAGGAGAGTAGAGCGCAAGCAACGCGAAGTATAGTGAAGTAAAGAGGCATTCGAGCTCAAGAGCCTATACGCAGCTATACCTAACGATACTATGCGAATACTCGAGGCTTCGGAAAACCGCCCAATTCCCCGCAAGTCGACCCTGCGGCAAATCGGCATATAACAGACGAGCGATGTGGGGAATGGGTAGGTTAGACTGTCAACCCCTGTACATGACACGTGCTCAAGTGGCCGGAAATGCTGGGGTTTGGCTTATTTAAGCGTGTCCGTGGTAAGATAGGTCAGACAGGAGGCCGGTCATGAGCCCGGAACAATGGCGCGCAGTTCTTCTCAAGATGGAGCCGGCCGGCAAACCTTGGATATTGGACGGTTTGGCCGATGCGATGCCGGTCATGGTGGAGCGGTTCGGGATCAACACGCCGTTTCGGCAACAGCATTTTCTGGCGACGTGCGCTCACGAGAGCGACCATTTCAGGACGACCGAGGAATATGCGAGCGGGGCGAACTACGAGAACCGCCGCGATTTGGGCAACACGCACGCCGGGGACGGGCGTCGGTTCAAGGGGCGGGGATTGATCCAGCTCACCGGGCGGGCGAACTACGAGGCGGCGAGCAAGGCGTTGGGCGAGCCCTATGTTGACGATCCGGCGCTTGTCTTGCGCTTTCCGGCCGCCGCGATCGTGTCAGGCTGGTTTTGGCAGACCCACGGGCTCAACGAGCTGGCCGACAAGGACGATCATCGGCCGGTCTGCAAGCGCGTCAATGGCGGATACAACGGGCTCGACAGCCGTTTGGCGCTGCTCAAGACGGCAAAGAGCGTGATCGCCTAACAGCTCGTCCCGTCGCGGGCATCGGTCCCACGGGAAGCCGCAGGGGCATCTGGCCGGGGCGAAGTTGGACATTCCTCAACCTCTCTCCACTCGTCGGGGTTTAGGTCGATGACCGGCGACATGTCTGCCGGTTGGGCCTGCCCCTGCCCGGCGAAGTCGTTGCCGAAAATTTGGACCGCCATTATGAGCCAACCGGTTCATATTGGGACCGTCTAAACACTCTCCCCGCTGACAGGTCGCTGGCGAGTTCGCTTGCGCAGCGTTCCAACGTGTCCGCGTTTTCCTTGTTTAAGCGCCACTCCTCCTCGCTTGGCTCGCAATCTTGCTGCGCCAGCCGGTAGGCTGCGGCTTGCTTTCGCCAATCGCGCACGCGTCTTTCGAGCCGGTTTTCCAGCGCCGTTGGACCGTTCATCTTTGCCCTCCTGATAGTCGCCGATTTCCTCGACCGGGACGCCGGTCAGTTTGGCGATGATCGCCGCTTGCCCCGAGCTGGGGCGAAAGCGCTCTTGCGCCCACACGTACATTGTCTGACGTGACACGCCGATCGCCCGCGCCCGTTCCGACAGGGTGTCGCCGGGAACCTTGGCGAGAATGTCCGCCATCGGGTGGCGGAGCTTGTGCACGATGGCGCGCAAGTCGTTAGCGAGCGCCGGGAGCGGTGCTTTTTGGATCGCCGTCGCAAGAGCAAGATCGAAGTTCATTGTGTAATCCCTACCACTTGACACCCCGTCACGTCAAGGGTATGTCATAGCTCATCCACAACCCGGAGAAAACGGAATGAACGAACACTTGCGCGAGGAGGACGGGCATCGAGCGCGTCAGGCCAGCACGGAAGCAATCGGGCGGGAGCTGTTTGGCGCGGTCGATCCGGGCTCGGACGTGGTTGCGATTGCGGTCTACGTCAACGGGCGGTTGATCCATACCAAGACGGACAGCGTGACGGTGGCGCGGATCATGGCGCTTCTGACCGGCTTGGAGGGTTAGGTGGCTTCCGGCCCGCACAAACCCCCGTCGGGCCGGCTCGCCAGCCGCCGGGGGTTCGTGGTGGTTCTCCCGGCGGCTGTGCTGATCTTCGTCAGTCCAGCTCAAGCCTGTCGTCTGCATTCGATCTGGCATTATCCGTTCAAGCAGCATTGCCCGAGCTTGTACCGAGCGGACGTTTCGCCGTCGGCCGGGAAAAGCGGGACGCGAACGGAGGGCGCGAGCCCTCCGCCCGCCTACGATATTCCGCTGCCGAACCTGAAAGACATTGATTGGGGCAAGCCGCCTGACGGCGACACGGTGACGCGGCTCATCCTGCGGACGAAAATGGAGGAGCGATGAGCGGCTTTCAGGTGATGTCGCGGCTGTGCGCGACGTGCATCTACCGCAAGGGCTTTGGCTGGAATGTCGCGCATCTTGAGGACCAAGTGCGCGACAAGCACATCGGTTTCAGGGGCTACCGGGTCTGTCATTCGCAGAAGCGCGGCCGAAAGGCGTGCTGCCGTGGTTTTTGGAACCGGCACAAGTGGGAGTTTGCTGCGGGACAAATCGCGCAGCGGCTTGGGCTGGTCGAATTTGTTGCGCCGGAGGAACGATGACGGACGAACTTTCACCCGACGAACAAGCGGAGAGGGCGGAAGCGCTCTCGCATTTGTGCAGCTTGGTGATTTTGGCCGGCGAGGACCCGGCCGTCGCCGGCTCGGCGCTGGCGGACCTGATGGCGAAATTTCTGTTCTGTCACAAGTCCAAGATCGGTCCCGCCGAGGAGGCGGAGACGCGCGCGAGAGTGCTGACGCAATGGTGCGAGACGGTTTGGCAGATCGTCGCCGTCTATGACGGCAACGGGGAGCCACGGCATTGAGCTTGGAGGACTGAGGAGATGCAAGACACAGTTACCGAGGGCCAGATTGTCGAGCGCGTCGAGCGGCCCGCGCCGGCGGAAGCGTTCGGCGCGTTTTTGATGCAAGCGTTAGCGGACCCGAACATTCCGGCCGACAAGCTGGAAGTGATCGCCAAGATGCGGCGCGAGGTTCTGACCGACCAAGCGCGCGAAGCGTTCATGGAGCATTTCGCCGCGTTCTCGGCCGAGCTGCCGCAAGTCGAGCGCGACGGCACGGTCGAGCTGGTCAAGGACAACAAGCCGGTCGGACGCTACAGCTTCACGACCATTGAAGGCATGGATTTGGTGTTGCGTCCGTTGCTGGCCAAGCACGGCTTCGCCATCTCGTTTTCGTCGGTCGACAACAAGGACGGCGTCACTGTGACCGGCACGTTGTCGGGCTGGGGCTGGGAGCGTTCGTCAACTTACACGCTGCCGCCTGACGCGGGACCGGGGCGCAATGCGTTGCAGGCGCGCGGCTCGTCGCGCCGCTACGCCAAGCGCTATGTGACCGACGATCTGTGCAACGTCGTGCGGAAGGGCAAGGACGACGACGCGAGGGGCGCGATGGAGGCGCTGATCGACGCGGCGCAAATCAAGATGCTGGCGACGCTCATCAAGCGGACGGAGACGGACGAGGCGGCGTTCCTCAAGATGATGGTGAGCGGCGCGGAGAGTTTGCACGACATCCGGCAGCGCGACCTTCCGCGCCTTGAGATGGCGTTGCGCGAGAAGGCGCAACGGCGGGCGGCGAAGAAGTGATGCCGATTTGGGAGTGGGACATGAGGAAGCCGGGTCAATTTCGGGACATGACGGCGTTGGAAGTCCTGCGGGATGGTGAACGGGAGGCGATGGAAGGCTTGGGCGGCGCGGCGCTCGCCATGGCCCAAGTTGCGGGGTCGATCGACGCTCGGTTCGCGGCGATCGAGGCGAGGCTCAAGGCATTGGAGGAACGCGATGCGGCTCTATCGGGTCGAACAGGGGAACGTGGAGTGGTACAGACTTCGCCTCGGCAAGCCGACATCGAGCAACTTCCACAAGATCGTGACGCCGGCGGGAGCGCCGTCGAAGCAAGCGATCAAATACCTCTACCGGCTGGTCGCCGAACGGCTCCTCAACGAGACGATGGATGATGAAATCGGCTTCGTGCGGTGGGTCGCGCAGGGCAAGGAGCAAGAGCCCTACGCCGTCAAGCAATTCGAGTTCGTCAACGAGATTGAGCTTGAGCCCGGCGGCTTCGTCACGACCAATGACGGGCGGATCGGGGCGAGCCCGGACCGGATTTTCAAGGGCCACAAGGAAAGCCTCGAAATCAAGTCGCCGGCGCCGTGGACCCAGCTTCAATATCTGCTTGATGGACCGGACGACGCCTACATCGCGCAAACGCAGGGCCATTTGCTGGTCGGCGACGAGTTCGATTGCGTTCATTTTTACAGCTACAACGCGCGCACGCCGCCGTACCACAAAGTGATCCTTCGCGACCCGCGCTTTCAGAGCATTCTTGCCGCCGCGCTCGACCAATTTTGCGATGTCCTCGACCGGCAGACCGAGCGGGCGCGGGCGCTGGGGGCCTTCGCCGTGGTGCGCAACGTCGAGACGCCGGCGGATGTCGCCTATCAGTCCGACGAGTACGTGCAACTGCGTCTCATCAACCCGGAGGAGGACGATCTTGGCGATGCACCCGCATGAGTTCGTGAGCCGCGTCTTCGCGTGCGCCGACTGCAAGTCGGACGTTTACAGCTTTGACGGCGAGCCTGACGCGACGCGCTGCGCGAGCTGCGAGACGATCGCCGAAATGAAGGCGGAGGGGAAAATGACGCCGGCGGCGGAGGCCGAGCTGCGCAAACTGTTGGGCTGCGAAATCCCAACGGGGGAAGGATGAAATGACGCTGTTCGAGGAACACAAGTCGGCGCTGACGCCGGGCGAAAAGCTGCGGGTCGCGGTGGCCGTGCTTCTCGACGGCTTCGACCAACACAAGGTCGCGGCGCTCATGGGCGTCAATCCGGGCCGGGTGAACGAGGCGGTTATGGCGGTGCGCAAAGCGATCGACCCGGAGTGGAAAGATGGCTGAGGAGAGAGAGAGGAAGGCAAATGTTTATCAGTGTCGAAATTGAAGGCGTTACGCCGTTAATCTGCAATCGGTTTACCGACGAAGCCGCGATGGCTTCGACCAACGGCGATCGGGGCTCGTCGGCCGCCCCCGATCGCGGGACGCCGTTCGAAATCGCGAAAGCGAAACTCTACACCGGCTCGAACGGCAAGCCGATGATCCCCGGTCCAAACTTGCTGCGCTCGGTCGTGGACGGCGGCAGCTTCACCAAGATTGGCAAAAAGCAAGTCACCACGGCTCGATCGTCAATGCTCTACAGTTGCGTCGCGGTGGCTGAGATGGAGCTGCCTATCGAGCATCGCGAGCCGTGGACGGTTGACATTCGCCCGGTTCGCATCCCGTCGACCGGGGGGCGCATCCTCGCGTATCGGCCGATGTTTCATGATTGGAAGCTCAAATTCGAGATTGAACTCGATACGAGCATTTTGAACGTCAAGCTGTTCCGGCAAATCGTTGACGACGCGGGCAAGCGCGTGGGGCTCGGCGATTTTCGACCGTCGACGAAGGGGCCTTACGGGCGTTATCGGGTCACGCGGTGGGCTGAACAGCAAGTCAAGCTGGCGAAGTCTGCGGCTTGAACGGCTCGGCATGGCGAGGCGTGGCTGGGCGGGGCGAGGCGGGGCTAGGCAGGGCGTAGCGCGGCGGGGCGCGGCACGGCAGGGCGTGGCGTGGCGGGGCTAGGCCCGGCACTGCATGGCTAGGCGGGGCGTGGCGCGGCGTGGCTAGGCAGGGCACGGCAGTGCGTGGCGTGGCAGGGCA
>Ga0210388_10002936_pt1 | contig 13333 bp, 13 predicted proteins | sample IncBWC19OmetaG_FD_155485 | JGI IMG/M metagenome (GOLD analysis project Ga0210388, IMG submission 155485) | Forest soil microbial communities from Barre Woods Harvard Forest LTER site, Petersham, Massachusetts, United States - Inc-BW-C-19-O ... | reverse complement strand
GTCGAGTCACGATCCGGGAGAAGCGGCGCAGAAGGGAGGGTTGCTGCGGGCGCAGTACGGCAAGGGGACTTATATTTATGCGGGATATGCTTTCTTCCGGCAGTTGCCGGCGGGCGTGCCGGGAGCGGTGCGGTTGTTTGTGAATTTGTTGAGTGCTGGGAGCGGGCGGTAGGCGCTAGGCGTAGAGTCTTCGGTCATCAAACGTCGGCCGGTCTGGTAGGGATTGCCATTCAATCATGAAGCGTCGAGAACGATGGCGGCCGTGCTGGATGCAGAAGTGAAGAAGTGGAGTGCGAAGTCTTGTGCGGAGTTGATGGCTGAGCTGTGCGATCAACAGGCTTATGAAATCGAGTTCGGGGGCATGCATCACCAAGTTGAGGTCAGTATCTTGCAGAATACCGACAAACACATTCTCGTAATCGTATCTGTGGACGATGGCAGCATTCCTGCATCGTTCACGCCGTTGAGTTCGACTTTTATTCGGGAGAAATGAATGAGTTTTCACAGGAACGACGTCTGTGCCCTCAGGCGCTGAAGCCCGGCTCTTTCGGTAGGCTTGAGCGGCACGGCTGAAGCCGTGCCCTTCCCAAAACCCGTTCTGGAAAGGTCGCTCTTGCCACAAGCCGCTCCCCGCACTAACCTCTGACGGCCGATGCCATCTCAGCAAGAATCCGAAAGTGGGTCCAACAGCCTCATCCGCGGGATGGGGCTGTGGACGGCGACTGCGCTGAACATGATTGACATGATCGGCGTGGGGCCGTTCATTACCATGCCGCTGGTGCTGAGCGCGATGGGCGGGCCGCAGGCCATGTTGGGATGGGTTGCGGGGGCGCTGCTGGCGGTGTGTGACGGGCTGGTGTCGGCGGAGTTGGGCGCGGCGCTGCCGGCGTCGGGCGGGTCGTACCGATTTCTGCGCGAGATTTATGGGCCGCAGACGTGGGGGCGGCTGATTTCGTTTCTGTTCATCTGGCAGGTGTCGTTTTCGGCACCGCTTTCCATTGCGACCGGATGTATTGGTCTGGCGGGATATGCGGCGTACTACTGGCCCGAACTGGATACGGTGTATGCGCATCATGACGCGGTGCTGCATATTCCGTGGGCGGGAAATTTACAGGCGAGCTGGATCGTCACGCCGGGGACCGCGGTCGCGGTCCTGATTTGCTTCTTCACCGTGCTGCTGCTTTACCGGCGGATTACGGCGATCGGGCGGCTTTCGAGAATCCTGTGGTTCGGTGTGATGGGGACGATTGGCTGGATCATCTTCGCTGGGCTGACGCATTTCAACTCCGCGCTGGCCTTCGATTTTCCGCCAGGAGCATTCACGCTTTCTCACAAGTTCTGGACCGGGCTGGGCGGGGCGATGCTGGTCGCGACCTACGATTATTGGGGATATTACAACGTTTGTTTTCTGGGAGATGAGATCAAGGACCCGGGCAAGAATATTCCCCGGGCGCTGCTGCTTTCTATTCTGCTCGTGGCCTGTCTATATCTAATGATGAACCTATGCATCCTGGCCGTGGTGCCGTGGCGGGAGATGCTGCAGGCGGGGCAGAACAGCACGGGGCTGTATGTTGTGTCGTTGTTCATGCAGAGAATTTATGGGGCGTGGGCGGCGCGGCTGGTGACAGGACTGGTGATTGCGACGGCATTTGCGTCCGTGTTTTCGCTGATGCTGGGGTATTCGCGGGTGCCTTACGCGGCGGCCAAGGACGGGAACTATTTCAAGGCATTTGCCAAGGTGCATCCGGTCTATCGCTTTCCGCATATTTCACTGCTGGCGCTGGGGGTGGTGGCGGCCGCGTTCTGCTTTCTGCGGCTGAGGGATGCGATCGCGGCGCTGGTGGTGATCCGGTTGATCCTGCAGTTTCTGGTGCAGGCGGTGGGAGTGATCGTGCTGAGGATCACGCGGCCGGAGATGCCGCGGCCGTTTCGGATGTGGCTGTATCCGTTACCGGCGTTGCTGGCGATCGCGGGCTTTCTTTTTATATTGTTCAAGCGAAACAACTGGGAGAAGGAAGTGCGGTACGCGGCTCTGATTCTGCTTACCGGTGTGATCATTTATATGGTGCGGGCCTGGAAGGAATCGGAGTGGCCGTTTGGGGGCGGGCTAAGGGCAAGAGCTTAACCACAGAGGACACAGGGGACACAGAGGAAAACTTGAATCACTGAAGGTTCACGAAGGAAAATCTTGGCGGATCACGTTTCGGTTCCGGTTCAGAATATTCGGCGGGCGGATGTGGCTTGGGCTCCGCTGGGGGAGCCGCTGTTCCGGTCGCTGTGGATTGCGGCGGTCGTTTCTTATACCGGAACGTGGATGCAGAATGTGGGCGCGGGATGGTTGATGACGCAGCTCACGACTTCTCCGCTGATGGTGAGCCTGGTGCAGGCGGCGGCCGCGGTTCCGGTATTCCTAGTGGTGCTGCCGGCCGGAGCGCTTGCCGACATGGTCGACCGGCGGCGGCTGTTGTTATTCACGCAAGGCTGGATGGTGGTTGCGGCGGCGGCGTTGGGCGTGCTGACGCTTTTTCATGCAGTCGATCCGTGGGTGCTGCTGGTGTTTACATTTTTGCTGGGGCTGGGCGCGGTGATGAATGATCCGGCGTGGCAGGCGATTACGCCAGAGGTGGTTTCGCCGGCGCGGCATGCCTCGGCAGTGGCGTTGAACTCCGCCGGGTTCAATGTTGCGCGGGCGGTGGGACCGGCGCTGGGCGGCTTGGTGGTGGCGGCGGCGGGATCAGGATGGTCGTTCCTGTTGAACGCGGCCTCGTTTTTTGGCGTGATCGTCTTTCTGTATAACTGGCGGCGGCCGCCGAGCGAACCACTGGCGAAGCAGCGCGTGGGCGCTGCAATTGTCGAAGGATTTCGCTACGTGCGCGGCGCGCCGGAAGTGCGGTCGGTGCTGATTCGTACCGGAGCTTTCAGCGTGGGCGCGACTTCGTTGCTGGCGTTGCTGCCGGTGATCTGCCAGCCGCACGGAGCGCAGGGATACGGTTTCCTTCTGACCTGTTTTGGATTGGGAGCGCTGGCGGGAGCCGCCGTGTTGCCGCGCCTGCGAATGCTTTATTCAGTAGATGGACTGGTGTCGGGCGCGACCGTGGTGTTCGCGTCCATGACCTTTCTGGCCGGACAGGTGCATGGTTTTGAATGGCTGTGTCTGGTATTGTTTACGGCGGGAACGGCGTGGATCGGCATTCTGGCCTGCTTCAACGTAGTGGCGCAAACCATGTGTCCGTCATGGATGCGGGCGCGGGCGCTGTCGATGTACCTGCTGGTGTTGCAGGGCGGAATGGCGATTGGCAGCGCGGTGTGGGGAGCGCTGGCGGCGCGAGAAGGTGTTCCGGCGGCGCTGGCGTGGTCGGCGCTGGCCATGCTGGTGGGGTTGAGCAGCATTGTGCGGCACCGGTTGACGGTGGCGGAGTTAGAGATGGCTCCGGCAGTGGTAAGGGACTAAGGGGGAATCATGGTGAAAAAACTTGGGCTGGTCGCTTGCGGAGTGTTGCTGCTGACGATGGCGGCCGCTGGACAAGCAGGTGCTCCGCGGTCCGAGATGCGAACGGTCTCGCAGGTGCTCGACCGCACGGTGCTTAATATGGAGCACGAATTTATTCCGGCGGCGGAAGCCATGCCGGAAGATAAGTTCGGATTCGCGCCGACCGAAGGAGAGTTCAAGGGTGTACGTACATTCGGACAACAGATCAAGCATGTGGCGACGGTGAATTACGAATTAGGGTCGGCGCTGCTGCAGGAAAAACCTCCGGTGGATGTTAACGATGAATCGGGACCGGCCTGGATCAAATCCAAGGCTGACATTATGAAGTACTTGAAGGAGTCCTTCGACTACGTTCACAAAGCGATTGCGACCATCAACGAGAAGAATCTGATTGAAACGGTGAAGAGCCCGTTCGGCGAGGGAATGGTGACGCGACTCGGGCTGGCGACGAGCGTGGCGTGGCATGGATTCGATCATTACGGGCAGATGGTTGTGTATCTACGAATGAACGGGATTGTGCCGCCGGCCAGCCGGTAATTTTTTGGTGGTTTGTCTCTTCTTTAGTGCGGCGCTGAAGCGCCGATCTTTCCTTCACATTCGCATTCACATTCAACGAAACCGGGGCGAGACGCCCCCGGGACAGCCGCCGGGGACGGCGGCGTTACTTTTTGCGGGCGCCGCGCGGAGTGATGGCGGCGGGGAGCAGTTCGGCGGAGAGTCCGCTTTGCTTGAGATGCACGGCCACGTTCTTTTTTACTTTTTGCAACGAGGCGCGCGGATTGACGAAGATCAGCACGGAAGGGCCGGCGCCGCTCAACGCGATGCCGAGGACTTCGTCACTGTTTCCCCACTTCTGCATGCAGGGGAGCAGAGGGCAGAGCGGTGCGCGGTAGGGCTGATGCATGCGATCTTCAAGCGCGGCCGAAAGCAGCTCGGGGCGGCCTTGCATGAAGGCGGCGAACAGCAGCATGGAGTTCTGCACGTTGGCTACGGCGTCGGCTCGCGAATATTGTGCGGGCAGAACGCGACGAGCTTCTTCGGTCGACAGAGCCTGCTCCGGAACGGCGAGCAGCAACGGCCACTTCCCTTTCGGATTGATCGAGACCACCTGCGCTTCGGATTCGCCCGACATGCGGGCGACGGTGAGGCCGCCCCACCAGCAGGCAGAAGCGTTGTCGGGATGGTGCTCGCGGCGCGAGGCTTCGCCGACGATCTGCGCGTCGGTCCAGCGCAGGCGGCCAAAGTGATTGGCGAGAGCGATGCCGGCGATGCGGGCGGCGGCGGACGATCCGCAGCCTTTGCCGATGGGAATGTCGTTGTGAATGCGAAGTTTGAGTGGAGTGACTTCTCGGCTCTGCGCTTGGAGCACTTCGGCGTAGGTCGTGAGAATCAGATGGTTTTCGAGCTTGCCACAAATTTCACGGTCGCGGCCGGTGGCGGTGATGGCAAAGTTGACCGAGGGGCTGGCGTTGATTTTTATGTAGAGGTCGAAGGCCAGAGCGGCAGCGTCGAAAGCCGGGCCGAGGTTGGCCGAGGTGGCGGGGAGTGCGAGGGTGACTGCGGATTGTTTTCGTTGGGGCATGGTCAGGCTTTTGCGGACTCGAAGCTGTGGCGGAGGTAGGGATCCTTCGACTGCGCGATGCATTCACTTCGTGAACGCCCTGCTTCGCTCAGGATGACAGCGGCCGCGAGGGCGTTCATCGTTCCAACCCCGGCGAAGACTTCTCTGCTTGTTCCAGCGTCCCGATTACCGCGTCCAGCGTGGCGTCGAGCACGATGGGGGGGCGGCGTAACGGGTTGAGCGCGGCAGACGCGGCTTCATCATTGCTGCCTTTGAATAGTTCGCCACGATGAAAGTTGATGGTGAAGTCGGGGTCTTTTAACAAGTTCCCGGTCAGCACGAGCACCACGCTCTCTTCTTTTCTAACGAATCCCTGATGCACTAATTTCTTCAGGCCCGCGAGAGTGACGGCGGAGGCAGGTTCGCATCCGATGCCTTCGGCGCCGATTTCGGCTTTGGCCTGAGCGATCTCAATTTCGGTGACTTGCTCGCAGGCGCCGCCGGTGGTCTGGAGAACGTGAACGGCTTTCTTCCATGAGGCGGGGTTGCCGATGCGGATGGCGGTGGCGCGAGTTTCGGCATGCACGCTGACCAGGCTTTTGCCTGAAGACTCGCGCAAGGTGCGAACCAACGCATTCGCACCTTCGGCTTGAATCACCGATAGCCTGGGGAGACGCGAGATCAGGCCCAGTTCATGCATTTCAAGCAAGGCTTTGCCGATGGCGGAACTGTTGCCCAGGTTACCGCCGGGGACGATGATGTGATCGGGCGGCTGCCATTCAAGTTGCTCGAGCAACTCGAGGGCAAGAGTTTTCTGGCCTTCCAGACGAAACGGGTTGATCGAATTCAACTGGTACACGGGTGCGCGCAGAACTAATTCCTGCAGAAGCTTGAGGCAGCCATCGAAGTCAGTGCGGAGTTGACAGGTGACAGCGCCGTAGTCGAGCGACTGAGAGAGTTTACTCCAAGATATTTTTCCTTCGGGGACAAGGACGAGGCTGCGGAGGCCTCCGCGGGCGGCATAGGCGGCCATGGAAGCGGAGGTGTTGCCGGTCGAGGCACAGGCGACCCAGCGAAATCCGGCGCGGCGGGCAAAGGTGGCGGCGACGGTCATGCCGGCATCTTTGAATGATCCGGTCGGATTCATACCTTGATGTTTAGCGAAGAGGCGCGGCACTCCGGTGATGCGGGCGCACTGCGGCAGTTCATAGAGCGGAGTGTTGCCTTCGCGCAGAGTGATGGCTTGAGCGTCGTTTTCGAGTACCGGGAGTAATTCACGGAAGCGCCAGACTCCACTAAGATCGACGGCAGATTGAGAGAGCCGGCGATCGCGCCAAACGGCTTTCAGGCCGGCGGCGTTTTCGTTGCGCTGCGGGTAAACGATCTCTAACAGGTCTGCGCAACTGGCACAGCGGAAATTCTGGCTGGCATCGTCACTGAGATGGCCGCAGGCGATACAGCGAAAACGGAAGTTGGTTTGACGAACGCCCGGCGCGGAAGTGGAAAGAGTGGTCATGCGCCGGAATTATTTCTTTCCTCGAAGATATTGGTCAGTTTTGTTGATCCAGTCGGCGCGGGGCGGAGCAAAGATGTCGAGATCGACCGTATCTTCGAGGGCCTCGGCTTTGTGCGGCATGTTCGACGGGATGCAGAGGACTTCGCCGGCATGCACGATGATTTCCTTGCCGTCGATCCAGAACTTGAGCACTCCGTCGAGGATGTAGGTCAGTTGTTCGTTGTGGTGGCTGTGCTCGGGAACGATGCAGCCTTTTTTCAGGATCACGCGCGCCAACATGATTTCCTGGCCGACAACGAATTGGCGCTGCAGGAGCGGGTTGAGGTCTTCGAGCGCGATGGTGTGCCAGGGGATGTATTGCAGGGCGGCCTTTGTGGTGATGGCACGTCTGGCGCGCGGTTTCGCGGACTTGAGCTTCGTGCGCGATTTGGATTTTGATTTCGTTTTCGCCATGAGAGTAGTGTGCGCATCCGAGTGCCGTCCCGGCGGGACTCGGTTCATCTTCCCTATACTACCCGGCACTATCGTGCCGGGCTTTCGCATTCCGCCGCTACGCGGCTGCGGCGGTCGGTCATCACGCTTCTGCCTTCCGCAACGAAGACGTCCGTTGAAATCAGTGCACTCTGCCTTCGTACAACTTTACTGCTGTGTCGTGCAGATAGGCGTGGGCCAGTTCCAGCGCCCGGGGTTCGGTGATTTCGTTTTCTGAAATCATCTCGGCCAGGGCCGCGGCCAGGGCTGTACGAGTCGAGTGCACGCCGAGCCAGTAAGCTTCTTCCGACCCCAATATCTGATTGTAAGGGAAACAGTCGGTGCCGAAAGTGATCTTGTCGGGAAAAGTTTCCAGCCACATTTTCAGCGTGTCTTTAAAGGCGGAAGGATACTGAGCGAGCTCGCCGAAGGAGGAATCGAGGTAGACATTTTTCATGGCGGCGAGCCAGATGGCCTCGCGCTCGAGCGGGTAGCCGCCGTGGATCATGACGAAGGTGGTCGAGGCGTAGCGCGGGTCTCGCAGTACGCTTTCCAGATTCATGATGTTGCTCTGCGACAGATTGAAGTAGTCGCCGATGCCGACCGCGGTGTGGATGTGCACGGGCAGGTGCAGGCGTCCGCCTTCTGAAATGAGATAGCGGAAGATGTAGTCCTGGAAGGTGCGGTAATCGCGCTCGCTGGGGATTCCGGCGGCGACATACTTCTGATAAATCTCGTCCGCTTGTTCGCGCGTAGGATCGGAGAACGTGGTCGGGCGAAAATAGGCGACTTCAAATTTCATGGCAATGCCGCCACGTTTCGAATTGTCCTCGAGCACCTGGGAGATGAACTTCAGATAGTCGGTGAGAGCGGCCGGGAGCCTGGTGACGCTTTCCTGCTGCATCCAGCGATGCAGCATTTTTTCTTGCAGCGGTATGAATACGCCCTGATCGGAATTGCGGGCGGTCTCGCGCTCGTTGTTGAACGGCCACAGGAAGGAATCGGCGAAGAAGACCCAGGGGAAGCGCTTGGGGTCGAGGTAATCGGGCATCATGGCACGGTTGGCGACGGAACTCTCGATGTTGAGCTTGTCGAGAATGGAATTGAAGTAGGCCGGGCCGGCGAGTTGTTTTTTGAGCGCGGTCTTTTTTTCGAGCAGCCATTTCGCATGGTCGGCAGAAAGATCTGTATAGGGGTAGCCGAACAAGGCTTTCGCGGCCGCCGCCAACTCGGGATTGTCTTCGCGCGTGCGCAACGCGGAGCTGGCGTTGGGGGGAGCGGCCATGGCATCGACGTCAGGATCGTCGGCGTAACCGGGATGGGCGTGATGGTCGAAGGCGGGAATTTTTTCGATTTGCGGCAGCAGCCGTTGGTAGATCTGCTGGACGTCCGGACCGGGAAACGGGCGGGCCTGAGCCGCCGCGGGGATCGCAGCGATCACTGCGAGGAAAAATGTAAGGGCTCGGTTCATGCGTGACCTCATCGAGCGGGATTCCGGTCTAGTCCCAGCACTGCGCTCAGGATGACAAAGAAAGTCTTCATAGTCCTTTATACAGGCCGCCGTCGACCAGAACGGTCTGCCCGGTGACGTAGGAGGCGCGGTCAGAAGCCAGCCAGACGATGGTGTTGGCGACCTCGCGCGGATCGCCGAGGCGTTTGACCGGAGTGTCGGCCGCCCATGCATCGAACATTTCCTGCTCGCTTTTACCGCTGGCGGAGGAGCGCGACTTGGCCAGTTCTTTCAGGCGGTCCGTGGCGGTGAATCCGGGGGCGACGTTGTTGACCAGGATTCCGTCTTTGCCGAACTCGTTGGCGAGACTCTTCACCAGACCGACGACGGCGGCGCGGACGGCGTTCGAGAGAACGAGGTCGGCGACCGGTTGCTTGGTGGTGATCGAGGTGATGGTGAGGATGCGTCCCCAGCGCTTGCGCTGCATGTGCGGGATGACTTCGCGAGCAAAGTAAACGGTGCTCAGGAAGTTGGCGTCGAGGGCACGCTGCCAGTCTTCGAGCGTGGCGGACAGGAATCCTTTGGCGGGCGGGCCGCCGGCGTTGGTGACGCAGATGTCGACACTGCCGTATTTGGCGGCGACGGCTTCGACAAAATTGTGGACAGCGGCGGGATCGGTCACGTCGAAGGCTTCAGCCAGAACTTCGGCGTTGTGCTGACGGCGGATATTCTCGGCGGCGGCTTGCAGGGTTTGATTGTTGCGGGCGCACATGGCGACGCGGCAACCTTCGGCGGCAAAGGCGTGGGCCGTGGCCAGGCCAATTCCCTGACTGGACGCGGCGACCAGCGCGGTGCGGGATTTCAGGTTGAGGTCCATAGCGGGGAACGAAGCGGGAATTATAAATGGTTGGGCGCGAGGCTCCCACTTCTCGCAGAGAACGGTAGTGGTGCAGTTTGAAATCCACAGGGCTGGCAATCGGGTGCGGCCTGTGGGAAACTTGTCGGCATGGCATACAAGGATCGTTCTAGGCCGAAAGGCCCGCGCAAGGCAAGCAAGGTCACGGCCCCTAAAGTTAAGCAACTAGCGAAGGCCGCAAAGAAATCAAAAAAGCGGCCCGCTGAGGATTTCAGTCAAGCCGCTGCGCGAATCGTAAGAGAAGCTACTGAGGGGAAGTAGCTGGCAAATAGAGTCGTAGCTGTATGGGTTTTTTGCCATACATTTCTGCCATTTTGTCCCTCAGTTCCCGCATAGTTTGGCACGTTTTGGCCACTCCGATCAGCGTGTAAATATGCTGGATCAGTTTGCGTAGTCCATACTGCTCAGTCAACCATTGGTGCCAGTTCCGCCCCTTTTGTGGGTGCGGCTTATTATCCTTGAGCCACTTGCAAACATCGGAGTCAAGGTATGAATAAACCAGTTCCGTGACGAGAATTCCCCAGTACTTCGGTCGCTGCGTTACGGTGCCCTTCCAATTTGTCAGTCTGGCGAATTCAATCCATAAATCCTCGGGGAAAGTGCTTTCCCAGTCGCGCATTTCTTCAGCCAGGTACGCTTTAAGCTTCACCCGCAACGCATCGACAGCGCGGTCATACTGATACCCGGTCGCCTCATCAATCAGCGCATCTAATCCAACCTTAGCGCAAGCTCCCAGCAAGAAACTCGCACGCATTGCCATTTGCTTCTGGCGGTCTGTGAGCTTCACTGAATCGCTTGTCATGCTGGCTTCCATCGCCGTAACGAATCCACGCCATACCTCAATCGCGAGATCGGCAGGCAGCCCTTTAACGTCGCGCTCAAGTCCTTCGACTTCTGGCAATGAAAAAGCCACCATACCCTCGAGCAGCATGTTGGTGTCAATAAAGGGTTTAAGCGATGAAACCCCAAGATATTTCTCGAGGTCCCCACCACCCTTGATTCCGGTCAAAGATTCGGTATATGCAGTTCTCCCGATTACGCGCTGTCCGGTGTCCAGCACGTAGCACGGAATCTCTGAGCCGACCAAGGGTAATACGCCCTTGTAAAGCGCCGTCGGAAGTTTCTTCTCTGACACACGCACGATTTTCCCTTTTCGATTCTCCCACCTTGCCGATGCTGCCTTTGACGCTCGCGCCTTTCGCTCTTCCGGCGTCATCGAGTTGGCCAGCGCAATCGCACCCTTAGCCTTGCCTGTGGCTTCGTTCATGTGGCCTCACTTTCTGTTCCTATGCTTGCATTTTATGCTTGCAGTGTCAAGGGAGTAATGCTAGCATTCTACCACTATGAATCGGCTGGCAACTGACAAGCGCATCGCCGTAATCGCAGCCTTGGTCGAAGGCACTTCCGTTAATGCCACTTGCCGCATGACCGGAGCTGCGAAGCACACAGTTCTGAAACTCCTCAAAGACCTGGGCTGCGCCGCCGCCGCTTATCATAACGCCAACGTTCGCAATCTCCGTGTGCGCCGTGTCCAAGCCGACGAAATTTGGGCCTTCGTCTACGGCAAGGACAAGAACCTCACGATGGAGCAAGTGCAGGCTGGCGCGGGAAGCGTCTGGACGTGGACAGCACTGGATGCCGATACCAAGCTAATCATCTCCTACACGCTTGGGGATCGCGGCGCAGAGACCGCTCAGGCGTTCATGCAGGACGTTGCTTCGCGGATCAGCAATCGAATCCAGTTAACCACGGACGGGCATCGCGTGTATGCGGAAGCGGTCGAAGATGCGTTTGGTGCGGATATTGACTATGCGATGTTGGTTAAGATTTACGGCGCGTCGAGCGATAATCCAGAATCGCGCTACAGTCCTGCAACTTGCATCGGATGCCGCACGGGAGTTCTCGCCGGGAAACCTGATCCCGATCACATTTCAACTTCGTTCGTGGAGCGGAGCAACCTGTCCATGAGAATGGGAATGCGTCGGTTCACTCGATTAACAAACGCTTTCAGCAAAAAGCTAGAGAACCATGGTCATGCGGTCGCACTGTATTTCATGCACTACAACTTCTGCCGCGTCCACAAGACGCTGCGCGTTACTCCGGCGATGGAAGCTGGCCTGACGGATCACGTTTGGGAAATAGAGGAGCTTCTTGGACTGATTCGGACTGAAAAAGCAGAAGGGGTGGCCGTTTAGAGCCACCCCTAACTTGATAGACATGAATCTTGCGATCCGTGTCAAACCCTGCGCTACGCACGCAGGGGCTGTACCCTTTTAGAGATTAGGCGACAATTTGGAGGTTGTCAATAACCATGGTAACGACACCCGCTGTCAAGCCAGTAACCGCACAATCTGTACGTGTTTTCAGCTATATAGACGGTTTTAATCTGTTCTACGGAATGTGCGATAAAGCCAAAATGAAGCATCATGGTGTCGCTATCAATCAGCACTGGAACAGGTATTCATGGCTTGATCTGTGGCGATTCTCGCAATCTCTGCTCGTCCCAGGGCAGCAATTAATCCATACGAAGTATTTCACTTCGCGGATAAAAGGGAGACCAGATAGCGAACAGCGCCAATCGACGTATTTGGATGCTCTCGGTACGCTGCCAAATTTGAGCATCTTCTACGGCCTGTTCCAACCGGATCAGAAAAACTGCGCGAAGTGCGGTAATGCTAGTTTTCCGTTGCAAGAAAAAAGGACGGACGTGAACATCGCTACGCAGATGATCCACGATGCACTACTCCGCAACTTTGATGTCGCGATTCTCGTCTCTGGTGACAGCGATCAGGTCCCGACAATCGAAATGATTAGATCGGTGTTCAAGCGAAAAGTAATCGTTGCTTTTCCTCCGCAGCGATTTTCCGCGCAACTTCAAAAAGTAGCGACCGGATCGTTTCGCATTGGCGAAGCCAAACTCCAAGGCAACACCCTTCCACCAGCAATTCACTTACCATCCGGCAAGATTTTAAGTTGCCCGAAAGAGTGGATTTGATTCAAACTGCACCACTACCCAGAGAACGCGAGAAATGGGGCACCCGCGGAATGAATATCCTGATCGGCTTGCCGTTTGGGAATCGGCGCCATTAGTCTTGATGGGTGCGAGGTGCTATGAAACCGAAGAAACATCGTCCGGAAACTGCGGCTGTGCATGGCGCGTCTGATTTGGAGAAGAAGAATGGTCCGGTCAGCACGCCGATTTATCAGACGTCAACTTTCGAAGTGACGGACAACGACGAGCAGCAGCGGGTGACGACGACCGACCGGTACTACACGCGGTGGGGGAATCCGACGAACACGGTGGCGGAACAGACTCTGGCTGCGCTCGAAGGCACGCAGGCGGCGCTGACGTTCGCTTCGGGTATGGGAGCGATCACCACGACGATCCTGGGGCTGCTGAAGACTGGCGATCATATTGTTGCGCAACGCGATATTTATGGCGGAGTGACGAAGTTTTTTTCGGAGTGGCTGCCGAAGTTGGGGATTGAGACGACGCTGGTCGATACCAACGATTTTGAGCAGCACGCGCGGGCGATTCGGCCGAATACGCGAATGCTTTATCTGGAGTCGCCGACGAATCCCGCGCTGCGCGTAGTTGATTTGAAGAAAGCGGCAGCGCTGGCGCGCGAGCATGGGCTTATCAGCATGATCGACAGCACGTTTGGCACGCCGATCAACCAGCGGCCGGCGGAATATGGCATCGACCTGGTGATGCATTCGGGCACGAAGTATTTGAGCGGGCATGCGGATTTGACTTGTGGCGTGGTGGCGGGGCGACAGGAATTGATGGACCAGCTTTGGGAATCGCGGACGACACTGGGCAATTGCATGGATCCGCATGCTGCGTGGATGCTGATCCGCGGGCTGAAGACGCTGGCGGTGCGGGTGGCGCGGCAGAACGAGAATGCGCAGCGGGTGGCGGAGTTTCT
>Ga0210388_10002935_pt1 | contig 13337 bp, 10 predicted proteins | sample IncBWC19OmetaG_FD_155485 | JGI IMG/M metagenome (GOLD analysis project Ga0210388, IMG submission 155485) | Forest soil microbial communities from Barre Woods Harvard Forest LTER site, Petersham, Massachusetts, United States - Inc-BW-C-19-O ... | reverse complement strand
GCGCAGCTCGATCCGCGGATCGAAACTCCCGTAGGTTCGGATCTGCATAGCGTCGGCACGCTCGCGAAAGTCCACAAGATGGTGCGGATGCCCAATGGAAACGTTGTCGCGTTTCTAGAAGGGCTTGAGCGCATTCGTGTGACTGAAGTTGTCGGGCTTCAGCCCTTCATCCGGGCTCGCATTGAAGCGCAGCCCGATCTCGAAGATCAACCGGATGCGGAACTGACCGCGCTCCAACGCAACGTGCAGGAACTGTTCCGAGAAGTGGTGGCACGTTCGCCGCAGCTCTCAGACGATCTGCAAACTGAAGTGATGAACCTCGATACGGCGGGGCGACTGTCCGATTTCGTAGCGTCCACCTTGCCTTCGCTCAACACGATGGTTCGCCAGGAGCTGCTCGAAACTTTCAGCGTCCGTAAGCGCCTTGAAACTTTGATCAATGAATTAACGAAAGAACGCGAAGTGCTCGAACTCCGCAACAAGATTCACGATCAGGTTCAGGAACAAGTGAATCAAAGCCAGCGTGAGTTCCTGCTTCGCGAGCAGATGAAAGCGATTCAGAAAGAACTCGGCGAGTCCGACGACGGTCAGGCGGAAATCGACGAGCTTCGCAAGAAAGTCGAAGCTTCGGGAATGACTGCTGAAGCCAAAAAGGAATGTGACCGCGAATTGAAGCGGCTGGCGAAGATGACTCCCGCTTCGGCCGAATATATGGTCTCGCGCACATACCTCGAGTGGATGACTTCATTGCCGTGGAACAAAGTTTCCGGCAGCGAAGACATTGACATTCTCAAGGCCGAAGAGATCCTGAACGAGGATCACTACGACCTTGTAAAAGTAAAAGAGCGCATCCTCGACTATCTCGCGGTGAAGAAGTTGCAACCCGGCATGAAGGGTCCGATTCTGTGCTTCGTCGGTCCTCCAGGCGTGGGTAAAACTTCGCTCGGAAAATCGATTGCCAGAGCGATGGGCCGTAAGTTTGTCCGCATCTCCCTCGGCGGCATGCACGACGAGGCGGAAATCCGCGGACATCGCCGCACTTACATTGGCGCATTGCCCGGCCAGATCATTCAAGGAATTCGCAGAGCTGAGACGTTGGATCCAGTTTTTATGCTGGACGAGGTTGACAAGCTCGGACGCGATTTCCGCGGTGATCCGGCAGCAGCGCTGATGGAAGTGCTCGACCCGGAACAGAATTCCACTTTCCGCGACCACTATCTGGATACGCCCTTTGATTTGTCGAAGGTTCTCTGGGTAGCGACTGCGAACTGGATGGATCCAATTCCAGAACCGTTGCGCGACCGCATGGAGATCATCGAACTCGCCGGCTACACGGAAGAGGAAAAAGTTCACATTGCGAAGCGATTCCTGATTCCGCGGCAAACCAAGGAACATGGTTTGACGCTCGGCGAGCAAATTGAATTCACTGACGAGGCTTTGCACTACCTGATTCACTTCTACACCCGTGAGGCGGGCGTGCGAAACCTCGAACGCGAAATCGCAACGCTCATCCGCAAACAGGCGCGGCGAATTGCCGAAGGTAAGACGGAAAAGCAGATCGTCTCCCCGGAAATCATTCGCGAAGCGCTCGGACTTGAAAAGGTTCGAACAGAAAAGGAAGTGGAGGAGCGCGTCCAGAAGCCAGGCGTTTCCGTCGGACTTGTTTGGACGCCAGTCGGCGGAGATATCGTGTTCATCGAAGCCAGCAAGATGCGCGGCGGCAAGCAGTTCACGATGACCGGGCATCTGGGCGAAGTAATGCAGGAGTCCATGCGCGCCGCTTTGACGTGGGTGCGTGCGAACGCCGAGCGTTACGGCATCGATCCCGATTTCTTCCGCAAGAACGATCTGCACATCCACGTTCCTTCAGGCGCGATTCCGAAGGACGGGCCGTCTGCCGGCGTCGCGATGGTTACGGCGCTTGTGAGCTTGCTCACGGGGCGCGCAATCCGGCCTCGGGTGGCGATGACGGGCGAAATTTCACTCTCCGGAATCGTGTTGCCGATCGGCGGCGTGAAAGAAAAAGTGCTGGGAGCGAAGCGAGCGGGCATTCGCGAAGTCATTCTTCCGTCGGAGAACGAACCGAACGTGAAGGAAGACTTGCAGCCTGAAATGCTCGAAGGCGTGCAGATCCACTACGTCCGCACCGCCGAAGAAGCGCTCGATATCGCGCTTGGCAAATTTGATAAACCGGTTCGGCCGCTTACAGGCGGCTTGCCGAAAGATCAACCCGCTGCAGGGCCCGTCCACTAAGACGAGTCGTGCACCGATAAGCTGACAGCCAGTTCCGCGAAGGCCCGAGTCCGCCGCGGCAGACTCGGGCCTTTTCTTTTCGGCGCACCCAACACAGCTTTCCTATTGCGGCAAGTCAAGCAATCGCGTACAGCTAAAAGACTCCAATGCCCTACCGTCCCCGAGAGCTTGTCATCCGTGCGCGCGAAGCAGCAGTTTTTCTTCTCGCCGCTCTCGACCGCGACGAGATGGTCCAGCGATTCCTCGATATCTATGCCGGCGAGAACCGCCGTCCCGGCCGCGCCGATCAACCCACGCATTACCGGGAACAGCTGCAAACGATCCGGCGCGAATCAATTTTCGCGATGACGCTACGAATCGAAGCGGCGCTGCCAACACGATTAAAGGTCCGCGTTTCTGTGCGCGACACGCGGCGCCCCGTCAAGAGAGGTAAAAAGGGCAAGAAGGGTGCGAAACGAAAGAAACCGAGAGCCTCAGGGCTCGATCTTGCGATCCCATTACTCGATCTCTTCCGAGAAGAGTTTTTCGTCGCGTTAGGCCAATCGCTCGAGTGGACTCAAGAAGATGCTCAGCAATTCTGGCGCGATTACTCGCTGTACGAGAAACTCTCAGGCAAGGAATATCAGACGAGCGCGCGAAACAGAGCTCGGGGGAGCGTCTCCGGACCGTTCGTTGACCGCACCGCAATGCTGCTCGATCCGTCGCTGATGGAGCAGGCCCGCCGCGCCGCTGGCAAATTCCAGCTCGAGCTCAACGCCGCCGCCGACCGCGTACTGCGCAAGGTGTTCTCTCGCCGTCGGGCGAATTGATCGCCGCTATGCCCGCGCTTCAAGCACGATGTTGAACGGAGTTTCGGCAGCACGCCTCACCTTGCTGAATCCCGCATTCTTAAGGATCTTCGCGAGCCGTCCTTCGCCAGCCTGAGCCCCTAGCGCAAGTCCAACTTCCTGCGAAAGCGAAGCAGGCGTGCACAGCATTGTCGACGCCGCATAGTACACACGTCCGATCGGATTGAGATTGTCCTCGAGCTTGTCGTTCGCAAACGGTTCGACAATCATCCAGGCACCGCCCGCTGCGAGCGATTCCTTCACATGCCGCGCAGCGCCTTCGGGATCGCCCATGTCATGCAGGCAATCGAAGAAAGCGACGAGTTCAAAACCCTTTCCCGGATAATCTTTCGCTTTCGCCACTTCAAAATTCACGCGATCGCCCACGCCGGCTTTCGCCGCTGCTTCGCGAGCCATCTTGATCGAGCCATCGTGATAATCAAATCCGACGAATGTTGACTTCGGATACGCCTGTGCCATCAATATTGTTGAAGTACCAAGCCCGCATCCAACATCCGCCACGCGCGCTCCGGCTTTGAGCTTCGCTTCTGTATCACCCAGCGCCGGAATCCATTCGGCAATGAGATGCGCGCGGTAGTTCGGCCGGAAGAATCGCTCGGTCCCGGCAAACAGGCCGTGATCGTGTTCGTGCCAGCCAACGCCTTTGCCGCTGCGAAAAGCGTCGGTGATTTTTGCCTCATCCTTCATGCAGGAAGCCACAATCTCAAAAAATCCAGGTAAGAAAACAGGGCTCGTCTCGTCAGCGAGCGCCAGAGCTTGTTCGGGCGGCAGTGTGTATCTTCCTGTGGCAGGGTCATAGCTGACGAAAGCACCCGCAGCTTGCGACGACAGCCATTCCCGCACATATCGTTCCGTAGTTCCCGTCTTTTTGGCGAGTTCAGCCGACGTCATCGGTCCAGCGCCGGCCATCGCTTTATAGAGCCCTAACTTGTCGCCGATCACGATGAGCGCCGCATTCATCGCCGCTCCCATTTCACCCACAGCTTTCATCACGAATTCGTGCAGCTTGCCTTGATCGAGAGGTTGAGACGCAGAGGTGGCCATAAGATCCTCCTGAATAACGCGTGGACTGGGGAAACGCGTCGGAAATTCAGCTGAGTCTATCCGTGCGTCTTTCGCAAGTCAATCATCGAAGGTTTACAACGAAACGCTCTTTTCTTGTTATCCTCGCGCCATGTTCGCCCTCTTCTATCTGCTCGTGATCGTGCAGATCGCGCTTGGGATCTACTCGCTGTGGAATGGCTTCGAGTGGTTTCGCATGGTGAAGCAGCGGATCACGTCCCACGCCGGCTTTTATGCGCCCACGACGGCGCTGATCTGTCCCTGCAAAGGCAACGAACGCGGGCTCGAAGAAAATCTCACCGCGCTCACTCGCTTCGAGTATGCGAACTACGAAATCTATTTCTCACTGGCTACCAGCCTCGATCCTGCTCTAAAAGTCATTGAGCGCGTGAAAGCCGCCAGCCAGCGGCCCGTTCACATCGTAATTGCCGGACCTCCCGAAAATTGCAGCGAAAAAGTTTACAATCTGCGACGCGCGGTGGAAGCGCTTCCTCCCAACTTTGACGTAATAGCTTTCACAGATTCCGACGTTCGATTGCCCCGCGGCTGGCTCACAAAGTTAATCGCTCCTCTCCAGGATGGACGCATCGGAGCCACCACTACCTACCGCTGGATCATTCCCAGCGGAACTTTCGGTTCAGGCGCGTTGGCAAGCGCGCTCGCCTCCGCGTGGAACGCAGCGATAGCCACAATGCTCGGAAAACCGAAGGAAAACTTCTGCTGGGGCGGTGGGACAGCGATTCGCCGCAAAACGTTCGACGATGCGCGCGTGCTCGAAGTATGGGAAGGCGCGCTCAGCGACGACTTCGCGATGACGTCCGCGCTCGAAGCGATCGGCCTGCCCATAATTTTCTGCCCCGAGTGCCTCGCAGCTACATTCCACCCCTGGACTGGCCCGCAGCTTCTCGAATTCACTAACCGGCAAATCCAGATCACGCGCGTCTATTCACCGCGCCGCTGGACGATCGGCGCCGCCGCGCACTTAAGCTACTCGATCACAGTCCTGTACGCGCTGTGGTTCATGTTAAGCGAAATGCTCGAGGGCGATCCCTGGCTGCAACTCGCGCTGATCATTATGGTGATTCCGTTGCTGGCAATCATGAAGGGCGTAATACGAACGATCGCCGTGAACGAGCTTCTGCCGGAATGGCGCTCGACCTTGCGTGAATGGGGATGGGTTTGGAGCTTGCTCGCTCCAATCGTGCCATTTCTGTATTCGTGGAATTTTATTATTTCGCTCGTCAGCAAGAAGGTTCGCTGGCGCGGCATCCGTTACGAAATGGTCTCGCCGGGCGTGACGCACATCCTCAAGAACTAACTCCGGACGTATCCGTTGCTCCAGGCGCTCCAGGGAGTTGCGGCGCAAACGCGCGCTGCACGCGGCACAGCAGAAATCCGGTTGCGGCACCAACCGGAATCGCCAGCCACCATCCTCGCTGCACAACCATCGTAGGTCCGAGCAAAAGAAACGATAGCAGCCGTGGCTCCATTCGCTGGGTCGTCGCCAGATGAACGCCCCACGCTCCGAGCCCGCCAATCACGATCGGTGCAAGAATCGCCGCTGCGACGGCCCAATGCAGGGGAGTTTTACATTTGAGAAGCGTCATGATTCGCCGCAGCAGAAATGCGCCAATCAGAACGGCGAGTGCGCCGAATACAAGCCCGTAAAAATAAAAGAAAATAACGCCAAACGCCTCTCGTGAGCGCGACGACGGGCCAGTCACCGCGCCCCACAAATCCTTGGTCCAGATCGCGAGGCTCATGAAAAAACAGCCGCAAATCCAAGCGGTAAGGTAATAAATCAGGCTGCCGCGCCGTGTCATATCCTTCGTTGGACGTTCGGGAAGTCGAGCCACACTTTCTCGCCGCAAAAGTGCGAACCCTCCGTGCAGATGGGCGTAGAAATTCCAGCGCGCAGGTAGCAGGGCGGTCCGATGTAGCGCGCAAGTTCGGGAAACACCGCGCGAACTTGCTCTACCTCTTCCATCGAAGACTGGTAAATCTCTTCCTGCGCGTTGAAGCAGGTGCGCATCGTCCATTTGTGGAGAAGATGCAGCAACGATCCCGATTCCACCAGTCGAATTGCCTTCGCATTCGGCAAAAGATACAGCGCAAACTCCACCGGCACGCCTCGATCGAGTAACTCGTTCTTCGCCTTCCACGCGTCGTTCATCGCGCACTCATAAACATCACGCGCTCGCGGATTGTCACGAATCAGCATGGGCGTGATGTAGTCGGGCGTGCGTGAGTCCATAAGTGTGAGGAGCGGACGCGAGCCCGGCACCATGCGATGCCGCTGGTCCTGACTGTCTGCGGTGTGGCTGATTTTTTTGGCGAACGTGAAATTCGCATGCTGCAGAGCGCGCATGATCGGAGCGTGAACACCAATGTTGAGAGTCTCGCGGCGATACGGATTGCGCGCAGGATTCAGCATCCGATCAATCGCTTCAGTGTCGGAGCACACCGCAACGGTCTCGCCTGCCACTGCGCGGTATGCATCCGCCATCACGGCAAGTGCGCGCGGAGAATAATCGACAAGCTGCGACGTGAGAGTGCCAAGCTTCGCGTCAAATTCCTGTGCGAACGCGCCACCGTCACTGCTGCCGCGCGCCTTGCTCCACTCGGGCAATTCCTCCATCGGTGTATTGTCAAAACGATCGAAGAACTGCGGATCCACCTCGCGAACGCGCGCCACCATCTCGCCGATCACGAGGCGCGCTTCGCTCGGCGTATCACTCGCCGCCGACATCCGCCACAATCGGTGCAGCACAATGCCTGAAACGGTGTGCACCATCGTAGTAAACGCGCCCACAGGCAAAACGTATCGCGCCACTTCGATCGCGCGCTTCTCCGATTGCCGCTCCACCTTCTGCAGGCGTTTCGGGTGAGACATCGAGCTTACGTGCCAGATGTCAGAAAGAATCTCGCGCGAGCTCGGTTCTAATAGTCGCGTCAACTCGCGGTAGTAATCCCAGGCGCGCGCGACAGCTCGTTCGTAAATTTCGCGCTCCGCCGCCCCAAACTTCGGATTCTCGGCCGCCGCCACCGGAGGCACGTATGCTTGCGCGCGATCGAGCCGGACGTAACGCTGGCTCTGCTGCTCCGAGTTGTAAAACGGATGCGCATGAAGAAACGACCACACAAATTGCCGGCTCACGTTCTCAAGTCCAAATTCGAAATGAGCGTGTTGATACACGGTGTGGTGGCCCCCGAAATACGTCGCGGCGCCGATCGTCACTCGCTGCTTATCTGTGATCTCTTCGGGGCCTATCAGTCGAGGGGCGTAACAAGTGCGTGCTGCGGCAATCGCAGAATCGAAAGGGTGCGCAAAATAATTCCGCAGCGTAACGCGAGGAGCGGCAGTTTCCACCTGAGTTCCGAGCGATGAGTCGTGCGATGGAGAAAGTCGCGTGGCCATATTTCCTGCGCCGCATTGTACTAGATTCTGAAGCCGGGAAGCTCGAGGATGGAGGCCGGACTACTTTCGTACGACCGCATGCACGAATCGATTTTGTCCGGGGAGCCACGACGAGCACTTACCCTCGTCGTGGGCCTTTGGACCGCACCGAATCGCGGTTATTTCTTCTTGGTGCTTGCGGTGGCGGCGGCTTTGTCCGCGTACTTCTTCTGGAAGCGTTCCACGCGGCCAGCCGTATCAATCAGCTTCTGTTTGCCCGTGAAGAACGGATGGCACTGAGAGCAGATTTCCACGCGAATCCGCTCGCCCTTTGTCGTCGAACGCGTTTGAAACGTGCTGCCGCAGGCGCACTGCACCGTCACGGCGTGATAATCGGGGTGAATTCCTTCTTTCATGAAAGGCTCCTGTCAGCTGGCCGGTCTGCGTGACGACACACCCTACGAGTGCACAGTCACGTCGCTAGGCCAGCGGAGAAACCTCAATTATAGAGCATTCCTTAAGAATCTCAAAATGAATGGACTGATCGCTTCAAAATGCGGATTGAATCGAACTATGAAACGAAGGCGCAGCCAATTCGAGCGCGGCCCCCTTCGACGCGTTGCGTGTACGCTTTGTGCAGGACTACGCGGACTGGCGGCAGAATTGGGACGTGCAAAATGGCGCTGAATTGGCTCGGTAGGTCATCCGGCTTGTCGAGCAGCAACGCGACTCCGCCGTAACTCAAGTCTACGACCGTTGCATTCTTTTGGCTCGCATCCGAGAGCACCGCGTACGCTTTTGTTCCTGCCAGCGAGACGCGCTCCCACTTGCGATGTTCGGAGCGCGATCTCGACGGAGCCGAAGATGGCACGACCGGACCTCCCGGGGGAACAGATCCCGTGGGAACAAAAAATTTTGGCTCGACCGGAAGATATTTCGGAGGCGGCACGTCGCGATGCGTTCTCTCGCGAAATCCGCCTCCACGTGAGGGTACCTCTCGTGACGGTGTCTCACGACTCGGGAATTCGCGCATGGGCGACTCGCGCCCCGGAATGTCGCGCCCGGGGGTTTCGCGCGACGATGCTTCGCCCGTCGGCGTATCACGCGTGAACGGTGATTCAGGCGATGCAGCACGAGGCGGAACGCCGGCTCGCCCCGGTTCAGTCCCGGCGTATTTCATTTCGTACAATCGCTTGTCGGCCAAACTAAGCAGCGCAGCTTTCTGATCTCCGTCCTGCGGGTGCACGGCAACTCCGAAGTCGAGAGTAACGTCGAGATCAAGCTTCAACATACGAATTTCACTCTCGTACTGCGTCCGAATGCGGCGGCACAGTGTTGTTGCCTGTTCGGGATCCGTTTGCGGCAGCAGCACGGCAAATTCATCGCCGCCGATTCGAAAAGCGAAATCCGAAGCGCGAAGAGTCTTGCGGAGAGTCGACGCTGCGAGCTGCAACACCTGATCGCCCTGCAGGTGTCCGTGGCGATCATTCACTTGTTTCAGTTTGTGCGCATCCAGAATCACAATCGCAAGTTGCTGATTGTAGCGTTGCGCGCGGTTCAATTCCTTTTCGCAGTATTCATCGAACAGGCGTCGATTGTAGAGACCCGTAAGCGCGTCCGTCGCAGCGTTGATTTGCAATTTCTTGAATTCGTCATACTCCATGAGGATTGGAACGCGCAGAAAATTCGTCGACGCGAGCACGTCGACCATCGCAGTTTTGAGCGAGACTGTCCTGCCGAGGCTGTCGCTCAGCTCGCGACGCCGTTGAAGAATTCGATGCCAGTACTCGTTGCTCTGCGCTTCCGCCAAATCAATTTGCGCAATCGTGCGGAAGAATTGCCGCAGGAACTGCCCGCGCACCGATTCATCCAGACCTTCCAAGGTCTCCGTGAGGAGATCAAGAAATGAGTCTTCGGGCGACGGCTGCGGCTGGGAAGCTTCGCCGGGCTGAGGCATCAATAGGGTTCCGATTAAGTTCTTTTTTCCCTGATGTAACAGGGAACCCTGCGGGGCATGGATACTATAGCAAGGGACAGTCCAATTAAAGACAGGAAATTACGAAGCGATAAGACCGTAACCTGCTTTCATGCTGTGGATTGCATCGGTTCGAGGACTCGGATAGCGGCCGCGACAACAAGACTAGAAGCTGAGTGAGAAAAGCGTTCCTGTTTTCGCCTACGGCGCTGCACTCTTCGGGCAATAGTGTGAAAACCGTTAGCCTATAGGTTTGAGGAATTCGACGCCCACCAGATGCACATCCCCTGCTTCCTGGTTTCGCTTGACCTTGGCCTGAATTGGGGGCATCCCGGCAGGGACCAGCGCGGAGGAAGTAATCGACGGCGCCGGAATCGTCAACGTAACGGTTTCATTGATACCTAAAGGCCTGGGACTTGTTAGAAACGCGCCATTTGCGCTGATATCGAGCGTCTTCGCGAGCTCGAGGAACTGCTCCCCGTAGGTATCCTTGCCCCGGATGAAGAGGGGCACCTGCAGATGGATCCTTTGGAATCGCCTGCGTTCTTCATACATCTCTGCACTGCCCACTCGATGATGGGCGACGGTTTCTCTGACGGCCATTCGGTACCCCAGTTGTAGTACTCCATCAGTTCGCAATTCGAATGCAACTTCCCACTCCGATTTTGATTTCCCGCATGCCTAGCTTACTCAGTGTCTTACGACGCTCCGAATATTACATATCTGAATGACTGTAAGTCATATTTGTACCGTAACGCCCGTCCGCTTCCCTTATTGTGCAAAGTAGAACGCATTTACCATTGACTCTTTTTTTTCCCTTTGCGAGCATACAGTTCCTCGAGCGCTGCCCTGCTCTTTCTCCGTGGCTCAAGCGAGAGAGTGGTGTCTTCGCCCCCGGGGCTCGGCCATCCAGGAGATTAGCTCTGCCTGAAGGTACAACTACCGACTTGCCGGCTAGCGGTCAGGCTGTCTTCAGCCTCGTTACGAGCCTATTAGACGCGTTTGACCGGCCTCTCCTCGTGGCGAACCGCGGCGGTCGGATCCTGTTTACGAACCTCCATGCGCAGGACATGTTCGCCAGCAGAGGGCTCGACACTGCGTCGGATCTGAACGTCTTCAGCGAATTCCTGAATGTCGATGGCAAGGGCATCCTGAGCCAATTGCAAGGCGGCGAGCAAGAAGTGAATCTGCCCTTCGATCGGGTGGAAGGCAAGAGCCGCGCGCGGATTCGTTGGCTGCCGGAGCCCGACTGGATCGTCATTTACATCGAGCCCGCACCGCCTGAAGCGCCCGCCGATGAAGCAGCCATGCGGCAGACCGTTCAGGAATTAATGCAGGAGCGCGAGATCACGTATCGAAATCTCCTCGCCGCGTATCTGCGTCTCCAAGAAGCGAATCGCCAAAAAACGGTGTTTCTCGCTTCAGCAGCACACGAGCTGAAAACGCCGCTCGCAGTGATGAAGGGATATTACGATCTGCTGCTTTCGGGATCCCTCGGAAAATTGAGCGATCGCCAGCGCGAAATTTTGCAGGATTCGAAGGAAAGCTGCGACCGGCTGGTACGGCTCGTTTCGATGTTCCTGAATTATTCGGCCCTCGAGAGCGGAAAACTTGTGTTGCAGTTGCGTGATAACGATCTGCGCGATTGCGTCACCGACCTTACCTGTCGATGGCAGGACGCGTTCAAACGCGCCGCCGTTCATCTCGAAATCAAAATGCCTCCCGAAATGCCGCATTTCAAATTCGATTACCAGAAGGTCCAGCAGTGTATGGCGAACCTGCTCGATAACGCCCTGAAACACACGCCGGCGGACGGTACCGTCACCCTGCGCGCGGAGCCGCATTTCTGGGAGCGCAGGAGTTCGGAAGCTCCTCCTTCCACGGAGCGCCGCCGCGGTCGGGGCAGTCGAGCAAACAGCATGCTGATTTCTGTCTCCGACACGGGCGCGGGAATCGCGGCTGAATATCATCAGGAAATTTTCGAAGAATTTGTTCGCGTTGATCCGTCGTCGTCCGGCATGGGACTGGGTCTCGCGATTACTAAGAGATTGATTCAGGCACATCGCGGAAAAGTTTGGGTCGATAGCGAAATGGGACGCGGCAGCACTTTCTCGTTTCTGCTACCTGTAAATACCGAGTAGACGCAACAGACGCTTCGGAGCGACAATGCTCCTCAGGACAAATGATGGCAGACAAAGAGAAAATTCTGGTAGTTGACGACGAACCGAGCATTCGAAAATATCTTCAGACTCTGCTCGAAGTCGACGGATTCGCCGTCGAAGCCGTGCCGAGCGGCAAAGACGCGCTTCAGAAAATCGGAGCGGGGGACCGCCCGGACTTCATTATTCTTGACGTTCTGATGCCGGAAATCGACGGCCTCGAAACTCTTCGTCAATTAATGAAGCTCGACCGCTCGCTTAACGTGATCATGCTTTCCTGCTCGAACGAAGTAACCACGGTCGTCGAAGCCATTCGCCTCGGCGCGCTCGATTACCTTACCAAACCCTTTGAAAAGCCCGAGCTCGACGCTGCGTTTCTTAAAGTCCGCCAAAAACAGCAACTCCGTTCCGAGAATCAGGCCCTTCGCGAATACTGCGAGCAGCTGACCGAAGATTTGTCTTTCCTCGCGTCAAGCCCGCAGATGATCAAAATTCGCCAGCAGATTCTGCAGATCGCCCCCGTCGACGTACCCGTTTTTATCAGCGGCGAGAGCGGCGTTGGTAAAGAAGTCGTCGCCCGCATGATTCATCTCCGCTCCACGCGCCGCCAGCTCCCGTTCATCAAAGTGAATTGTGCTGCGCTTCCGGGCGAACTGCTCGAATCCGAACTATTCGGCTACGACCAGGGCGCGTTCACCGGCGCGGTTCGTTCCAAACCCGGCAAATTCGAACTCGCCAATAAAGGCACCATATTCCTGGACGAAATTGCTGAGATGAGCCCGCATCTTCAAGCCAAGCTTTTGCACGTTTTACAGGATGGTCAATACTCTCGCCTCGGTGCGCGGTCCACCGTAAACGTAGACGTTCGCGTGCTCGCTGCCACCAACATGGACGTGAAAGACGCGATGCGCACCGGACGTTTCCGCGAAGATCTTTACTACCGGCTGAACGTGCTCTCGATTCACATTCCGCCGCTCCGCGAGCGAACGACGGAGATTCCTCTGCTCTTCCGCCACTTCCTTGTGAAGTACGCGGAGAAATATCAAAAACCCGCACAGGAGCCCTCCAAACATTTGCTCGAAGCCGCGCTGCGCTATCCGTGGCCTGGAAACCTCCGCGAACTCGAGAACTTCGTCAAGCGTTACGTGATTCTTGAAGACGACGAGGGCAGCTTCCGCGAACTCGTCGAAATGACGGGCCAGCAGCATCGCACGGCTCCTCGCGAAGATACTCCTCCGCCGAAGGAACAAGGCCTAAAGGCGCTTGTGCGCGGATTGAAGGACGAAGCGGAGATGGAAGCGATTGCCGACGCGCTCGATAAGACAAATTGGTGCCGTAAAGACGCGGCAAAAATGCTCGGCATTAGCTACAAAGCTTTACTGTACAAAATGCGTCAGTTCAATCTCGATTCCGGACGCGGCTCGCGTTCAGCGGCCGCAAAAGCCGCAAAAGAAGCAGCACTCAAAGCAGCTGCTGCCGCAGAAGCAGCCGCAAAAGAGTCGGCAGTAGTAAAATAATTCGGGTTCGCGTCTCGATTCAGTCGCTACTTATCGGCAGGCACTAGACGGCTTGATTCACAGTCGGCACGATTTCGATCGAACCCGGCACCGAACTATTCATTGTTAACGACCTGAAAGGCCCGG
>Ga0210388_10002932_pt1 | contig 13346 bp, 16 predicted proteins | sample IncBWC19OmetaG_FD_155485 | JGI IMG/M metagenome (GOLD analysis project Ga0210388, IMG submission 155485) | Forest soil microbial communities from Barre Woods Harvard Forest LTER site, Petersham, Massachusetts, United States - Inc-BW-C-19-O ... | reverse complement strand
TGGTTTTCCAGTGTTCGCTTAACTGAGCTTCCCGTTTCTTTGCCTGGCGACAAAACGAACCCAGCGCGGTGAGCTCAAAAGCGTGAAGACTTTGCGACTGAATCAGTTCCGTCTGGTGCGCCAGTACTTCTTTCCTGTGGCGTTCGATCTCCGATTCGGCCCTTGCGGCTACTTCGGTAAATACGCGGAGGCGATCCTGTTCCAGCCGGCATCGTTCCCGATACCAGTCGAGAACTCTTGCCAACCGAAATTGAAACAGGGCCATGCTTTAGTCTCAGTGTTGAGTCTCAGAGTTGTTCGGCCAGCCGCTGCAATCCGGCCCAGCCTTCTGCCAGCGAGAAGCCGGCGGACACGTCCTGACGCAGGAACGCATTAATTGCGGGGCGCATGCGAATTGCCGTGTCGAGAGCGGGATTGGTTCCGGCGGTGTAGGCGCCCAACTCGATCAGATCCCTCGATTCTTCGTAAGCCGCGATGGCACCTCTGACTTTGACGGCCGCGGCGAGGTGCTCGGGCCCGGCAAGCTTCGAGGCAAGGCGGCTGATCGAGTGCATCACATCGATGGCAGGGTAATGTCCCGCCGACGCGAGACGGCGCGAGAGTACGATGTGCCCATCGAGGATCGAGCGCACGGAATCGCAGATCGGTTCATTGAAATCGTCTCCTTCGACGAGCACTGTAAAGAAGCCTGTTATTGAACCGCTCTGAAAGTTGCCCGCCCGTTCCAGGATTCGGGGCAGAAGGTTGAATACCGAAGGCGTGTAGCCCTTCTGGCTGGGTGGTTCCCCCGCGGCGAGTCCGATCTCCCGCTGGGCCATGGCGAGGCGTGTCACGGAATCCATGATCAGCAGCACATTCGCGCCCTGATCCCTGAAATACTCCGCGATGGCCAGTGAAACGAAGGCGGCGCGAACGCGCAGCGGGGCCGGGCGATCCGATGTTGCGCAAACGACCACGGACCGCTTGCTGCCATCGGGTCCGAGTTCCTGTTCCAGAAACGCGCGAACTTCACGATTGCGTTCGCCAATCAGCGCGATTACGGTGACATCCGCCGAATTGTGCTTGGCCATCGTTCCAAGCAGTGTGCTCTTGCCCACGCCGCTTCCTCCGAACAGCCCCATTCTCTGACCTTTTCCGCAGGTCATCAGGGCGTCGATAGCGCGGACACCGGTGGCGATCGGTGTTACGATATGCTCCCGATCCATAGGACTGACAGGCGCCTGATAGAGAGCATAGGAGGCCGTGGCCCGAATGGCCGGTTTATGATCGATGGGTTGTCCGAAGCCATCGACCACTCTGCCTATGAGGTCGGGTCCGACAGCCACCCTGGATTCGCCTTCGCGGGCGATGATCCGGTCGTGCAACTGAATACCGTCGATTTCTTCAAGAGCCATGGACAGGACTTTGCCATTCCTGAATCCGATGACCTGAGTGCGGATACGACGGCCCGACGATGCCACCACCTCGCAGAAATCTCCAACAGCCACGGCGGGGCCGCGGGACGACAGGAGCAGTCCGACCACTTCTTCGATTTCACCGGTCCACGGGAGCAGGGCAGTCTGTTGAACCTGAAGAATATAGGGATTGAGATCAAAGACGGCCGGCGTGCTCAAGCGCGTCTCCGGATTTCATCGACCAGACCATATTCGATTTCGCGCAACTGCGTATCGAGAGAAGCGTCGAGTGTGCCGCGGTTGATTTCGAACGAAGCTCCGCCTTTCGGCATCGCCCGGTCGCCGATGAGCTCGACTGCCGAGCCCCTGCCGCCCTGTTCGAGACAAGCACGCATCAGCGGTTCCAGATCGGGATGAACGCGTACGCGATAAATCTCCTGCGACTGGAGCCTGGCGATGGCCGCTTTGATCAACGCCTCGAGAGCCGAAGGATCCACGGACAATTCGCGATGAAGGACTCTGCGGGCGATCTCGATCGAAAGCCGCACGGTATCGGCTTCCGCGCGCCGGATGGTTTCCCCCCTGATCGAAGAGACTTCCGCGATTGTCTTCGCCAACAGTTCCAGGGTCGCGCGAATCTGCTCTTCCTGGCTCTTCCGCGCCGCGGCTTCACCCGCACGAAGGCCATTCTCCCAGGCCTCTTTGACGCGCGCCTCCATCAATAAATGCGATTCCTCAAGCTTGGCCTGCAAACCCGGCACTTCGTCGGAAGCGGGGGTGACCGGGTGAGGGATTTGAGAACGGACTGCCGGCGCTCCATTCGTTCGGCGCCAGGCGACCTCCCCCACTTCTACTTCACTTTCGTCGAAGATACTACACAACATATTCATCGCTTCCACCGCGACCACTCGAGATTGCGCCTTCCCGTTTGAGCGCCGCGACGACGCTGACGATCTGCTGCTGGGCGGTGGAGACTTCCCGGATGCGCACCGGGCCCAGGGCCTCCATGTCTTCCAGAAGCATTTCGGAGCTCCGTTGCGACATGCACTGGGTGAAGTGTTGTTTCATTTTTTCGCTCGTGCCCTTGAGCGCGAGCGTCAATACCTTGCGATCGACTTTGGCCAGCACCAGCTTGATGCCTTCCTTGTCGATGTCGATTATGTCCTCGAAGACAAACATCAGCTGCCGCACGGACTCGACGGTGGGCTGATTATCGGGCTCCAGCGCGGTCAGCAGCCGGTCCGAGATCTCTCCGTCCAGATTGTTCAGGATGGACGCCAGCGCCCGACTTCCGTTCGTGCGGGTGAGCTGCTTTGAGGATTTCAGCCTCGCTCGTATGGCCTGCGCTATGCGATTGAAGACTTCGGGCGAGACGCGGTCCATGAGAGCGATGCGCAGAGCCACTTCCGGCTGGACCTCCGCGGGCAGAGAAGCCATCAGCGGCCCGGCCTGTTCCGGAGTGAGGTTCGAGAGAATCAGGGCGAGAGTCTGGGGATTTTCTTCTTGCAGGACTTTGGCCAGTTCCTGAGGGTCGACATCGTCAATCGGCCCGCTCTGTTGTCCCTGCGCTGGTTTATCCGGCGGCGGAGGCAATGGAGAATCGTCCAGCAGTTTCTGCGCGGTTTCCTTTCCCATGGCCTGCTCGATCATTCGGCGTGCGTTCCCGGGGCCGCCCAAAGCAAAGTACCGGCCGGAACCGGAGAGTTTTTCGAATTCTTTGAAGACCGAGATCATCTGTTCAGGCGCCACGGACTCAAGCGCCGAGATCTCTCCGGTAATGCGTTGAATTTCCTCCGGAGCGAGCCGCCGGATAATCTCGGCGCTTAGTTCATCGCCGATCCCCATCAGGAACATGGCGGCTTTACGCGCACCGGACCAATCGGGAACAGATTCGGGTAACAGGGGGCTCATATTTTAAATTTCACCGGGATGATTTCACCAGTGCTTCAGGCTTTTGGGTATGCAACCACATTCGGAGAATGGTGGCGCTCAGCGTCGGATCGCTCTGGGCGAGTTTCCGGACGCGCCCGGCGATCTCGGCACTCGAGTCGGTCTGCATGCGCCGTGCCTCCTCCATGAGATTCGGCTCCGGCAGAGTGTCGCGGGGCGGCGCGGATACGAGTTCCTCTCTCATCTCCGTGCTCACGCGCAGTGCGGGTTTCGGCATGAAGAATCGGACCGTGCCGATCAGCACGGTGAGGAACACCAGACCGCCCATCGCAAGGAACGCGACGCTCTTATATTTGTCGATCGCCTCCAGCCATGCGGGCTGGGCCGGGGGTTTGACGGAAGGAGCCCCATACTGCTGAAGATCCGCAGCCAGACTGGATTCGAACGGCAGAGTCTCCACAATCAATTGATCCCCGCGCTCGGCGCTGAAGCCCGTGACCCCGGCCACCACTTCGCGGATTGTCTTCATTGTGTCCGCGGATGGAGGTTGCACAACTCGTTTTCGATTCTTTCCCGAGCCCTCCCAATGCACCGGCTGGCCGACGAGTACTGAGAGCGACATCCTTTTAATCAAGCCCTGGGGGATTTTGGTGTGTTTGATGAGGCGGCTTGACTGGTAGGTAACGTTCTCAGTCATGTGCGAAGTGCCGCCGGAGGTGCGACCCGTATTGGGAGGATTGGGGAGATTGGACGCCGTTCCAGGGATTCCGCCGGTGGCGGCGCTTCGCTCGTTTACGTCTTCGCTTTTCTGCGAGCTGACCATCACCGATTCGTCAGGCTTGTAGGTTTCCTCCTGCTGCTCGCCGCTGGTCATATCGCACTCCACAGACGCGCCCGCGCGAAACTGCTCGGAGCCAAGCAAAGGTTCGAGAGTGGTGTTGATTTTGGCGACCAGATCGCGTTCGATCTGCTGTCTTACTTCGAGTGCCTGGCCAGTGATTTCCCCGTCGGTGCTCGCCAGGACTCTATGCGGGCGGCTGAGGAGAGTTCCATCCATATCGATAACCGCAACTTCTTCGGGATTCAGTCCCTCAACGGCGCTTGCGACCAGGTTGCTCACAGCGATCACGTTCTTGGGGGAAATGTGGGCTCCCGGATTGAGCTTGATCATGACGCTGGCTTTGGCGGGCTGTTGCTGATCCAGAAACACGGATTCGCGAGGAAAAGTGAGGTGAACGCGGGCCTGCACAACCTCGGCCATGCTCAGGACGGAACGTTCCAGTTCGCCTTCGAGCGCCCGCTGATGGTTGATGTGCTCCACCAGTTCGGTAGCGCCGAAATTCGTCTTGTCGAAGAGTTCGAATCCGATTCTTCCCGATTTGGGCAATCCGGCGGCGGCAAGTGTCAGGCGGGATTCGGCCAGTCGCTCGGACGGGACCATCACGACGCTTCCTCCGTCGGTGAGACGGTATTCCACACCGGACTCCTTCAGCTTTTGGACCACCGGGGCCGCATCTTCAGCGGCCATTGCGGTGTAGAGCGGGCGGAAGTCACCTTCGTGATGGTAATGAAGCAGCGCGGCGATCGCGCCGGCGGCAACCAGCACCGCGGCTACGATCGATATGCGCTGAACGATCGTGAGAACGTTTAAAAGATTCCTGAGTTGGTCCATACCCTGAGCCAGTGAGCCTGATAGCCGGTATCCGTTACAACTGCATCTTCATGACTTCCTGGTAAGCGGAGACGACTTTATTCCGGACCTGGAGACCCAACTCAAAAGCCAGCTCAGCCTGCTGGCCGGCGAGAGCGACGGTGTGGACATCTTCACTTTCGCCTGTCATGAACTTCTGCGCGGCCGATGCGGCATTGTCCTGCAGCGATTGAACAGCGCCGATCGTGTTCTGGAGAATATTGCTGAACGATCCCGAGCCCGAGACCCCGGCGGGCGCGCTGATGTCGGGCATCGTTATTGGTTTGATCGCTGTGATAGGAAAGGTCAATGAGTTCTCCTTTAACGAAGCAGGTCGATTGATTTCTGAATCATGTCTTTGACGGCGGACATGGCAGCGACGTTGGCCTGGTAGCCGCGGTTTGCAGTCACAAGGTCAACCATGTCTTCGGCGGGATTCATGCGCGGTATTGACACGTAGCCTTCGGCATCCGCATCGGGGTGGCCGGGAGCGTACTGTCTTTCAGGATCGCGTTGATCGACGGAAATGGAGCTTACCTTAACTCCGGTCTGCATCTGCGATTCCAGCTCGGAGGCGAACTCGGATCCTACGGACGATGTAGAGAAGACCGCGTCTTTGCGGCGGTAAGGACCGCCCTCCGGAGTCCGCGTCGTCTCGGAGTTCGCGATGTTTTCGACCAGCAGCGCCGCGCGGGTTCTTTGGGCGGCCATTCCCGAGGCGCTGACGGAGAGACTGGCAAACAGACTCACGCTGGATTCTCCTTAATGGCTTCCTTCACCTGTTGAATGGAAGACTTCATCAGGGTGGAAGCGACGTTGAACCGCATCGCGTTTTCAGCTAACAGGCGTGACTCGCGATCCAGGTCAACATTGTTACCGTCGTTCTTGGTAGCAAGACCGGTTACGGTGGACTGCCGGGCGCTGCCCCCGTCGAGCATGGACTGGAACGAAGCCTGAAAGTCCAGATCCTGAGTCTTGTAACCGGGAGTGTCGGCGTTAGCGATATTGGACGAGACAAGCTTTTGCCGCGTGCTTACCAGGTCCATGTAGGTTTGGAGACTGTTAGTGAGGCTATCGATCACGACGCGGATCAAATGCAGGTAGCGTACCAACCGCCCGGCGAGTTAATTCCCGGTAAACAAACGGCTTGTTCGGGAGAGTGGGCGAGGTTACGCGTCAACGGGGTGACGTGTCATTTCTTTGACGGCTCGGCGGGCTCAGAGGTCGAGGCAAACCCCGGATGGCGTTTGCGGGCTGCGTTCCAGATAACGGCTGACCATCGGAAGACAATCCAGTTGTTCGGCCCAGATCTGGCGCTGAGCGATCACCATCAGGCGCGCCCAGTCGATGTTGCCACGCATCCATTTGGCTACATCCGGCCGTGGATGTTGATCCGCGATCAGGCGCATGTCTTCGAGAAGCCCTGGCAGATCGCCATACTGACGCCGTTCGACGGCTCCTCTAAGGCGACGCTCATATTCGAGCAGCGGTACCGGTATCATTCGAGCCTATCCGTTGTTGGCATTGTTGGTGCCGCCGGTGCTGCCATACTCAGCCTGGAACAACTCCTGATAGTAGGTGTCCTGCTGTTGGAGAGTGGCGATAGCCGCATCCGCCTGCGACAGCTGTGCCTGCAAACTGTCCTGAAGCGCCGTTACCCTCGCCTGATCGTTGGCAATCTGGGTGTTGTCGCTGGTGATCTGGCTTTGTATGGATGAGGTTTCGGCGCCGAAAAGACCGTTGGTCGGGTCGGTAACCGAGTTCAAAGTGTTACTTGCGGCAGAGAGGAACCCTGTAGAGGATTCCATTGATCCGAGGAAATTCGAGATGTCGCTTTGGCTCGCAGCCGCGAACGTCGACTGGTCGAAACTGAGCTGGCCGGTGACCTGAAGGCTTACACCGAGAGCGGACAGAGTCGAAACACCGCCTGAGCCGCTGCCGGTGTAATTGGCGATTTGATCCAGAACGTTCGACAGAGTGTATACGAGGCTATCGCCAGTCAGCGCGCCGCCGCCCTGGCCCACATTCTGCTGGAGAGCGGTCACTGCCGAGTTGTAATCCGTGACAAAGCTCGACAAGGCGCTCTGCAGACCACTGTAGTCGCTCGTTACGGTTATGGTGGCCGGAGTCGTAGTCTGCGCAAGCAGATTGACAGTAAGGCCCGGCGAGAGTGTTACCTGGCTTGACGTGCTTTGTACGTCTGTGGTCGAACCGTTTACTTTGTATTCCGCATCGCTGCCGGTGGAGAGGGTGTCCAGGAGACCGGTGGGGCTGCCGTCATTCAGCTGTATCGTGTCTGCACCCAGACTGGTGCCGGAGACTGCCAGACGATAGTCGGGGCTGGTGTTCGATCCCACGTTGACTATCGTGGCCTGCGCCCCGGCGCCCGCCGAGTTGATTGCATTCGCCAGGTCCTCGAGCGACGTGCCTGACGGCGTTATGGTCGTCGCCGTACCGTTCACGGTCAGGGTGAAACTGGTGGCGGAACTGATATTTCCCGTTGTCGGGTCCGTTACGGTGGTAAGCCCCGCGGAACTCAAAGTAGTGGTCGAGGATCCAACGTCGTCGACCTGAATGGTGTAGGTTCCGTTCAACGCACCGGCGGCGGCCGTAGCGCTCACGCCAGTCGGATCGGAAGATTGCGCAGAAGGACTACCTGCAACAGCGCTATCAAGGCCCTGCAGATCCGCCTGAAGCGTGGTGAACGCCGCCTGCAGGCCGCTAACCGTGGATGCCTGGCTGTTCAGGCTGGTGACTTGATTCTGCAGGATCTGCATCGGAAGGGACGCGATGCCGACGGCGCGCGTGATTACCTGTTGAAATGAGCTGGAATATGTGCTCGATCCGTTGAAGGTGATCGGTGTTGTGCTGGAGGTCGCCATCTCTTAAGTACTCTGCGCAGAAACCATAAGCAAGATGCGGGCCGAACCGGTTAGTTCGGCCCGCTTAGACAGCATGAGTGGTCTACTGGAACAGTTTCAAAAGCGCCTGCGGAGCAGAATTCGCCTGCGCAAGAGCGGCTACTGAGGCCTGTTCCAAAACCTGGGCTTTGGTTAGGTTGGCCGCCGCTGCAGCCACGTCCGTATCTTTGATGCCCGATTCTGTGGCGTCGTAGTTCGTGATCTGCGAGTTCGCCAGGCTGATCGCGTAGCCCAGCTTGTTTTCGCCGGCGCCTACACGGGATTGCACCTGGCCGAGTTGCGACAGAGCGGAGTCGATGGCCGTGATGGCTGCCAGCGCGTTACCGGTGACGGAGCTTGTGGTTACCGGTGCGGTGACCGTCTCAACGCCGGCGGCGGCGTAGGTGCCGGTCCCAACAGCGGAAGCGGTGAAGCTGTTGACGCTCTGAATTGAGATACCAGTCCCGGCGGCATTCTCAACCGCATAGATGCCGTACTGTGAGGTCTGAGCGTTGATCTTAAGAAGAGCGGCCGCCAGGTTATCGCCGACCAGCAGCGAAACAGTCGCAGTGCCCTGGCCATTCTGGAACGTGAGCGTTTGAGCCGTGGGGACATATGTCGCCTGACCGGCGCTGCTGTACACGCCGGCATTAACTGCGCTGCTCGTCGTGGTCGCGATCTGGTCCGTTACGTCCGCTGTTGTGGTCGACACGGTGAAAGCCGTCGAGCCACCGAAGTTAATCTGCCCATCGCTACCGACCTGTGCGCTGATTCCATAGGTCGACAACTGGCTGTTGAGCGAACTCAGAACCTGCGCCTGAGTCAGGCCGCCGCCTCCACCAGTAACGGTTGCGGTTACCGTTTGAGCGTTATTGCTGTGGTTCAGATTGAACGTGAAGGTCTGGGTGGCGCCGTTCAGGAAGGTCGCTCCAGGCGCGTCCAGGCGGACCGTGTTGCCGGTCAACTCCGTTCCGCCGCCGATGACAGCGGTGTTGGCAATGCCGAGGCCATTGGCATCCACCTGATTCTGGGTGCCGCTGAGGTCGATAGTGACCTGCGAGTTCGCGGCTGTGTTTCCGCCGCCGATGTAGACGGAATTGAGCACATTATAAGCTCCGCCGGCAGCAAGGCCGATGTTCGAAGCCTGCTGCGTGACTTCGCTCACCAGCTGCTGGTATTCCGTTTGGATGTTGGCGCGATTGCCGCTGAACGTGGTGCTGGCCGATTCGGTCGCCAGAGTCTTGAGGCGATTCAGAATCGTGGTGATGTTGCTGAGGCCGCCGTCGGCGATCTGCAGCTGGCTCACACCGTTATTGGCGTTCAGCACGCCCTGTGTAAGTTCCGCAACGCTGCTGTCGTATTGATTGGCAATCGCGAGACCGGCGGCGTCGTCACCGGACTGATTGATCCTGTATCCCGAAGTTAACTGTTCAATGGTCTTCGTCTGATTGGCGCTGATGATGTTCAGATTGTTCGCGGCAACCAGCGATGCGTAGTTGGTCTGGAAAGAGATTGACATGGTGTAAACGTCCTGTTTTTGCGATACGTCCCGGACGTCCTGTCCGGTTCCGGGTTCTCCTTGTTTCGTGGATGCCCGAAGTATCGGCCTTTCACTGCTCCATATCGGGAGGCAGCATGAACGTTCTAAGGTTTTTTGTCTTTATTTGCCAGGCCCGCCAGCTTGAGGCTGTCAACTTCTTGACGCCGAGTGTCACGATCCCCGCGCTCAGGGCGAGTGGCGTCTTGAGGGAGACGCCGCAGCAGCGTCTCGATCACGTCATGTCCGGCGCTGAGAGCAGCGGCGCGGTTCTCTTCACGTGTGATGCGCGCTTCGCCGCGAACAATGGAAACCGAATCGGGAGCGACAATCCCCAGCTTCACCCGGCTATGCCGCGTGTCCAGCACCTGGATTTCAACGCCTTCGCCGACAAACAGCGTCTGACCGGAAGACCGCCACAGGATCAGCACGCGAGGAGGGCTTCCTCAAGCGGCAGGGGATGGCGGTGAGAATACCCGGATTCGCCATGGATCGCCTGAATGCCGATTTTCGCGCTCAGACCAACGACGATGGGGGCCATCAGGTTCACCGTTGGCGCCTCTCCGTTGCCCGAGGAAACGATTGCCGCACAAAGAACGTCCGGCCCGATCGCCGGCTTCTGGCCGGGTGAGAACTGTAGCTCCGACAGTTCGTCGGCTGTCAGTTCCAGGCGGTAATGCGGATCCACCACAAGAACAGGAAGCAGGATGAAACAAAGATCGCGCATCGAGGCGCTTTGCAGAAAAAGCAATGGCTCAGAGCCCGGTATGGTCAAGAAGAAGAACGAGGTCTGGTCTTCAAATCCAGGCAACCCGGCGGGAAAGGAGAAGAGCGCGGTGGGCTCGCAATCGCACTCTCCGAAGAACTTAGTCAGGATTCGAGGCATCGATCAAACAACTATTGCAATCGACCGGCCATTTTCTCCCTCGCGGGCGCGGCATTCAATCGGACGGAAGTTTAGGCCGGGCCGGAGGTTGCGTGCCAGGTTGCTTGCCAGCTTGCGTGCCGACCACGACTGCCTGATTCAGTATCACGAGATCGACTCGCCTGTTGTGCCCGCGTCCTTCCGGCGTATCGTTGGAATCCACCGGAGATGTATCAGCATACCCGGTGATCGCAAACCTGCTTCGGGGCAGACCGTACTTAGTACAGAAGAGCTCCAGCATCGCGATGCTGCGGGCGGCCGATAACTCCCAGTTGCTTCGGAAGTGTTCGTTGTGAATGGGGATGGAATCCGTGTGGCCTTCGAGCCGGATGGCGTTCGGCAAGTCGCGAATCGTATCGGCAATCTTGGCCAGGCTTCCAAAGCTTGCGGGCGCAATCTCATCGCCGCCGGAGGGGAAGAAGGCGGACTGGCGAAGGCTTACGACCAGGCCTCGCGATTCGAGACGGACTTCTACGTTGCCATCCTTGATTTCCTTCGCCAGGGCTTTATTGAGATATTGCATGGAGGGCAACAACTCGGTGACAGTAACCTTTTCAGGAGCGATGTCTTCCCTCGGGGCCGTTGACTTCTGGGTGCCGCCGGGCCCTCTCATCATGGCGTTACCTTTGCCGACATCGTCGACCGTGCCGCCGAGGACCTCATGCACGACCGCTCTTACGCCTCCATCGTCAAAGGCCGACTTTACCGACTCGGAAACCTGTTTCGCTTTGCTCTTGTCCGTCTGCGACGACGCGAACATCACTACAAACAGAGCGAACAGGAGCGTTATGAAATCGGCATACGAAATAAGCCACCTCTCGTGATTCTCGTGTGCTGGATGAGTCCGCTTTCGCGCCACTTGTTTAACCTTCCGCCGAAGCGGGCTCGGCCGCGGGACGACGCTTCTGCGCGGCCGGTCTGGGATCGGAGCCCGATCCCAGATAGGCATCAAGCTTGATGCGAATCAGTTTCTGATTCACGCCTTCGGCTATGGAGAGAACGCCTTCCAGCATGAGTTCGCGCAGCTGAACGGCTTCCTTTCCGCGCGCCTTGAGCTTATTGGCCGTCGGAAGGAACAGGATGTTGGCCGAAGCGACGCCGTATATCGTCGCCACGAAAGCTACGGCGATCCCGCGGCCGACTTCATCGATGTTCGCCAGGTTCTTCATCACCTGAATCAGCCCCAGAACCGCTCCGATGATGCCAATGGTCGGAGCATATCCTCCGGCGGACTCGAACACCCTGGCTTCAGCCTCGACGCTCTCTTCGAAAAGCTGAATTTCGAGTTCCATGATGTCGCGGATTCGGGAGGGTTCGATTCCGTCCACAGCGAGGCTGAGGGCTTTCTTCAGAAAAGGATTCTCGATGGCGGCCGCTTCCGTCTCCAGTGAAACGATTCCGTCCTTACGAGCCTGGGTAGCATAGCCGATGATCTCCTCAACTGCCGCGGCGGCCGATTCTTCTTTCGAAAAGAACACGATGCTGAGCTTCCGGGCTGCCCGGATCAATATCGGCAGGGGCGTGGTCACCATGACCGCGCCGATCGTGCCTCCAAGTACGATCAGAGCCGACGTTACCTGAGCGACGTCCTGTATCCTTCCGCCCTCCATGATGAGGCCGGCGGAAATACCGCCAAACGCCAGCAGCAGGCCGCCGATGGTTGCGAAGTCCGGTTTGAATGAAGCCTTCGAGTTCGCCATGTGCGGTTAGTATCCGTCCGACTCGCCAGGCGGATTCCGCACCATACCCGCCGGATATTCCGGCGACTGAAGCGAGCGTCTCCAGGACCGAATCCTTTCGACAACATCCTCCGCGGCCTCCAGAACCGTCATTTTGCGATCGCCTACCATCGTAATCACGGTATCGGGAGTGTTTTCGATGAACTCGATGAGGTCGCTGTTGATGACGATGGGGGTGCGGTTAAGACGTGTAACGTTGATCATCGTATCCAGCTCATACCTCACATCGGTGTTTTGCGTGAGATTTAGAGTCGCGTTGCGCACTTCTTTTCAGAGCGGACGAAATGACCGTTCCGCCGACGCGCTCAAAAGAAACTAGAGTTTCGCCGAATGTTCCCGAAGAGAGTTTCAGTTATGAATTCAACAATTCTGACTTATTCGCGTCCGGCCGAGCTTTTGGCAAAGTCGCTGCTCGACGTCTGGCTATCGGGAAACCAGTGTCACTTGCGAACGGTGCTGGACGACATTGCGCTGATGCCCTTTCCCCGGGACACCACCCATGAATTCGAGCGCCTCGATCTTTTGAAGTGCGTCGCATGGCGGATGAAAGAATCCGAAGAGCTCTTCACACCCTGCGCCGAGAGCCCTCAAACGAAGGTCTGGTTTGACCTGCTCAGACACCTTTCCGCGCGCCTTCATTACGACGCGGGAAGTGCCGGGCTGGGAACTCCTATTTGAATACCGAATCCGCCGTCCTGCGATATCAGACTCCCGCCAAACTGACGTGTGCCGTTGACCAGGCAATCGAACGGAGAGCCTGTGGAACTGCCCACCACCAGAATCCTGCCCGGCTTCAGGTCGAGCAGATCGCGAATTCGGATTCCGGCCCCCTGCAGGACGACTTCGATATCGAGCCTCGCGTCGCCGAGGCGCTCGAAGATGGCGTTGTCAATGGCCTCCGGACCGGTCCGGCTGGCGGCTTCCGTTTTGAGCCTCAGTTCGGCCATCCGGGCGAGGCAGGTAGGAAGAATCAGCCGGAAGCCGGCGGCCTCACCATTCAGTTCCACACTTGCGTTAACGACAACGGCTCGATCGGTACCGGCTGCCGCCACGAGTTGTTCCAATCCTTCGTCAGACGTCGGGATCTGCCGGAACGCTGACGGATAGAACTGCTTCCACGTTTCCGCAAGGGTTCGGGCGAGCAGGTCGAATAACTCCCGGAGCACGTGAAGTTCAATGGCGGTCACGCTTCGCCCCGAATTGTCCCGTTGGTCGCCCGGTGTGGCCAGAAGGATATCCAGAACCCCGAACAGCAGCGCCGGAGAGAGGGA
>Ga0210388_10002931_pt1 | contig 13346 bp, 8 predicted proteins | sample IncBWC19OmetaG_FD_155485 | JGI IMG/M metagenome (GOLD analysis project Ga0210388, IMG submission 155485) | Forest soil microbial communities from Barre Woods Harvard Forest LTER site, Petersham, Massachusetts, United States - Inc-BW-C-19-O ... | reverse complement strand
CTTCCTGTCCGGATCAGGCCTGTCCGGATCCGGCCTGTCCGGATCAGGGGAGCCGGCCCAGGCGGGGCTGCCAGTTCGGGTGTTCAACGGGCTGGCCCGGCCGCGAACGCAGATGGCCACCGTCACCGTGCCGGTGCCGGAGGACGGCACTCGCTGGGTCGAGCTCCGCGACGACGCCGGGCAGCCGGTACCAGCCCTGGCCGAGGGCGTCCGGCGGCGGGAGGACGGGTCGCTGGCCGAGGTGACGCTCACCTTCCTGGCTCGCGGCGTGCCCGCCCTGGGCTACCGCGCCTACCGGGTGGTTCCCGGCGAAGGGCAAGGGTCCGTTGCGCAGTGGCACGAGGTCGGCGGCGAGCCCGGCGCGATCGAGAACAGTCGGTACCTGGTCACCGCGGATCCGGCACGCGGCGGGACGGTCAGCGTCATCGACAAGCGCACCGGGGCCAGCGTGCTCGCCGGGCCGGGCAACGAACTGGTCATCCAGGACGAGTACGCGCAGCATCCCAAGCACGGAGAGGGCCCGTGGCACCTGTCGCCCAAGGGGCCGGGAACTGGTTCGTCATCGGTCCCGGCCGCGGTCCGGGTCGAGCGGTGCCCGGTCGGCTCCCGGCTGGTTGCCTCGTTCACGCTGGACGGGCTCGAGGTAACCCAGGAGACGGTGCTGTGGGAAAACGCGGAGCGGGTCGAGTTCCGCACCCACGTCGACGGGTACCGCGAGAAGGACCGGCTGCTGCGGGTCCGCTTCCCGGCCGACGTGCCCGGCGGGCTGCCGGTGTACCAGACGGCCACGGCGGTGGTCGGCCGGTCGTTCGGGGCGGTCGACGTCGATTCGGCGGACCACTGGTACACGCTGGACAACCCCGCTCACCAGTGGTTCGGGCTCGGCTCGACGGCGCGGGTCCTGACCGGCGGCGCCGGCGGAACGGTCCAGGCCATCGGGGTGGCCGAGGTGGTCTGCCCCGATAGCCAGGACAGCGGGCTGCGGGAGGTGATCCGCGACCTCATGGTGGCGCTGGCCGCGGCCGGGGTGACCGCGACCTGCAGCCAGGCCGGCGGATCGAGGTACGGCGGGATCGACGCGGACTCAAACCTGCCCGACGTCAGGATCGCGGTCGGCGGCCCGGACGTGAACACGTTTACCGCCGAGGTGCTGGCGGCCGCGGGATCGGGATACGCGCTGGCCGGCGGGCGGGTGTGGGTGCCCGCGGCGCGCAGCCGCGCCAAGACCTTTGCGCCCAGCGCAGACGTGCGCGGGACGTCCGACCTGCCGGTGCTGATCGTGGCGGCCGGCGGCCCGGGCGAGCTGGCCGCGGCGGTCACCGCGCTGGCCGAGGACCTAGCCGACGCCCTGGTCGAGGGGTTCGGGGACACCGCTCCGGCTGCGGGCGAGGCGCCCCTGGCGGACCGGTCGGTGGCGCTGCTGAACCGGGGCACGCCGAGCGGCGTGGTAACCCCCGACGGCACCCTGCACATGTCGCTGATGCGCTCGTGCAGCGGGTGGCCGTCCCGGATCTGGATCGACGGGGATCACCGGACCGCGCCGGACGGCAGCAGTTTCGCCTGGCAGCACTGGAGTCACACGTTCGAGTACGCGCTGGCCTCGGGCCCGGGCGACTGGCGCGCGGCGGGCTTCTCCCCCAGCGCCGAGGACTACAACCACGACCTGATCGCGGTGGCGGGCGGCTTTGAAGCAGGGCCCGCGGGCGGGGACGATCTGCTGTCGGTGGAGCCGGCCAGCGTCACGCTCAGCGCGGTGAAGCCCCGCGGCAACCCGCTCGCCTCCGAGCGAAGCCCGGCAGGCGGCGCCGCGGCGCCGGGTGCCGGGGCGGGCGGCGAGGCCGAGGTCACGGTGCGGCTGCGGGAAACCAGCGGGCGGCCTGCGACGGCGCGGGTCCGGCTGGCCCAGCCCGTCTCGGCGGCGTGGCTGACCGACCTGCTCGAGGAGACCGACGGCGCGGCCCTGCCGGTGGTGGACGGCGCGGTTATTGTCGACATGCCGGCTTTCGACACGGTTACGCTGGTGCTGCGGACGGGCTCGCGGGGACCTGGGGACGGCGGCCGGACCACCGTCGAACGGGTCCAGCCGGTCTATGCGCGCTACTGGCTGCACGGGAAGGGCCCGGCGCCGGCCGGGAACCTCCCGGTGGCCGTCCACTTCTCCCCCACCAGGGTCGCCCTGGCCGAGCCGGGCCAGGCCGGCCTGCTCACGCTGACCGTGGGCTGCGGGCCCGAGCCGGCTTCGGGGACCGTCGAGCTCGTCCTGCCCGACGGAATCACCGTCACCACCGAGCCGGACCTGCGCTACGAGCTGGCACCGGGCGGGTACGCGGCCTGGGACCTGACTGTGCGCGCCGCGCCGGGGACCGGTCCCGGACGCTATTTCGCGTCGGCGCGGATCCGCGACGAGCATGGCCACGTCATCGAGGACACGGCCATGGTGGCGGTGGGCGAGCGCCGCTGGCCCGACCCCACGCTGCCGCCCGAGGAGGCCCTGGAGGTGATGCAGGCCGACTTCATCGCGGCCGCGGCCGAGATAGAAATGGCCGTGCTCACGCAGGAGCTGCGGCTGACACCCGGCAGCCGGGACGAGGTGCGGGTCAGCGTGAGTACCCAGCTGGCCTCCGAGGTGCACGGCGAGGCGCAGCTAGTGTCGCCGTTCGGCACCTGGGACTTGGTCTCACCGCCGGCGCAGGGCTTCAGCGTCACCGCGCGAGAGCCCGCGGTGCTGCGCTACCAGGTCATCGTTCCGGCCACGGCGCGGCCCGGGACCCGGTCCTGGGTGCTGTCCAAGTTGATGTACTTCGGCCGGGTCCGGTACAGCCGAGCCATACCGATCAATATCGTCGCGGGCTAGAAACCACTGCGCTTCCGGCGAACAATGTACGGTTAGTCTACGAGACTCGGCCCTAATTCACTTTCAGCGCGCGAACTCCAGAGGACCCATGCAGTCCGCCACCGCTCTGCTCGCCGGCAACCTGCCCGCGGAGCCGAACAGCTTCATCGGCCGCGAGCGGGACCTCGCTGAGCTGGCCAAGCTGCTCACTGAGGTGCGCGCGCTGACCCTGAGCGGCCCCGGCGGCATAGGTAAGACGCGGCTCGCGGTGCGGCTGGCTCGTGCGGTCATCGACACGGCCGAACTGGCAGACGGGACCGAGGCCGCGAGCACCGACGCCGACCTGGACGAGGCGTGGCTGGTGGAGCTGGCCGACTGGCGGGGACAGACCGCCCAGCGCGTGGCGGCGACCATCGGCGTGCGCGAGGAGCCGGGCGTACCGCTGGCGCAGACGCTGGCTGAGGCGCTGCGCTCCCGGCACATGCTGCTGATCCTGGACACCTGCGAGCACCAGGTCAGCGATTGCGCCACGCTGGTCCAGCTGCTGCTCGCCCGGTGCCCCTGGTTGCGGATCGTGGCCACCAGCCGGGAGCCGCTCCGGGTCCGCGGCGAGACGATCTGGCGGGTGCAGCCGCTGGACCTGCCGCCCGACGACGCGGTCGGGGACGAACTGGCCGGGCACGAAGCCATCCGGCTGTTCGCGGCGCGTGCGGCGGGCGCCCGGCCCGGATTCACGCTGACCGAGGACAACGCGGCCGCGGTGGCCCGGCTGTGCCGGACCCTGGACGGCATCCCGCTGGGCATCGAGCTGTCCGCGGCCCGGGTCCGGGCGCTGTCGGTCGAGCAGATCGCCGACCGGCTCCGGGACCGGTTCCAGTTGCTCGACTCGGGTGACCGCACGGCGCCGCCCCGGCAGCAGACGCTGCGGGCCACCGTGGACTGGAGCTACGAGCTGCTGGACGAGGCCGAGCAGATGCTGCTGCGCCGGCTGGCCGTGTTCTCCGGCTGGAACCTGGACATGGCCGAGCAGGTCTGCTCCGACGAGGCCATCCCGGCCGACGCCGTACTCGACCTGCTCATCTCGCTCATCGACAAGTCGCTGGTGGTGCTGGACGGCGAGGCGGCCGGCGACGCCCGGTACCGGCTGCTCGACACGATCAGGGAGTACGCCGTCGAGCGGCTGGTGGCCGCGGGCGAGGAGTCCCGCCTGTTCCTGCGGCACCGGGACTGCATCCTGGACCTGGTGGAGGACACAGCCAACCGGATGTTCCGCCGCGGCGACCCGCCCTGGCCGGTGCGCCGGGCGATCTTCCGTCGCGGCATCGCCGAATTCGGAAACTTCCGGATCGCGCTGGCCACGTCGCTGAGCCACGGGCACACCGCTGAGGGCCTACGGCTGTGCACCGGGCTGCTGAACATGTGGGTACCGCATGGAGATCAGCGCGAGGCGGCCACCTGGTTCGACCGGTTCCTGGTCCAGGAGGGCGGCGAGGTCGCCCCGCAGGTCCGCGGGCGGGCCCTGACCGCCCGGGCCGAGATCGCCTTCGACCTGCAGGACTACGACACGCTGCTGCGCACCGCCCAGCAGGGCCTGGAGATCAGCCGGGCGTGCGGCGATGACCTGACGGTGCCGAGCGCGCTGCGGACGCTGGGCCAGGCCGCCCTGCGGGCGGGCCGGTTCGCCGACGCTACCGCCCTGATCGACGAGGCCATCGAGGCGGCCGACGCGACGGGCAACGACTGGGAAGCGGGGCTCACGCTTGCGGCCAAGGCCGCCGTCGCGGTCCGCCAGAACACGCTGAAGTCGGCCCAGCGGTCGTATGAGGCCGCGCTGGAGGTGCTGAGCGACAACAACCGCTGGGGCGTCGCCCAGATCCAGTACGGGCTGGGCACGCTGGCCCGGGCGCGGGGCGATGCCGACGTGGCGGTGCGGCACTTCGAGGACGCCGCGGAGATCTTCCGCGAGCTGGACGCCTGGATCGAGGTCGCCCGCTGCCAGGCCGGGGTGGGCTGGGTGGCGCTGGCCAACGGCGACCTGGACCTGGCCCGCGCTCGGCTGGGCGAAGGCCTGCGGATCAACCAGGCCTGCGGCCAGCGGCTGGGCATGGCCCGCGGGCTGGAGGCGTTCGCGGCCCTGGCCGCAGCCCGGCAGCAGCCCGAGCAGGCCGCCCAGCTCGCCGGAGCCGCCACCCAGCTGCGCGAGTCGCTGGGTCAGCCAACCGGCATCGGCTCGCGGGGCGAGAAACTGCTCGAGCTGGCCCGCGACCGGCTCGGCGTGGCGGCGGCCGCCGCCTTGTTCGCCGAGGGCCGCGAGATGACGGCCGACGACGCGGTCGGCTACGCGCTCGGCTCGCACATCGAGACGGCCGGCGGGCTGCCGGGAGCACCTGCTCATGCTGGAGCCAAGGAACCGGGCAGGCCCGGCGAGGCTGCCTGGGCCGACCCGGCTCGCCTGGCCCAGGTCAGGTCGGCCAGCCCGCTCACCGCGCGCGAGCACGAGATCGTGGTCCTCATCGCCCGGGGGCTGTCCAACCGGCAGATCGCCGACGAGCTGGTAATCAGCCCGGCGACCGCGGCGCGTCACGTGGCCAACATCTTGGCCAAGCTCGGCTTCACGTCGCGTACACAGGTCGCCTCATGGGCTGCGCGGCACGAGCCGTCCAGCTAACCACCGTGTGTATGCGGGCACGTGGGTCGGACTCGATCCTGGCCCAAGATGCACATAGGCATGCATAGTTCGGTGCATGTGCACGCGGGTCGGCCGGGCATAGCGTTTCAATCGTCGCTAAAGCACGGCAACGGCTGGTTCCCAAGGGGGGGTGGGAACCAGCGAAGCCCCGCCACGGCGGCCGGGCGGGTCCCGGCTCCAGGCCAGGACCCGCCTGTTGTTGCACCCAGCGGGAGGTTCTGGTGGAACTCGAGATCAGTGCGGGAGCGGGCATCGAGGCGGAGCTGCAGACGCTGCGCGCGGACGCGCAGCAGCGGGCGGTGACTGAGCACATCCTGGCGCAGGCCGACCAGGCCGGATACGGAGCCGCGCTCATCGACACGGTGGCCCTGGGCCACGCCGAGGCGGCCGTGATCAGCTGGCCGCAGTTCGCGCACATGGTCCGTGCCGCCGCGCGCGGCCTGTCCCGGCGCGGCCTGCAGCAGGGCGACACGGCGGGGATCTTCGTCGGCGACGCGGTCAGCCACGCGGTGGCGGTGCACGCCGTCCGGGCGGCTGGGGCCGCAGCCGCAGCGGTTCGGCCGACGCGGTCCGCGGCGGACATCGCCGCGCAGCTCAAGCAGGGCCGAGTCCGGCTGCTGATCACCTCGGCTGGCCTCGCTGACCTGGCCGTCCAGGCCGCCGAGCGCTCCTGGGTGCGGCAGGTGTTCGCGTTCGGCGAGGCCGACGGCACCACGCCATTCGACGCCCTGGTGCAGACTCCGCGGCATGGCCAGTCCCAGGCCGACGACACCACCAGTCACAACGGCCACGGTGATGGGCTGGCGCCGGAGCAGGTCCTTGACCTGGCCGACCTCGAGCTCGGAGCCGACCGCGTGGCCCCGCAGCTGATCCGCCGACCGGTACCCCGGCTGACCTGCCGGGACGTGGTCGTGGCGGCACCGCCCTGCGGCGATCCGGAGGCCTACACGTCGCTGCTGGACCTGGCCCTGGCGGCCGGCGCCACCGTGGTGGCGTCCCCGCTGGCCCAGATCACGGCGGCGCTCGGCGTCTACAAGGGCACCGCGGCGATCGTGCCGCGCGGGACGGACGTCCCAGGCCTGCCGGCTGGGCGGATCCTGGCCGTCGGCTAGTACTCGCGGGCCGAGATTCGCTGGCGCTCGTCGCATCCACTGGGAATCAGTGATGAGCGAGCATCGCGCTTAGCTGGCGAGCCCGGGGCGGCCCAGGCTGACGAGGGCGGTGTTTAGCACCTCGCGGGTGACTTCGCGGCCGAGGCTGCCGCCGGGGCCGAACACGTGGATCCACGTTTCGCCCGTCTCTGCCCGGCCGTTGAAGCCGAACGTGGTGCCCTCGGGCAGAGCGTCGATGATTGCTCTCGACAGCGGGCCGTCCAGCTGCTGGCCTTCGGGTAGGAACACCGCATCCTCGTGAGGCTCGACCGGGGCGTTCTTGGCCTCCACGACGGCGGCGTCCAGGACGTCGAGATCGGCCAGGCCCGCAAGTGCGCGCGCCGGGACCGTCTCCCGGTTGCGGATCATCGCCAGCAACGCGTGTTCCACGCCGAGGTAGGAATCGCCCATCTCGACGGCGACCCGCACGCCCCACGACGGCTCCACGTACCCAATGCGGGCGGGAAACCGGGGAGGAGGCGGGGGCGAGTAGCTGGGGCTGTCCAGGATACTGAGCACGGCCGCCTCGGCACGGGCGAGGTCGACCAGGCCGGAGACCGCGTTCAGGGGCCACCCGCCGTCGTGGAGCAGCGCCAAGAACAGGTGCTCGGCTCCGCCGACCGGGCTCCCCAAAGCCCGCGCGATCTCGGCGCTCCGGCCCCTGATTTCGTAGTAATGCGGGGTAGGCGACAGCATCCCCTCAGATTCCCGTCCCACAGGGCACATGATAGGCGCCATTCCCCTGCTCTCCTCTTTGAGCCGAGCCGCCGCGCAGCGACGGACCAGCCGGTACCGCACCAGACATTCCCGATGAGCGAGGCCGACCTGGACGCCTGGCGGCAGCAGTTCCAGGTGCCTGACGCCGCCGAACTCGGCGGCGGTGAGATCGCCGCCCCGCTAGCAGGGTGGCCGGGCTGGCCAGAGTGGGCGGCAGACCACTGGCCCTCATGCACCGACAGCTAACCCAGCCGTCCTGACGGCGTTCGTGCTGGCCAGCGGAGCGGCTATGCCAGATCGGCTGAGACCCGGGACCTTCGCTCGTCTCAGTTAATCTGGGCAGTTCTTGGCCGCATGGGCCGTGTTCGCCTTTCCGGCTAACGTGACCGCATGGACTCGGTCGAGGAATCGCTTCGCGGCCTGCTCGCTCACTCGGTGCCTCGCCCCGGCCCGGAGCCTGACCCAGCGACCTCGGCGGACTTCGACCAGTTGCTAAGCCAGGCCACGCTGGCCGGGCCAGACGCCCCGCTCGACTATCGACTGGCCGCACCGAAATGGCAGTTCCTGTGCCATGCCGCCGATCACGGCGGGTACGTGCTGCACGGATCCGGCACCGACGATATCGCCGAGTTCGAACCCCGCCAGTCCAACGACATCGAGGAGTTCGGCAACCGGCGAGCGGTATATGCCGCGTCCGACGGGCTGTGGGCGATGTACTTCGCGATCGTCGACCGCGACCGCTATGTCACGTCGCTGTACAACGGCTGCTGCCGGCTCGGTCCCGCGCCTGACGGCCCGTTCGCAGAGCCGCGCTACTTCTTCTCCGTCAATGAGGATGCTCTCGACCACGAGCCGTGGCGCGCCGGGACGGTGTACCTGCTCCCCGCCGACGGCTTTGCCGAGCAGCCTCCCATACGGCTCGGAGACCAGTGGGTGCGAACACAGCAGGTGGCCACTGTCACCCCAGTCCGCCCCGCCGCCAAGCTGAGCGTGGAACCCGCCGACTTCCCGCTCTTGGCGAGCATCCGCGGGCACGACACGCGTATGCGGGTCACCCGCTAACCCACCGGGTACCAGGATCCCGACGCGGCGAAGGCATGCAATCATCCTGAGTGTCAGCAGGGCAGCACGTGCGCCCGTCAGCTGGATGCGATCGCGGGCTCTTCCTCGCGGACTTCGGCGGCCCGGGGAGCGAGCTTCCTGGCCCGGATCAAGGCCACGATTACCAGCAGGCTGGCCACGTTGAAGATCGCCGCGAGGCCGAAGGCGGTGGCCATGCCGTGCGCGAGAACGTGCTGTGCCTGGGCGGCCGCGGTTAGGCCCGGCAACGGGTGCTGCGCCGCGTTGCGGCTCGCGGTGCCGAATACGGCGACCAGGACGGCCAGGCCGAGCGCGCCGCCGACCTGCTGCATCACGTTGACCATGCTCGAGGCGGCTCCGGAGTCCGCGGGTGCGACGCCGGCCAGCGACGCCGTGGTCAGCGGCACGAACACCAGGCCCATCCCGATGCCCAGCAGCATCATCGGGCCGAACACCCCGGTCCAGTAGCCGGTCGCCGGCGAGACGCGCGACAGCCAGGCCAGCGAGACGATGGCAGGCAGCATCCCGATGATCATGAGCGGCTTGGCGCCCAGCCGTGGCATCAGCCGGGGTGCCGTGCGCGACATCCCGAACAGCGCCGCGGTCAGCGGCAGGAACGCGACGCCCGCGCGCAGCGGGCTGAAGCCCATGACCTTCTGCAGGAACTGGGTGAGGAAGAAGAACACCCCGAACATGCCGGCGATCAGCAGCAGCCGGGCGACGAAGGAGCCCGACCGGCTGGCGTCGGCGAACAGCCGCAGCGGGGTGATCGGTTGGCGGACCCGGGACTCGATGACCAGGAAGCCGGCCAGCAGGACCGCCGCGGCGCCGAATGCGGCGAGCGTCAGGTGATCTCCCCAGCCGTCCGCTGCGGCGCGGACGAATCCGTACACCAGCGAGGCCACGCCGGCGGTCGACGTCACCGCGCCGGCCAGGTCGAACCGGCCCGTCTGGCGCGGCGTCTCGGCCACGAACAGCGGCGCGATGGCCACTACGGCGATCCCGATCGGCACGTTGATGAACAGCACCCAGCGCCAGGACAGCCATTCGGTGATCACGCCCCCGAGCACCAGGCCCAGGGAGGACCCGCCGGTGATCACGCCCATGTAGATGCCCAGCGCGCGGGTCCGTTCCCGGCCCTCGGGAAAACCGCTCACGATCAGGGCCAGCACGGCCGGGGCGGCCAGCGCGCCGCCCGCGCCCTGCGCGGCCCGGGCGGCCAGCAGCATCCCAGCCGAGGTGGAGAGCCCGCCCGCTAGAGAGGAAAGAGTGAACAGGCCGATGCCGGCCAGGAAGACGCGCCGGCGGCCCAGGATGTCCCCCGCCCGGCCGCCGAGCAGGAGCAACCCGCCGAACGTCAGCGTGTAGGCGTTCATCACCCACGACAGGCTGGTCGAGGAGAAATGCAGGCTGGTCTGGATGTGCGGCAGCGCGATGTTCACCACCGTCGCGTCGAGGATGATCATGAGCTGAGCGCTGAGCATGATGGCCAGGGCGAGGCCCGCCCGGCTCGTAGGACTGGCCGCATCGATACGCGCATCACGGGTACGCAAAGAAGACAACATGCCTCCATGGCGATCTGGATCCCGGGCGCTCGGCGGCGCGGGGATCCGTGAGGAACCGTCGCAAGACCTCTGGTGGCTGACAGACCGCTGGCCGGGCGGTACGATCAGGAATGAAGCGGAGGTCTACTCCGGTTACTATACGGAGGCAGCCTCCGCTTTGCAACCTTATTTACGACCAGGACTAATGACCAGACCACCTGACCAGGAACTAGCGCAGCCGACCGGCCAGCCAGCAACACGGCCGGCCGAGCAACTGCGCGCCGACGCGCGGCAGAACCGCACCCGGCTGATCTCCGCGGCCACCGCCGCGTTCGCGGAGAAGGGCGCCGACGCGCCGCTGGAGGACATCGCCCGGCGGGCCGGGGTCGGCATCGGGACGCTGTACCGCCACTTCCCCAGCAGGCTGGATCTGCAGGCGGCCGTGTTCCGCACCCAGGTCCGCGTCGTCTGCGAGCAGGGCGATGCGCTGCTTGCGACCGACGCTCCGCAGCAGGCCTTCGCCGCCTGGGCCCGCGCCCTGGCCGGGTACCTGGTCACCAAGCGCGGCCTGTCGCGCGCGTTGATCGACGCGGTCGGAGCGGAGTCCGAACTGATCACGTCCTGCTGGATGACCATGCGCGAGACCACCGAGCGGTTGCTGGAGAACGCCCAGCGGGCCGGGGTCATCCGGTCCGACGTCACCGGCATGGACGTGATGCGGCTGCTCCACGGAGTCGCGGTGAGCTCGGAGCGGGATCCGGACCGGACCGACTTCCTGCTGTCGGTCATGCTCGACGGCCTGGCGGCGAAGCCCGACTAACGGCTCAGAAGTCCGGCGGACGATTCTCATACGGAGTGCTGAGCACCACGGTGGTCCGGGTGGAGACCCCGCCCAGGGTGCGGATCTGGTACAGCAGGTCCTCTAGCGCGGTCGGCGAGGCGACCCGCACCTTGAGGATGTAGTTCTCGTCCCCGGCGACGCTGTGGCAGGCCTCGATCGCGGTCAGATGCTCCAGCCGCTGCGGCAGGTCATCCGGGGCGGCGGCGTCGAACGGTTTCACCGACACGAAGGCGGTCAGCGGCAGCCCGATGTCGTCCGGGTTGAACATCGCGGCGTAGCCCTTGATCACGCCGTCCTGCTCGAGCCGGCGCACCCGCTGGTGTACCGCCGACACCGACAGCCCGGCCTGGCGGGCCAGCTCGGTGAAGCTCATCCGGCCGTTGCGGGCCAGCAGCGACACGATCTTGCGGTCGATCTCCTCCACGTGGTCACGTTAGCGCCATGGCCTGGCCTCCGAGCCATAACGATGTAACAGAATGATCTCAGCGTTTACGAGAATGTAACATCGCGCGCGGCACCGATCGCCTGCCGCCGGCGCGGTCGGCACCAGCGGCCCGCCCATGCGAGACTGTAGGGATGCAGCGGAACCCCGAAGAACTCTACGAACTCGGTCCCGCCGCGCCAGATATCGCGGATGCGCCGATGTTGCACTACCTCGAGGGCTTCATCGACGCGGGCAACGCCGGCCGCCTGCTCGCCGAGCACCTGCTGAGCACACTCCCGCACGAGACGGTGGCGCGGTTCGATGCGGACCGGCTCCTCGACTACCGGTCCCGGCGCCCGCTGATGATCTATGACAACAGCCACTGGGAGAGCTATGACGCGCCCGAGCTCGCCCTGCACCTGCTGCGCGACCAGAACGACCGGCCCTTCCTGCTGCTGACCGGGCCCGAGCCCGACCACGAGTGGAAGCTGTTCACCGACGCCGTCCTGGACCTGACCGGACGGCTCGGAGTCGGCGTGGCGGTCAGTTTCCTGGGCATCCCCGCCGGGATGCCGCATACCCGGCCGCTGGGCGTGATCGCGCACGGGACCCGCGACGACCTGATCAGCGCGCACCAGCGGCTGCCGAGCCGGATTCAGCTGCCCGGCAGCGCGGCCGCCCTGCTCGAGCTGCGGCTCGGCGAGACGGGCCGGGACGCGCTGGGCTTCGCCGTGCAGGTGCCGCACTACCTGGCCCAGGCGGTCTATCCCCCGGCCGCGCTGGCCCTGCTGGGCTCAGTGGTCACCGCCACCGGGCTCGGGCTGCCCGACGACGAGCTGCGGGAGGCTTCGGGCCGGACCAACGAGGCGATCGAACGCCAGGTCGCCGAGTCGGCCGAGGTCGCCGAGCTCGTCCGCGCGCTGGAGCAGCAGTACGACACGGCAGCGGAAACCAATGGCGGTGCCCCGGGGGCCGGGCTGCTGGGCGAGGGCGAGGCCATGCCCACCGCCGACGAGCTCGCGGCCCAGTTCGAACGGTTCCTGGCCGAGAACCAGGGCCGCATCGACCCGCCGGGGCCGCGGACCACAGAGGGCCCGGAAAACTAAAAGACCTTACCGAAGCGCAGACAAATCCGTCGCTACGCGATCTCCGGAACGGCCGGCACATCGAGGAGCCAGTCGACGTCGACCTCCTCTCCGCCAACGTTGCTGGTGTCCCAGGGCTCGCTCACCACCAGCGTGTGCAATGTCTGCCCGGGAAGCCGCCCCAGGTGGGCCCGCAGGGTCGTGTCGTCCGGCAGGCCGTCGACGCGGCGTTCCAGCCGGCTCCGGATCTGGCTCAGCCGCTCCATCAGCGTGTTGAGGCAGGCTTCCTGATCGTAGGCTCCCTGCTCAGCTTCTGCGATTCCCAGCGCGATCTGGTCCTTGATCGCCCGCACGTTTCCCTCGGCGTCGGTCGTCACCATCTGCCGCCACGCGCGGCTCTTGTGCCGGTACTGCAGCATCGCCATCACTGCTTCGTGGCGGACGAAGTCAGCATCTCGCAACGTGTTGGCGCGCCAGGACGCCGCCAGGCACCGCGCCAGCGAGATGACCGAGGCCAGCCCGCTGTTGAGTCCGCGTCCCGGCCAGAAGTGAATGGCATTCGCCGCGTCGCCGAGCAAGAATCCGAACGTCCCCGGCGCCGTCGCCGTCCTCGGGTACAACTGGGCCGTAAAACGCGGCCGCTGCACCATGTCCAGCCGGAACCCGGTCACCGCGCTCAGGTTCTCCGGCCGGACGCCGAACAACCGCAGTCCTTCCTGCACCCGCGCCCACAAGCCCGATCCCTGGAGCAAGGCCGGCAGGAAGAGGGCGTGATGCCCGGCGCAGTAGAACTCGCGGCCGGCCCTTAGTTCCAGCACGCAGGGCGTGGCCTGGATGCACTCAGTGAACACCCGCCGAACCGGGTCGATCCCGACCGCTTCCCTCGCCTCCTGGTCGGTCAGCCGCATGTTCAGGAAGCCCTCGCCGCGCAGGGAGTTAAGCAGGAAGCGGTTCTGGGCCACGGTCAGCAAGACAGCCATGG
>Ga0210388_10002928_pt1 | contig 13352 bp, 11 predicted proteins | sample IncBWC19OmetaG_FD_155485 | JGI IMG/M metagenome (GOLD analysis project Ga0210388, IMG submission 155485) | Forest soil microbial communities from Barre Woods Harvard Forest LTER site, Petersham, Massachusetts, United States - Inc-BW-C-19-O ... | reverse complement strand
CCGCTGCGGAATAAAACGTCAGACATGTTGGCGATGAGGCCTCGGGCTGAATCGCGTGTGGCAAGAATGCTGTTGAGTTGTTGGAGGAGGCGGGCGCGGAGTTCCTGCTTGTCATATTCCGCTTGCTGCTTTTCTTTTTCTGCCTGCTGACGGAGTGCGTCGGATTGGGCGGCGGCTTGTTTGGCTTTGTCGGTCTCGACGGCTAACGCTTGCTGCTGGGCTACGGCTTCGGCAGTGGCTTTCTCGGCTTCAGCTTTCTGACGCGCGGCTTCGGCAGCTGCGGCTTCAGCTTCCTGCTTCATCTTGAGAGCTTCGGCTTTGGCTTGTTCGGCTTCGGCGCGGGCGGCTTCCGCTTCGGCGCGGCGCTTGGCTTCGGCGTCGGCATCGGCGCGGGCTTTGGCTTCGCGGGCGGCGGCGGCGGCCTGGGCTTCGTCCTCAGCTTTTTGCTTTACGGCCATCAGGCGGCCTTCTTCGGCGGTTTCGGTTGCCTCTTTCGCGGCGGCTTCTACTGCGGCTTTGTTTTGCTTTTGGCGGTAGATGCTTTCCGCATTCATGAGTTGCTGACCGGCTTTGGAGATGATGAAGGCGGCGTATTTGTCTCCGGCGGCGATGCGGGCGATGCGAACCGCGTTGCGGGCTTCGAAAAGCTCGAGCGGAGTTTTGCTGTCGATGCCGAAGATGGCGTCCTGAATATGTGTGTTGGTGGAGGAATAAGTGCCGCGGCTTACGAGATCATATTTGGTTTCGATGTTTTCGCCTCCGGCGTCGTTGACCGGAGCGCTTTCCATTACCACCATGTTGCCGGGAGCGGTCACGGCGAAGTAGGGCTCGGCGGTTACGATCATGCCGAAAGTTTGGAGATCGGTTGCGGCTTTGAGGTGCGCGGTGTTGCTGTTGTGATCGATGGTGACTTCGCCCAGATTCACGGGGCGGCCCTGCGGAGATACGGCCCAGAGAACGTAGGTTAAGTATTCGAGTCCGAACTTGGTGGCGTCTTCGAGGCTCTGGAATTTCACTTCGATCTGGAAGTTGGTCTTCTTGCCTTCTACGCGAGCTTCGCCGGATGCGCCTTGGAGGAGATCGGTGCCGTGGAAATCTACTTTGGTCTGGCCACCTTGCAGGCGATAGTGGACAGCTTTGGTGGTGCGGGTGACGGTGGTGGCCTGCCCGGCTGTCGCGGCTGGAGCTGGAGCGGTTTGCGCGGACGCGAGTGTGGCGGCGCAGAGGATGATGGCCAGAGACAGGTTTTTCACGAGGCTCTCAGTCTGGGGGAGACTTTGGGCTGCTGTGTCAGTTAGTAATTCCTAATCATCTTCGTCGAAGATGGTGGGGGGAACAAGGACAGGAAGGACTACCTCGGGGATGGTCCTTTGGTCACCGAAAGACCGGTAGTGGCGCAGTTTGGCTTACCGCGTTGGGCCGGTTAAGCGGGAGATCCTTCGCTACGCCTGAAAAGCGGCTTCGCTCAGGATGACAGTCCTGATTTTAAGTAGACATTCCGGCTATTTGGCGATGAAGTCGGCGAAAGAGGCTACTTTGCCGAAGTAGATGCGGAGAGTGCATTTGGTGTTGTAGTGCGCGAAGGCGACCTCGAGTGTGTCCGCGGATTCGGAGACCTGGTCGGTTTCCATTTGAGAGCGGGCCAGGTCCTGCTTCTCGTCGTACGCGGAGCCAGGGGTTACGTTCTTGTTGACGGCGAGAGTCCATTTGCCTTTTTCAGGAATGGGGTAGACGGTGTAGGCGCCGAGAGGGATGGTTACGCCGCCGAAGGCTAGTGGGGCCTCGGTGAACAGGGTCATCGGAGTGCCGCCGGGAGCCCAGGGCTTGCCGTTGGGAGCTTTGTCGCTTTTTGCGCTGACGGGGTTGTATCGGATGTAAACCTGGCGTCCGTCGTCGAGATTACAGCTGGCGGTAGAAGGCTCGGATTGTGCCGAACCGATGGCTGCGAGAGTTGGCAGAAATAGGACAGCCACTACGAAGCGAGCGCGGAACATGGGAGACCCCTCTGGGCCAAACAGTTTAGCGCCGAAACGGGTCGAGTGGAAGGAAATTTGAGTTCCGGCTCCTGGCACGGGATTTGCCCCGGTTGTCGCTGGTCTTCGGTGATGTACTCAGACGGTTGGGGCGTTGCTACCGTGAGTGGCGAGGACACACACTCATGGCGAAAGCAGCGAAGCTGAAAATTCTTTATGGTGAAGGGGATGCTGAGGAACAGGCGGTTACAGCAGCGGCCTTTGAGAAGGCTGGGCACACGGTCGAGAAGGCCGTGGGGCGAAAGGCCGTGGAAGCGGCGATTGGCAAGGGCCGGTTCGACCTGGTGGTGCTGGGTCCGAGTTTGAGCCGGAATGATCGGCATCATCTACCTTATATGGTGAAGAAGGCGCAGGCCGAGATTAGCGTGCTGGTAATGCACGCCGATGGAAGCCGGCATCCTTATGTGGATGCTTGCACTGATACCGGGGCCAGCGTGGAGAATGTTGTAGCGCGGATTGAAGGGATGGCGATTGCCGGGGTGATTCCGACTGCTGCGGGAGCGGCTGCTGGGAGGTAGTACCTAGTACCTGGTACCCAGTTCTATTGAGAGCGGCTTTGCGGCCGCTCTTTTTTCTTTGGAGAGGAAAACCTTTTAACACAGGGGGGCACCCTTCGGCTTCGCTCAGGGCAGGCTCCGGTTCACAGGGTAATTCGAATTAGAACGAATCTTGGTAGTTAACTGGTGGGATCGGTTGCGATCCCGGGTGGTTGCTTCATCGGCTGTCTGGGGCTTGATGGGATTGAAGTGGAATTTCTTGTCGGCGGCTCAGTTGAATTTTGGTGCGAACCTAGATGGTAATAGTGGAGCGTCCTGGTGGTTCCGCGGCTGGTTCGTTTGCGTGGAAATCCTGATTTCTGTTTGCTGGGCTGGCCCAGTGGAGTTCTTGCCCCGAATTTCTGCCTGACAAACTTTTAGAGAAGCGAATTGTCGTGCATCACATCCAAAGCGGTGTGTGAGGAGGGTGCGATGAGCGTTAGTGCGGAGTTTTTGCCGGAGTTTGATTTGGAGATGGCGGCGGCGCGGCGGACTTTGGAACGGATTCCGGAGGACAAGCTGGCCTGGAAGCCGCATGAGAAGTCGATGACGCTGGGACGGCTCGCCGGTCATATTGCCGAGCTGCCGGGCATGGGAGTGAGTGTGATGAAAGAGGATGCTTTGGATTTTGCCAAGCGTCCGGCTGGAGAGACGCCCCGGAAGCCGAACGTGGCTGAATCGCAGAAGCATGTGCTGGAATTGTTTGACAAGAATGTTGCGGCGGCGCGGGCTGCGATTGCGGGCGCAAGTGATGAGCGTTGGGCCGGAAAGTGGACGCTCTCGGCGGGTGAGAGAAAGTTTTATGAGGGATCGCGGTTCGGTGCGATGCGGCGGATGATGATGAATCATGTAATCCATCATCGGGCGCAGTTGGGAGTTTATTTGCGGCTGAATGATGTGGCGGTGCCTTCGGTGTATGGGCCTTCGGCGGATGAGGGACGGTGAGGGTGGTGGTGCTTTAGTGTGACCGCACCGCCGAAAGTAAGCTCACCGTTGCCTCATTTAAGAATCCGGTTCGGCCCCCTCGATCGGGGTCAGTCAGTGTGATGAGGATTTTCGCCAGTCGTGGCGACTTCGCTTTCAACCACTGCCAACAAGCATTTTCCCGCCGAACCCCCGCCTCATGGAGAAGAACCATAAGAAAATCGTTCGCTGGTGAGATGGCTCCGCCAGAGCGAGAAATAATTGAGGTAAGCGTGGTTGGGCTGAGCGCGGCATACACAAGGGGTTTGGCAACCCTGCCGGGAAAACAGACGATTGTGCATCTCCAGGAGACTGTGGGCAATCGGAGGAGGAATTAGATTCTTCCTGTTGTTTGTCGTAATTTTTCGTTTGGTTTTGTTCGCGCTTTTTATGCGTTTCTGGACAATTCCAATAAACGAACACTTCACCCGGGAATGCTCGCAACACCCGATTCAACGCTTCCAAAACCGTTACGTCGTCGAGCGAGCCCGATATGTGCGGTGACCCTGGCGGCCACTGACTATAACCCATGCCTACCGCTCCGATTCCCGCCCCTAGCGATCGGCCTAAGGCAATGTTGTGCATCTTGGCATAAGCGAGTACCTCCGGTGCTGACAAAATGACTCGCAGCGCAAGATTTGCCGTATAGATGTCATGGCGCGCATAGTCCTCAAACGAAATGTGACTGATCCGGACGTTTAGGATGTCAGTCGGAACTCCCTTTTCCCGCATCCGAATTGTTCCGTCTGGGTCCTGCCTTACCTGCATAGCTGGATCGTTGGCCGCAATATCACGCAAAGTAGCAAGAGGAGGCCGCTTGGTTGGCGCAGCGCTGCCAAATTGTGGGAAGCCAGGGAGGCGTGCGGGATCGCATCGCCCGTCGAGTTCAACTGATCCCGAAAGGTCCGCCTGTTGAAGAACCTCGAAAATAGGCCTCAGTTCCTCTGCCCAAAAGTGCAACTCTTGTGCCTGAACTCGGACTAGTATGCCTACAACAAACAGAAGCACAAACGCAGGACGTAGCATGAGGAATCTCCCGCCTGCGCATAGTTTAATCCAAAAGCCGTGATGGCCGGCGAAAAACGGGTGTTTTACACTTATTGAGAAGTGGCCGATCGTGATCCGTGACTGAGATAGTGGTGTAGGGCTTCACCCCCAAAAAGAGTGGACCCGAGGATGACAATTCTCAAGGAGCCGAGGCATTTGCTCGGGTAGGGATCCCCTCGGCTTTGCTCGGGGCAGGCTCTTCGACTGCGCTCAGGATGACAGGGGAGCGGGTGAGGTGGAGAATGGCTCGCTTTGCTCGCCGGACAGCCGAAGGCGGCTGTCCCCACATGAGTTCTCTTACGGCGGCGCTCTTACTAAGGATGACTTATCGGCGGTGGGCGATCCAACCGCTGCTTAGGAAGCGGTATAGCTCGACGGAGAGCACACAGAAAACTACCGAGGCGACGAGGAATCTTCGCTCCCGGATGGAGCGAGTTGCCAACAGAGCAATTCCGGCGCACGCCAGCACAATCAGCAATGCTCTACCGAGGACAAGCCCGGAGTAAAAAGGGCTCTTTCCGGCGAACCACTCGAATGCACAACGCCAGTCAACTGCGAGGCCGATGACGGCAAGACACCACGCCACCCACCACGGCTGCGCATTGATTCGATCTTTTATTACCTGCTGTCTTCGCGGATTGCTTCCGAATTGCCGAATCGATTCCAGAAGAGACTTCGGGCGACTTACCTCGGCATACCTCGCCTCGTAGCACTCTGAACAGAGTGTTTGGAAAGGGGGAAGATCGCGCGTGCAGTCTGGACAGCGAGGCATGGGTTCGGGCACTCCCTTTGGGAATTACACCATTCTCGTGCCGGATCTGCGGCTTACGACAGTAACTGTTGTAACCGGGAATGCTGGGAAAGCCGGTGGTCGCGCAGGCAGGTGCACAGGTCCCTTCCGCAAGCTCAGGGCAGGCTCTTCGACTGCGTGGCTGGTTCGCTTTCGCGAACCAACCACTTCGCTCAGGATGACAAGTCGGCCAGACTACTCGATTTGGGCGGTGTGGCAATCTCACGCCGTCCTGCTCTACTTCTCAGCGTCAAGGTGCATAACGAGTAAAGACAAGGTCGGTCGCTTTGGTCTTCTCGTGGCAGGGGAAGCAGCTTTTCATAAAGGCCGCGTCGCCGGGTTTGCCGTCCGCGAAGTGACCGAAGCCCCAGCCGCCGGTTGCGGCGTACTTTTTTGAGTCTTTAACCATGAACTGAATGTTCGTGGGGGCGCCGGGAACGAAAGATTGGGCTTGGCCAAAGATTTTGTTGTTTTCCTCTGACGGGACGTTGCGGTAATGCAAAGCAGCGATGATTGTGCCGTCCGGATACGGAAGCGTTCCGTCCCGGAAGGCTTTGAACGCCGTGTCGTTGGCCAAGACTGCACCTAAACTGTTGAGCTTGCCTGCTTCATGGGCCGAGGAGATCCACCTCCAATCGCGATATCCCTTGGGAATTTCGGTAACGAAGGGTGCGGCAGGTTCTCCATCCGCGTGTGCTCGTGCAGCGGCAATGAGGGCGAAAAGGCCGGCCAATGTTGCGACTGCAAGCAAGAAGAATGTGAAGTGTTTCATAGGGGTTCCTCCATTTGGCCGGGATTTTACTCCAATTCAACAGGTTTGGCAGGACTGACCGGCGGGGAATTTCAGCTGACGGAAACCGGCGGTTCCACTTATTGAGAACTGGCGGAACCGGTCGCGGCGCAGGCAGGTTGTATAGGTCCCTTCGACAGGCTCAGGGGCAGGCTCTTCCGCCCGCAAAAAGCGCGGGCCTCAGGATGACAATTCGGGAGTGGAGTCCGCGTCCGCGTCTATTGCAGGTTCACCTTCATATCCAGGTTGTGAGCCAGGAAGGACCAGGTGTCGGCGGTTTCGTCTATCAGCTTTGTGATTGATTTGCCGGCGCCGTGGCCGGCTTTTGTCTCTATGCGAATTAAGACTGGCGCTGGGCCGGCTTGATCGGCTTGCATGGTGGCGGCGAATTTGAAACTGTGGCCGGGGACTACGCGGTCGTCGTGGTCGGAAGTTGCGATTAACGTGGGGGGATATTTTGTTCCCGGCTTCAGGTTGTGCAGCGGGGAGTAGGCGTAGAGGGCTTTGAAATCTTCGGGATCGTCGGAGGAGCCGTAGTCGGAGGTCCAGGCCCAGCCGATGGTGAATTTCTGGAAGCGCAGCATGTCCATGACGCCGACTTCGGGCAAGGTTGCGCCGAAGAGGTCGGGACGCTGGGTTATGCAGGCACCGATGAGCAGGCCGCCGTTGCTGCCGCCGCGAATGGCGAGCTTCGGCGTGGACGTGTACTTGTTCGCGATGAGCCATTCGGCGGCGGCGATGAAGTCGTCGAATACATTTTGTTTTTTCAGTTTCATGCCTGCCTGATGCCACTCTTCGCCGTATTCGCCGCCGCCGCGCAGGTTCGGCTGGGCGTAGACGCCTCCCATTTCCAGCCACACTACATTCGGGACGGAGAATGCTGGAGTGAGAGAGATGTCGAATCCGCCGTAGGCGTAGAGCAGGACGGGATTTTGTCCGTCGAGCTTTAATCCTTTCTTGTAGGTCAGGAACATGGGGACGCGAGTTCCGTCTTTGCTGGCGTAGAAGACTTGTTTGGTTTCGTAAAGGCTGGAATCGAAGTCGACTTTGGGCTGGCGGAAGACGGCGCTCTTGGCGGCCTCGAGATCATAGCGATAGACGGTGGCGGGAGAGATGAAGCTGGTGAACGAGTAGAAAGTTTCTTTGTCTTTGCGCTTGCCGCCGAAACCTGCGGCGGTGCCGATGCCGGGCAGATCCACGTTGTGTAGGAACGTGCCGCTCAAGTCATAGATGCGCGCTTCGGCGCGGGCATCTTTCAGATATTCCAGGAGAAATGAATTGTTGACTACGTTCGAGAACTCCAGCTTATCGACACTTTGGGGGACCACGGTTTTCCAGTTGGTGCGTTCGGGATGGCGGGTATCGACGGCGATGAGGCGTCCGCGGGGAGCGTCGAGATCGGTCTGGAACCAGAAGACCGGGCCGTCGTTATCGACGAACCGGTATAGCGCGTCGAAATCGTCGAGCAACTTTACTACCTGGGAATCCGGTTGAGTGAGGTCTTTGTAATAGAGGCGGTTCTTGGGCGACGTGCCTTCGGAGACGGTGATGATCAGATAGTGGCCATCATCTGAAACGTCGCCGCTGAACAACATCTCTTTGTTGTCGGGGCGCTCGTAGATCAGTTTGTCTTCGGATTGCGCGGTGCCGAGGCGGTGATAGTAGAGCTTCTGAAAATAATTGGTGTCGCGCATGGTCGCGCCGGTGGGTTCGTCGTAGCGGCTGTAAAAGAAACCTTGATTATCTTTGGTCCAGGATGCGCCAGAGAACTTTACCCATTTGAGATCGTCGGCGAGATCTTTTCCGGTGTCGACGTCGCGGACGTGCCACTCGTTCCAGTCGGAGCCGGAAGTGGCGATGGCGTAGGCCATCAGTTTGCCGTCGTCGGAGATGGCTTCAGTCGCCAGAGCTACAGTGCCGTCTGGAGAGAGCGTGTTGGGATCGAGCAGGACGCGGGGCTCGGCGTTGAGGGACTCGGCGACGAGGAGGACATTCTGTTGTTGGAGTCCGGTGTTGTGCTGAAAGAAGTAGCGTCCGCCGTGCTGGCTGGGAGTGGAGAAGCGCTCGTAGTTCCAGAGTTTGGTGAGGCGGTCGCGGATCGGCTGGCGGTAGGGGATCTGATCGAGGTAGCCGAAGGTCAGTTTGTTTTCGGCCTCGACCCAGGCATGAGTTTCGGCGGAGTCGGTGTCCTCGAGCCAGCGGTAGGGATCGGCGACTTTGGTGCCGTGATAGTCATCGACCTGGTCGCTGCGGCGGGGTTGAGGGTAAGTGAGTGGGGCGGTTTGGGCAGCGGAGAATAGAGTCAACATTGGAAGGAGGAGCGAGAGCAGGATGAGTGCTTGGCGCGTTAGATGCATGGGGCCTCTGGCTGGAGTCTGTGGTGCGATCTATTTTGCCTGTGGGAGTGGGTCAGACGCAAGACAGAACCGTGGCAGAAACTCCTTGCGAGGCTGGCGGTGGTGGCGGCGGGTACGGGATCCTTCGACTGCACAAGTGCTTGCGCCAAGCGCGCAAGCACTTGCTCCGCTCAGGATGACAACGTCAATTAAGAGTGCTCTACGGGAGAGTGCGACGGGCTTGCTTGCTCGCTACAGGCTTGTAGTCCGCGGGGTAGAGGACTACGCAGCGGTTGAAGCCTTCACCGTCGCTTTCGGTGCGAAGGTCGGTTTGATCGCGCAGGGCGAGGTGGACGATGCGACGCTCGCGCGAGGACATGGGAGCGAAGTGAAACGGGGTTCCGGTTTGGCGAACTTTTTCAGCGGCGACGCTGGCGGCCATGCGAAGTTCCTGGAGGCGAATGGAACGCTGGTTCTTGCAGTCGAAAGAAATCTTTTCGTGCTCGGCGGAAGGTAGATGGAGGATCTCGAAGGCTAAGAGTTCGAGCGCGCGGAGAAGTTCGGCGCCGCGATCCAGGAGCAGGGTTGAGTCGGGGCCGGAGAAATCCACGAAGATTTCGGGCTTCTCCCAGTCGGTGGGGGCTGGCGGGTCTACTACTATGCGGTATTTGAGGTGGAGTCCTCCGTTGGTGACTACGGATTGGAGGAATTCGTTGATGCGGTTGGCGGCGGCTAGTTTATCCATAGGGCAGCTCTCGCTTCTACGACTAAAACCTTAAAATCCTAAACACAGAGAACACAGGGGTGCACAGGGTGAATCTCTATTTTTCTTTCTTGCGGGCGCGTTTTTCCATCATTTCGCGCATTTCGCGGCCTAGCTTGGTGCGGTTCATGACTGCCTGTTGCGCAATCGAAATCAGGTTGCTCTCGGTGTAATACAGGTTCAAGCCTGCGGCCAGCTTAAAGAAGATGAAGCCCATCATCAAGGGCATCATGACGGTCATCATTTTCTGCTGGGCCGGGTCCATGCCGGCTTGCGGGGTCATGCGCTGCATTACGACCATGCTGACTACCATCAACAGAGGCAGAACCCAGTCGGAGGCGGATAGATCGGTGATCCAGAGCCAGTGGGCGTGGCGGAGTTCGAGAGCGACTCCCAACATTCTGTAGTAAGCGATCAGGAATGGGAACTGGATTAGAAGAGGCAGACAGCCGCCGGCGGGATTTACGCTCTCCTTCTTATAGAGCGCGCTGATCTCTTCGTTCATTGCCGCCTTGCGCGGATCGCGCAGGCTGTACTTCTTGTATTTCTCCTGAATGTTTTTGATCTGAGGCTGGATGCGCTGCATCTTCAGCATCGACTTCATCTGCGTGATGCGCAGAGGCAGCAGCAGGATGGTGATGATGAAAGTTTGAATGACGATGGCCCATCCCCAGTTGTGGACGATGTGGTTGTAGGTCCACTTGAGCCAGAGGAAGAGTGGGCGCGACAGGATGCCCCACCAGCCGAAGTTGACGATGCCGCGAAGGTCGGGGCTGTCGTTCTTGATGGTGGGGACGGGGACGGCGTCGAGTACAGCGAGCTCTTTGGGGCCGACATACATGCGCTCGGTGGTTGGGCCTTGAAGGCTGCCAACGGCGGCGCCCAAGACATCAACGTTGGCAGTGTCTTTGGAGCCCGCGCCGACGGGGTTGAAGCCGGGCGTCTGCGGGATGTCCATGGCATTGCGCAGGGTCACCATGGCAACCGTCTTGGGATCGTCGGGGATAAAGATGGCGGTGAAATATTGATCACCGGCACCTGCCCACTCGAATGGACCTTTTATTGTGTTGCCGCCGCTGACACTCTTGACGGGGAGACGCGTAACATAGTTCGGGAAGAAGATGTAGCCGCTGCGCTCGGTCGAAGCATCGTTGTGGTAGTCGATGCCGGAGGCGCCGTAGGCTGCAGCATTGTACTTGCCGGGCCTCGCTGGAACTGGTAGCTCCCCCCCCTGATCGCCGAATCCGGCGGGCCAGGCCGGGGGGGCGAAGATTTCTGCGCCTTTGTAGAGGACGGAGGTTTCTACATTGAGGACGTAGGTGTGGTCGAAACGGAAAGTTTTGCGGACGACGAGATCCTGATCGGCGTATTCGAAGGTGATCGTGGCTGGGGCCGTGAGATTGCCTTCATTCGATGCTACATAGAGCGCGGAGGTGAGACGGTTGCGCAGGGCCTCGTCGTAGGTCCACAGCGAGAGCGGGTAACCGAATTTTTGGGCGGCAGCGGCGTTGACGAGATCGAGCGGGCCGTTCTGGGCGTCGTTATCGAACTTTTTTAGGATCCAGGATTTGACCTGGGCTCCGCGGTTAGTAAAGGTAATTTTGTACAGGTCGTTCTCGATGACGGTTTCGGTTTCGGCAGAAGCCTGCTTGGTGACCGTGGAGGATGGAAGCTTGGGGATTATCGCCGCGGGAGCAGACGGAGGCGGTGTGGTTGCCGGCTGCGTTTGTGCGGTTTTATTTTGCGCTGGCTCGGCCGGAGGTGGCGCGTACTTCTTGAGCAACGCCTGGGATACGACGAGGACGACGAACGTAAGAACAACGACGATGAGGAGCCGGCGCTCGGAGCCGGGCTCTTGTTGAGGATTTTGATATTCGGCCAAAGTCTTCCTTAATTACCTCAGGGACACTGAATCACAGTTTGCGCCACTTGCTTGCTTCACCACCGGGTCGTAGCCGGAGCGGGCCAGGGGATGGCAGCGGAGGACGCGGTTGAAGGCCATCCATCCGCCGCGCAGGGCGCCGTAACGCTCGACGGCCTCCATGGCATATTCGGAGCAGGTCGGCACGTAGCGGCAGGCCGCGGGCAGCATGGGTGAGATGGCCCACTTGTAGGCCCGCAGCAGTTGCAGCGTGACGAATTTGGCAGCGTTAGTCATGTTAGAGAGAACCGCGTTCGACGTTGTTACATCGCTGTCGCGTTTGCCCTATGTCTAGCTCTTTCGCCCCTTCGGGGCTGGTTAATTTCTGCTTTTCCTACCCAGGGCTTGCGCCCTGGGCTGCACTCTGTCGCCGCTTCGCGGCTACAGCTTCCTCGCTGATAGGTTTTGCTCGATTACGGCGAAGGCTCGGCTGACTTCATTTTTCAGTGCGGCGAAGTCGGCAGTCAGCAATGATTTTTTCGGATTGATGACAACGTCCGCCGCAATGCCTGTAACTGGACGCGTCATGCGAACTGCTTCGCGCAAGCGGCGCTTCATGCGGTTGCGTTGAATGGCACCGCCGAGGACACGGCCGACCGTGAATCCTACGCGCAGGCCTGTGGCTGGCGTTTCTGATTCTGGACGCGGCCAGTAAAAAACGGTGATGGACGCGGAAAAGTGGCGGCGCCCTTGTTTGTAGACGCGCTCGAAATCCGCATGGCGCAGAAGGCGCGCGCTGCGGGGGAATCGGGCTGTCGGCTTTGATGGCATAGCGAAGTCAGGTCGAGTTCCCAGCGCGGCATTAGCCAGCATGCCTGCGTGCTGCAGCGGGCGGCTGAGGGTCTCGACTGTGGAAGTGAGCGGCACCAGAAAAGCTACTCGCGGAAGCCGGGTTTTACGGAGACCCGTTTCCGCCCCTTGGCGCGGCGGCGGGAAATCACCTTTTTGCCGCCCTGGGTCTTCATGCGCGTGCGAAAACCATGTTTCTTGCTTCGCTTGCGCCGGTTAGGTTGGAATGTACGCTTGGGCATGAAAGATAGCTGCTCCTGATTCCGTCGACGGTGTTATGGCAAACGATAAGTATAAATGACGGAGAGCGGTGAGGGCAAAGGGCGGGCAGTCAGGTTGACGCACCTTGATGAAGATGCGAACCAAACGCGCGATTGTTCCGACGCAAAGAACACTTGTTCGGAATGACAATGCGTTTGCACTGCGCGCGTTGCAGTTACATCCTTGACACTTGACAGGCGCGTGGCCTGGGGTTCCGAATCGTGTTCGGGAAAAATTTGTGCGCGAAGATTTCCGTTACGACGAAAATTTTTTGTGCTACCATCTCGCACTGTCGGGTTTGAAAAGATCATTCACCATAGCAACCGCGCATGACACAAGTGGCGCATTCCGCAGTACACTAAGAGTTCCATCGGCGAGCACGTAAACAGCAGTTTTAGACAGGCGCCCTCAGCCAGCCGCCGGGACGCCGCGGCGGGTATTTCATAATTATGTCAGCTCAGAGCACACCACCGCTTTCCCCCAATCCGTGGACGCGCATTCTGGATGCGCTGGAAAAGAAGATTAATCGGCACTCCTATGACACCTGGCTGAAGCCGACGCGTTACAGCCACTCCAGTGGCGGAGTTTTGTTTGTGCGGGTGCCCACGGCGGAGTTCCGCCACGCGGGCGACAAATACGCGGACCTGATCCAGGAGGCGATCGACAACCTGGGGCTGGAGTTCAACGACGTGAAGTTCGTGACGCCGGAGGACGATCCGGCGGCGACGGCGGTGCGGCACAATGGCGGACTGTCGGCTGGTCCGGTTCCGGTGGGCGGGGCTCCGGCGCAGGCGCGGTTCGACTGGGATGGCGCGGCGCAACTGAACCCGCGCTACACGTTTGACGCATTTGTGATCGGCAGCGGGAATCAATTCGCGCATGCAGCGTGCCAGGCGGTCGCGGAACGTCCTTCGAAAGCCTACAACCCGCTATTCCTGTATGGCGGCGTCGGTATGGGCAAGACGCATTTGATGCAGGCCATAGGGCACGAAGTGAAGCGCCGGCAGCCGCAGGCGGCGATCTGCTATGTGTCGAGCGAGAAGTTCACCAATGACATGATCAACTCGCTGCGCTACGACAAGATGACTTCGTTCCGCGACAAGTTCCGCAGCGTGGACGTGCT
>Ga0210388_10002927_pt1 | contig 13356 bp, 9 predicted proteins | sample IncBWC19OmetaG_FD_155485 | JGI IMG/M metagenome (GOLD analysis project Ga0210388, IMG submission 155485) | Forest soil microbial communities from Barre Woods Harvard Forest LTER site, Petersham, Massachusetts, United States - Inc-BW-C-19-O ... | reverse complement strand
CGCGCCCGCCAGCGCGCCAGTCCCGATGCGAATGCGCGCCTCGGCCTCGCCCCCCGCGCCGCCGATCAGGAGACGATCGATCTTCGTGGTCCCGGCGGGCGCGATCTTCGACGCGGGGGGGCCCACACGGATCGGCTCGGGCTTGAACCAACCTGGACCGCCGGCCGCGGTCGCCGCTTCGGAGGCTGCGCCGCCCTCCCCGGTCTTTTTGAGCGCGTCCCGAAACCGCTTGCTCGGACCGAGGCTCCGGTGCACCGGTCCGGCCCCGATGCCGCCCAACTCATCCGGTCGAGTCGTCGGTGCCCCACCAGAGGTGGTCGAATCACTTACCTGCACGGCTCGGTTATCGACCCGAGGCCGCAGCACGTTGCGCGCGAATCGACGTTGTTGGGGTATGATTCCCCGAAACCGCGGCTCAAAGGGGCCATCGAACTGTTAGATGAGAGGCGCCGGGCGCTGCATGACGAGATCAGGGCCGCGATGAACTGTCAGGAGCTGATCGAGTTCTGTTTTGACTACATCGAGGGCGCGTTGCCCGACGATGAGCAGGTCGGCTTTCGTCAGCACCTGTCGCGCTGTCCAGACTGCGTCACGTTCTTCGAGACGTACCGCAAGACCCCGGAGCTGACGCGCGAGGCGCTGGCGACGAAGATCCCGTCGTCAGTGCGCGAGTCGATCCGCAGCTTCCTGCAGTCGCGCCGCGACCGCTAGCGCTCCCCACAATGGTCCCGCGTCGGGAGCGAGAGGGTCCCGTCGAAAAACGGCCGGGGGGAATCGACGCGTGTGTTTTTTTGACAGATGTAGTTTTAAGACTACTCTGTCCTACATGTACGACACCCTCTCACTCGGTTCCGACAATCGCCGCCTCGCTCAGCGGCTCCGGATGCGGGTCTTCCTGAACGAGTACGTCGGCGACGACCCCTGCCAGGCGATCGTCCGGGACGTGAGCGAGACCGGGCTCTCCCTGGTGAAGCTGCCCGGAAAGAAGGTCCAGCCCGTCGAGGTCGTCACGCTCGAAGTCGAGCTGCCCGGAACCAACGAGACGATCTGGGCCAGCGCTCAGCCCCGATTCGATTCGCTGAACCGCGACTACCAGATCTCCGGACTGCGCTTCCTCTCCATGGCACGCAAGCACGAGCGCCTCATTCGCGACTATCTCCAGGAACGGCGCGAGCGCCTCGCCCGCCTGTTCTCTCCGCGCCCTCGTGTCGTCAGCCGCTTCGCTTAGCTTTTTTCGTTCTCCTCGGTCGGCCTCCGGTGCGGCAATGGTGCAGCGCCGGAGGCCGTTTTTTTTTTGATCGTGTCGATGGCGATTGGATGGCCCACCGGGGGCGTAAAATGCGACCAGCTTGACTGACAGCTTGGGCGATCGCGAGGGCCAGGTCGTCCCCCGCACCGGGGTGGCCGCGCTCCTGGCGACCGCTGCGCTCCTCTGCGTCCATGGTCGGCGGCTCGCCCAAAATCTGGCCCAGGCCCAGTGGGAAGACGGTCTGTTTTTCCGCTACACGCGCCAGCACATCCACACCCTCGTCGACTGCTTTCGGCGACCGGGCCCCTACCCCGGGCTCTATCGCCCGCTCACCACCAACCTCTTCTATCTCATCGGCCTGCGCGTCTTCGGTGAGAAGCTCGTCGGGTACCACCTGATCTGCATCCTGCTGGTCGTCCTCAACGCCACCCTCCTCTACAGGATCGCGTTTCGTCTGCTTCACTCCCGCTGGGCCTTGCTGGCGCCGATCGCGTTCGCTTCACGGCTGGCCAACGCCGAGGTCGTGACCCACAGCTGTGAATTCCAAACCCTCTTCTCCGTCTTCTGGGCCCTCGCATGCCTCGATTGGTTCATGCAACGGCGCTTTCGCCGGTCAGTCGTGGCGCTCGTGCTGGCGCTGGCGAGCAAGGAGACGGCCCTCGTCACGCCTGTCATCCTGATCGCCTACGGGTTTCTCTTCGATCGCGAACCGAAGGATCGCCGCTCTGTCGGGCATCTGGCAGTGGCGGGTCTCTGGGTGATGACGCTGCTCGCGTTCCACGATCGGGCGACCGGTTTTCGGTACGACCTCTCTCCGTCAAACGTCCTCGGCAACCTGGCAGCGTACCTGCTGGCGTTCTTCAATCCGCTGGTCTGGCCGCTCGACGATTGGGTGATGCCTCCTTCGGTGAGAACCGCCGCCAGCTGGCCCCTGATGCAGGCGGCAATGGCGGCGCTGATGGCCATCTGCCTGGTTTCCTTCCCTCGCCTGGCGTCGCGTGCGCGCCTCGTCGCGTTCGGGTTCGCCTGGTTCGTCATCGCCACTCTGCCCGCGGCGATCTTCGAGGGTCGATTGTTCATGCGGTATGGCTACTTCGGCTACGCCGGGCTCTCGATCGCCGCGGCCGCCGCCGGCGCGCTGGTTGGCGAGGCGACCCGAGACTGGCGGCGCAGGCCAGGCGCCCGGGCGGCGGCAGAGGGCCAATCCTCCGGTGCTAAGCTTCGAGGGTGAGACGTCGGCTGGCGGCTGGGGGCGTCTGGCTGGCCCTGGTGGTCGCGGCGGGGCCAGCGCGGGCCGACTGGCAGGTTCATCGCGACAGTTCGCGCGCCCTCGTCGATCGCGCTGAACAGGCACTGCGCGATCGCCCGGACGACGAGGCGCTGGCGCGTCGACTGGTCCAGATCGCAGGACGCCGAGAGGCCGGCGCGGTGCGCGAACGGTTTCGTGTCAGGGCGATGGCGGCGACGAGCTACGCGCCGATCGCTGTCTACGCGCAGCTGCTGCTGGCGCTGGGAGAGGGACCGGCGGCGGCGACGGCCTTCAGCGAAGCGCTGCGCCTGGCGCCCGATGCGCCGGCGGCCCTGGCCGGTCGGGCGCGGGCGCTGGCGATGGCCGGATCCTCCGAAGCCGCCCCCGCCTATGAAGCGGCGATCAAGCGGGAGACCCGGCCGGCGGCGAGACGGCGCTTGATCGAAGCGGAGCTGGCTCTGCTGCCTGCCGGCGCGCCCGGCGACGTGCCTGGCGATGCGCGCGGTGACGATCTCGAACGCGTGATCGGCCTCCGCCGCGAGCTCGCGCGTCTCGCGCCCGGCAGCGATCGCGCCGCCGAGCAGCTTGCCGACGCGCTCGCCTCGGCAGGGCGGCCTGCCGAGGCGGCCGCGGTCCTCGAGCAGCGAGTTCCGCCCCATCATCCGCTGGAAAAGCTTCCGCTGGTTCTTCGGGCGGCGCGCCTGCGCCTCGCCGATCGCGACGCGTCGGACGCCGCCGTCGCCGCCGAGAACCTGCGCGCGCTCTTGCAGGAGATCCCCCGCGGCGCCACGGAGAGCCGCCGCGCCGCCTGGGCCTGCGCACGCGACGTGGCGCGGGCGAGCGGCAAGCTGGGGACGCTCGCCGAGGCGCTCGCGCAAGCGCCAGGTCCCGCCGAATGGGATCTGCTCGGCCAGGTCCGCGAGGAGCTCGGCGATCTGGACGGCGCGCTGGCGGCCACGCAAAAGGCCCAGGCGCTGGCCCCCCGCGACGCCGCGCTCGGCGACCGCTTGTTGCGACTCCTCGATCGTCTCGGCCGTGACGAGGACGCGATCGCGCTGGCGCGAGAGCTGGCGCGAGAGCTCCCCTCCGAGATCGGCCTTTCGACGGGTCTTTGCGAGCGACAGTGGCGACACGGGGACCACGCGGCGGCGGACGCCACCTTCGATCGCGCGTTGGGGCGTTTCTCCCGCGAGCCGACGGCGCTGCAGACTCTGGCGGAGACCGCGGCGCGCTGGGGCGACGACAAGCGGGCGCTCGCGGCCTGGACGCGCCTCGTGCGCGTCGCGCCGACCAGCGAGGTCGCCGTCGTCGGGCTCGGTGAGGCGCAGTTCCAGGCCGGCAAGCGCGACGACGCCCGTCGGACCTGGGCCACGCTGCGAAAGCAGGCCGCCTCGCCGGCGAAGGGGCATCTGCGACTCGGGGAGCTGCTGTTCGATCATGACCTCTTGAACGACGCGCTCGAGGAGGCGCAGCGTGCGGAGGCCGCCGACGTCGAGGACGCCAGTCCTCACCGTCTGCTCGCGCAGGTCGACGAACGGCAGCGCAAGCTCGACGACGCCGTCGCCGAGTGGCGCCAGGTCCTGACGCTGGCGCGTGACCCGCATCCCGAGGCTGCGGGGCAGCGGCGGGAAGCCCGGACGCGTCTCTTGACGCTGCTCGGTCGCCAGGGACGCGGCAAGATCGACGCCGAGGTCGGCCGCCTGCGAGACGAGGTGACCGCGCACCCGGACGACACTGAGACGGCGATGTTCCTGGCCGAGGCGGAGCAGCGCCTGGGGGACGTCTCGGCGGCCACGACGACGCTGCGGGCGATCGCGTCGCGTGGCACCGGGGCGACCGACAGTCGGGCCCGCGAGGCCGGCGTCGAGGCCGGATTCGCGCTGGTGCGTCTGCTCAAGCAGAGTGGACAGCTGGTCGAAGCGGCGGCCCAGCTCGGCGACCTGGCCCGGCTCTCCCCGGCCCGGGCCAGCGAGGCTGAGCTGCAGATGGCCGACATCGCGCTTCAGCGTTACGACCTGCCGGGAGCGCTCGCGCACGCGGCCGCCGCCGAAGCTGCCGCCGACGCCCCCCAGCTCCTTCGTGTCGCCGAGATCCGCGAGCGCGCCGGCGCCGACACGCTGGCCGCGGCGACCTACCGCAAGGCGATTGCGCGCGACGCGGCGCCGACGGGGGCCTTGGCGCTCGCCCGCGTTCTCGAACGCGAGGGGGACGTGTCAGGGGCCGCCGGCGCGGTCGAGGCGCTGTTGCGCCGCTCGCGCGACGACGCATCGGTCTCGGACGCCGCGCGGCGCGCGCTGGAGCTCGACGAGGCCCTCGGCCGTCTGCCCGAGCTCGTGGAGGCCCTCGCCGCCGATCCCGACGGCCAGAAAGAGACACCGGCCCACCGTCGGGCGCTGCTCGACGTCCTCGAGCGTCTCGTTCCGGCGCTCTACCGCGACCCTGCCGCGGACGAGGCGCGCACCCGCCTCGGACGGAGGGCGCTGCAACCGCTCCTCGATCTGGTCGTCACCACCAGCGTGCCGCCTCGAAAGGCGGTCGAGCTGCTCGGCATGCTGGGGAGCCCGGACGCGGCCCCGGCGCTTGTACGCATCGCGAGGCACGGCAAGGACGAGGTGACCGCGAGCGTCCCGCGCGGACCGCTGGCGCCCGGGTCGACCGAGGCGCGCGTTGCCGCCCTCGTCGCGCTCGGACGGCTCGGCGATCCGCGCGGGCTCGCGCCGCTCGAGGAGGCGGCGACGGCGGGAGTGGTGACGATGCGGGCCGCTGCCATCTGGGGCCTCGGACGGATCGCTGACACGCGGGCCTCTGCCGTCGTCCCTCCGATTTTGGAACGCGCGGTCGAGGACCCCCGACCGGAGATCCAGGCGCTCGCCTGTCTCGGGCTCGGCCGCCACGCCGATCCGCCGATCGTCGCACGGCTGGCGCGGATGGGCGCCGATGCGGCGCGGCCGAGCGAAGTCCGGATCGCCGCCACCCTCGCGCTCGGGCGCGCGGGCGGAGCACAGGCCGCCGCCGCGCTGGTCGAGATCCTCGACCGCGGCGACCAAGAGCTCTCTCGCGCAGCCGCGCTGGCGCTCGCCTGGACCCGCGCTCCGCCCGCGTTGCCGGCGCTCCTGGCGCGTGCGCTGCTGCCCGGTGAGTTCGCGCTCGCCAGCCCCGAAGCCCCCCTCTCTGCGCTCGCCACCTGGCAGGCGGGAGGACCAGCCCCCGATGAGGCTCGTTCGATCGCCGACGATGACCTCCTGACGATCCCCACCATGCTGGCTGCCCTGACCGAGACGGCTCCCGCGGGCGATCTCACGCCACTTTGGCGTGGGCACACCGGAGAGATCGACGCGATCCTCTCTGATGCACTCGCGCGGGGCGGGAGCGCCCGGCGGGCCGCCCTGGAGGCGCTCGACGCCCGAGCCGAGGGGCTCGCTCTGGGCGCCCTCGCGCCCACCGGCGGGACCGCCTGGTCGCCAGAGACAGCCGCCGCCGCGCGCGAGATCGCCTGGCCCCTCGCCGACGGCATCGCGCTCGCGCTCGACGACCCGGACCGCCGGACCCGCGCCCTCGCGCTGCGTCTGCTGGCGAAGCTCGACGACGAACGGCTGACGCCCGCGCGGCTCGCCGAAGCCATCGCCGACGGTTCGCCCCTGCTGGCCGGCGCCGCTCTGTCGGCCGCCCAGCTCCTGGTCCGGACCCATCCGGCTCTTGCCGTCCCGATCGCCAACGCGGTGGCTCCTTTCGTCACCGAGGAGGGCGCGGCAGGCTCCTGGAGCCGCCGGCTCGCAGCGGTGGAGCTCCTGGCGTTGCTGGGGCCCCCCGGCCTGCCGCCGATCGATCGCGCGGTCAACGACCGCAACTCTCTGGTCCGAGCGGCGGCGCTGGAGGCCGTCGACCGAGCCCGCCCGAGCGGCTCTAAACCGCCTGGCAGCTGAACCGTCCGCTCTTCCCTCTCCTGCCCCGCTTGACTTGTGGGCCGCCCGGCCGAAAATGCCGGGATGCTCTGTCCGAACTGCGGCGCGGAAATCCCCACCGGCAATCGATTTTGCGGAAGCTGCGGCAACAAGATCGACGTTGCCCCCGCCCCCGCCAAGACCATGTTCTTCGGCGCCACCCAGCAGGCCCCCGGACGGGCCAAGCTGACCGTCATCAAGGGCGAGGGGACCGACGGCGTCACCTACCTGTTGAATGCGAACGAGCACCTGGCCGGCCGGCTCGAAGGCGCCATCATGTTCCCTGATGACTCGCTGCTCTCGCCGCGGCATTGCAGCTTCATCTACCGCGACGGCAAGCTCCATGTCGTCGACGAGGGGTCCGTCAACGGCGTGTTCATCCGCATCAAGGCACCGGTCGACCTCGTCCCCGGTGCGCTGTTCCTCATCGGCGAGCAGCTGCTGCAGATCGAGCCCTCGCCTCCCGATCTCGGTCCGCAGCCCGACGCCGAGGGGACCTACTTTTATGCCAGCCCCAAGCGCCCGTCGAAGATGAAGCTGATCCAGCGCCTGCGGGGCGGCGAGATCGGCATGATCTATCGTTCTCGCAACGACACCATCTCGATCGGCCGCGAAGGGAATGACGTCAACTTCCTCGACGACCCGTTCATCTCGGGTCGGCACGCCCAGATCACGATGAACGTCGATGGTCAGATCTCGCTCACCGATCTCGGATCGAAGAACGGAACCTTCGTCCGAATCACGGACGAGCTCACGCTCGACCACGGCGACCACGTCTTTCTGGGACAGCAGCTCCTGCGCGTCGAAATCAGCTGAGGCTGACGGCGCGGGCCCCCACCGGGGCAGCATTTCCGGCTAAAACTGCTCTCGCGACGTCCGCCGGACCGAATTGACGATGGACGCTCGCCATGTTAGTTGCGATAGGTTTACGGGGGGTCTCTGTGATTACCTGCAACCGCTGCGGCAAAGAAAACCAGGACCACTACAAGTTTTGCCTTGGCTGTGGCAGCGAGCTCGCCAAGCCCGTCCCCGCGCCGGCGCCCGCCGCCAACCCGCAGGGCCCATCCCCGTCGCAATCCCCCGCGTCGTCGTCGCCTGCGTCATCGATCGACAGCCGCGATCCGGCCCTCGATCGCACCGTGCTCCCCCCCGCTCCGATGGGCGCGGCCGTGGCGGGCGAGCTCCGCACGTCGTCGCCGGCTGTTGCCAAGGCGCGTGGCGGCATCCCCTGGGGCGATTCGCCGAAGATGCCGGCACCGATCCCGTTCCAGCTCCCCCCCAACCCCCTGGCCACCGCGACTCCGCCCCCGCGCGTCACGTCGGGAGCGAATGGCGGCGCGATGGGTATTCCGGCCGGGGCGACTCCCGCGCCGATGCGGGTCACGGGCGGCCCGGCACCCGCCGCCGCCCCCGGCGGCGAAATCCCCTGCCCGACCTGCGGCAAGATGGTTCAGGCCGGCTTCGCCTTCTGTGGCGCTTGCGGCGGCCGCATCGGGCGGCAACCCTCCAGCGTCGGCGCCGCGACCGGGCCCCGCACCATGTTCATGGCCGGTTCGGCCAGCGCCGCGCCGGCCGCCATCCCTCGTGGCCGTCTGATCTTGATTCGCCCGGACGGCTCGGAAGGGGGCGCCCACCCGCTGCACGAGGGTGAGAACATCATCGGTCGCGGGCAGGCTCCGCTGTTCGACGCCGACGCCTACCTTTCTCCCCGGCACGCCGAGCTCTCGGTCGGACCTGAGGGGGTGACCATCCGGGACCAGCAGAGCCTCAACGGAGTCTTCCTGAAGATTTCCGGCGAGGAGGCCCTCGAGTCGGGCGACATCTTCCGGATCGGACAGGAGTTGCTCCGTTTCGAGGTGATCTCACCGCCGCAACCGCTCGAGGATGGCACCGAGATCATGGGGACGCCGAACCCGGGATTCTGGGGCCGGCTCTCGGTCATCGTCGGGCGCGACGTGGACGGCTCGGCTTTTCCGCTGTTCGGCGAGTCGATCGTGCTCGGCCGCGAACGAGGCGACATCCTGTTTCCCGAGGACGGCTACGTCTCCGGAACGCACTCGCGGATCGCCCTGCACGACGAGCACGTTTACCTCTCGGACCTCGGCTCATCGAACGGGACGTTCCTGCGGCTCCGCCACGAGCGCACCGTTCCGACCGGTGCGTTCATGCTGATGGGCCAGCAGCTCTTTCGGCTCGAGTATCGATAAACCGATAGCCGGCAGACCTCGTGGGACCCCGTGGGACCCGCCGGGGGGCTCGCGCAGCGTGGCTGGCTCCGCCTCCCGGAGCGAGCGGCTACTGCTTCTTCTCGACTTCGATCTTGCTGCCGGCTGAGCTCTTCTGGCCGCCGAAGAACGCCTGGCGGGTGTTGTCGCCCGAAGCCGGCTCGACGTATCGGAAGGCGTTCGGAATCTTGAAGGTGCTTCCGTCGTCGAACATCACGGTGACGTCGACTGGGCCCTTCTCGTTGGCCGGCGTCACGACTCGGATCTTGCTGGTCGAGGCGATGGTGACGGTCTCGGACTTCTTGTGTCCGAACTTCACCTCGGCCTGGGTCTTCCCCGGCTGAAAGCCTCCGCCGTTGATGGAGATCTCCTCGCCGCCGGCGGTGGTCCCTTGCGGTGGTTCAATCGAATCAACTTTGAGCGGGCCGCCACCTTGCGTACACGCCGCAATCGTGACGAACGCAGCCATGGAAAGGGCAAGACCGAGGACACGCTTCATCGTGTGTTCGCCTCCGAGCGAGAAGAAGGAAGCGACCATAGCCCCCGACGCCAGGACGGTCAACAGATCATCAAGGCAGGTCGTCGGCCCACGACCGCGGACGAGCTTCCACCAACGCCGTGAGAGTCCCGACTCAGACAGATTCGCGCTTGGCCATCGCGCGGCGCATCTTGACCAGCGCCTGCTCCTGGAGCTGCCGCACCCGCTCGCGGGAGAGGCGATACTCGTCGCCAATCTCTTTGAGCGTGCGCTCGCGGTCGTTCACCAGGCCGAAGCGCTTCCGTAAAATGTCGGCCTCGATCGGCTTGAGCGAGGAGAGAAACTTGAGCATCTCGCTCTGCGTCTCCGTCGATGCCATCTGGTCGGGCACCGCCGGTCCCTCGTTCGGATCGACGAGCACATCGATGAGGCGCCGTCCGTCCTCGTCCGAGATTGGCCGATCGAGCGAGACCGGCGTCTCCGACAGGAAGGTCTTCATCTTCTCGAGCTTCTCCGCTTCGATTCCGGTCGCGGCGGCGATCTCCTGAGTGCTCGGCACCCGTTCGAGCTTCGACTGCAGCTCCCGCTGCGATTTCGCGATCCGGTGATAGGCGTCGATCATGTGGACCGGCAGCCGGACCGCACGGCCCTTGTCGGCCAGCGCGCGGCTGATCGCGTGGCGAATCCACCAGCTCGCGTAGGTCGAGAACCGGAAGCCTCGGCGGTAGTCGTACCGTTCGACCGCCTTCATGAGGCCGATGTTCCCCTCCTGAATGAGGTCGGCGAGCGGCAGACGGCCATGGTTGAACCGCCGGGCGATCGACACCACCAACCGGAGGTTCGCCTTGACGAACTCGTTCTTCGCCGCTTTGAGACGAAACGCCTTGCCGCCGACCGCTTTCACGAAATCGGCGAACGCTTTGGTCGCGGTGGAGAAGGGAACCGTCCCCTCGAAGGGAAGGCCCTGCACCCCGCGGCCGACCCGCTGAATCTCGGCCAGGGCCGCGTCCAGGAAGATCCGATCGATATCCAACACCCGCAGCTTGGTCGCCAGCGCGGTCGCCGTCTTCTCGAAGCGGCCCCGCTCGGGGATCGACGATTTGTGCCGCGCGCGCGCGGCGGCCGCCCGGTGGAGTTTGGCCTCGGGAAGCGGCTTACCGACCTCACGCTCCACCACGTCGAGGATCCAGTCGGTCCCGGGCGCAAATCCCAGAATCGTCTTCCAGAGCTGCAGCTCCATCTCCTCGATGTTCCGTGCCGTCTCGAACTCCTGCTCGGGACGAAGCACGTCCAGCTCCGCCATGTCGCGGAAGTACATCGCCAAGAAGCTGGCCGGCTCCTCGTCGCCGCGAACCTTCTTCTTGGCGCTGACGGCGGGCGCCGCTTCCGCCTCCTCTTCCTCGTCTTCCTCTTCTTCTTCAGCGTCCTCATCCGCCGCGTCTGCGGCGCGGACGTCGCCCGCGACCTCGTCGGTCTCGTCGGTCTCGATCTCGACGCCCGGAGTGGCGCCCAACGTCGCCTCGACCTCGAGCTCGTCCGGCAAAGGGCCTACTGCTGGCAGACCCAGCGCCTCGGCAGACAACGGCAACGTGTCGTTGGCCGGGACCGGTCGCGCCGCGGGAACCTTCGACTTGGCGTCCAACTTTGCGTCCCGGGCTGGACGACGCCCCAATGTCGACGCCACTTTACGGGCCGCCTCAACCGGACGACCCTTACGGGCCAGTTTCACTTTGATTCCTCGTGCGCTCATTGTGCTCATCTCCATCGAGCCGCGTCGCGATCCAGACACCTTCGAACCTGTAAGGGATATACGGACCTGGGTTGAAAAATATTCCGGGTCTGGCCGCGTCACGCCTCGTAGACTCAGATGCTTGCGCCGACGCTTTGGTTGCAAGTTGCGCACGCCCGCCAAGATGGGGAGCGCTGACACAAGCACAATGGCCGTGCAACGGGATTTTCGAGGTGCTAGCGCGGCGCGTCAGACGGCCTGAAATCAGGCTTCGTCTTCGCGCTTTTCAGCCACGATCAGCAGGTTGCGGGAGGCGCTGCCAAAAAAGTCGCCTCGGGTCGCCAGCCCGCCTGAGACGTCAATCACCCGGAACCCGGCCTGCCGCAACAGACGCCCGATCTCGTGCAGGCTGTAAGCTCGCACCGAGAGCTCTTGCTCCAGCTGGCGTCCATCCTCGAAAACGATCGAGCGGTGGGTGTTGATTCGGCTGGTGTGGAAGTTGAAATCGACCTCCTCCAGGACGACGCACCCGGTCCCTTCCCACCAGACGCGGACCGGCAGGTCCGAGACCACGTAGTCGCGGTTCAGGATGTCGAGGAGAAGGCGGCCGCCCGGCTTGAGGGCGCGCCCGATCCGCTCGGCGACCCGGAGGTTCGTCTCCTCGTCGAAATATCCGAATGACGTCAACATCGAATACGCGCCATCGAACTGCTTTTCGAATGCCATCTCCCGCATGTCGGCGTGGACGAAGTTCACCGACAGCGATCGCCGCTGGGCCTCGTCGGCCGCGCGGATCAGGAGCGGTAGCGAGAGATCGAGCCCGGTGACGTTGAAGCCGCGCTGGACCAGCTCGATCGCGTGGCGGCCATATCCGCAACCGACGTCGAGGATCTCAGAGCCCGGCGCCGCCGTCAGCGCGTTCGAGATGAACTCCACCTCGCGCAGCGTCTGATCCGCCCGCATGAACGGGAGCGTACGCAGGTAGTCCTCGTCGAAGACCTCCTCGAACCAGGGCTTCGAGCGTTTCGGGCGACGGGGACGCTGAGAGAGCGCCTCCGGGAGAATCGGAATTGCCGGCAGAAGAGGCCCATGGGGCTCCTCAAGCGGGGGCGGCGGGACCGGCTTCAGCTCCGGGCCGGGCGTCTTCTCGGGGCCGGGCGTCTTGAGGAAGCTGCCCGGAATCGGCGGCGGCGTCGGTGCCGGGGTGATGGCGAAGCGTGGAGCCGGGGGCGGTGTCGCGGAGGCAGAGACGGCCAGGATGCTCGCCTCGGCGCCTTCCTCGACCTCCAGCTCGTCGGCTCCCTGCAGCTCGACGTCGCTCTCGCTGGCGGGAGCCGGGGTCGGCGCCCCGATCTGGTTGGCCAAATCCGACGAAGCCGCACTTCCGTCGCTCCCCATCGCCCGTACCGGTAGCGCCCCCTCGACGTCAGGGCTCGGGGTCTCCGGCGGCTCGAGGCTGGGCGGCGGTGGAGGCACGGCGGCCTCGGCGACCGCCGCAACCACCGGGGGCGGGGTCGCCTGCAGCTCCTCCGGCAGTGGTGGCGCGGCCTTTGGCAGTGGTGGCGCGGTCTTGGGCTCCGGCGGCGGCGTCGGGCCGGCGACAGCGACCTCGGGCGGCGGGGTCAGCGGACCCGAATCGAGTGCGCGGACGGCGGCGGCCTCGGCGGCCAAAGCCGACGCCTCCCCGTCGACCGGCGCAGCACCGAACGGGCTATCGATCGGCGGAGGCGGCGATCCCGCCGCCTGGCCGGAAATCCCGCCGTCGACCAGATCGACGGGCGTCGCACCGAGTAGAGGAGCCTCCGGCGATGATGGCGGCGCGGCAGCCTGGGGCGCGACGGCCTCGGGCTGGGGCAATTCGGGCTCGGCCACCATGGGCATCGAGAGCGGGAGCCCAACCATCGGCGTGCCGCGCGGTTGGGTGGTCGTCCGCCGCCTGACCGAAGGCGTCGAGAAGTCTCCGCTGGCGATTCCTATCGGCCCGCTGCGCTCGCGCGCAACGGCGGCTCCCACGCGCGGGCGCCGGGCGCCGGCGGCGGCCACCACCCGCTTGGCGCTCTGGAGGTCCTCGGCCGTCGGAGCCGGCGTCGCCTCGTCATCACCTGGGGTGGTCGAGCGGGAGGTCTCGTCGTGGGCTTTCGACACGGCCATCAGCCTCGCGACACCGCGGAAATATCGTTCGCGGCCCGAGCCCGCCCGATGCCTATGCCCATCTTCATCGCCTCGCCGGCGACGAAGCTCCCGAGCTCCGCCCGGCCGGGCTCGAACACCACAATCGTCGTGGAGCCGAGATGGAAGATCCCCAGCTCCTCGCCCCGCCGAACGGGCTTCGGATCGTCATAGTGACGATGGCGGACGGCCGCGCGCAAGAACCGGGGCCGGTGCGTGGCCACCTCTGCATCATACGACACCGTCACGTGCCCGACGCCTATTGCCGCAACCATCACGACCGCGCAGAGCCCGCCGCCGTCCATCTCGATGAGCG
>Ga0210388_10002926_pt1 | contig 13360 bp, 8 predicted proteins | sample IncBWC19OmetaG_FD_155485 | JGI IMG/M metagenome (GOLD analysis project Ga0210388, IMG submission 155485) | Forest soil microbial communities from Barre Woods Harvard Forest LTER site, Petersham, Massachusetts, United States - Inc-BW-C-19-O ... | reverse complement strand
CGAGTTGGCGAGGATGTCGTCCACCGAGGAGAATTGCATCAGACTTTGCGGATAGCGGGGGCAGAAGGTCAGGCATTTTCCGCCATCGACCACGGCCCGGCCGAGTCCCAGAGCCACTGCGGCAATTCCATCGGCGAAGGTCATTGGCGGCACGGGATAGAAATTGTGCGAACGGACCACGCCTGAGAAATCCGGATAGAAACGCTGCCCATGCGCTTTGCCCACCAACTGCTGGACGATCACCGCCATCTTTTCTTCTTCCAAGCGGTAAGGCGTGGCGCGCACATAGGCCTTGGCATGGCGGCTGAACGTGGAGGCATAGACGCGCTTAATGGCATCGATCAACTCCTCGAGTCGCACGGTGGGGTCTGTAGACTGATTCCCCAGCATGAAGGTTTCGTAGACTCCGGTGAAAGGCTGGTATTGGGAGTCTTCGAGGAGGCTCGAGGAGCGCACGGCTAGCGGATAGGTAACCTCCGCAAGGAACACTTTAAGGTCTTCCTGCAATTTTGCAGAGAGCGGGGCGGCTAGAAATTTCTGCAGAATCTCGGCATCGTCTTCGCATTGCAAAGCGAAGTCGAGCAGGTTGTTCTCGGTCATGAATTGATCGAACGCATCCGTGGCCAAAACCAGAGCGGGCGGCACCGCGATGCGGATACCAGGAAAGCGGCGCGTGATGCGGTGCTTGCGCAGGAGATGGCGCACAAACGCGAGGCCGCGCGCCTTGCCGCCTAGAGAGCCAGCGCCGATTCGCAAAAAACCTGTCTCCGAGGGCTTGAACGTGTCGGCGTTGAAGTCACCGATTAAGAGTTCGCTCTGCTCACGGCGGTAGTCGTTGATCGAGTCAATCAGGTCGCTGCGCAGGTGTTCCGGACCGGTGAAGTCTGAGACTTTGCGCGGCCGCAGCTTGGCGGCTAGAGCAAACTCGGTTCGCGCCATGAGCCAGTGAGAAAAATGGTTGCTCTGGGCGTGGTAGGTGAGGCTTTCGGGCGGAACCGTCTGCAACTGTTCTTCGAGCTCATTCAAGTCTTTGGCGCGACCTACTTCTTTCAGATCTGGCAGGCGAAATACGAAGTCGCCAAAACCAAATTGCTCGGTGAGAATCCGGCGCAGGTCTTTCAGCAGGGTTGGCGAACGCTTGCGCAGAAATGAATATCCCGCCGCGAGAGCGCGAGGCCGAAACTCTGTCCGGCTGGTTTGCAGGACTACCGGGACATCCGGCACCAGCGCCTTCATCAGGCGGGCAAGCTCGAAGCCGGCTTCCGGGCTGAGTTTGCCCTCCCAGGGAAACTCTACGTCTGAAACCAGGCCGATCAGGTAATCGCGATACTCCTGCACTAACTGGGCCGCGTCTTCGAAGTTTGAACTGAGCAGAATTTTCGGGCGGGCCTGCATGCGCACCAGCTTGTGGGCGACGTTGATGCCCTCCTGGATGACACGGCGAGATTGCTTGATCAGCTCGGTGTAAATCACAGGCAGGAACGATGAGTAGTAACGGATGTTGTCTTCGACCACCAGCAGCACGGGCACTCCCATGGCGCGGGTGTCGTGCAGAACGTTGCGCTTATCCTCGATGTACTTGACGATGGCGATGAGAATTCGCGCATTGCCCTGCCAGAGGAAGATCCTTTCGATATCGGTGACAGGATTTCGGCTGACGAAGTTCTTCACTTCGCGATAGTCGTAGGCCAGCACGACCACGGGAACATCAAGGCCTGCGCGCTTGACCTCGCGTGCTAACTGTGCCGCAGTCATGTCGCCTACGGCGAGGTTGGTGACGATCAGATTGAACCGCGGCTGGGAGCGCGCTAGTTCCAGAGCTTCGGCGCAGCTTGAAACATGAGTGATGCCGGGGATTTGTTGCAGGTTCAGTTCGAGTGATTCGTCGATCAAGAGTTCGTTGAGGCGGCCGTCTTCGCGGAGGATGAAAGAGTCGTAGAGGCTGGAGACGAGAAGAATGTTCTGGACCTTGAAGGGCATGAGGTTGTCGAAGCCTTCGAGGCGAGCCTCGGCGTCGAGGAGAGGCTCGGCGATGGTGCGCGTGGTCATTGCACACATCCTATCAACCTACGTCTGGAACCGCTCTCGATCGAGACATCTGACTTAACGAAGAACGGACACGGTCGATATTATCCACCCAACCTCGTCAGTGCCGAAGTAAACGAGCAGCCTCGCTTTTTGTTCTGGCAAATCGTAAATAAGCACCCGAGAACCTCTGGGCGTTCCGCCGCTGGGGTCCTTTTCCAGCCAGATGAGCGATGCCGTATTATTCTTGCGCAGGACTGGACAGGTTTGTGCCGGGTCAGCTCGAAGCCTTTCACGGGTTATCTTCTCGCATTCTTCGGTCCTCAGATCACGGATTAGCAAGTCGGCATTGCCTTCGTCCTGTCGGTTGCGAAAAGGATTCAAAACTGCGACATGGGATCCCTGGGGCACCTCCGGCGAGGCCCCGTAGTAGTACAGCACGGGGTGGGCTGCGCGGTTGGTGTAGGCGAGAAACGAACTGACGCACACAAGCAGTGCGCCTCCTGCCAAGAAGGATGTTGCCACGCGATGTTGGGACAAGGAGGCCATCATGCTTCGAGTCACGAATGCTTATCTTGAGCGCAAGAGCGCGCGTTTCTCAAGATCAAGCAAATGCGGGGTGGAACGCGTCCACCCCGCTTTACAGATCCTGCATGCAGAGCCTACTTCGCCCGGCCCGGACAGCCGAGGGCGGCTGTCCCCACATGTTCCTTCTCTACACCAAGCCCTGATCCAGCATGGCATCGGCTACTTTCAGGAAGCCTGCGATGTTGGCGCCGTTGACCAGGTTGCCGGGCGTGCCGTATTTCTCAGCCGTCTCGTAGCAGTTGCGGTGGATGGCGATCATGATTTTGTGCAGCTTGTCATCCACTTCTTCGCGGGACCAGGAAATGCGTGCGCTGTTCTGCGACATTTCGAGACCTGACGTGGCAACGCCGCCGGCATTCGCCGCCTTCGCCGGACCGTAGAGAATCTTGGCATCCAGGAAGAGCTTGGTCGCCTCCAGTGTGCTTGGCATGTTTGCGCCCTCAGCCACCACCTTGATGCCGTTCTTAATAAGATTCGCCGCATCCTTCGCGGTGATCTCATTCTGCGTGGCGCTCGGGAAAGCGCAATCCGCTTTGATATTCCACAGCGGGCTGTGCTCCAGCTTCACGTCCGTGGGCATGAAGATCGCCTTCTTGTAGCGATCCGAATAGTCACGGATACGGCCACGCTTCACGTTCTTCAGCTCCAGAACATAAGCCAGTTTCTCGCGATCGATGCCGTCCGGATCGTAGATCACTCCGTTTGAATCTGATACGGTCACCGGCTTCGCGCCCAGGTCGAGCAGCTTCTCGATGGTGTACTGGGAGACGTTGCCGCTGCCGGAAACCAGACAGAGCTTGCCCTCCAACTTGTCCTTGCGGCTCTTCAGCATTTCCTCGGCGAAATACACGCAGCCGTAGCCGGTCGCCTCCGGACGAATTAACGATCCGCCCCAGTTCAGGCCCTTGCCGGTGAGCACGCCTGTGAATTCGTTGCGCAGGCGCTTGTACTGGCCGAAGAGATAGCCGATTTCGCGTCCGCCTACACCGATGTCGCCGGCGGGAACGTCGGTATTCGGACCGATGTGGCGCTGCAGTTCGGTCATGAAGCTTTGGCAGAAGCGCATCACTTCGTTATCGCTTTTACCTTTGGGATCGAAATCCGATCCGCCCTTGCCGCCGCCCATGGGAAGCGTAGTCAGCGAATTCTTGAATACCTGTTCGAAAGCCAGAAACTTGAGAATGCCGAGGTTCACGGAGGGATGGAAGCGCAATCCGCCCTTATAGGGGCCGATGGCGCTGTTCATCTCAATTCGGAAGCCGCGGTTTACCTGCACATTTCCTTGATCGTCAGTCCAAGGGACGCGGAACATCAGAACGCGTTCGGGCTCGACGATCCGGTCGAGGATGCGGTTGGATTGATATTCGGGATGCTTGGCTAGAACTAACCGGAGAGAATCGAATACCTCGCGTACCGCCTGGTGAAACTCAGGCTCGGCGGGGTTCTTCGCCTTCACACTGATCATTACGTCTTCAATGTAGTCGCCGGGAGCTTTGATTCCGGGCGAGGTGAGAATGCCAGAAGTCATAGTGCTACCTCCATAGATACTTGAGTTCTAAGGCGGCATGGGATTAGACGGGCCCGGATCCCAGCCCCTAAAAAGGATACGCCTCTTGGGTTTGTAAGCAACCGAATTTGGTTATCGGGAAGCTTAGGTCTCAACCGTCAAGTTCATTATCGACGGCTCGGTCCGCTAGCCGGATAGCCAAGGCGGCTGTCCCCACATAAGTATTCTCGAATCCGATTATAGGATTCGTTCGTGGGTGTAGCCGCTGGCGCCGAGGGCTGAGATGAGTTCGGCGATGTGGTCGGGACCGCGAGTCTCCATGGTGATGTCGATGGCGGTGTCTCCCAGATTCACGTTGTGGTAGGCGCGGTCGTAGGACGTTTCAACGATGTTGGCGCGATGTTGGGCGAGAATGCCGGTAACTTTATGCAGGGCACCGGGATAATCCGGAAGATGGACGCGCAGGCGGACCAGTCGCCCATCTTTGACCAGGCCGCGCTCGATAATGCGCGCCAGGAGAGTTACATCGATGTTTCCGCCACTCACGACTACGATAACTTTCTTGCCGGATTTCTCACGAATCAAGGGACTGCGGCGATTGACTAGAGCCGCCAGTGCCGCGGCACCTGCTCCTTCGGCCAGCGTCTTCTCTCTTTCGAGCAGCAGCAGGACGGCGTTGGCAATCTCCTCTTCCTCGACCGTGACGACATCGTCGACGTATTTCTGGATCAGCGGAAAAGTCCGTTCGCCCGCGCGGCGCACCGCGATCCCATCAGCGATGGTCACCGCTGAAGGCAAGGTCACGGGTTTTCCTTCCGCAAGGGCGACTTTCACGGAAGGCAACCGCGCCGGCTGCACTCCGATCACCTGGATACGCGGATTGGTTTCTTTCAAAGCGCAACCCATACCACCGATCAATCCACCTCCGCCGATCGGCACGACGACCGCCTCAAGATCGGGATGCTGTTCAAGCAATTCAAGTCCGAGAGTTCCCTGCCCGGCAATCACCACATCATCGTTGAAAGCATGCACGAAGGTGAGGTGGTCCTGCGCGCTGAGGCGCAGCGCTTCCTCATAGGCTTCGTCGTAATTCGCTCCGTGAAGTACAACGTCACCGCCGTAACCACGAGTGGCCGACACCTTGATCAGCGGAGTCGCCAGGGGCATGACAATTCGTGCCCGAATCCCGAGGTTGGAGGCGTGGTATGCGACGGCCTGCGCGTGATTGCCTGCCGAGGCCGCGATCACGCCCTGAGAACGTTCCTCCGCCGTGAGACTTAGCAGCTTGTTCAATGCGCCACGTTCTTTGTAGGCGCCGGTTCTCTGCCGGTTCTCCAATTTGAGATAGATGGAGTTGCCGGTTAGTTCGGAGAACGTTTCAGAACGCGTGCAGGGAGATACGTAGATCGATTTTCGTACCCGGGCCAAAGCGGCTTGAATGTGGGAAAGATTGACCATGGGAGCGCTGACTGCGGCAAGAGTTGTCATTTTACCTGAAGAATTTGATCCCCTTCACGATATAGGAACGTCATTCGTACCTCTGCGAAAACGCCTTGTGGCATGTGCAGAAAAATCCATTGGCCGCATCGAAAATGACGATTGTACTTGGCTGGGTGTTTCAGGTTAGACAAGTAGTATGGCGGAGAGTCGCCTCACCTTCTCGGCGGATCATGATGCATGCGGCGTGGGTTTCATCGCGCAACTGGGCGGACCTGCGTCTCATGCGGTGGTGGAGCGCGGGCTGGAGGCTCTGGCGCGGCTGGCTCATCGCGGCGGCGTAGACGCCGACGGCCGCAGCGGCGATGGCGCCGGCTTGCTGGTCGCTCTTCCGAAGGCATTCTTCCGCAGGGTCGCTCGCGAGGATGGAATTGAATTGCCGAACGAGTTTGGCGTCGGCATGGTGTTTCTTCAGCGTGGCCGAGAAGATCAGGCAGTGGATGCGATTCGAGCCGTCGTCGGGAAATTCGACCTCTCGTTTCTAGGCTGGCGTGCCGTCCCTACTGATCCCTCCATCCTGGGACCACGTTCGCGTGAATCTCTGCCGGTGGTGCGGCAATGCTTCGTTGCTCCTCGTGGCAAGTCTTCCAATGTGAATTCTTCCGGCTTCGAATCTTTCGACTTCGAGTTGCGGCTATTCCGGCTGCGACAGGAACTCGAAACCATTTCCGATGCCGGCTACTACTGCTCGTTCTCTTCGCGAACCATCGTTTATAAGGGACTGCTTACGCCTGAGCAGTTGGCTCCCTTCTATCTTGACCTGAACGATCCGGAGTTCGAAAGCGCGTTTGTGGTTTTCCACCAGCGCTACTCTACGAACACACAACCCAGTTGGTCACTGGCTCAACCCTTTCGCTTTGTGGCTCACAACGGCGAGATCAACACGATCAGCAGCAATCGCCGCTGGTTTCAAGCGCGTGGGGCCGGGTTGCGACGCCAGCTTGGACTGCCGGAGGACTACAGGTTGCTGCAGCCGGGGATGAGCGACTCCGCGAGTTTCGACAACGCGCTGGAAGCGCTGGTGCGGAGCGGGTCGAGCGTTGCCGAATCGGCATTGCGCCTGGTGCCGCCGGCCTGGGAACACGATGAGCAGCTCGACCGCGGTTTGCGCCAGTTCCTTGCCAATAGCGCTCCTCTGCAGGAACCCTGGGACGGCCCAGCCGCGCTGCTTTTCACCGACGGACACCTCATCGGCGCCAAGCTTGACCGCAACGGCCTCCGTCCGCTGCGCTATACGCTGACCTCGGATGGGTTGCTGATCGTCGGCTCGGAAGTCGGCATCACGGATCTTTCCGACAAGCATGTGATCGAACGGCAGCGGCTTGGCCCGGGCGAGATGCTGATCGCCGATCCGGCAAGCGGAACGTTTTTCCGGCCGAACGAAGTGGCTCGGCTGGTGAGCGTGGCAGATAGCCGGACACCGTCCTTGATTCCAGCGGAAAACAAAACCGCGCCAAATGTCATCGACGCCAACCGCTGGATGGCGGCATTTGGCTGGACCGAAGACCAGTTCCGGATGCTCTTTCAGCCGCTGGTCGAGCAAGGTCAGGAACCGTTGTGGAGCATGGGCGATGACGCTCCCCCGGCATTCCTATCGAGCCTGCCGCGCCCTCTGTGGGATTTCTGCAAACAGCGCTTTGCCCAGGTTACGAATCCGCCCATCGATCCGCTGCGTGAAAGCCATGTGATGTCACTCGACGTTTACCTCGGCAAGGACACGAAACTGGATTCTCCCCTGCTCGATGCAGGACAAATGGACTCGCTGGCCGAAGCGCTGCTGACGATCCATTGCGTCGATTTCAGTTTTGAGGCGGAAGGAGGAGTTGAGGCTGCCCGTCAAGCTCTGGGCAGGATTCGTGAAGAAGCATCGACTGCAGCGGCAGCTGGCCGAGCGATCCTGTTGAGCGATCGGGCCTTGAGCGACAAGCGGGCCGCCCTGCCTGCACTGCTGGCGGTTTCGGCTGCGTGGCGAGTGATGACGGCAGCGGGAGCGTGGAATGTCCCGTTGATTGTGGAGACCGGCCAGGTTATCGATACGCATCACGTCGCCCTGCTCGTGGCGGCGGGAGCGAGCGCGGTGCATCCGTATCTTGCAATGGGCCTGGCGGCTCGTGCCGATATCAATGGGCCCGCACGATATCGCGCTGCCATTGATAAAGGCCTGCGCAAAGTGCTGGCGCGCATGGGAATCTCCACCATGAGCAGTTACCGGAATAGTCAAATCTTCGAAACCATCGGGCTTGATTCGGCGGTGTGTGACGAGTTCTTCGAAGATGCCGGCCGTACGCTCAGTGGGAAAACGCTAGACGATCTCTTGCGCGATTGCATCTCTTGTCACTCTGCGGGGTTCGGGTCTGCTGCTGCGGAGTTTCGCGATACCGGCTTGTATCGCTTCCGCCACAAGGGAGAGCAGCATGCGAGTTCGCCGGAACTGGTGCGGCGAATGCATCGCTACATCAAGTCGCCGACTGCGGAGAATCAGGCGGCTTTGGCTGTGCTCTCGGAAGAACGGAAAAACGTTGCCGTGCGCGATTTGCTTGAGGTGCGTGCTGCGCAGCCTCTGTCTTTAGATGAAGTGGAGAGCGAAGTATCACTGCTTAGTCGTTTCAGCACGCAGGCCATGTCATTGGGAGCAATCTCACCCGAGGCTCACCAGACTCTGGCCATCGCCATGAACCGCCTTGGAGGACGCAGCAATACCGGTGAGGGTGGTGAAGATCCGAGCATTTATTACGAACGCCCGGAGGCGAACAACCGCGTCAAGCAGGTCGCGTCGGCGCGGTTTGGCGTCACGGCGGAATATCTGGTGCACGCCGACGAAATCGAGATCAAGATGGCGCAAGGCTCGAAGCCAGGTGAAGGCGGGCAACTGCCTTCGGCGAAAGTCACACCTTACATCGCGCGTCTGCGGCACGCTGTCCCGGGAACGTCGTTGATCTCCCCGCCGCCGCACCATGACATTTACAGCATCGAGGACCTGGCGCAGTTGATCTACGATCTGCGCGCCGTGAATCCGAATGCGCGTATCGGAGTAAAGCTGGTTTCGAGTTCCGGAGTTGGCGTGATCGCCACCGGCGTGGCGAAAGCCGGCGCGGACGTGATTACGATCAGCGGGCATGATGGCGGCACCGGCGCGTCGCCGCTCACCTCCATCAAGAACACCGGACTGCCCTGGGAGATTGGGTTACGGGACGCACATACTGCGCTGGTGCGCGCGGGTCTTCGCGCTCGTGTGCGGCTGCGCGTAGACGGCGGGCTCAAGTTCGCCCGCGACGTGGTCGTCGCCGCTCTGCTGGGTGCCGAGGAATTCGGCTTTGGGACCGCTGCTCTGCTCGCGATCGGGTGCGTCATGGCGCGCCAATGCCACCTCAACACCTGTCCCGTCGGCATCGCTACTCAGGATGAAACTCTGCGCGCGCGCTTTGCCGGAAATCCGGAGATGGTCGAGACTTTTTTCCGCGGGCTGGCGGCAGACGTCCGCCAACTGCTGGCCGGGATGGGGTCTGGATCAATCGACGAACTTCTGGGCGCGGTCGACCGCTTGCGGCCGCGTTCGGCAGAAGCCGAACGAAGCATGTTCTCGTTGTTGCAGCCCATTGTTAATCCACCCGCGCAATTTCCGTGTCCTCATGAGGACACGAGCGCACTTCACGTCGAGCTGAATCGTGTGGTCGACGATCTCGAATCGCTCTCCATCCGTCCTTATCGTTTTGAAATCACGAGTGAGGACCGAGCGGTGGGCGCGCACTTCAGTGGTGAGGTTTTGCGGCGCCTGGGTTCGTCGTTTGGACGTTCGGCATTGGATATGGCGGGAGTCGAGTGCGAGTTTTTCGGCACCGCCGGACAAAGCTTTGGCGCATTCCTGATTTCAGGCGCGAATTTTCGACTGACCGGCGAAGCCAACGACTACGTGGGTAAAGGCCTGTGCGGCGGCAGCATCGCCATCAACGCACAAGCGGAAGCCTCCGCGCGGGGAGATGTTTTGGTTGGGAACACGGTGCTCTATGGGGCGACCTCCGGAGAGCTGTTTGTCGCGGGCCGGGCGGGAGAACGATTCGCAGTTCGCAACAGCGGCGCGCTCGCAGTGGTCGAGGGCGTGGGCCGCCACGGATGCGAATACATGACGGCGGGCGTAGTGGTGATTCTCGGTCCTGCTGGCGCGAACATGGGCGCGGGGATGACCGGCGGGTTAGCCTATCTGTTACGGGCCGATGCCGATGACCCATTCAACGACGATGTCATGAACCGAGATTCGGTTCGGTTTGCAACTCTCGAGCCTCAGGAAGAGCAATGCCTCCGCCGCATTCTCCGCCGACACTTGCAACTCACCGGCAGCATCCGAGCGGCTGATCTGCTTTCCTGTTCCGCTTTGCCGCTGCTTCGGGTTGAGCCTCTCGTGCCACCGTGTTCGATCGAGGAGACCTGGGCTTCGATCCTCGCACGCCTCGCCACCGAGGAAGCGCGCAGTTATGGACGCGACAAACTTCTCACTTCCGAAAGACCAGTCGTGCAATGAGCACGCTCCCAGCCGGGCCAGCGCTTACGGAATCGCTTGACTGAATCAGTTCGATGAGAAGTTCGCTATAATCTCCTAACTAAAAACTGCATGGATTTCGATCAGCTCATCACATTTCTGGAGGTCGCCCGGCAAGGCAGCTTTTCGCGCGCCGGGGAGAAAGTGTTCCGTTCGCAATCGGCGGTGAGCGCGCAAATCCGCCAACTGGAGCAGGAGTATGGCGATCGTCTACTGGACCGCTCGGGCAAAACTGTCAAGCTGACTCCGGCTGGCCTGGTTTTTCACGACTACGCGTTGCGCATGAAGAAGCTGCGCGACGAATCGCTGGTAGCGGTCGCCGACCATGGGCACACCCCGCGGGGAACGCTCCTCGTCGGCGCCAACGAAGCCACTTGCCTTTATGTTTTGCCCGAGGTGTTTGGAGAATACTGCCGCAAATATCCCGACGTGCAGATCAGCATCTATCGCAACTTCACTTATAAGATCGTGGAGAAGCTGGAGAACGGCTCTCTCGATGTGGGTGTACTCAGCCTGCCGGTCCAGTCTCCCAGCTTGAAGGTTCAAGCGATCTATCGCGACCGCTTGATGCTGATGGTGAGCCCCAAGAATCCTTTAGCCAAGCTGAAGTCGGCGCACATCAGCGACGTCGTGAAATATCCTCTGCTGCTACCGAAGACCGGTCACACGCGGCGACTACTGGACAAACTCTTCCGTGAATACAACACGGAACTCAAAGTCAGAATGGAGCTGCCCAGCATCGGGATGATCAAAAGCTTTGTGGCCGCCGACCTTGGGATTTCGCTGATCAGCGCGTCTTTTGCGCGCGATGAAGTGGCGGCGGGCAGAGTGAAACTCGTCGAACTGGAAGGCGCTGAACTCTGGCGTGAGCTTGGGCTCGCCTACCGGCGTGACCGCACGCTCTCTGTAGCCAATAAAACTTTCATCGCCGTGGTGCGGCAGCTCTCCGACTATCTCAAGAAGGAAGGCTCGGCGCACTAGAAGCGTGCTTTATGCGTCGCCGCCGGCAGACTGGGCAGCGGCCTGGATGATGTGGAGTCCGCACTCGGTCTTCGATAATCCCGCCCAACGCCCTGCTCTGGGATCTTCTCCTGGCCGCACCGCTCGCGTGCAATGTGTGCAGCCGATGCTCGGGTAGTTGCGCTCATGCAGGTCGTTATACGGCACGTCATGCTCGCGAATGTATTGCCACACCTGCTTCGAACTCCAGTCGGCAATGGGGTTGACCTTCACGAGACCAAATTTCTGATCCCACTCGATTTTGCCAGCACCCGCCCGCGTCGCGGTCTGATCGCGCCGGATGCTTGTGATCCATGCTTGCAGTTCGCCTAGTTTGCGCCGCAACGGTTCGACCTTCCGCAGATTGCAGCACTGGTCAGGGTTGCGTTGCCACAGCGCGGGACCATGAACTCGTTCCTGTTCCTCCGGCGAGTTCAGCGGATACACCCGTTCAATCGTGATGCCGTACCTTTGCTCCACCTGATCCATGAGGTTGTAGGTCTCGGGAAACAGGAATTCCGTGTCCAGGGTGAAGAGGCGAAAATTGTGGCGGACCCGGGAAGCAATATCGATGAGAGCCATGCCCTCGGCGCCGAAAGCGGACGAGATTGCCACCCCTTCGCCGAAAGTGTCGAAGGCCCATTCGAGAACCCGCTCGGGTCTCCAGGCTTCCGCGGCGATCTGCAGCTTCCCTACTTCTTCTTTCAAGACTTCTTCTTTCATGCCACGGGCTCCTCATCCGGTCTAAAGCTTGCAGTGACGCTTTGCGCAAGTGCGGCTTCGAATCCATGTTCCGCGACGCTGGCCGCTTCCTCGACTAAATTGCGATCGGCAAACTTCACGACGTCGCCGACTACGAGAAGTGTTGGAGAGGCGAGCCGCGGCGCGCGATGGAGATTCGAAACCGTGGTGCGATAGATTCGCTGCTCCGGAGTCGTCGCGCGGGAAATAATCGCGCACGGAGTTTCTTCTGCGAATCCGGCCGCGACTAGGTGGTTGGAAACCCCGAAATAATCGGAGCCCGGCATGTACACGACAAAGGTCGATTCGGTGGTCGCAAACTGACTCCAATCCAAATCATCTTTTGCCGACGCCCGGCCTGAAGACGCGCGATGGCCCGCTGTCAGCACGATTGTGGAAGATGCTTGCCGGTGCGTCAGCGGACTCCCGGCTGCAGCCGCGGCTCCCAGGGCTGAGGTCACACCGGGTACGATTTCGTATTCGATGTTGGCCCGGCGCAGCGCTTCCATCTCTTCTCCGGCGCGGCCGAAGATCAGCGGATCGCCGCTTTTCAAGCGAACGACCTGCGAGCCTGATGCAGCCCGTGCCACCATCAGAAAATTGATCTCTTCCTGCCGGATGGTCTTGCTGCCGCATCGCTTGCCGACGTTCTGAACCTCGGCGGCGGGTGAAATCAGTTTCAGGATTTCGGGGGTGACCAGGTCGTCATGCAGCACGACGTCGGCCGTCCGCAACAGCCGCAGAGCTTTCACTGTCAGCAGCTCGGGATCGCCCGGACCCGCGCCCACCAAATACACCTTGCCGTTCATACCGTTACCTCCCTGTCGATCTCGTTCTTCGCCGCCTGTTCCTCAAGCGCCGCCTTCAGAGCCTCGCGACTCGCCAGCGAGTGCAGCAGATCACTCTTCCGCTTCGGGTCGAGATCGCTGGCCAGCACGAGCTTTCGCGTCTCACCCAGTTCCGCAACCCATCGGGCATATCCTGGACCAAACTGCCGTTCCAGCTGTTGCCGGAGTTTCTGCGCAAGCGAAGGGCTCTGCCCATTGGTAGAGATTGCAATCTGAAGATCGCCCCGGCGCACCACCGCGGGATAATAAAAATCGCAATACTCCGGAACATCGACTACGTTGCACAGAATTCCACGTTGCTGCGCCTCGTGATAAATCGAACTATTTAGTTCGCGCGACGCAGTAGCCACGACCGCCAGGAAAGCTTGGTCGAGATCGCCCGAAGCAAAGGCGCGGATCTCCAGCGTGATCTTCCCGTCCCCAGCCCATTGGTGGACGGCCTCAGACGCCTCCAGAGCAACCACATGGACGCGCGCACCGGTCTCGATGAGCCCCCCGATCTTGGGTTCGCCGACCTTGCCGGCCCCGACCACAAGACAACGTTTGCCTTCGAGCTTCACGAACATTGGAAACAAGCTGCTCATAGTTTTCGTTTATCGCCTCGTCTAACCTTCCACGCTG
>Ga0210388_10002925_pt1 | contig 13364 bp, 11 predicted proteins | sample IncBWC19OmetaG_FD_155485 | JGI IMG/M metagenome (GOLD analysis project Ga0210388, IMG submission 155485) | Forest soil microbial communities from Barre Woods Harvard Forest LTER site, Petersham, Massachusetts, United States - Inc-BW-C-19-O ... | reverse complement strand
TAAGATGCACCGTTGATTTAATCCCGCGCCATGGGGGGAACGATGGGTTTCGACACAATCATTCGCAACGGCACGATTGTCACCGCCACGGATACTTACGCGGCGGATGTGGGCATCTCCAACGGACAGGTTTCCACCGTCGGCAAGGATCTCCCCATCGACAACGCCGCAAAGCTGATTGACGCTTCGGGCTGCATCGTGATTCCCGGCGGGATCGACGTGCACACACACCTGGACATGCCTTTCGCCGGCACCACAAGCGCGGACGATTTCGAGACCGGCACTCGCGCCGCGGCTTTTGGAGGAACAACAACCCTGATCGATTTCGCGATTCAGTACAAGGGCCAGACTCTGCGCCACGCCTTCGATACGTGGATGAAAAAAGCGGAAGGCAGGGCCGTCGCCGATTACGCGTTCCACTGCATCATCACGGACCTCGGCGACGCGCAGATGGAGGAAATGGGCGCGCTCGTCCGCGAGGGCGTTTCGTCCTTCAAGCTTTTCATGGCTTACCCGGGCGTCTTCATGCTGGACGATGCAACGATCTTCAAGGCCATGCTGCAGGCCGCCAAGCACGGCGGCATGATCTGCATGCACGCGGAAAATGGCGGCGCGATTGACGTGCTCGTCCAGCGCGCCCTGGCCGAAGGAAAAACCGCGCCGAAATATCACGCGCTCACCCGCCCCACGACCGCCGAGGGAGAAGCGACCGCGCGCGCCATCGCCCTCGCCGAAATGGCCGGCGCTCCCGTTTACATCGTGCATCTCTCCTGCAACGATGCGCTCGAAAAAGTGCGCGAGGCGCGCGACCGCGGCCTCGCCGCCTACGCGGAAACGTGCCCGCAGTATCTTCACCTCTCGCTCGAAAATATGGACGTCCCCGGATTCGAGGGCGCGAAGTACGTTTTCACGCCGCCTCTGCGCGAAAAATGGAATCAGGAGAAGCTGTGGCAAGGCCTCGCTCGAGACACGCTCCAGGTCGTCTCCACGGATCATTGCCCTTTCTGTTTCAAGGAACAAAAGGAAATGGGCAAGAACGACTTCACAAAGATTCCCAACGGCGGCCCGGGCGTCGAGCATCGCCTGAGCTTGATTTATTCCGGCGGCGTACACGGCGGAAAATTCTCGGCCAACCGTTTTGTGCAGCTCGTTTCCACTACGCCTGCAAAATTGTTCGGGCTCTATCCCCGCAAGGGCACAATTGCCGCGGGCTCGGATGCGGACATTGTGATTTTCGATCCGAACGCGGAGCAAATCATCAGCGCGAAGACGCATCACATGCGCGTCGATTATTCCATGTTCGAGGGAATGCGTGTGAAGGGCGTGACGAAAACCGTGCTCTCGCGCGGCCGCGTCATCATCGAGAACGGAACGTTCATCGGAAAGCCCGGCGCCGGCGAATTCCTGCGCCGCAAAACTTATTCGGGAGCGGCGTAAAGGGCCATCACCTTCGCCACAATCAGATCGGAAATCGCCGGAGATTGCGCGACGCTCACGTGATTCGCGCGCTCGATTCGGAAATTACCCAGAATTTGCGTCGCCCCCGGATTCTGCGCGTAAATTTTGCCGCGTCCGTACGGCGGCAGATAGGCATGCCGAAAATAATTCGCGGCCTGTTTCACGTTCGCGGGAACAACGGCATCGGTCAGGCCGACGCTGTCCACTTGCACTGTGAGTTCCACTGGAATATTCATGGCCGCGAGCTTTCTTGAAGTGGCTAATGTCGCCCACCCTCCCAGGCTGTGGCCGTAAATAATAATTTCCGGACCGGCCCATTGTTTCGCCGCAGTCGCGATTTCCCCGCTGGCAGTCAGCTGCCTCATCAACCAGGAATAGCCATCAAGCCACGTGTAAGCCGAAAATGTATCGACGCACAAGCCCTTGTATTGCAGGCTCCGCAAACGATTCCGTATCTGGATGATCCCCGAATAGGGATTGTTCGGCGTGTCCAACCCTCCGACATATCCAACCACAACGATTTTGCAAACCTCAGGGGATTTTGGTTGCGCGCGGACTCCGGATGGACAAAAGGAAAACCAGGCAAGCAGTAGAGCGAGGCCGGAAAATGAAATGCGGCTTCTCCTACTGGCGAAAAACTCCGTAGACCCAGGGAATCCCAACGGCGCCCTTCTGCGCCTGAATGACAATGTCGTCTCCCTTCTGGAAGCGATCGAAGTCGTTCTGGTCCACGGCGATGCGTTCAACGCGCCGGCCGTATCGCCAGGAAGTCACAATCAGGCGGCGGCTGCGCGGGAACGCGCCCGTCGCGACTTTTCCCACGACGGTCGCGGGGACGCGGATCGGACTTGAATTGTCCAGCTTGCCGTTGAGAAAAAGAAGTCCCGCGAAAATCCAGGGCACCGGAATCATGCCGAAGTAGATTCGTTTCATGGCCTCGACTTCCTGATGCTTTCGCGCGCGATAGTCGATCCAATAGCCGAGCGCGAGAGAACAGAAAAATACGAGGCCCCCAAAAATAAGGATGGAATCAATCTCGAGCGCGGGAAACTGCTGGCTGGCGACCACAAAAACGATGATGCCCACCAGAAAAAAGGCTGTCCGCTTCACCAGCCTCCGCCGCACCACGAGTTCGGCCGCGTCGGAAGTCAGCCCGCACGCGGGGCACTGATCGGTGATCCGGTCGGCGCCGCAATCGAGGCATCGCGTCATACCGCGGGCGAACTCACCAGGAGCTTTTCCATCTGCGACTTGCCGGCATCCTCCGGCACGTCAAAGACGACCCCTACGCCCATCCCCGGCTCAACCCTCACCACAGTGCAGTCGAGAGGAAGAACAGGATTCAAGTTCAGCCGCGCGCGAAATGCCGCCCCGACCCAGAGGGGAGGATTCAACTCCACGAAGAGGCCTCGGGGGCCGATGTCTCGCACCACGCCGTTTAAAACGGCGGATCCCCATTCGATTTCGATGTTCGTGCGATATTTTTTGCGCGGAGCATGCCGCCGTTCAATCCTTGTGGGCGCTTCTTCCAAAGGCTGGGTCGTCATCTCATCCCCCACGGTGGATGCTAAGTGCCGAGTGGCGGAGTGTCAAGTTTCGGATGGGAAAGAGGAATCTCAAATGAATACGTGGCGCCGGCGCCGCCTGAAAGCGCAGGACGCAATTATTGCCATGTTTTGAAGCCCAAGTCTGAAAACTTAGCGAGAAAATGCGGCTCGCGTTTTTCTTACCGCAATAATTGATTTTTACTTGAGCGCGAGTTCCTTCCGCAGGTGCGCGCGGACGGATTCCCGGAGCCTTGATAGGGCAAGCAAATCCTCGATCTCGCGGCGAGGCAGTCCTGCTGCAAGAGCAGGCACGCGGTCCGCGGGCGTATGCGGATGGCGGAGAAGAGCGACCCGGATATTCACCAGCTTCGACCATTTACCGTGCCCTGCCACAACCGCGACGATCCGCGCCGCCAGCGCTTGCTTGGCAAGAGTTTTCAGCAACTGCGATTCAGTGAGAAAGGGATTGTCCAGGGCGACGCGCGATACTTGCTCCGGCCCGTCCGCGACGAGTCCGGCAGAGATGCGTGTTGACCCTCGGCGCGCCAGCATCAATTTCTGCCCCAGCGGCAATTGCGGCAGTTGCGCCAGGACGCGCTCGTCCGCGAGCCGCCGCAGTTCCATGGGAGAAGTGGGCAGCAGGCTGATGCGCACGAGATCCATCAGGTGCAGCTCACGCAACAAGCGCATGGCGATGAGCCGCGGCGTGTGCGGATGAGCTGCAAGGCCGAGACGGACGCGATACGCCGCACGCCACGTCTTGCGCTTGCTGATTTCCTCGAGCAGCAAGCCGGAAAGGTCTTTCCGCTCCAGCAGGAGACACACGTGCGTCTCGTCAAAATCAGGATGGTCGATCAAGCAGCGGAGAATTTCTTCGTTACCGGACGCCAGGAGGTCCGGAATTGCTTCGCGGGCCGCCGTTCGCGCGGCCTGCGCATCGGCTTGAAATTCAATCGCCATGAGTAGCGGCCTGCGACGTCGAATCGGAGAGACGCGCCGCCATGCGCGCCGCTCCAAGCGCCGGAGAAATTTCGAGACGCGAATGTTTCGCGTGCAGCGCGCCGCTCGAGAGCACGGAGTCGAGCAAGGAGTCCAGCATGGGGCTGTGCCCAAACACACCGCCGCATTTCACAAGCGGAAATTCCTGGTCCTTCATTCCCAACCGGCGGATTACAACCATCGCAATGTTGCCCAGGCCGATTGCCGACGCGAAAAGGATTTCCTTCGCCGTGCTGTCACCGGCATTCGCTGCTTCGGCCACGACTGGAAATAATTTCGGGAAAACTTCGTCCGGGCTCTTCATGATTCGCAGCATCAGATCGTCCCAATCGGGGCATTCCAGGGCGTAGGGAATCATTTCGGCTAACACGGTAACGGGCGCATCCATATCGCGAACTCGCGCCACGGCGGAGACAGCCCGGCGGCCGATGTCAAAAGCGCTTCCTTCATCCCCCAGCCAGGGGCCATGGCCGCCCGCCCGCGCGGTCTCTCCGGCGGCGTTTCGCCCATAAGCCACTGATCCTGTGCCGGCAATCAAAATCACGCCCGAACCGGGTCCGGCCGCAGCCTCGAGCGCGATTTCATAATCGGTGGCGACGTGAGCGAGCGCGACAGGAAATTCTCGCGCGAGAAAAACCAGGATGCGCCGAGCGACGCTGCGCCTGCCCGCGCCCGCGATCCCCGCGCAGACGTGTGTAACGTGGGCCGGGCGAATTTTTGCGGCGAGGAGCGCACCCACTGCGGCTTCGCCCATCGAGAGAAACGCGCGGTCATAGCCGGAGCGCAACGGATTCGCGGGGCCGCTGCGCCCTTGGCCAATCACGGCTCCGCGCGCGTCGAGCACAACGCATTCCGTTTTTGTGCCGCCGCCGTCAAAACCCAGCGAATAGCCCATAAAACCTCACTGAAAAACCGCACAGCGAAGAGTCGCTGTGCCACCAAGAGCTCAGCTGCGCGCGCTTGACGCCACTTGCATGCCCACCTATCATCGCGACGCCTTCATATGCGCCTGACGTCTCTCGACCTTGCCGTCATCTTCGCCTATCTCGGCGGTATCACTCTCTTCGGCATCGCGTTCCGGCGCGGGCAGATCAGCGTTCGCGATTATTTTCTCGGCGGGCGCTCTGCGCCCTGGTGGGCACTGGCGCTTTCGATTGTCGCGACGGAAACCTCGACGCTTACGATCATCGGCACTCCGGCGCTGGCCTTTTCCGGAAATCTCACGTTTCTGCAATTCGTGGTTGGTTACCTGGCCGGCCGCGTGGTGATCGTCCTGTTGTTTCTACCTCACTATTTCCGCGTGGAATTTTATACCGCCTACCAGCTGCTGGAGAAGAGATTTGGTGCGAGAGTCAAGGCGGTCGCGGCATCGACATTTCTCGTGACCCGCGTGCTCGCCGAGGGCGTGCGCGTTGCCGCCATCGCGCTCGTTGTCACCGCGGCGCTGGGCACAGGGCAGCGTACTTCCATCCTGCTGATCATGGCGCTGGTGTTGATCTACACTTTTGAGGGCGGGATGAAAGCGGTGATTTGGACCGACGTCGCGCAATTTCTTCTTTATTTTTGCGGATCGATCGGAGCGTTTTTTCTCTTGCTGCATCGGATTCCCGGCGGCTGGGAAACGGTCGTGCAGGCGGCCATGCCGGCGGACAAATTCCGCATCTTCGATTTTTCGTTTAGCCTGACGAATCCCACGAAGCTGTACACGTTCTGGTCCGGCGTGATTGGGGGCACGTTTTTCACGATGGGCAGCCACGGCACGGACCAGATCATCGTGCAGCGCCTTCTTGCGGCCAAATCCGAACGCGAGAGCAAACTTGCGCTGCTCGCGAGCGGCGTCATCATTCTCGCGCAGTTCGGATTGTTTCTCGTCCTCGGCGTGATGCTATACGCGTGGCATGGGGCGCCTGCAATCATTCCGGGCCACAGCTATGATTCTGTGTTCCCCGATTTCATCGTCACCGCCATGCCCGCGGGCGCGCGTGGACTCATGATCGCCGCGATTCTGGCTGTCGCCATGTCCAATGCCAGCGGCTCGCTCAATTCTCTCGCCGCTTCGAGCGTCGTCGATTTTACGCACCTGCGCGGACTGCAAGTGCTCGAAGAAAATCCCGCGCGCTTGTTGCGCCGCTCGCGATGGATGACGCTGGTCTGGGGAATTGCGCTCGCGGTTTTGGGCGCCGTGCGATGGGGACCAATGCTGGAAGCGGGATTGACGATTGCCGCCATCACGCTCGGCAGCTTGCTCGGATTGTTTCTTCTTTCTTTTCTGTTTCCGCGCGCCACATCTCCCGGAGTCCTTACCGGAATGTTTACGGGACTCGCAGCGATTCTCTATATTCACTTCCGCACGCCCCTTTTGTGGACGTGGTACGTTCCGCTGAGCACGACGATTACTTTCGTGACGGGCGCGCTCGTGAGCCTCGCGACGCAGCAGCGGCGGGAACGTGGTGTGATGGAAAAGCAGTGAGCAACGGAACAAAACTCGATCTCATTCGCGGTCTCGGCAAATGGTCGTCCGCCGCTATCGTAGTCGGGACCATGGTGGGAACCGGAATTTTCCTGAAGCCCGCGGAAATGGCGGCGGATGCGGGGTCGCTGTTCATCGTCCTTGCGGCGTGGGTCGCCGGGGGATTGCTTTCGTTGTTCGGAGCGCTGTGCTTCGCCGAACTGGGCGCGGCGCTTCCCGAGGCAGGCGGTGAATACGCGTATCTTCGGCGAGCCTTCGGCCCCATGTGGGGATTCCTCTTTGGCTGGATGCACTCGATCGTCGGACGCCCTGCTTCCGCGGCTTCGATTGCTGCTGGACTTCTACGCTTCTGCGCTTTTCTTATCCCCGTTTTGGCCGCGCCGATCTTCACGGCGCGCATTCCAGTGCCGTTCTCGCAAGCTCCGTATTTATTTGGATTCACATGGGCACAACCGTGCGCGGTCGTGGCTCTTGCGGCCTTCGCGTTCATCAATTTTCTCGGCGTGCGCGCAGGTGGAAGGGTGCAAGTCGTCCTGACCGCAATCAAGGTTTCCGCCGTCATCGGAATTATTGTGATTGGCTTCGCGTTCGTCCGGCCGGGCGGCGTGGGCTTTCATCCTTTCTTCCCTTCGAGCATCGGCGCCGTCACTCTCACGGGATTTTTTGGCGCGCTGGCCGCGGCGCTGTGGGCCTATGACGGTTGGGAAGATTTAAATCTTGTAGGCTCGGAAGTGGAAGACCCGCAGCGAAACATTCCGCGCGCGCTGATCCTGGGCGTAATGTTTTGCGCCGCGCTTTTTATTCTATTCAGCCTGGCGATGCATTGGGCGCTGCCTTTTGAAGAGATTGCGAAGTCAACCCACGTCGCTTCCGACGTTGTCGCGCGCGTCTCCGGCCGCAATGCCGCCTTGTGGGTGACACTCGCAATGGCGATTTCCGCGCTCGGCACGCTGAACTCTTCGATTCTTTCCGGCGCGCGCGTGCCCTACGCGATGGCGCGCGATGGCATCTTTTTTCGCGGCACGGCGGAAATTCATCCCCGCTTTCGAACGCCCGGAGGCGCGCTTCTGTTCGAATTCGTAATTTCCAGCGTCTTTGCGCTGACGGGGACGTTCGAAGAACTGACTTCGCTGTTTTTATTTGCGACGTGGATTTTTTACGCGCTCGCCGTCGCAGCGATGATGCGCATGCGCCGTACGGAACCTGGACTCGCGCGCCCGTACCGCTGCTGGGGGTATCCGTGGGTGCCAGCGGCGTTTCTGGCGGGCGCAGCGGCGCTGACCGTGACTCTGTGGCTTGCGCGTCCGGTTCGTTCGTCTATCGGCCTCGTATTGATTCTTTCAGGCCTGCTGTTTTATCAGCACTGGCGAAAAAACATTTCAGTCGAATCGTAAGTCGTTCGAATCAAAAATAAATCCGGTTTGCTCGACCGGTCAGGTTCAGTGCGAGGTTTGAACGCCAGCGGTGACAATCCGCGCGAGAGGTGATTCCGGTTCGTGCGGTGCGGATTTCGCACCCGCTCCAGCATGGATTACGTTCGCTAGAACAGCCATGCCTTCCGCCAGTCGCGGACCCGGCCGCGAAAAGTAGCTAGAAGCTTCGACGACAAACACGCGGGCGTCTCGCACCGCCGGCAAGTCTTTCCATCCCTGTGGCAGCGGCAGATTGCGAAATTCCGCTTCAGCGGCTGCCAGGCTGTACCCGCACGGCATGACGACGATCACCTCGGGACGCGCTGCGATCACTGTTTCCCATTCCACACGAAAGGACGGCTTTCCGACGGCGCCGAGAACATCGACTCCGCCCGCGCGCTCGACCATCTCCGGCACCCAGTGCCCCGCCACATAAGGAGGGTCGAGCCATTCGAGGCATACTACGCGCGGACGCTGGAGTCCCTCAACGCTTCGTTCCACTCCTGCGATGCTTCTTTCAAATTCAACCACCACTTGATTTGCGCGCTCCGCGGCGCCAGTCGCTTCGCCCACCGCGCGAATATCGGCGCATACGTCGGCGAGCGAATGCGGATTGAGAGTCAACACTTTCGGCTGGCGTTTCAGATGGGCGAGCGCCGCACCAAGATCGTCCGGGGTCGCCGCGCAAACATGGCAAAGATCCTGCGTGACGATCAGTTCCGGCTCGATCGCGCGCAGCATTTCAAAATCAACGCTGTAGAGGCTTTCGCCGCGCTCCAGGAATTCGCGCACTTGCCGGTCAATCGCCGCTGCGCTCTCCGTATGCGTGATGCGGGATCGGATCAGGACAGGCTTGGATTTTGCCTCGGCTGGAAAATCACATTCATGGCTGACGCCGGCGACCTCGCCGCCGAGCCCAAGCGCAAACAGGATCTCAGTCGCCGAAGGCAGTAGAGAACAAATCTTCATCCTCGCAATTTAACATGAATTCGTAGGACAGCCACTCCTGGCTGTCCCGGTCAATATTGGAAAAGAGTAAGCGGACAGCCAGGAGTGGCTGTCCTACTGATAGATCAGATATTTTGCGCGCAGGAGTCGAAATGCTTGTAGATCTTTCGTCCAACTTGCCGCGATCGCCGCGGGATCTTTGCCTTCGACGAGCTGTTGGATCGTCGCTGCATTCCCGACCAGTTCGATCATTTTTGCGGAATCGAATTTGCCCGGATAAAGCTTCTTGAGCGCCGAAGCAATTTCCAAACCCATCAGCATCGATTGCAACGCGGCGCGATCGGTCAGGACGACCTTTACCCCTTCGCACGGCTCGCCCTTATACAAACCGGTATCCGGTGTAAATTTCGCGGCCTCAAATCGCACGCCTGGAATCGCACGGTGATTCAAATAAACAGAAAATTCGTCGCCGCGAATCCATGGCGCGCCTACCAACTCAAATGGATGCTCAGTGCCGCGTCCCACGGACACTTCGCCCGCCTGCAAAATTTCGAGGCCGGGATACAGAATTCCCGCCGCCGGAGAACGCAGGTTGGGCGAAGGATTCACCCAGGGCAGCCCTGTGTCGTCGAAAAGAAATCGCCTCTGCCAATTTTGCAAGCGGATGACGTGCAGATCGCACTTGATCACTTTTTGCACGTTGAACATTTTGGCCATCTCGCCCAGCGTCATCCCCATGCGCACCGGCATCGGAAAATAGCCGACGAAATTCGTGCGATCCCGATCGAGCATGGGGCCCTCGATGCGCTCTCCTCCGAGTGGATCAGGCCGATCAAGAACGTAGAGCGGGATGTGATGCGCGGCGGCGGCTTCCATTACATATCCCAATGTCGTGACGTAGGTGTAAAAGCGAACCCCGGCATCCTGAATGTCAAAAACCAGCGCATTGAGCCCGGCGAGCATCTCGTCCGTAGGGCGCAACGTTTCACCATATAAACTGTAGACGGTCAGGCCAGTCGCTTCGTCTTTCGAGGAGGCAACGCGCTCATCCACCGCGCCGCGAATCCCATGCTCGGGGCTGAACAATGCCACGAGCTTCACGCCCGGCGCATGAGCGAGCAAATCAATCGTGCTGCGTCCCTGATGATCCAGACCGGTCTGGTTCGTAATAAGTCCGACGCGCTTTCCAACAAGCGGCGCAAAACTTTCCGACTCCAGCACATCAATCCCGGTAAGAGTATGTGCGGCAGGCGCAGCCTGCGACGCAGCGGGGGCAGGCGTTTGACTCCGAAGAGGAACACAGGTAAGCACCGATAAAACAAAAAGCAAAACCAACGATTGAATGATAAAAGCCCTGAGAAGATTTTTTGCGCGATCGGAAGGAATATTCATATCTGGCCCAAAATTCCAAAGCAAAGCATTCCACCCGCCTTCGTTTTTATCCGTGTTTATCTGTGTGCATCCGTGGTTCCAATCGCATTTGTCATGCCACAAACCCGGTGCTATATATGAATGCGGCATGCGGGCGACCAACCTGGAATCCGCGCGATGCGAAAAGTAAATCGCTGGCTCCTGCTGCTCGCATTGTCCCTCATGGCTACCACCGGCAGCTCACAAAAAACCCCGCGCGCGCCGGCCGCGCCGAAGCCCGCAAAACTCTCCGCCGAGAGCGAGCGTTGGGTCTCGCAAACGCTCAAGCAAATGTCGCTCGATGAAAAAATCGGGCAACTCTTTGCCGTATGGGCCTACGGCTCGTTCCTTTCCACCGAAAGCCAAGACTACAAGGACCTTCTCCGCGATGTCGAGGAAAAGCACATCGGGACGTTTGCGATCCAGACACAGGGGTCGCCGCTGGGCGTCGAGCGCAGCCAGGTGTATCCGACCGCGGTTCTCGTCAACACGCTGCAGAAACACGCGAAGGTTCCGCTCCTCGTCGGCGCGGATTTTGAGCGCGGCACAGCCATGCGCGTCGAGGAAGGCACATCGTTTCCCTACCAGATGGCCGTCGCGGCGACGGGCCGCCCGGAAGACGCCTACACGATGGGGAAAATTACAGCGATCGAAGCGCGGGCCGTCGGCGTGCCCTGGATATTCTCGCCCGATGCAGACGTCAACAGTAATCCCGAAAATCCCATCATCAATACGCGCTCGTTCGGCGAGGATCCCGCGCGCGTCTCTGAATTCGTCGCCGCATTCGTGCGCGGCGTCGAGGAAAACGGCGGCCTCGCCACCGCAAAACATTTTCCCGGCCACGGCGATACGAGCACGGATTCTCACCTCGATCTTCCCACCGTGAAAGGCGATCGCGCCCGGCTGGAGAGCGTCGAGCTTGCGCCCTTTCGCGCGGCCATCGCCGCCGGCACAAGCACGATCATGACCGGGCACCTCGCCGTTCCCGCGCTCGAGCCCGATCCGGACGTGCCCGCGACGATGTCTCCGCGGATCACCACCGATCTGCTGCGCAAACAAATGGGTTTCGATGGCCTCGTCGTAACCGACGCGCTGGACATGGGCGGAGTGACGGTGCGCTATCCGCCCGGCGAGGTCGCGGTGCGTTCGATCCTCGCGGGCGCCGATGTGCTACTCGTTCCCCCAGTGCTGGACGCCGCGTTGCAAGCCGTGCGTGACGCGGTCGCCTCCGGGCGCATTCCGATGTCGCGCCTGGACGAAGCGGTGGCGCGCGTCCTCCGCGCAAAAGCCAAGCTCGGCCTCAACAAATCGAAGCTCGTGGACCTCGACGCACTCGCTCGCAATTTTGACCGACCCGAATTTGACAAGGCCGCACTGGACATCGCCGACCGCGGCATCACGCTGCTGCGTGACGATCAGCACATTCTTCCGCTCGATGCGACGAAACCGCGGCGCATCCTGCTCGTTGCCGTTTCGGGAGACAGCGATCCGTACCCCGCGGGAAATCTCGAGAATGAAATTCGCTGGCGACTCGATTCCCTGAATACCATTCGGATGGACACGCGCTTTGTGCGCGCCGAAACCGTGAAGCTTCCTTCGCCGGACACTTACGATGTTGCGATCGCAGCTGTCTACGTTCGCGTCACCGATCGCAAGGGCAGCATCGGCCTGCCCGATGATGAAGCCGCGGTCGTCAATCGCCTGCTTGCCGCGGGAAAACCCGTGGTGGTCGCGGGCTTTGGAAGCCCCTATCTGGCGGAAAGTTTTTCATCGGCTAAAACTTATATTGCGGCGTTCGGCACGGGCGATATTGCGCAGCGGGCGATGGGCCGCGCTCTCTTTGGCCAGACGGCTGTCGGCGGACGCTTGCCGGTGAACATACCGGGCGTTGCTTCGCTCGGCGCGGGGCTCGATCTCGCCGCGAATCCCATGGAATTGCGCGAGGCGAGTTCCCAGGACGAAGACAAGCTGCAGCGCGCCTACAACGTGCTCGATCAAGCGGTCTCTGATCACGCATTTCCGGGCGGAGTGCTTGCGGTTGGGTATAACGATGAACTGATCGTGCACGAATTCGGCCGGCAAACGTACGACGCCAAATCTCCGGCGGTCAACGTGGACACAATTTACGACGCCGCCTCACTCACAAAACCGGTGGTGACCGCGACGCTCGTCGCCATGCAAGTGGAAGCGGGCCGCATCGGGCTCGATTTGCCCGTGGCGCGCTACATTCCGGAATGGAATGACGGTCCGAATCCCGAGTGGCGCAAGACCGTCACCGTCCGTAATTTGCTCACGCATTCCTCCGGGCTTCCCGCGCACAAGGATTATTTCCTGTCACTGCATTCCAAGCGCGAATACATCGCCGCGATTTGCAGGGAGCCTCTCGAATACGCGCCCGGGACGAAAACGATTTATTCCGATCTCGGCTTCATTCTCCTCGGCGAAATTCTCGAGCGCTCGACGGGCAAGAGGGTCGACCAGCTTGCGCATCAAGAAATTTTCGCGCCTCTCGACATGGGCAGCACGTCGTTCAATCCGCCAAAGAGTTTGCTCAGCCGCATTGCTCCCACGGAAAATGACTCGGCGTTCCGCAAGCAACTCGTTCAGGGCGCGGTGCACGACGAAAACGCTTTCGCCATGGGCGGCGCCGCCGGCCATGCGGGCATGTTCACGACGGCGGGCGATCTCGCGGCGTTCTGCCAGATGCTGCTGAACGGTGGGATCTACGGCCATCATCGCCTCATGAATCGCGCGACGATCTCGCAATTCACCACTCCGCAGGATGTTGCGGGCTCCGCATACACCCTTGGCTGGATGGTGCCAACGCCCAATTCCTCGAGCGGCCATTCTTTTTCCGCGCACAGTTTCGGGCATTTGGGATTCACGGGCACGTCGATCTGGATTGATCCGGACCGCCGGCTTTTTGTGATCCTGCTGACGAATCGCGTTTACCCCACGCGCGATAACGATAAGATTGCGGCCGTGCGGCCTGCTGTCCATGACGCTGTGATGGAGTCGCTCGGGCTTGCGAACATGGCAAAGTAAATTTCCGGCCTTCTGATTCTCGCGCGCTCCCCTAACTGAATGAGTTATCTAAAGCGAATCACTGAGACAAAATCA
>Ga0210388_10002924_pt1 | contig 13365 bp, 8 predicted proteins | sample IncBWC19OmetaG_FD_155485 | JGI IMG/M metagenome (GOLD analysis project Ga0210388, IMG submission 155485) | Forest soil microbial communities from Barre Woods Harvard Forest LTER site, Petersham, Massachusetts, United States - Inc-BW-C-19-O ... | reverse complement strand
ACGCAAGCCGCCATGCCCCGTAGTGCCCGCCGCGCGGGTCTGGCCGTGTGATGTAGACGATGCTGAGCTCAGGCCGATCTTCGTATGTCGCAAAATCGCCGTGCCACCCAATTGCCTCCGGGCGATCGAACGGAGCAGCACGGCGACTTCGCGCCGGTGAAGTTCTGATCACTGGCGCCATTGGATCGCAATCGCTTGGGACATAAAGCTCGCCGAGTGAGCAGCCCAGGCCGAGTACAAATTGAGCGGGTGTCTCCCTCACCTGCTCGCGGGCAACGCAGTATCCGTCTCGATCTAGGCACTCAAGTACATCTTTAACCGCGATAGGCATGATGATAGTTCCAGCGCGCCGCGTCGTTGAAACGGTTGCGGTTGTTATGCGGAATCGTAAATCGCAACCGCATTGAAGTCGCCGCCGCCTCATCCAGGAGTGCCCGTGCGTACGACGGGTCGCAACCGTTCTCGCGTAGAACCAGGCCTGCCCAGGCATAAGCGTATTCGTCCGCAAGGGTGGTCGAGAAAGTGATTGGATCGTCGGTGCTAATTGACCAAGTCAACGTTTCGCGTTCTCGATCGGAGATGATGGTTGCGCGATTCTGCAGGAAGTCCTGAGATGTCATTGCGTCCAGGCCAGCTACGACAAGGTTAGAGCTCGGATTGGACTCAATGCAGATCTGCCACCGAGCGACCTCACGAATAAGTTTAGCTCTGGCTTGAATGAGTAGATCTCGTTCGTGCCGCTGACTGTCGCTTTGCGCCTCATTTCCTTCAACTCTTACCTGAAGGCTGATCGTGTCGTTCGCCCGGCGTTGTGTGTCGGGTTCCCAAAGATATCGCGAAAGCCACACATGATGAAGCTCACCATAATCCCAGCGTCGCGTCTGGATAAGTCGACGCGTCACACGTCCTCCGATCTCGCGCCAGAATTTCTTTGCCGTCTCTACGAAGTCTGTTTTTTCGTTGTCCTGTGGCCTTGGCCACAAGTCTCTCGCAATCTGCTCTATTTCGAGGCGAAGCCATTCGCTTTGGTCAGGAGTCCGATTATCCGCATACACGGCAAGGAATGTTAGATCTAGCAATCTGTCAAGTCTTCTTACTTCAATTTTTCCGCGATGCCGCTCCCACCATTTTGTCGGATCAAGGGTTATCGCAATTCCGTGACCGATCCGATCGCCACGCTCGATCAGACGCCAGTAGAATGGCTCTGCTACTGCTCGCATACCCGAGGTCAGCCAGCTGAAATCCTCTCCACAGTGGATTGTTAGACGCAATGGCTCCAAACGAAGTGCAGGACGACTGGCACAGACGATCTGGGAATGCACCCGCAAACGTCGTAGTGTTTCTGCCGCCACCCACAACGGCTGCATCTCTTCCACTCCACAAACATCGATTCCGCGAAGAATACGGAGGTAAATGGGATTCGCATCAAGGCGGTCGGAGATCTGGCCCGCTTCGTCTTCCATTCTGCGAATGGAAGACCCAAAAAGCGGCTGGTCTGCAGAGTGTTGATCACGTTTGAAATGAATCAACCAAGCGAATTCATGATCTCTGGATCGTCCAAATGAGGTTTTCAGTATCTCGCGATCATAGTGGCGGAGGATATTGATCCATGCGTCGGGCGCGATACGGCATTCTGTAGCTACAACTTGCAACCCAGGTTCTTTCGAGATTGGGGGGATGCGGCGACTCGACTCCGGAGCGTAGACTTTGATCTGTGAGAAGTAATCGAGGAAATTAGTCAGTCCGCGCTTTCCTGGCGGGTGAACGAGCCTACCGAAGACTGCGGATTTAACACGCAAGTACTGGACAAGTAGCTTCTCGTACGACTCGTCCTTCGATTCCAACTCCTCTGGACGCAGATATGTGAAGGCACGAGCGAGAAGGCTACGTTCCTCGGCGGCACGTCGTCGAATTTCATCGCTACGACCGGCGTCCAATGATAGATCTATTGCACCAACTCCACTTTCTTCGCGCGCCAAACCGACTAGTTCATCGGGCCACGGGTATCGTGTCGGGGTTTCGCTATAGGGCTTCGTCCTTCCGGTGATAAAGGCACTCAAGGAACTTTGGACTGCTGTTCTGCAATCAGTACAGTTACTAAGGGGACCGATATGATACAAATGGCGCTCAAGTACCCGACCAGCAAGAAAGGCCTGCCGGAGCAGATCGCTCCATTCCGCCATGTGCTTAGCCATGTCCCTAGCCAGCGCAATAGGATCTTTCTTGGGCAAGACTCTTTCGGCATCAGTTCTCCCCCAAAAACAGGTTCCACGGTGCAATTCGGGGCAGATGGCACGTTCATTACAGAGATTCTCAGTGAGCTGATCTGGGTGAAGGAGCGCCCGTAGACGTAGTGAAGCCCATAGTTCCTCAAACGAAATCATCGCGGCGTGATGAAGATGATGTTGCGCAACTGCGAAATCGGGCGCGATTGAGCAATCAAGGAGTCGAACCAAAGATGGTGAAGCAAAGCCGCTAGGGGTGGCAGCAGCTATCAGTATTCCGGGTGGGATCGCGAGGGACACAAAACGCCAACGAAGAATTTCCCGGCCTGGTGAAATCGGATCGACATGCAGTATCATTTCGCGGCCGTTTTGCTGAATGAGGCGCTTAGCGGTGCGCGAAAGTGCAGATACGATTCTGAGGTTTGATTTCTCGTAGTTACCGTGGTCGATTTCACTCTTGCTTTCTAATGTCGCCCACTCAACATCTGCAGCGGTGCTGGACAATTCCTGTTGAAATTCTTCGCCTCTCTTCCGCACATAGGCTTCGACACGATCTTTATCCAAGATGTAGGCAGAAGTCGGGAAAAGTGTTCGATCTCGAAGAGGCGCAGCAAGGCGCTCTGCGAACAGCCGGTCGGCGAGCGCCGCGCGATCTACCATCACTATCCCTCACTGGAAGGCGCCGCGCCTTGTGAGCTTTTTGGAGATTCGATTTGCTCGTGCCACATATTCTGAGATTCGTGCCCTTCCGAGTAAATCTGGTCGATAGTTCCTAGTGCCGTCTCAATTTCATCATCCTTAGGCAATGGGGTCAGCACCTCGCTTCGCTGCTGCATCGCCATAGCAACAAATGCATCAGTGGCTAGTCGCCGGCGGACCCTCCTGAGGTCAAGCTTGTTCTTCTTCTGAAGCCCTTTTAGTAAAATCGTCTGAACATCTGGCGGAAATCCAAGTTCTGGTCGGGCAAGGAGCGGCAGCGTCTCAGAGATCCAGCGTTTCTTATCCTTGATCCCAGACATATCGAGCAGTACCTTCCAAGGAAGTACCGCGTCCGGGGATAGTAAATTGGTCGGTTTTTCGATCTTGCGGCAATCGTGGCCGCTCCACACTCTCTGACTATAGATCCAGGCATATGCATACCATTCCAAGCTGTGTTCATGCTTCGGAGGATCGTTGAGCATCTTAGCCCAAGCTTGTGTCTGCTCCAACAACTCATCAGGAGTCGGATGAATATGCCGTGTCCACGCGAAGGATGCCCCCAGAGATGGCCACTCCGTCCAGGCAAGACTCAAGTAGGTGTTCCACTGCAGTCCGGTAGCTTCGACAGGGTATTTGAGGTCACGCTGCTCCTGTAGCATATTCGCTATCAAAGCTCCCGTGAAATTAAAGCCACTCTCATTCGTTGTACTCATGCGAATTGCGGACTTATCGCGGGGAGCGTGGAACACGAAGTCAGGCTGCCAACTGAAAATCGAGTTGTAACTTCCGGCGAGCACAGTCAGCGCAGATGGGTAAAGAGCCGCCAGTTCGCCGACCAGTGTTACTCTGACTTGCAAGGTGTCATCCCGCACAACCGCCGACCTATCGTCAACATCGTGCGAAAGCAGGCGGGCCAGGACCTCAGTTGGTGCAGTCCGAGTAAGCCCGGTTACGTATTGGTGGAGATGTGCAGCAGCACGGTAGGGCATTACTCCGGGAAGCTCAACTTCATTTGCTAGACGGGCGAATCTTTGGATCAGCTCTCCCGCGTTACTTGGTCGTTGATTCGATTCAGGTTTCTTGGAGCCGCCTTTCTGTCGTGTCGAGTTGGGGGCTACGGGCAACGCTCCGCCTTCCTTCGGAACAATCTCTTTCAAATATTCAAGAAACGATTTTGGCGCGCCAGTCCGCTCTAACGACTCAACGTTGGAACGACCGGGCATACCCTGAGCTGAGGCATCCGACCGCTTCGTTGGTAACCCTGGAAATGCCAGAAATTCCAGAACCGAGAGCCAGTGCAGTTTCCACCGATTTCTTTTCGGAAAGACCTTTTGAAACGAAGCATGTGCGAGATCGGACGCCCAACGATCCCTGTTTGCCACTTCGATTGCAGATTCGGTTACCGTGTTTGGGAGTCGTGCAAGTTGGTTTTGCCTTCCCAAGAAATCTAGCTTTAGCATGTCGATCATGTGCAACTTATCGGCGGCGACGATAAAAAAGACTCTGGGGTGATAAAGCAGGCGCAAGGCTGGCAATAACTCCTGGACTCTCGTTACCTGCAAATCGACGTCATCGATCATGATTACAAAGACTGCATCCTTTGGGAGTCTGTCAGGTTTTTGAAGGCAGTTACCCCGGATCAGGGCCTCCCAAACAAATGAGTTCCAGCCGTCAGCAACCTGCAGCCAATCTTTGACCTGTTCTTCGCGAGCGAGTAGTTGCTCGATCAAACCCGGCGGACGAGGGATCGCTGACCAACCTAGAGCGGCGACTCGAAACAGTTTGTACCACAACTCGGCAAGCGTGGGCTGACCTTCGTCGCAAGGGTCGTCAGTGAACGCTGTTGGAGGATCGAACTGATCCGCGAGAGGACGCATTGCTTGGATAATCCCCGCCAACAGTGGCATTTCGGGTGGTAATGGATCGAAATCCAGAATTCGTATAACCCTCACAAAATCAACTAGCTCTGTCCTCGTGTGGGACTCCGCGTTCGGAAGGCGAAGGAGCCTTTGTCTGTAATCATCTTTGTCAGCCCACTTCTTGCCGATGCCAGCATCGGCGTGCCATTTCCTTACTAGGGTGAGCAATAGCGATGTCTTTCCAGTTCCGCGCCCCCCGTCGACCAGCAATACGCGACCATACCTCTCATCTACGTTGGCGAGATAGGGCTTGTTCGAAGCTTGTCCCTGAAGTCGGCTTCCCGAATCCTGGGAACGCTCGAGCTCGATGTGCTTCGCCTGAGCCAAACGTTGCTCAATTGCTAGAATGTGCTCCAACTCCGCGTCGGAAAGTTGATCGAGATCAAGCGGGCTTGTGTCCAGACTCGATTCGATACTCGAGTTTGCGGGATCGCTCACGACACCCTCCTGAAGGCTAACCAGGCAAGAGCTTTAGAGCACCCTGCCTGTTACAAATGGGGATATAGACGGGGAATTGACGATTCTTACTTCATGGAAGCCTGATCGCCCTAAAGCATCGGCGATTATCAACGGTTCTGCGAACCGCAATTCATGCTGTTCGTACAGGAGTTCGGAAAGTGCCACACTAGTATACATATACTCTGCCAGGACACGATGATTGGAATCGTTTTGAGGGAGGAATCGGTGAATGAAATACGTGTCGTCTGGCTCTCCAGAAGGGCCTGGCTCACGATCGATGTTGACGGCCCCAGTCATACTGCCATCGTTGGCAACTTGTAGCAGGACTAGTCCCCCAGATCGGAGCGCGCGACGGCACCGAATGAGAATATCTTCTAGTTGCGCTTCCGATTCACAATAGTGGATCGTCCAGGAGAGGGCACAGACGACATCGTAATCACTCTTGTCCGAAATGTCCTGCATCCGCTGGATGCGAACCCGATCCTCTCCAAGCCGTCGTCGCGATACTTCTATCATTTCCGATGAAGCGTCAATTCCATGCCCGTCGATACCGGCTGAAATCGCAGATTCAAGAAAGACGCCGGTACCGCAACCGACATCAAGGAGTCGGCAACTGACCGGCGACACCTTGAGTGCCTCTCTGATGACGAAAGCGTGATCATGTCGATAGTGACCTGGCGGGGTATGTAAGTCGTACCGGTGTGCGAATTCGTGAAATAGTCTGTGCATGCCGTTAGCCCTCGTCATCTAGTCCGAGTTCCACTGCCGGCATTGTCGTGAAGGATTTTACAGCCTCTTTGACGACGGCAGCGGATACCAACGAGGAATCTGGTCTTTGCAGGGGCGCGAGGCAGTCAAGAATGCGTTCTTTCGTCCTCCGTTGGCGTGGACTGTGAGGAGCAACTGCACGCAAGAGATCCAGCATTCGCGCGGAGGAAGACAGCACCGTCCATTCGGGGAACGAGACTTCACCAACCTTAAGCAAACTGGCAAACTGTTGCAACCCACTCCCTTCGCATAGCAGGCAACGCACTGCATAGGCGCCCCGTCGAATCTCTTGCGCCCATCCCGTGTCCCGACTGCGATCTGCCTGCTCTAAGACATGCCGGTAAAGTCCGTCCCAACGCAGCCACGATGCTACCTCTAGCGGGTTTGCGCTTGAGCTCTTGAGGAATGAACCTGGACCAGAGCGCGACCAGAAGCCGAACATGATCAGATCGCGTTTCGAGCGTTGAAGCCGTTCAAAAGAAGATTTCGGATCCCAGAGCTCTTCTCGCGCAAGACGTCGAAGAAAAGGGTTGAGTTCGTTGCGGACTATGCCCTTCATCACCGCGTGTGCCTCGGCCGTGAGGAATCGCTCGCTGTCCGGCGGAGCATGTCGATTCCCGATGACAAGTTTCTCGGAGATCGCAGTAACAGTCCTTTTCCCTTTGCACATGGGGCAGCGACCTCGAGGGTCGAGGCGTGAAAAGTGTGACGGTACGGGCATCATCGGTGCAATTACGGCCGACTCCAGGTCGAGAAGGCGATTCGACGCGACTGCGCGGAGCCGACCGCCACGCTCACGCAACTCCACGTACCCCGCTCCGATGGCAATCGCATCCTGAAGCGCGCGACATCGACCTTCCGTGCTATTACCTTCTGGAACGAGACGGCCGCCTGTGGCGCGCACGTGCCGGGCGTCAAAATTGTCATGGACGGGATCGCCTTTCGTTGTTACAAGTCGAAGGCCTTCTTTCGCTAAGTGCGAGGAAATAGTCCGGACGACCGACACGGGCAGACTTGCCCCCCACACCTGCATGTCCGTTAGGAATGGTTGAATGGCAAGCCAACAGTCCCTTTCATCCGCCCAATGATGAAGCAGCTCAGCGGAGGTGCCTGCCTTCGCGCCCTGCTGCACGTCAAGAAGGAGCTTCGGTATCTCTCGATCCAGGCCTGCAACTTCCCAACTGCTGTGCTCAGTCCAGAAACGCTCGGTGATCACCACTGATGGCTCGGCCAAGCCGCCTTCAGACTCGAGAACTGCTGGCCCATCCCCGCTGATGAGTGTGCGCATTAAAGCTGAGGTGCGCTCCAACTGCACCTTTGGAGGAACCTTTTGTCCTGCAAAGGTCTTCTTGGCTGGTTCGGGCAGACGGCGTTGCGCCGGCAGCTTTCCGGCGAGAGCCAGTCCCGTTGGGGTCTTGGTCTTCGCCAATCGCTCGGGCGGTCCGGCAAAGATGATCCGCCCGCCGGCCGGGCCACTCCCAGGTCCAAAATCAAGTATCCAATCCGCAGACCGGATGAGCCTAAGATTATGTTCAACGATCACGACCGTATTTCGACCGTTGTGAAGCAGACGATCTAGAGCTGTTACTAAGGGACCAACATCACGAGGGTGCAGTCCGACCGCAGGTTCGTCGAGGATGAAAAGTATTGAACCAGGTGACTCGACGCTGAGACGTATCGCAAGGCGAAGCCGTTGGATCTCTCCGCCACTCAAAGTGTCGACTCTCCGGCCGAGAGCGATATATCCGATCCCGAGGTCGCATATGGACGCAATCAAGCGTTGCGGAATGCCAAATGTGCCGGCAAATCCGGCCAAGCGTTCGAAAGGCGTCTCAAGAAGCTCCTGGATATTAATGCCGTCGATGCGAACGGACAGTGCCGCCTGCCCGTAGCGCGAACCCCCGCAGGTGGGGCATACCGACCAAATGTCCTCATTCCCAACCTCGCCAACGCCCGCGCAAACAGGGCAGCGGCCAATACCTGCATTGACTCCGAAGTCGCTGGCTGTCAGTCCCTCACGTTTTGCATCGGACGACGCTCCAAGCACCTTGCGAATGCTGTCGAACACGCCAATGAGCGTGGCGACCAAGCTTCTTCGATTTGGCGGCGGAACCACTTGATCGAGAGCGACAACTTCGCTGATCGAACCGGTCCCGCTCACCGATCGCCATCGACCTTGCCGAAGCGAGAAGTCGGACGCAGCGCCACCGACGGACGCAAGCAGTGCCGGAGCAAGAATGCCTCGAACAAAGCTCGACTTACCGGACCCCGAGACCCCACTAATGCAAGTGAGCCTACCAATGGGAATCTCGCAATCGAGATTCTGGACATTGTGGATCGATGCTCCTTTAACACTGATCTTGGGTTGATTCGGATTTACAGCCAGAGGTGTTCGTTGTGGCTCATTGGCTCGATCCTCGTGCTTCTTGCGGCGCCCGGCATATGTGACTTCGCCTCCAGAAGCGCCTGCACCGGGTCCAACTTCAATGAACCAATCAGCCACATCCCAAAGTCGTTCGCGATGCTCATTCAGGATGATTGTGTGTTCCCCTCGCAGGCGTTCGAAAGAGTGCGACAGCCTCGTGATTTCGGACTCATGTAGTCCGCGCGCGGGCTCATCGAACAACAAGCAAAGGCCCTTTTCGCCGGCGTCGAGAACGCGTGCCAAGCGGATTCTGCGACTCTCGCCCTCGCTGACATCGAGCATCCCGCGGTCGCCAGTGAGATAGCCGAGACCCACTGATACGATGGAATGCGCGTGACGATGGATTGCCTCAGCAAGGGAGAGCATGTCCGGGGTGACGGGTCTCGGAAGCCAGTTTCGCGATGACGTGAATGTCTCGACCTCGGCGAAGTTCATTCCGAGAATCTTGGAAATACTATGAACGCCGATGCGCAATGCCCGGGCTTGAAATGACCATCTTGTACCACCGCACGCGTCGCAGGGTCCCGCTTCGACATAGGCCGCAAGCTGGTCTGCAATCTTGGTTCCGCCCGAGGATTTTTCCAGAATGATCTTGCGGAAGCCGACAAATGGGCGAGGCGATCCGAAGCTTCGCCCGGCGCGATCACGGTCCGCAACAAGCTCTTCTCCGGCTCCGTCCAACACAAGGGCACGAGCTCCAGGGGGCAGCTTCGACCAAGGGACGTCCGGCGAAAATCCGCGCATCCCTCGAAGGCCCTCGATCGTTTCGTGCTGAATGTTTACGTACTTGTAATTCTTCTCTGTCCAGATCGCAAACGCGCCGTCCCTCATCGAACGCTCAGGATGCTGAACGAGGACCTCTTCCCGGAGGCGTCTCCCAGTGCCGGTGCCATTGCAGGCCCGGCAGGCGCCGCTTTCTTCATGTCCGGGAGAGTTGAATGACAAGAGGTGCACGGTCGGATGAGCGAATATCTCGGGAGCGTCGGGATGTACCCAGTGCTTCGTAGAATCAAGTCGCGGGCCAAACGGACCAGAGAGATCGGGATCGGTCGCTCTAGAAAGTGTTACGACGACGGGGCCCTTGGCGGCGGGAAACGCACGATTCAGAAGCTCGCGCAATCGTCCGGCGTCCGCAGGTGACTTCACCTGGACCTTGCCAACGAACGCTTCGATTGTGTGCAGAACGTTTGGATTCAGACCTCTGAATTGAGAAACCGGGACCCTGCGACCAGTTTCGCGTAAACGAGGAGGGTCCGTCTCGCTGCGCACAATGACCTCTTCGATGCCATGGGATGAAAGGCGGTTCACGGCAGAAACGCCATCCGTCCGTTGCTGCCGAACGGGGGCCGCCCAGACTTCGATGGGGCCTCGGTAGTGGTTTGCGATCCAGCGGGCGTAAGAATCGGGAGACGGCTGCGGAACCGTGTCCTTTACCCGTTCTGAATACGGCGTCGAATATAAAACGAAGAGCCTGCGGAGAACGGACAGAAATCCGGTTGCTGTACCTGTTGTCGTGCGGATACTGGGCCGAAATCCTCTCTGGCCTACGAGGATCGTTGGAGGGAGCGGGCCGATGAACGCCAGAACATCTTCACGTTCGAGTTCCTGCTGCGATGTGCCAAGAAAGGTCCGCATTCGCCGGCTCCCTTCGGCGGCAACGGTATCGGCCAACAGGGAACTCTTACCAGAGCCCGAAACGCCGGTCACCACGGAGATTTTCTTAAGCGGAAACCTCACGTCAACGCTCTTCAGATTGTTCGCGTCAGCGCCGATGATGTCAATGGACGATGGATTCATCTTGCCGCTCTCTCGGGGTCGCCTGGGTCCTTCAAATGCAGGACAAGCAGCGAACGGGAATCATATTCGGTCGGGAAATTTCTGAACCGGACAGAACAAGCTCCGCGATAGTGAAGCGCGGTAAGGTTGGAGACGAGAACCGTATCCCCTGGACCGGTGTGAAACGACACAGAAACATCGATCGCAGCCTGGTGGATTCTGGCGATCACTAACTCGATATTCTGCGGCTGGTCGCCCAGGCGCTTGCTTGCTACGCGAAGACTATGGGGATGGTAACGAATGATTCCGTTCTGGACGAGACGGCCTTGCCAGATCTCTGCCGAGCGCTCATGCGCCATCGCAGCATGACCCTCCGTCAAGAATGCTAACGCCGCGACATCTTCAGAGGTTCCAGACGCGAGACGGCTGATTAAATGGGGCAAGTATGCGACACGCTGTTCCCCGTATTCCGGTGCACCAGGATCTTCGATTTCGCACTGCATCGCAGTTCCTACGGGTGGAATCGCCGAAACGTTGCCGTCGGTATGAAAGTCGCCCGTGCGGATCGTATGAGAAAGTTCGCTCGTCCAGGGCGACATTCGGAATCGCTTAACGATACGATTCGGTCCATATGTGTGGAACGCCGCGCCGAGCGCAGCACTTACGCAAAGTAGCGACTTCCCGCCATCCGGATCAAGGCCACGTACGACCACGTAGCCGGTAGTCCGAATCGTCGAGGTCACTGAATCACAAAACGAGATCCAATTTTGGTCCTCGCGAAGCGGCCCCGCGATGTTAGTCGAGACTGCGGCGATCTCGGCATCTCCGACGGATGCGAAGCCGCTGGCCAGCGCGTCGATCCGTTGCTTGAGGGAAGGGTCGATCTTAAGATTAGGAATGGGTGAATCGGTCATCGGCGACACGCAGGCGGAAAATCAATTTGTACCGGTAGTGGTGGTCGAGCATGGTTCGCAGGTCCGGATACAGGAATTTGGCCCGAATCGGGTCATATGTGATCCAGCCTGAGCTTCGAAGCGGCTGAACCGAAGGCAACAGGCCTTCAGAGGATGCGTCCTTCATGATTTCAAGCGGCAAATGGTCATACACGCGATGTCCGTCCGCAAGCATTTGAGCCTTCCAAATCTCCCATAATGGATTTTCGGAATGACAACCAAGGACAACGTACGCGCTCCCGGTTGGAGCGAGAACCCTTCGCACTCGCTTCATGAAGTCTTGGACATCAGATTCGAGATAGAGCGTTTCATGACTCGTAATTAGGTCGACCGCGCCACTTGGAATTCGATCCCACTCTGAGGGATCAAGCAGCCAGACGCGTGGGACCGAGCCATCGAACCCTCGCGAGGCCGCAAGGCGAGCCGCGGCGAGTGGTTCGACGCCAAACAGCTCCGCCGGGGAAAACCGCTGATTCAACCTGTGAAGAAGTCCTCCCGTATGGCACCCAATGTCGAGTATTACGCGAGGAGGGACGCCGAAATCCTGTTCGATGTGCCCGATTATTGAAGACCAAAAAACCTCGTTGGCCTTAGGCAAGTCAGAATCGAGCTCCGGATCACCGAAGAATGTAACACGCTCGATGAGGTTGCCTTTCACGGGCATCGCTGGGACGAGCAGCTTCGGGCCAAAACGTCGCCAGCGGTGGGATCGATGCCAAAATGAACAATAAATAATTCGACCGATTTACGGAACGCATCTTCCAAAGCCGCACGGTCATCGGGACCACGCATTCCGAAATATGGGAAGTGATGCAAATATTCGCCGAACACGGCATCGCAATCGCGCATATAGGCGCGCGTATCCACGATGTGAGCGTGCCAGAACTCATCGATGGGGCCCGTAGGGCAGATTTTTTGACCGGGATACCGGGCGTTCAAGGCTAAGAACTGGCGGTACAGAGACTCGGCCTCATCACAAAATTCCGCCGTCCAGCCGTGCTCTTCGATCATCTTCTGCTTCAGCATCGTAAAGTCGAGCTGACCGACCTTGTCGAGTGCTCTGCCTAATTCCGGGTCGCGTGCAATCATCTCTTGCGCGGATTCGAACGATACGAGTTCGCTTTTGACGAAAGCACCCATTTCACCAAGCCCCCTCATGTCCGAGATGGTTATTTATACCATAATTCGACGGGCGCTCCAGAACCTCCCCGAGCGCCGGAGACGACCTCATCGCAACATCGAGCTTGAGGCTTTCGGATTGCGCCGCCGAGGGGATCATAGGCGAGTCCTCTGACTTAGACAAAGGTTCGTTTCGCCACCACTGGCAAGAAGCGCATTTGTCGCTACCGGTCTTGTCAGAAACGACTACCCTGTGAGAAGACCAAAGTGCTCTCGAAGTGCTCCCACGGTGGGATATGTGTTTAGCGGACGACCTCGTTGCCATTCTCGTCCAGCCCCATCTTCAACCACGCCTCGCGCTGTACTTCGTCCAAGCGATCTTCAGCTTCCTTAATCCAGTGGCGGTATGTCTTGCGGATTTCGTTAGATGAAGTGCCCACCATGTCGGCCACGTCATCAACATACACACCTGCCGAAAGCCACTCAGTGATTTTGTAGTGCCTAAAGCCATGCGGAGTCGTCTTGACTCCTGCATCCTTGATGGCCTTGTTGACCCTCTCACGCCACTGCGTTAATGTGCCGGGAAACCCAGGTTCGCCCAGAGCCTCAAGCTGCTTCGCTAATGAGTCGCTGATTCGCACCCGATAGCGTTCGTTGGTCTTGGTACGATTGCCACGAATGACGTTGCCCTGAATCAGGGGGCGACGCTCCGGTTTCGACAGCCCGTACTTTTCGGCGTCCTCCTGCGACATACCGTACTTCATGGCATCGACCAGCGCCATCGCCGTCTCACGCATCAACTGGCACAAGTTCCGGACTCGCTCCGTGGCGGTCGCAAGAATCTTCTCGACTTGCTTTTTGGTTGGCGGCTCAACTTCCGCTTTCTCATAGCGGATGCGAAACTGTGGATTCGTCTTGGGGTTCGGGATTGGAGACTTCTCGATGTAGCCCATCCCCGCAGCCCACGAAAAGAATCCACTTATCACAGACCAGTGAACGCTCAAGCTGCTGCTGTCCCCGCT
>Ga0210388_10002923_pt1 | contig 13370 bp, 13 predicted proteins | sample IncBWC19OmetaG_FD_155485 | JGI IMG/M metagenome (GOLD analysis project Ga0210388, IMG submission 155485) | Forest soil microbial communities from Barre Woods Harvard Forest LTER site, Petersham, Massachusetts, United States - Inc-BW-C-19-O ... | reverse complement strand
TCCTCGACGGATGGGGCGACCTGGGTTTCTCAAACGATGCCCAGTTTGAACTGGCAGGGAGTGACCTACGGAAATAGTTTATTTGTGGCGGTCGCTTACGGCAGTTCGTTCGCGGCGATATCGGCGAACGGAAGCTATTGGACGGAACAAAACTTACCCAGTTCACAAGATTGGGACGCGGTGACCTATGGCAACGGCGTGTTTTTGGCGGTGGCCACTGGCTCCAGCACGGCGGCGGCGACATCCGCGAATGGGATTGCCTGGACAGCCCAAACCCTGCCCAGCTCGCAAGATTGGTCATCCGTAGCCTACGGCAATGGCGTGTTCACGGCGGTGTCGGGTGGTTTGCTGGCGGCGGGTACGGCCAGTTCGGTGGCGGGTTCAGCCTGGTAGAACACAAAGGGGTCAGGCCACCATTATCCACTTTAGCCTGACCCTTCGTGATTAAAGCCCAAATAACTTCTTAGCCACATCTACGCCAGCCGGCGCGGCTCTTAAAACATCATCCGCGACATCCGCTTTTTTGACGGGAGTCACTTGAGGCGTAGCCGTGGGCTGAACATTGACGGCTATGACGGGTGTGGATTTTTTCTTGGCCTGGTGTTGAGGCGCGGTCGTGACCGTGGGGGTAGAAACCAAGGCCTCGACCACCGTCGGCACAGGGGTCGTTACAGGGGGTGGCAACCGGCGTGGGGATGGGCTTGGTGCGACGTTGGCTGTTTGGTTTTGAGAGGGCGCCACCAACCACGACACCAGGGGTATTTTGGACCCAATGATTTTGACAGGCTTCATCCAGCCATAGTGGTAGCCCATCCAGCCAAACCAAATCGCGAATAAAAGAAACGCCAGAAAACAGATGGCCCGGAAGAGGGGGTAGAGCCCCGTGATCTTGAGCGATTCGATGAAGGTATGCCAAACCCACTTGATGACGCGAAAGATTCCCCGGATGCCATTCTTGGCTAGCCACCGCACTAGGTCGATGACCAAGTGAACTAGTTTATCGACCGCCAACAGAAGAGCTTCCCCGAAGCTGGGTCTTTCACCCTTTTTGACCTTGGCTTTGATTTTGGTCAGAACCGATATGCCCAAAAGCACATCCCAAGTGAGGGTTTCAACTGTGCCGAGCTGACCGGGCGAGGCACTAGGCTTCACCTGTTGCGAGGCTTTGGGCCGAGCGACATGACTTGGTTGTGACAACGGAACATTATTTAAACCGTTGTCATTGTTTGCCCCAGTTCCCAAAGTGGAACTGGGGGCAACTGTGCCCATTGAACTGGTAGCGGGTGGGGCCGCGGTGGGGGGCTTCAAGTGAGGAGTTGGAAGTTCGGAGTTAGGAGTTGCTGGCTTTAACCGTTGAGACGGAGGCCTGTCCCCGTTAGGGGAAGGTGACGAAATCCCCGATTCATCCCCGATGGTTTTAGCGGTAGGGGAGGATGCCGTTTTAGGAGACATAGGGGCTACCAGCTTTTTGGTCTGGTCGGGGGTTAGGTAGTCGTCCAAGACCACCTGAAGGGCCTGGTGAACTTGGTCGGGGTCTTCTAACCCCGCCAAAATCAGCAGGTGGGTCTCGGTTATCAAAAAAGCTTTATTTTTCGACCTTCGCGGCGAAGGTTCATTTTTAAGGGTTTTTTCAAGATTTTCATCCACCAGTGCCCGGGCGGTTTCATTTAAAGCTTTGGTAATGGTAAAAGCTCTGTATATCTTGCTTTCGGACTTTCCCATCCAGCCTTCCAGCTCGCTTTGGCTCTTCTGGGTGAGTTGGGCTTCCTTCTCAATGGCCAAGTCCCAGTCCCACCAGTCCATTTCCTCGTGCAGGTTGTCCGTAACAGCCGCGCTATGGGTTTCCTCGGAGGGGATATCCCTGACGGTGCATTTGAGGGTCTTGAACTGATTCATGAGAGCCGCCAGCCGCCGCCGGTGGCCGCCGATCAGCATGACTAAAGCCCCCGGATTGGCCACTCTTTCGGCTTCGGTCAGGGGTCGCACGGGAGCGGGAACCTCCTGGCCTTTCACCTTCATCGAGGCCGCCAGCTCCTCAAGGCTATCCTGGCGTATGGATCGCCTGGGCTGATCGGGGTTAGGGATGATCTGCTCAAGGGGAATTTCAACCTCTTGCTTCAGCGGATAGGGAAAACCGGCGGGGATGGTCATATAGAGTTCCTTAATACGTTTAATAGAATTTCGGGCGTTATTGTCCAAAAAAGCCTGATTCCCTCAAAAAGGATTTTGAGAGTTTTTGGGCTTTTCGTTTTCCATAGGGAATTAACAAGCGCATGGCTACTTTTATTAATAACACTAATATTGCACGATAACATATATTATGTTATCGTGCTTTTTAGATGTTACTATTATTGAGGCCAAAATGCAGATTCAAGGTTTTAAAGACTACTTACAGGAAACTTTAGGAATTCAGACCCAGCCAACGCCATGGGGCGAGGCAGCCGCTTTGCCGTTCCTTTTGCGCGACCGCTACGAATTTTTGACGATTCACCTGTTAACAACCCACTGCCTTTTGATGGCCCCCAAAAGCAAAAGCGAGGAAACCCCCGCTACTATTCGCAAGCATTGGGAAATGGTGAAAGAAAAGTGGGCGGATGAGGTTATTTATGTTCCTCAGACCATTTCCTCTTTCAACCGCAAAAGGCTGATTCAACAAAAAGTTCCCTTTGTGGTGCCGGGCAACCAGCTTTACCTGCCTGATATGGGTTTGGACCTTCGGGAGAATTTTAAGAAAGCGCCCGCGGCGCCCGATGTCTTTAGCCCGGCCACCCAATCGATCATCTTGGATGCGTTGAACCATGATCTGAAAGAAACTTTGAACAGCACCCAATTGGCAAAGAAGTTCGACTATTCCTTGATGACCATTACCCGTGTGTTGAATGAACTGGAAGAGACAGGGTTAGCGAACGTCCACACCCAGGGGCGGGAAAGAAAGGTCGAGTTCCATCTTTCGAAAAGAGAACTTTGGGAAAAATCGAAAGCCCAGCTTCGAAATCCCATCAGATCGTGGGAGACGACATACGAAAGAAGTGTGTTTTCCGACCCAACCTATGTGAAGGCGGGATTGACCGCGTTGGCCCATTACTCGAGCTTGGCCGAACCGGAAGAAAAAACCTACGCCACGCTTTTACACCCCAAATGGCGCCCAAAGACAAGAGCGCAACTTTTGAATCACGATTGGGATCCTGATCAAAAGACGCGTTTAGAAATTTGGAGTTATGATCCCAAAATATTCTCGAAAGAGGGATGGGTGGACCCTTTCTCCCTTTATTTGGCTCTTCGCGGGGATCAGGACGAACGGGTTGAACAGGCGCTGGAAGAAATGATGGAGAAGGTGGAATGGTAAAAGGTCTTGATCTGTTTAAAGAACATTTTAAAAATCATACCGATTCTTTCGTCATCATCGGCGGTACGGCCTGTTCGATACTTTTCGAAGAAGTCAGTCTTGAGTTTCGCGCGACGAAAGATATCGACATCGTTTTGTATGCTGAGGTTTTAAACCCTGAATTTGGGAAGAGCTTTTGGGATTTTGTGCACCAAGGCGATTATCAAGTTGGACAAAAAAGCACGGGCGAAAAAACATTTTATCGTTTCAAGAAACCCTCTCGGCCTGATTACCCTGAAATGCTGGAGTTGTTTTCCGCCAAGCCAGAAGGGTTTGACCTCTTCGAGGGAAGTCATCTCACGCCGATTCCGTTTGATGATGAAACCGCCAGTCTTTCGGCCATACTTTTGAACGACGACTATTATGCTTTTGTCCAGGCGGGCCGCAAAATGGTCAAGGGCTTGCCCGTTCTGGATGCTGAACATTTGATTCCTTTAAAAGCCAAGGCATTTTCTGAGCTTTCCGCGAGACGGGATAAGGGTGATTCAGTGGATAGCAAGGACATTCGCAAACATCAAAGTGACATATTTCGTTTGTTCCCGCTTTTAACCGAACAGACCCGGGTGACTCTTACAGGATCTCCAGCCGAGGATATGAGAGCTTTTTTACAAAGTGTTCAAGAACCAATCGATCTTAGAAATTTCGGCATAAACAATATGGGTTTGGCGGAAGTTCTTGAAAACTTGAGAACTATTTACGGTTTATAAAAAGGGGTCATACCTCTTTTTCAGGCTTTCGGCCCACTTTCCACAAATTTCGAGACAAATATCTTGTTCGGTTTTTATTTGGTATCCTTTTCCCGTTATTCAATCAGTTGGTTTGGTTTTTGTAGCGTGTAACCGAAGTCTTTCCAGTTTGTGTGATCCAAATAACTTTCGCTAATGAACGGATTGCCTGGTGAAAAAGGCCGAAACATTTGTAAAAGACGTCGCCACGGTTTTTGTCGCGCTAAGCGTGGTAGTGGGCGCGGCTTATTCTTTGGGCCTTATTTTGGAGTGGAACAGCAAGTTTGGTGATATTTTTTCGGATCCCAAGCATGCGGATAATACAGACCCTTTATCTTTATTCCTGTGTAGTCATCTTCATCTCACCTTAGCGTCCGGTATCATTTTCGAAATCATCGCCTTTATCGCCGCCGTCGGATTGCTCGATCACAAAGGATGGGCGCGCAAAACCTTCTTGGGTCTTTTTGGCTTTTTGGCTTTGAAGCATCTTCTCTTTTTTTGTTCCGGTTTTTATCAGCTGTTTTATCCCCGGGTGGAGATGTTCAACAAAATTCTTTATCACAGCTTAATTTTATATTGGGGGTGTTTCGCGTTTGGCGCGTTGTGGAATCTGACGACGGCCGGTCTTTATTCCTGGCTTTTTTATAAATTCAACTCGAAGGCAGTCCGCAAGGTTTTTAAATAATTTAGGAGGGTATATGGCAGCTTCAAAAGAAAAAATATCCACAGGCGAATATGTCATTGGTTTTTGTTCTTTCGTTCCCGTGATTGGAGTTTTACTTGGTTTGGTTTCCATTGTGTTGGGTGCCCTCCGGTTTAAGGCAGGAGGCTGGAAACTGATTGCTTTGGGGCTTGGCGGCATATTTTTTACGACGGCCATTTATGCGGGATTTTATTTCACTGTCTTTAACAGTGACAAGAAAAATAAGGGCTATGCCCTAATCTCCAAACAATATCTTAAGCAAACCATGATGGCAGTTGAGTATTACAAGCTGGTTCACGGCCAATATCCTGAGCATCTGGAAGACATGTCAGACAAGAAAGATCCTTTTTCCCGCATGAACTGCATTTACGATATCAGCGGTGGAATGTCATCCACCCTAAAAATGAAGCCCTTTTTCTATGAGTTGACGCCAGATAAACAACATTACTATTTGTTGGGTGTCGGGCCTGACGAACAACCTTTTACGGCTGACGATATCAACCCGGAATTAGACACCGATGAATTGGCCCATGTGGGATATGTAAAAAAATGAGAAAGATTAAGGCGATTTCTATACTGTTATTTGAAATGACCAAGGAGTCTGGCGACTTTAAACTTTTGATGTGAAAGATAGAGTGGGATGATTTCTATTGTTAAAAAAAATATAGGTGTGATTTTTCTTACCTGTTCATTTTTCCTAGGTTTGCACTCGTTTTTGTATGCCTCGCCAAGCGGGGATACGGATGGTAGGGAAAAAAAGAGGGCTACAGTTTCAAGTCCGTTTGGTTTTATTTTTTCAATCTCCTCTAAAGCTTATTTAGAAGGGAAGTTTGTTAATTTTGAACTGATGAAAGGTAAAAGTCAGTCAATTACTATTGAGGATTATTCCGTAAAAAATAAATTTGATGAAGAAAAAATCGAAAGAATGTTGAACGAAATTTCAAGAAAGAGTGACTACGATTGGTCGAAAAAAGACGGAGTCTTTAATGTTTTTCCAAAAGACACAATCGGAAGAGACGATTATGTTTTGAACGCGAAATTAAACAAAATCGAAATGGACGGAACCGGGATTAAGTCGGTCATTGATGCGCTAAGTAATGAATTGGAAGAAGAGTATGGAAATAAATATCAAGTTCAAATTAAAGGCAAGTGGCAAAGTGTCTTGATCCCTGGTACTAATGTGGAAGCTCGAAATGGAAAACCTGGTGTTGTTATCCCGGACAATACGCCGATTTCTTTAAAGCTCAAAGATGTGACTGTCAGAGAAGTTTTAAATCAGGCTGCCATACAAGAAAATGAGCCGTATTACATAACCCGCGTTAAGGAAAGCGGGACCGATTGTTTATTCTTGATCTTAAAACGCACTCCGAAGTAAGTCTGTGCCACGCTTTGCCGGATGATGATCGGCATTAAATCGAGCGCCATGAATAAAAAATTGGTTATTTTTTCTATCTTAATGGCAATAGGTTTTTTTGGAGTTGCGCAAGGTACTTTGCCAAAGGGTTATCGTTTTAAAAATAGTAATTTAAATATTTTTGCCACAACTCCTCCGGCGTTGATCTATATCACGGATAATGAAGGTAATCGGACTGGTGCAGACCCATCTGGATCGATGACGAGTTATGGCTTTCAAGGCCCCAAACCTTGGAGTGGATTGAGTGAAATACCTTTATCGCAATCTATTCAACAAACTAATTTTGATGAATCCAATCCTAATGCAACTATAACTTCTACCAATTGGGACATTAGTATTTACGATGGCGGGCGCCAGACTTATACCATTAATTTGCTGGGTAAAAGCACTGGGACGGAAGAAATCGCAATCACTGGGATTTACCCTAAGGGCAGTGGTAAGGGCACTCGAGCTAAATTTAATGTTCTAGTGAACGCAGGACAAACTCGCCAAATAACAGTGGCCTTTGACCCGTCGCAAAAGTCGATTATGACTACGCCGATCGTTAACAACGGCGATCTTTTAAACGATATTAAGAGCGCCTGTGCCCAAAATCTAATCGAATATCGCGAATGTGATTTTCTACAAGCCAAAGCGGAACTAATTCAAAAAGCCCTGGATAGAAAAGAAAAAAAAGAAGCGGAGAAGTTGATTAAAAGCTTTCTTTGCAATTTAGGTGAGTTGAAGGGTGACGGGGATGATGATCGTGATGATCGCGATGCCATCAAAGAACCCGCTTTAACTGTTCTGGTTAATGACGCGAAAGCGCTTTTGAAAACTTTGGCAGAGGATGATCGACGTTAAATCGACAGTTGAGTGACAAAGGACCAGTGGTTCGAGGCACTCCGCTTACTCACCATCAACCCGGTTGTTACTTTGATTAAAACGCACCCGATTGTTTATCAAATCAATCGGGTACGCCCTTACTTCGTCGGGGAACCAAGCTCGCAACTAGGTAACGAATATTATTCATTCATCATTCGGTACAACTAAATTCCACAACTCGGCTGGTGGCCTCTCGTCGCAAGTGCTGGGGGCCTCGTCACAGGTGCCGCCAGACCGCTAAGCCCAAGCCGAGGCATAAAAGACCCAATAAAATCAAAGTCGTCCAATTGATCCAGGGCTTGGGTTTGGAAAGTAAACCGGAGGAGGCTGGCTTGCTCGGGCTGGACTCCTCATCCATTTCCCAGGGGTCCGGCGCTTTCCAGCCGCATTCGGGACAGGGAGCCCAGTCGAAACACAAAGGGGTCAGGCCACCATTGTCCACTTTAGGTTTGTTGGGATGGTTGGTTTGCTAATTGGAAAGATTTGAATAATGGATAATGTTGGCCTGACCCCTTTGTTTATGATTTTCTGTCAAAAAACAGGCAGTTTTTCAAAACTGATTGGCATGGAGGTTATTGGTGCCAGGGATGAGCTGAAGGTGTAAAGTATTGGTTCTATCGGTCTTATTTTTCATCAATATTTCGAGGTGCGTATGGAATCGATCCCGAATCATGACGAAAAGCTCCAAGGTTTAAGGAAGACCCCGCCCCCCAAGACGCCCCTCTGGCAGTTGATTCTTCTCATTCTGGTTTCAACAGTCCTGATTACATACGGTTACATTTATGTTCAGGGGTTCATCAAAGACCGGGAGCAGGCCAAGCGCAGCGCCCAGGAACAAGCCGCGGCTGAAGCTTTGCCCCATCAACAAATACAGGCCAAGATTCAAAATCTGCTTCAACACGGAACCGCTTTGCCGCCTTGTCCTTTGGTTTATCCCCTGCTGGATAACCAGGGCCGGGTGACGCCTTTGGGCAGTTATCTCAGTTATTTTTCGATGAAGCAGGCCTCTTATCTTCCGAAAACAGTTTTTTCCATTCCGAACGCGGGGGAAATTTTTAACGAATTCGATCTCTTTACCCCCAATAGCCCCAAACAAAAAGTTTATAAAGACCAGCTTCCTTATTATTTCGGCAACGTGAAGGATTTTGGCGAAGGGAAAATACTCAAGGCGGGCAGCGGCACCAAAATCCAATTGCGTTTTTGGGGCACTCAGAAGTCCAAAAAATATTCCAAAATTTTCAAAAAAGGTAAATTGCACTTAGCCATCAGCTGGATGGCTTCTTGTCTTCAAGATTATATGGGGTTCAAAGCGAACGCCGATCAAACCGCTTATCGCGACAAACCTATTTTTGTGGACGATAAAGACCTGACGCGGGCCGCGCAGTTAGAAACTTTTTTCCGCAACGATGGCGGCAGTTTGATCACGGGCTGGGACGCTATCCTGGCGAAGAATCCCGACAATCCTTATCTAATCGACCGGTGGCTGGACATCCTTGACTTGCGGGGCGGCGCCAAGCGTTTGGAAACCATGCAAAAAATGATTGAGAAGAACCCGGATAACACCTTTTCCAAGCTGGACTATTTGGTCGAATGTCTGAAGGCGGAACAATATGACGCGGGAATCAGTATCGGCTTTCAAGAAATGTCACGGGATGATAACGACCCGGATTGGTACGACCTGACGGTCGATTGTCTGGAATGGAAAGGTTACTATTCCGAAGCCGTTCAATTGCTCAACGCTTGGGCAAAACTTCATCCGGACAATCAGGAAGCCTGGATGAAGTTAAAGGATGTTGAGGTGAGTTGGGCCTGGGTAGCCCGGGGCAGCGGCTGGGCCAACACGGTGACGAAGGAAGGCGAGCGCTTAATGGTCGAAAGAATGGGCGACGCGGTGGCGGCGGGTACCAAAGCCGCTCAGATCGCGCCAGGGGATGGCCGGGTGTGGTCGAAACTTCTGAGCCTGGGCAATGGCTCCTCCTTCACTCACGATCAAATGAAGGTCTACTTCGACAAGATGTTCAAAACGAATCCCAATCGAAGCCAAGGTTATGACGCCTATCTGGAATATCTCAAACCGAAATGGAACGGTACGGAAGAAGAAATGCTCTCTTTCGCCCGGAAATATGACGAGTATGACCCGGGTCTTTTAGCGGCAGCTTGCGCGGAATCCTTCGAAGTTTATTCTGATGACGATACGGATGAAGGCGAAAAGAATCGCGCGGTTATTTTGAAGAGAAAAATGGAAGGGTCTAAAGAACTGAAAGAATTCGAAAAGAGCGAACTTCGACACCTGAGCATCCATCCGGAAGATATGAACCTCTGGTCAACCTTTTTGGGTTGGGAAGATCAGGCCGGTCATCAAAATCTGGCTTTTGATCTGGCGAAAAAACTCAGCAAGCAAAACCCCGAATTGAAAGCCCTGCCGCCTACACTTTATCTGGCCTGGGTCAAGGCGGCTAAGGACAATATGGCCGGTTTGGACGAGAAGGCCAAGTTCGCGGAACGTACGGATATTGTGAAGGGTTCGGAAAAGGCTTACGAAGAATTGGCCAAACTGGATCCGGCCAATCCGGACGCCGCGAATGATTTGGCCTTTTACGCCTTTGCCCACCATGATCTCGCGACGACCCGCAGGGCTTTAAAAATGATCAAAGGCCGATGGTCGGGTGAGGTATGGCCCGAAGCGATATACAAAAACGCGGTCGATCTTTGCAGTAAAAAAACGGATGCTTACTGGAGCGGTGTCCCTTGCCCGAATCACTGCCTCCAGTTGGGGGCCAACGAATGGACCCATATGCACGTGGGCGGGCATTCGGATACGGACCTCTGGTGCAAGTTCTATGACGACGATGGGCGTTATCAAGCCTGGAGCCACGCCCATCTTGGCCAGTTGATCAAAAAAGTGAATGGTCATTGGACGGATCAGGGGACTTGTCCCGTTTGTCATGGCAAGGGATGGATCGCGAAGGGTGATGTGCCGGCAAAATAATTTCAGGGAGTCCTCTATGAGCGGCATTCAGGTTGAGAATCTGGTTAAAACTTATTCCCGGGGAAAAGTAAGGGCGCTGGATGGGGTTTCGCTCGCTATACCATCCGGCGGTGTGTTTGGGGTGATTGGCCCTAACGGGGCTGGTAAGACTACCCTGATGGGTTGTCTGATGGGCTTTTTGAATCCCGATTCAGGTTCTATCCATGTGGATGGAATGGATGTGGAGGATATTCGGGTACGACTCTTCACCGGGTTTGTTCCCGAAAGATTGACATTTGAAAAATGGATGTCAGGCCGAAGCTTTACGGCTTACCAACATGCCCTGGCCAAGCTGCCAGCCCCGCAAAGGGAGCAAGCGGTGGCCGCGGCCTTGACTGAAGTGGGGCTGGAAGAAACCGCCTGGGACCGGCCTATCGCCAAATACTCCCGCGGTATGCTGCAGCGTCTGGCGTTAGCGCAGGCCATTCTTGGTTCTCCCCGGTATCTTTTTCTGGATGAACCCACCTCCGGCATGGATCCGCTGGGGGTGATGGCGGTCCGAAACCTGCTGGCCAAATTAAAAAAACAAGGCTGCACCATCATCCTGAACTCGCATCAATTAGAACAGGTAGACCGCCTTTGCGACCAGGTAGTTTTTGTGCGCCAGGGCCGGGTGGAAGCCATGGAAACCCAGCGCGCGGGTGAAGAGGTCGAGAGATCGCTCGCGGTTTCCTGGCGAAAGTTGGAGAAGGGACTGTCGGAAGCGCAATTAAAGACCATCATCGAGCCTTCCGGCGCTCAATTGAAGGACTTTAAAGAAGGCCAGGCGGAGTTCTTAATCAAAGACGATCAAGGGTCCGAAAAACTCCTGGCCTGTTTGATCCAGGCCCATATCCCTGTCATTGAGGCTCATAGCGTGGAGAAACGGTTGGAAAGACTTTTTATGAAAGAAAACGACATGGAGGCTAAATCATGAACGGCACTTTGATATGGCTGACCATTCGGCAGGTCCGCTGGATACGTTTCGCTTATTTGGTTCTTTTGTTTGTGACGGGTTATTTTGAGTTCACGAACCGCGGAAGCCTTTCGGTGCATTCCGAAGCGGGCATGATGGTTTGGATATTGGGCGCGGGCACGATCGGAAAAGATGTTACGAATGGCGTCTTGCAGTCGATCTTTTCCAGGCCGGTCAAGCGTTTTGAATATGTGCTGAGCAAGTGGTTCGCGGTGGGCTCCATGGGGGTGCTGGTCGCGTGGCTTTATTTGGGCATGGGATGGACGATCTTATTTTTTCAGGACCGGCCCGCGGATTTGACCGATCTTTTGACCGGTTTAATCATCGCCGTCTTGGCCAGTTTTGGTACTTCGGCCTCTTTGATTCTTTTCTCGTCCCTGGTGCCGGGGTTCGGTGATATTGGGCTGATGTTCCTGATCGGAATCGTTCCGACGGTGGCGGTTCAATTCTGGCATGGAGGTTCCCAGTATTGGGGATATATAGGATCGGAGGTTGTGCAGAATTTTCTGTTTCCCGCGGGAGGCTGGGCCGAAGACGGCTTTGATTCTGTTTCCCTATTCGCCTGGGTGAGCTATTTCTTTGTGATCACTCTTTGCTTGACCCTGGCGGTTTGGGCGATGAACCGAAAGGAAATTACCTATGCCAATTCTTAAATCGAATCCTTATTCCGCCAAAGTCATGCCGCCTTGGATGGTGGGGATCACGCTGTTGTTATTCGCGGCTTTGGTGGGAGCTGGCTTTTATCAACGCCAGCACCCGGTGGTTCTCAAGGATCTGATCCAATGGGTTCCCGCGGAGCAGGCGCAGAAAGCGGCTGCCGCGCTGAAGAAACCCATTCTTTATGATTTTTCCGCGGACTGGTGCCCGCCCTCAAAACAAATGCGGCGGGATGTTTTTAAGAATCGGGAAGCTTCGGATTGGATCAATCAAAATTTCATTCCGGTCAAAGTGCTGGACCGTCCGGGGCTTGGCGAGAATGATCCGGCGATCACGGAGCTTCAAAAGAAATTCGAGATTGAGGCTTTTCCGACCTTGATCGTCTGGGTGGCCGATGACAAATCGCAACGCGAGGTTGGCTATTCGGACAAAACACAAATCATGAGATTCCTTCAGGGTGAATTGGCTTTTTTGGCGACCGCCGCCAGCTCCACCCCAACGGTAGTTTCGACACCCGTTAAGTGAAATAAAACGGTAACAAAGGTGGCCGATGGTTCGATGAGCTTTGCTTACTCACCATCCGCTCCTTTGTCTTATTGATTAAAAATGCCGCCAAAGCGTTACTGCCAGGCCGAGACACATAACACCCAATAGAATCCAAACTGTCCAACTGATCCAGGGCTTGGGTTTGGAAAGTAAACCGGAGGAGGCTGGCTTGCTCGGGCTGGACTCCTCATCCATTTCCCAGGGTTCTGGCGCTTTCCAGCCGCATTCGGGACAGGGAGCCCAGTCGTAGGGCATTTCGGTCCCGCATTCCAGACAGATATTTTCCGACATTGAAAACTCCCTAAAAGTATTCGTGTCCGCTTAATGGCGATTTTGAGCGATGAGTTGAAGAAAGCCTTCTAAGGCATTAGATCGCAGCTGCGCTTTGCGCGTGGCGAAAACGATTTGAACATGGCTGATAGATTTGTCCAACTTGTGGGTTCGAACTTCCTTCCGCAGAGCGGAACAGTCGATGAAAGATTTGGGCAGCATGGTGATGCCAAGCCCCGCGCTGATACAGCCGATGATTCCGTCGACGGTCCCAAATTCCATTTCGTTAAGCAGGTTTATTCCGGTTTGCGAGAGGTAAAACTCCAGCTGCTGCCGGTAATAACATCCGGACTTAAAAACCAAAACCTTGGGGATTTTTCCTTTAGCCAAATAATCCTTAACGGTGCGGTAAGCGGCGGGGGTGACCATTAACAATTCTTCCTCAAAAGCGGGAACAGTCACCAAATCGGGATGAATAGCGGTGGGTTCGGGTACAAAGACTCCTTCAACCGTATAGTTCAAAAGTTTTTCAACGAGATCCGCCGCCACGCCGGTCTCGATGGAAATATCCACGTTTTTATAGAGAGCCACGTAACTTTTCAAGAGTTGGGGTAGGCGGGCCGCCGCGGTGGTTTGTAATGAGCCTATCTTCAAAGGACCGTCGGTTTCTTTTTGGTTCGAAACGGTGTCTTTCGCTTTTTGTATCAACGCCATGGACTGCTGGGCGTAGGGAAGTAATTGCTGTCCTTTAGGGGTCAAGACAATGCCGGTGTGGTTGCGGCGAAACAATTGAACACCTAACTCTTCTTCCAAGACGCGAATT
>Ga0210388_10002922_pt1 | contig 13372 bp, 9 predicted proteins | sample IncBWC19OmetaG_FD_155485 | JGI IMG/M metagenome (GOLD analysis project Ga0210388, IMG submission 155485) | Forest soil microbial communities from Barre Woods Harvard Forest LTER site, Petersham, Massachusetts, United States - Inc-BW-C-19-O ... | reverse complement strand
CGACAATGGTCCGGGAATCGACGAGGCGGAGAAAAGCAAAGTGGTGGAGCGGTTTTATCGCGGCGACGCCAGCCGTGGAACGCCCGGCGTCGGTCTCGGACTCAGCCTCGTGCAAGCGGTGGCGAAACTACATGGCAGCCCGCTCGAGCTCTACGATCAAGCTCCGGGGTTGCGCGTGGTGCTGATATTCCCCGCCCAGGAAGTGAGTACGGCGCAAGCCGCGGCCGAGTCGCAGGAACCAGCCTCTGCTAGCCTTGCGGCCACCACTCTCGCACCTTCGCCTTAACCGAGTAATCCTTTGATGCCACGCATCCCTAAAGCGGTGGCGCCGCTGATCGATGTACTGGTTTTCTGCGCGCTCATCGCCTCAGGCTTATCGCTGCGCTCGAGCCAGATCATCGCCTTTGCAATCGGCGTTGGCTTGAATTGGCTGCTGACACTTCGCGTCCGCGCAGCAGCCACACCGACGCCGTGGCGGGCGCATCTGGAATTATTGCTGGTGACGCTGCTGGCGCTGTTTTTGCGCGGCGGCGCGCTGGCGCTGCTCACGCAACGCTGGGATTGGCCGCCGCAGATTGCGATTTTTTTTGCAATCGCGCTCGGCCTTGCGGTCACGCTGCCCGGATACGCGTACGCCCTGTCCTCGGCGGAAAGCCGGTCAACATCGCAAGCATTTGCCATCGGCATCATCGCCTACTCCGTCGTGTTGCGCCTGCTGTACGCCGGGTCGGTGGAATTGCTGCCCGAGGAAACCTACTACTGGAACTATTCGCAGCATCTGGACTTCGGATATCTCGATCATCCGCCGATGGTCGCATGGCTGATTCGCCTAGGCACGCTGATCTTCGGCCAAACAGAATTCGGCGTGCGCGCAGGGGCGCTGTGCTGCGGGGCCATCACCTCGGTGTTCGTTTATAGGTTGGCGCGCAACCTCTTCGGGGAAGCAAGCGCGTTCGGCGCCTTGCTGCTGGCGCAAACTCTGCCGTTCTTTTTCCTGTCGGGATTCCTCATGACTCCCGACGCGCCGCTGACGGCGGCATGGGCCGCCTCACTCTACTATCTCGAACGCGCCCTGATTGCCGAGCGTCCGGGCGCCTGGTGGCGCGCAGGCATCTGCTTGGGGCTGGGCATGATCTCCAAGTATTCCATCGCCCTGCTGGCGCCGGTGACACTGGCTTTCATGATTTGGGATCCGAAATCGCGCCGTTGGTTTCGGCATTTCGAACCCTATATGGCGGCGCTGCTCGCTGTGGCAGTCTTCTCCCCGGTCATCATTTGGAACGCGCGGCACGATTGGGCGTCATTCGCCTTTCAGACGTCGCGGCGATTGGCGGAAGCGCCGCAATTCGCGCTTCACAAGCTCACCGCTTCGGCGCTGGTATTGATCACCCCAACGGGTGTCGTCGCGGTGGCTGCGGCACTGCTGCGCGGCATCAGCGGCGCGGATGGCGATCCGCAGGCAACGCGCCGGCGGCTGTTGATGAATCTCGCCATTCTCATTCCATTGTCGGTTTTCGTCGCTTTCAGCCTGCGCCATGAAGTGAAGCTGGACTGGACCGGCGCCATGTGGACCGCGGCGCTTCCCGCCCTCGGCTGCTCCATGATCGCTGCGGGATTGAACATACGCGGGTTTGGCGCATGGATTCGTTCTGCGTGGGCGCCGACCATCATGACGATGCTTTTCATCTACGCTGCGGGCCTTCACTACCTCGTGCTCGGGCTGCCCGGCGTCGGCTACGGCAAACACATCGAATTGGTCCCCGTCGGCTGGCGCGATCTTACGCGCCATGTACTCCACGCCGCCGATGATCATCGACGGGAAACCGGCAGCGATGTGCTGATCGTCGGAATGGATCGATACGCCATCGCCAGCGAGGTGGCCTTCTACGGACGCCGGCAACTGCATTCCACCGTTGAAACCATGAACAGCTATCTTTTCGACGGCATGAGTCTGATGTACGGGCGTTGGATGCCGCCCGAGTCGCTGCAACACCGAGATCTGCTGCTGGTCGCGTTTTCCGCGGGCGAGCTTCAAGGGCTTATGATCGAGTCGCACGTGGATCGTTTGGGACCCATCGAGGATGTGGTGCTGATGCAGGACGGCAGCGTGATCCGTCATTACTACTATCGACTGGCCTACGACTATCAAAGTGTCGCGGGCGAACGAACAAATGCCCTAAAATGAAACCATGACGCGAAATGAAACGATGACGCAAGGCTGCTTGACGGCACGCAAATTCTTCCTCTGGTCGCTATCGACCGCCCTCGCAGGCGCCCTCCTGATCCGCGGCCAGACCGTGGCCGCCCAAACCCCGGAGCAGCAGAAAGCCTGGGACGCGCAGCGCGCCCAATCGCTGGCCGACCAGAAGGCCAAGTCGGAACTTCTGGTGCAGCAGCGCGCAGTGCGCAAGGCCGATCCGATGGCCTGGGTACGCACGCTCAATCCCCTGTCCGCCGGCGGCTGGCAATTCAGGGCGGTCGCGCCGGACGGTTCATGGGCGGCGTATAGCACCGACCATCAAATGAAGCGCTCCGGCCACCTCGTGACCGTGTGGCTGAGGCAGGAGTACCCCGAGCCGCAACGAAGCGGCGGCGGCGACATCTATTTTAGCAATGTCGAGAAAATCCAGTACGACTGCTCCAACGAGCGGGGCCGCGCGTTGTTGATCATTTACTACGCGGAAAACAATATCGCCGGCAGCCAGACCAGCGAAGCCACCGACATCAAACAGGCGCCCTGGGATCCCATCGTCCCGGGAACCCAAAGCGAATACATCTATCAATGGGCCTGTGATCGGCACGGCTAAGAGTACCCTCGAAGCCTGGCTCAATTATTCCGCGCGTCGCAATTCTACGCTCGCGGCCAGCAGCTGCGCGCGATCCGCGCACGGGCCCACCAGAATCTCGACTTCGCCCGGCTCGAACACGCTCTCAAGATCCATCCCGAGAAAGCACAGTTCGGAGCATTGCAAGGAAATGGCCACGGTGCCCGATTCCCCGGGGGGCAAACTGATCTTGCCGAAACCCTTCAGTTCGAGCACCGGCCGCGCGACGCTGGCAACCTTGTCATGCGTGAACAAGAAAACGGTTTCCTGCGCCTCCCTGGATCCTAAGTTAGCCACATCGACGCGAACCTCGAGAGTGTCATTCTCCGCGACCGTTTGGGATGACAGGCGCAGGTTCGACAGCACGAATCGTCCGTAGGTAAGCCCAAACCCAAATGGAAACAGGGGTTCGTTGGCAACGTCGAGATACTTGCTGGTGAAGCGGTCGTCGGCGTTGAAGGGCCGGCCACTCGGGCGCTCGCTGAAAAAAATGGGTACTTGGCCTGCGTCTCGCGGCCAGGTCACCGGCGTGCGGCCGCTGGGGCTTGAGCGCCCGGTCAGAAGATCGGCGATCGCATGACCGGCTTCGCTGCCTGGAAACCAGGCGGCAAGTACGGCCTGTGCCTGCTCGATGAGCCACGGCACGATCAGCGCCCGACCCGAGAACAAAATGACGACCGCCGGAACCTGCGCGCGCCGCGCCCGCTCGAATACGGTCTCGGCGAATTTGCGTTGATTTCCCGGCAACCCGAGGTGCGCCCGGCTGGCGGCTTCGCCGCTCATGGCTGCGGTTTCGCCGAGGCACAGAATGATGTAATCCGCCGTGTCGCAAAGATCGAGCGCCGCGGCAAAGCCGCTATCATCGCCAGCCTCGCTCGCGACGCCTGCAGCATGCACAACTTCGGCCCGCGGAAACGCACTGCGCAGCCCTGCGAGCACGCTCACCGAACTCTCCGGCGTCGCGGCGCAGAACCAGGGGCCTCGCATTTCGGCCGGCGCATCGGCCAAAGGTCCCAGCACGGCGAGGCGCTTCACGGAACTCAAGAGCGGCAGCGTTTCCGCTTCGTTCTTCAGCATTACAACTGCGCGCGCCGCGATCGCGCGCGCCAGCTGCCGCCGCTGCGTGAGGTCTGCCGCGGATTCGCGCGCCGAACCGCGGCGATAGGGATCCTCGAATAATCCCAGTCTCTCCTTCAGGTCAAGCACGCGGCGCACGCACTCATCGATTTCCGCCATGGTCACGAGTCCGCGGTTCAATGCGACCGGCAATCCGCTCCGATAGGCGCCGGACATCATGTCCACATCCACACCCGCCTTGAGTGCCAGCGCGGCGGCCTCGGGCAGATCGGCGGCAATGCCGTGATGCACGAGTTCTGCGATGGCGTTGTAGTCACTGACAATGACGCCGTCGAAGCCCAAGCGCCCGCGCAGCCAGCCGCGCAGCAGGGCCTGGTTCGCCGTCATGGGTATTCCCGCAAGATCGTTGAAGGCCGGCATGACGGCGGCGACCCCCGCGGCCACCGCGGCGGCAAATGGCGGCAGGTGCACCTCGTGCAGCGTCCGTTCGGAGATGTCGACCGAGGCGTAGTCGCGGCCGGCCTGCGCCGCGCCATAGGCGCAATAGTGCTTGGCTACAGCCGCAAGCGCATCGGCCTGGGTAAGATTGGTTCCTTGAAAGCCGCGCACCTTCGCCTCGGCGATGCGCATGGCTACCCAGGGGTCCTCGCCGGGACCTTCCGCGCTGCGCCCCCAGCGCGGATCGCGTGCAACATCCAGCATCGGTGCAAACACCATTGTCAACCCATCGGCGGCCGCCTCCTTGGCCGATTCTCGGGCAGTGAGCATCCAGGCTTCAGAATCGAATAACGACGCCTCCCCCAAAGGGATGGGAAATAAGATTCGGTGTCCGTGCAGGATATCCAGCCCGATCAGCAACGGAATGCCGAGGCGCGACTCATTGACCGCTAGCCGCTGCATCTTAAAGATATGTTCCGCCCCAAATATATTGAGTAGGTTGCCGAGCGTGCCGTTCTTGATGGAGTCGGTCGAATCGCCCGCAATGACGGGCCCGGTAACCGCCAAACCTGCGGCCGTCATGGTCAGCTGTCCCAGTTTTTCAGCCAGCGTCATGCGGCCGATCAAGCTTTCGACGCGGTTCATTTAACTAGCGCCCCGTAGAATCGCAACGTGACCGATAATGAGGCCCTCACAACGCTTGAGAGAGACGCATGAATAACGACCGGCCGGACGATGCGGCGAATAAGGCAGCAGACGCCGAGGAAATCGAGAATGCACGCCTCATGCCGCAGCTGAAGATAATGGCGTCCGCACTCTGGGCGGCGCAAGTGCGCAATGTCCTTTTCATGTTCTGGGGCGCTTTGTTTCTCGTCATTGCTGCCACTGCCTACGGTCAAATAAGGCTGAATGCTTGGAACCAGCCATTCTATGATGCCCTGTCGCATCGTAATTTTGCGCAATTCCTGCATCAGCTGGGCGTTTTTGGATTCATTGCCGGCACCCTCTTGGTTCTCAATGTAGGCCAAAGATGGCTGGGCGAAACCTTGAAGATCAAGCTGCGCCAGGGACTGGTACTCGACTTGGTCCAGAACTGGCTGGTGCCCCGACGAGCCTTTCGTCTGACCAATGCAGGTCCAATGGGAGTAAATCCCGACCAGCGCATGCACGAGGACGCGCGCCACCTGACTGAGCTGTCGGCCGATCTCGGTATTGGCTTGCTGCAATCCTCGATATTGCTCGGCAGCTTCGTGGCAGTGCTGTGGAATTTATCGAACAATTTCGTCTTCCACGTTGAGGGCCGGCAGTTCGCGATACCAGGATACATGGTGTGGGCGGCCGTGCTGTATTCGGGATCGGCATCTCTATTGAGCTACTGGGTGGGCCGCACCCTGGTGGACCGCAATGCGGACCGCTATGCGCGGGAGGCTGATCTACGCTTCTCGCTGGTGCGGGTGAACGAGCATATCGACGCGATAGCACTGGCCTCCGGCGAGGCTGGCGAAGAGAGACACATCGATATGGATCTGATGGCCGTGCTCAAGGCGACGGCGCGGCTCGTGACGGGGCTCACCAATCTGACCTGGGTTACAGCGGGTTCTGGTTGGCTCACGCTGGTGGCCCCGATTCTCGTCGCGGCACCTTTGTATTTCGCCGGCAACCTCACCTTCGGCGGTCTGATGCTGGCCTCCGGCGCCTTCGTGCAGGTGCAATCCTCGCTGCGGTGGTTTGTCGATAATTTCAGTACCATTGCCGACTGGCGCGCCACGCTGCTGCGCGTGTCGGGCTTCCGGCGCGCCGTGATCGGCACGGACGATATGCATGATGTGGAAAGCCGCATCGTCAACAAGGCAGGAGAGGATGACCAGGTGCAGATCGAAAACCTCGAGATCGCATCGCCCAGCGGCTGTACCATGCTCGAGGAAAAGCATGTGCAAATAAAAACCGGGGATCGGGTCCTGATCGTTGGGGAATCCGGGACCGGGAAGACCCTGCTGTTCCGCGCGCTGGCCGGATTGTGGCCTTGGGGCGCGGGAACGGTGATTCATCCGACCGGCCAGGAAAGAATGTACATGACCCGCACACCCTACCTGCCGCCGGGCACTCTGCGCGACGTTCTGGCCTATCCATTGACGACCGATAAATTCGACAGCAACGCGTATTCCAATGCACTGCTGCGGCTCAAGTTGGACCGGCTGGTTCCGATGCTCGATACGCCGCAGCGCTGGGATCGCGAAATGAGCGAGGACGAGCAGCAAAGTCTGGCGTTTGCGCGCATCGTGCTGCACAAACCACCGTGGGTACTGATGGATGAGGTATTCGACTCGCTGGCGGATGATGCGCTCGAACTCATGATCGACATATTTACGAAAGACCTGGCGCAAACGGCGGTAATCCACATCGGCCGCAGCGACGCGCACCATTTCTTCTCCCGCGTTCTGCACCTGATCAAGGACCCAGCAACGCGCCAGCTGAGAGCGGCAGGGGCCCCTCCAGCTGCCAACCTCGCAATGGTCCGTTAGCATGGCCGCCAAACGTTTAAGCCCCGCCGACCTCGCCGCCTTGCCCGACGATGCGCTGCTGGAAGCGGTGCAAAGACAGACTTTTCGCTTTTTCTGGGAGGGCGCGCATCCGGTGAGCGGTCTCGCGCGCGATCGCTGCAAGACCGGCGCCGCCGCCGAGGATGATCTGGTGGCCACCGGCGGATCCGGATTCGGCGTGATGGCGCTGATCGTCGCCGTCGAGCGCGGCTGGGTTTCTCGGGCCGCGGCGCTGGAGCGGCTCGGACGCATGCTTGATCTTTTGAGCCGGGCAACCTGTTATCACGGCGTATTTCCGCATTTCATGAACGGTCGCACCGGCGCCACCATTCCCTTCATGCGCAAGGACGATGGCGGCGATCTGGTCGAAACCTCCTTTTTGATCATGGGATTGTTGTGTGCCCGCGAATACTTCGATCGCGACACCCCCGCGGAGGCCAAGGTCAGAGGTCTGGTCAACTATGTGTGGAATGACGTGGAATGGGATTGGTACACGCGCGAGCGCTCCGTACTCAACTGGCATTGGAGTCCCAACAACGGCTGGGCGCTAGGTCTGGAAATCCGCGGCTGGAACGAATGCCTGATCACCTATGTGCTGGCGGCATCGGCGCCGCGCTACCCCATCGCTCCCGGCGTCTATCACCAAGGCTTCGCGGAAGGCCGCAATTTCCTCAACGGCAAATCCTATTACGACATTCCTTTACCGCTGGGGGCTGCCTTTGGCGGCCCCCTGTTCTATGCACATTATTCCTTCTGTGCCATCGACCCGCGGGGTTTGCAGGATCGCTATGCCGACTACTGGGAACAGAACCTTCACCATGTCCGCATCAATTACGCCCACTGCGTAAAAAATCCGCTGAATTGGCAAGGCTACGGGCCCGCCTGCTGGGGCCTTACTTCGAGCGATGGCGCCGACGGCTACACAACTCACTCGCCTGACAACGACAACGGCACCATTTCGCCCACCGCCGCCCTGTCGAGCATGCCCTACGCGCCAACGGAGTGCATGCAAGCGATACGCCATTTCCTCAGCAGTCACGGCGCCAAGACCTGGGGCAGGTTTGGCTTCGTCGACGCATTTTGCGAGGCCAAGGATTGGTATGCCGACACCTTTCTTGCCATCGACCAGGGGCCGATTATTGTCATGATCGAAAATCACCGCACCGGCCTCCTGTGGAACTTGTTCATGAAGGCGCCGGAAATTCAATCGGGCCTGCGCGCACTCTCCTTTTCCGGTCCACACCTCGAGCCGGACCACGCCGGCTGATGGAAACCCTCGACGGCTGGATAGCGCGTCAGTACCGGCATAGCGCGAGTGCTCTGATGCGCAGCGTATCGCCGGTGAACATCGTCAAGAACCGGCACGGATTCGCGCAGACCATCGTGCCGCACAAAGGCTCCATCGTCGCCTCCCCGGTGCTCGGGTCCTATGATCCGGAACCGGACTATTTTTTCCATTGGTACCGCGATGCGGCGGTCGTGGTCGAGGCCCTGCGCGTGCTTTTCGAAGATACCGACGCCGCGCGGAATACGGTCGTGCATTTTGCGGACTTCGTGCGCTTCAGCCTGTCGCTGCAAGAACTCGATGGGCGTTCCTTGAGCGAAGCGACGGAGTGGCGCAGCGCGGTGGCGCTCGACTTTCGCAAATTCTTGCGCAGCAATGAAGATCTGGCCTCGGTTCACGGCGATGCCGTGTCGGGCGAGACGCGCGTCAACCCCGACGGCACTCTGGACATATCCAGCTGGCCGCGTCCGCAGAACGATGGTCCGGCGTTGCGAGCCCTGACACTGCTGCGTTGGCTGCAGCTGGTCCGTTCGGATACCGAACTCAGCATTGCGGTGGACGCCCTGCTTCGAGCGGATCTTCGCTTTACCCGCGCGCATTGGCGCGAATCGTGTTTCGACATTTGGGAAGAGGAAAAAGGCCGCCACTACTACACGCTGCGGGTGGCCGCGGCGGCGCTGGAAGGCGGCGCGGGGTGGTTTGCGCAGCAAGGCGATGGCCCCGCCGCCGCCGGCTGCCGCGCCGACGCGGTCCAGATCCTGCGCCTGCTCGATGGCTACTGGCGAGAAGATCTGCAGTTTTACCGGTCGCGGGTGCTGGACGGGAACGCAATTTCCGCCAAGGAGCTCGATATCTCCGTCATCATGGCGGCGCTGCACAGCGCCGGCAGCGGTGCGACCCATTCCGTGCGCGATCCACGCATGCATGCCACGCTGGCGCGCCTCGAGACGTTATTCGATGCGGAATACGCCATCAACCAAACCCGCGCCGCGAACCGGGCGCCAGCCATGGGACGTTACGCGCAGGATGTCTACTTTTCGGGCGGCGCTTATTATTTTTCAACCCTGGCAGCGGCGGAGTTTTGTTTTCGCGCCGCGGCGTGCGATCCGTCCGCGACCGGCCTGCCCGGAACGCAAGCCCTGTTCGATCACGGCGATGCGTTTCTGGAAACCGTGCGCGCTTTTACACCGCCAAGCGGCGAGTTGTCGGAACAGTTCGACCAGCGGACCGGCGAACAAAAATCCGCTCAGCAGCTCGCCTGGAGCTACGCGGCCTTTATCACTTGCGTCGCCGCGCGCCGCGAGGTCATTCGCAGCCGTGCCTAGCCCGCAAGCCCTGGGACTCGCCTAAGGTTTCAGGAACTTGATCACTACCAGAACCGTGATCAGCGCGGTCACCAGGGAGATCAATACGGTAATGGTCACACCGACGATGCCTTCCTTGTTCTCGCGATACCACAAATCCAGACGGCCGCGCCGCGTGTGCAGGCGTATGGCCCGATCGGCGCCGGCAAACGTGACCGCCGCGTACAGCATTCCATCGCTGCGCCGCGCATACTTGATCAGGCGGCGGTATTGCAAGTAGCGCAGCGGCAGTTCAAGTTTTGCAGTGAGCAGCTTGGCGCGAATATCTTCGGGAAATTCGCCAGCATTCAGGGCTTGAAGCTTGCCGTTTTTGTACCAGGCGTCGCCGTCCCGCAGCGGGTGCATCGCCAGCCACAAAAGCTCATCACTGGATACCTGCACATCCTCGTCGATATTCTCGCGATAGTAGTACAGGCCGTGCAAGATGCGATCTTCGTCGTCTCTGCTCATGCTATCTGGTACCGGGTAATGCTTGGTGGCAACATGTGCAACATGGAAACTGACATCGTGTCGATATTACATCGCGAACGCCGGCGTGCGCAGCGGACATTCGTGCTCGGGCTGTGGCTCATTGCGGCCAACGCTCTTGCGGCCCATGCGCTGGCGGGGAGCATCCTGTTCATCGGCAACAGCTTCACCTTTGCATACGGCTCGCCGGTGCGTTATTACCGCCCCGATACCGTTACCGATCTAAATGGCAGCGGGCAAGGCGGCGTGCCGGCCTTGTTCAAATCGTTCATCACGCAAGCCGGCTTGTCCTACGATGTTTTCATGGAAACCGAACCCGGTGTCGGCATCGACTGGCATTTGGATCACAAGCTCGATGTGCTGGGCCAGCGCTCCTGGGACTCGGTGGTGATGCACGGCTTCAGCACCCTGGACCCGAAAAAACCCGGCGACCCGGCGGTTTTGGTCGCGAGCGTGCGGCAGATGGCGGAGTTTCTGCACGCCAAGAATTCCGCAGCGGACATTCGCGTGATGGCCACCTGGCCGCGCGCCGATCAAACCTACGAGCCCAAGGGGGCCTGGTACGGCAAGCCGATTGAAGCGATGGCCCGGGACGTGCGTGAGGGATACAACCGCGCGGCGGAGGCGCCCGGCATCAAGGGCGTCATACCGGTGGGCGATGCTTGGGTGCGGGCCATGCACACCGGGATCGCCGATGCCAATCCATATGATGGGATCGAGGCGGGCAAGATCAACTTATGGACCTATGATGGCTACCACGCCAGCACCTACGGCTACTACCTGCAGGCTTTGGTGATATTCGGCAGCGTTACCGGCAAAGATCCGCGAACCTTGGGGCTCACAGAGTGTTCGGGATTCGAGTTGGGTCTATCTGCGGCGCAGGTGGGCGCTTTGCAGCAAGTGGCCTTCGACCAGCTGGCCGCAGAGGGTGTGATGAACGCCGCCGCCCCTAAGCCTAACGCCAATCCGTCGATTCCGTCGAAGTGCGCCGCCGCGCATTAATGCGCCAGTTCATTCTTGACCACCCGTCCGCCTTTCATCACGAATTTCACGTGCTGCAAGATGGTGATGTCCGCGATCGGGTCGCCCTGCACCGCGATCAAGTCGGCGTATTTTCCGGCCTCCACTGCGCCGATATCATCGGACCAATCCATGAGATCAGCGGCTGAGCTGGTTGCCGCGCGCACCGCCTCCAACGGCGTCAGGCCGCGCCTCGTCATCGCCTCGAGCTCATTTGCATTCCTGCCGTGGCCGGCGGCGCTTGCAGGATCCGAGCCGTCAGCGATCTTCACCCCCAGCGCTTTCGCCATCACGACTGACTGACGCATGGTTTCCAAAAATGCCTGGGCCTTGGCGGAAGTCCAATTGTTTGGCGATTTCGCCACCGACGCGTCAATTCCTGACAGCGTGGGCACCAGGTACACGCCCTTCGATTTCATCAACTCCAGATCGGCCCGGTCGGCGCCGTGGCCATGCTCGATCGAGTCAACCCCCGCGAGTACCGCGTTGCGAATGCCCTCCGGGGTGGTTGCATGGGCAGCGACCTTGCGTTTGGCCTTGTGGGCCTCCTCGACGATGACCTGCATCTCGGCAATGGTGAGGGTTGGGTAGCGCCAGTCCGCGTAAACCTTGATCAAATCGGCCCCGTGGCCGATCTGCTCGCGCACCGCGCGCCGGGCTTCTTCGGGCCCGCTCACCATCTGTGCGCCCGTGGGAAAGTCGGTGAGATCCGGCGAGATCCCGAACGGATAGTACTGGCCGAGCGCCGCAATCCCGCGCGTGGCCACGCGCATGCGGGGTCCTTCGACGAGGCCCGCGTTGATCGCGTCGCGCAGCGCGACATCGGCGTACATGGATCCCTCGCTTTCGACATCCCGCACCGTCGTGAATCCGGCCTCGATCGTGACTCGCGCATTGGCCGCGCCTTCCAGCGCCCGGTAGGCCTGCGACTTGGTCAGCAGATTCAACGCATAACCGTTAGGGTCATCGGCGGTGCGCGCCATGAGGTGCGTATGACAGTCAATGAGTCCGGGCAGCAAGGTTGCATCACCCAGATCGATCACCACGGTCGCCGTGGGCGCGCCTTTGAGAACGTCGGCTGCGGTGCCCACCGCCTTGATGCGCTCACCCACCACGTACACAGCCGCGCCATTGATGTAAACGCCGCTGCGTACGTCGAGAACTCGCGCCGCCCGGATGATGAGCGCCTGGTTGGGTTGCGCCAATGGCTGCGCGAATCCAAGGCCGGAAATAAATGCGCCGGCCACGCATGCGAGCGCACGTCGGTTGCGCATCGAATTATTTCTTGGCGCTGGCCAAATACGCCTTGGTCTCATCGCCGACGACGGACAACAAATTCCCCATCGTGAGGTTGGCATCGATCAGGTGCAGACCCCAATCCTCGAGCACCTGTCCGTTTACCACCACGTCGCCGGAAATGTCGTTGGTGCGCGCGCCACCCGCGGTCGGGTGCAGAGTCACGGCCAGGTACGAGCCATGCTCGTCCACCACGCAGGCCGCACTCAAGAGTCCGGGCACCTTGACGAAGGGCGTGGCAACCGGCTTCTCGGGTGTGGTCCAGGCGAAGGGTACGGGCACATCATCGGATCCGGTGGCAATGCGTCCGGGTGAGAGGTAGGCGTCAAGCATGCCGGAACCGCCGCCAAGCGCGGCCGGATTGGTGCAGACCGCCTGCATGCCCTCCGGTGCTTTACCAAAACGGGAGTTGCTCGGCGGCGGTACGGTCACGCGGAAACTCGCGAAAGCAATGACGCAGCCGATCTGACGGTTCGAGCGGCATGCCGGTATGTGCTTGAACGCCCCGCCCACGTCGGCGCCTTTCGGCACGGGGAGGCTGGTGCCCATCAAGATGGCCGATATGAGCTGGGCTTGCACCGGCTTGCCATCGATTTCGTTTTTGATCAACTGCGTCAGCACGCCGGAACCCTGGCTGTGGCCGACCAGCACGAACCCGCGGCCCTTGTTGTCATGCGCGAGATAGTAGTTCCATGCCGCGACCACATCGTTGTAGCCCAATTCGCGGTCCACCGGAATCGGCTTACCCGCGATCATGGCGCGCAACGCGGTCAGCGTGACTTGCCGATACATCGGCGCGAACAGGCGGCACCTGGCGGCAAAGCGCGCAAATTGCGCATTCACCACGCGTTTTTCCGGCCCATTGATGGTCAGATCCGAGTTGCCGGTGGTCTCGTTCGACACCGTGGGGTAGACATAGAAGCAATCGATCGGCGGATTCTTGGCGGCAGTGAATTTTTCGTCGCTTAGTTTTCCATCGGCGGCAATGACCGTCGCCTCTTGGGAAACCGTGCACGCATCCTGGCGGCCGGGCCGGCACAACCAGATATCCGGATTGGC
>Ga0210388_10002921_pt1 | contig 13373 bp, 13 predicted proteins | sample IncBWC19OmetaG_FD_155485 | JGI IMG/M metagenome (GOLD analysis project Ga0210388, IMG submission 155485) | Forest soil microbial communities from Barre Woods Harvard Forest LTER site, Petersham, Massachusetts, United States - Inc-BW-C-19-O ... | reverse complement strand
GGAATTCTGCTTTATGTTTCGCTACACAGGTCATTTGGGGCCTCGGAGGTCACTTTTTTGCAAGTCAGTCATTTTGCCCAATTGTCTTCCATATGGTCGCCAAACTAATTCGTAGACCCCCAATTTCGCGATGTCTGTCGACGACGTGCACATCGTCATGCAACCCAATGCCGAACAGATGGGCGTCAATCCACCGCTAGCAGTCCGTCGCCTCACGCTTCAGCACTTCAATGTCTCTGATCTTATCATCATGAATATGGCACCTCACAACTCGGATGCGAGGCAACATGTGGACCATGATGACTGGCCACCACCTCTTCTCTTCGACGTCTCCTATGGTTGTGCTGCCCTCAACACCTGGGGGGAGGATCAATTTGTGAACTTGACCCGACAACGCACCAGGCATATTTACTATGACGATGACGATGACGAGAATGGTAATCGTGGTGATCGTCATGCGCGGGCTGTCAGGCGAGACATGGAAAAGCAGGAAGCGCAAGCTGTGCAGGCTGCGGACTCTCAGACTAACTTTGCTGACATTATCTTGGGGTTATGGACGTACAATGCGAGGAAGGGTCAGCGTCAAGCACGCACAATGAAGGCAGAAGAGAAAGTGCAAGCATGGCTCGATTCTACAAAAGATTAAGAGATACAGGAATCCACAAGATGCTGCCATCCTGTTGCATCTTTGTACTCTAATTAGAGCTCATTCCATATTGCAGCATGAGCTCTACATACAATACATTGCTGCTGCATCATGCACTATTGCAACCTGCCTCTACACTACAGTGGTATGTTGCAACACGTTGCTCACCACTCCGGCGTCCCATATATTTGTACTGTTGCAACTTGTTTGCCTCATTCACTTCTATACGATCCGCTATTGCAACCCACAGCCGCCGCAACGTCCGAAAATATACTGTTGCAACCCACGTACCCCAGCATAGTACCCCGCGCAGCCACCGCAACGCTGTCCGAAAATATACTGTTGCACGTACTACCCAGACCCCGCGCTCCGTCCAAATATAGATTTGCTGTCATCCACAGTTGCAACCGTGTATAGCTGTCCGAAGATATATTAGTATGTTCTGTTGCAACCCACGTACTACCCACCCCAGCGTACCCCACGTTCTCCAAATATAGATTCCCTATCATCCACTGTTGACAGTTGTCAGTTGCAACCGTGTACATGCCGCCCTATGCCCACTGCTGCAACGCATGGCTACCACAACGCTCGCCAAATTGATTATGTTCTGTTGCAACACACGTATCTTAAGTTCTAGACTATCCGCCATCTACAGTTGCAACACACACGCCGCCGCGACGCTCTCCGAATCTCCAAATCTAGTATTTTTTGTTGCAACCCGGGTAGGCCCAGGTGCCATCGCTGCATTCCCATGGTATTGGCTATAACGTTGCAACGTGGCAGTGCGCCGTCGACGATGACTAAAGGGTACTCGCTTACTATTGAGTAGGAGGTACTATTGGGTATAAGTATTCCAGCGTCCTGAGATTCAGGCTCAAGAGTCGCGGTGTTGTAGCGTCTGTCTAGGATGTGCAAATCAAACAGTCATGTTGTAGCAGGATTACATGCTGCTGCGTAACTCGGTTGCAACTCACACGTGGACGGCCGCCGTGTCCTCGGGATATAGTGATTAGTGACATGCCACCTTCCAAATACAGGGCCATGGTTGTAAAAGGGAAAGCAGGCGCTCGAGAACCTTATGAATGTTGCAGCTAGATGATGCAGGGCATTTAAGCGTGCCTGCAACTTGAATATATAATTATATCTGACGTGCACGGGGCAAACAACTATATTATGTACCTGCGAGAGTATTACTACACGATAGTAAGAACGGGAGCAGCAAGCCTTAGACGTGAGGTGGAGCAAACGACTGAGGAAGGTATCATGTATGTACGAGTGAGTTATATACTAGCGAAGAGAAGGGGTCGCGATTGACCCTGGTATTAATGTTTAGTGCATATGGAGATAGCGGGAGCATCGAGAAAAGGCATAGGCATGGTTTATGTACATACTAGTTCATATGAGACACAGTGTCGAATGGGTGCGGGCTAACGAGCTTTAGCGAAGCTGGCAGCGTTTGGCGCGGGAATACCAGTCTCGCGCCCGCTTGCATTCCAACAGAAGAACTATTCCTTAGTCTTCGCTTTCTTCGTCGCTCTCCCTTTCCGCCCCACGACACTTGGTATAAAATTCTCGTCCATTTGTCGAGGCTTATGGCGGCGGCGGGATCCATCAGGTAATATAAGCTGAGCACTTTCTTCTTCGTGAGACTTCCGTTTCTTCGTCTTGTTCCCACCGGCATTAGTAACAGTCTCCATTTGGCTTCCTTCTACGGCGGCAGTAGTAATATTGTTTGTACATGTGGCCGTGTTCAGCACCGAATTCAGGGTCAGCCCATTCGACGTGTCCATCAAATTTGCTGTGCGACTTTGCGCTGATTGCGTTGCAGCGCCGTTAGCCGTTGCAATCAAATTTGCTGCAGGACTTTGCACCAATTGTGTTGCAGCACCGTTAGCTAGTCCGGCTGTTGAAAAAGGGGACACGAAGGTGGGAACAGCACCGTGACTACCGGTAGGGGTAGTGTTAGAGACATGAGCCAAAGTATGGGAGGGTTGCTCGCCGGTCGACGGGAGAGAGCCTGAATGATCCAGGACATTCGCAGTGAGCATTGGCGGATAACTAAAGTTAGCCAGATTGTTTCGATAAACATCCACTGCTGGAGTGGCCAGATAGCCCCACTGTCGTGCAGTAGAATGAAGAGAATCCAGCTGTGGTAGAACTGGCGCATTGAAGTTATCATTATTTTGCCAAGTATACATATGCGATAGTTCGGGTATGACTTGGCCTACTTGAGCTTTAGTGGGACTGAGTGGAAAAGAGGGATTCAGAAAGTCCGGTGACCCAGAAACATTGGTGGAGTGATGAGCATTGAAGCTTAGAGATGGTCCATCCGCAGAGCCGCTCATGAGCGGCGGTGAGCTGACAATGGGATTCGCCGTAGCTAGCTGTATTAGTGCTGCCGCCGCGTTATTGTGCGCAACCGTGCCTGCAGGTGACACCTGATTTAAGACGGCCGTTTGTGGCGGTGAGCTAGTGGCAGTCGGCGGATTCAAAGTCGCGGCGGTCAGTTGCGATACGGCCATCGGATTGGCTGTCGGATTCATTACGGCAGTTTGTTGCGGTGCAACGGTCTCAATGATTGTTGGCCTCATTACTGCCTGCGGCGGTGCAACAGTCAGGGGTGAGTTTGTAACTGTGGGATCCATGACTCCAGTCGTGGGCGGTGGGGCAGCAGCAGCATCACCATCCAAAGGGGCAGCAGTTGAGACAGTTTCGGTTCCTTGAGCCCATATCATCGCACGGTGGTTACGTTCTTCAATAGCTATGGCCTTGATGAGATTTGTTATTATCTTGTCCAATTACATGACTTACGGTGACGGAGGTGTAAAAAATCTACCCAGGGCTTAGCAATGCTTTCTTGCCAGTTCTTGTGCAAGCTTTGGAAGGTACTTCCGCTGGCCGTCTTGCCTACAGAAGATCTAAAACCCATGTTAGGCTGCGTTGGGGAATATTTATGTAGTGACGATGTCACTTACGCTGCCATCTTAATTTGACCTTCCTTATTCATTCCGCCTCCAATAACGTAAAACGCCCAGCCCGTCGCCTCACTTGCATCCTGAAGAAAGGACGCGAGTACTTGGCCGATTATGTCCACGCAACTATAAATAAATAAATGTTACAATGAATTAAAAATCAACGGATTTACTTACGCTTGTTGACGTTGTATTAAAGCTTTCTCATCCGTATCTTCTTCATCGATGTCTTCCTCTTCTTCCTCATCTAAAGAATTTTGGTCTTGATGTTCTTGATCGTAAATTCTCTGGACCTCGGCCTTGATGTCCTCAGTCTCATTATCCCAAGATTCAGTTCGTATCTTTTGATATACCGCTAAGGCGCGTGCTGAACGCTTCTTTTTCGTTAGCGACTCATAGGTTGGATCCTTCCCCAGCTCCGCCTTAACAAGGCCTCGGAGCTTTGAGTCGTAACAAAGGTCGCTATAAACTTCAAGTACTGTTCGCCTGCGAGTTTTTTGCTTCCTTGCCCCGTACTTGGCCGCTCTAACGTAGCGAGCCAGTAAAGAGTGGGGGTTTGTAGTACGAACTGGCCTGGCCGAACTGTGCCAACGGACATAATCGTAAAGTTGCTGGAAAAGGAAGTTTTAATTTCGAGGAATTCATGGGAATTCGAGTAAAAAAACCCACCTTCTTTCGTGTGGCAATAGCTTTACCAAGTATGGCCAGCTGTTCTTTCGTGAAAGGTGGGTCACCCTCCTTCCATGAAGGAAAGACAACCTCTCGTTCAGGCCAACGTTCCGCCCAGCCTTCGTATAGCCGAGAACGGAAGTCGTCTATTCCGCCGTTCTGGCGCGCCTCATGGTAGGCAGTGAACTGACCACGAAGATAAGTTGTTTGGGCCTCAGAACGAGTCCAAGTTTTCCCCATGATGAGTAAATGATATAGAGAAAGCAGCGAAGGAGCGAAGCAGAACAGGTCCACAAGAGTGTCAATAAAACGGAGGGCACAAAGAAAAAAAGCGCAAATTGGGCATTATTTTATACCGGCCAGGAATATTTGCGCCTATCGATTTCAGGGTAAACTGTGTATAAAATAAATAAAAAGGGAAAAAGATAGAAAAACCTACTTACACCGATTGACTCCCTCAGTTGAACAGAGCAAGTCTGGGATGGAAATAAGTAGCAACCCCGGTGCTAGACCACACTCCAAAGGCAGCAAATGGGATGGTCATCGTGTATAGCTGCACAACTTGAATATTCCCGTCCAAACTGGAAATCGTACTACGTTAAGACACCAGATTTCCAAGAGATTGGTTTAGGACGGATCGAGATAGTCTCAAACAGATCTCAAACGGTGTTGAAAAATTAACCGATCCTAAACAACGGTGTAAAAACCCGATCACCAGTTGTGGGAACCGACCTTAACCAATTCATTCCACCATTAGCTATGTATAATAAGGGAATATAGAAAGAAAAACAACCCACACTGGATCATCCATCATGAAACAATTGCCCAACGAGTCCGGTCGGTCGCCGTATGCCAAGGCGGCGCCAGCGCAACAGCCCATAAAAATCGACCTCTCTCTTCTTATGGAGCGACTAAAGATGTTGGAGGGTCAGTGGATCCTTATAGCAGCATACTATTCACTGACGTGGGGGTTGTGCATCCTCAGAACGCATTGAAGTTCTCGAAGCACAGCATGGGATGGATAACCTAGCATTGAATGATAATGATCAAAGCGAAGTAATGCGTGAGTGGTTTTTGCAGCAGTGGAGATGCTATAACTCACGATAATCGGTCAGCTGGCTCTGCGAGTTATACCATGACTTCTGCGCACCATCGTGGCGGCCATGTAGAGTGTCAGTGTGCCCGTCAAAGTTTATTTACACCTGTTTGATTAGCTACTCACCTTCAAACTCAGCTGTTCGTCGCGCGCAATCGAGCGCGACTGTTATCGCCGGTGCCAATGTTGTTCAAAGCCATCCTAGCACTCCCAGGAAGACTGCCGCTGCAGAATATATTGCAGATAGCCGCCGAATCTACACCGGTGAGTTCGGCTGCTGTAGAAGTTGATCTCGACTGGACACGATTATAGCATCACCGTCCGGTGCCCATACCCCTCGAACCCAGCGCTTAGCCGTTCCCTTATCGTCCCAAACCTTTAGTTCGCCATCCCAATACTATCCTGAGGATTCGACCCCAGTAACTCCTTCTCTCGGACACGAGACTGAGCGCCCAATCACGACTCCTAGTGAAGTAACTGCAGCATTGGCCTCAGTTTCTCATGGGCCCTTTTATGTTGTTACGAAAGGGCGAGAGCCCGGTATTTACCTGAACTGGTGCGTTGCCTGGCAATGATGCATTCCCATCTTTCAATTTAATTAAATTCAGGATTGAAACCGAGCCACACATCGAGGGTATAAAAGGCCGGGCCGTGTGGAACAAGAGGTATAACAAGCAGGAGGCGTTGGATTTGTATGAAACCGCGTATGGCAAAGGCTGGTGCAGACGCCTTGTCGATTAGCAACGTTTCTTTTCCATTTAGAATACCCTGTCGTCTCTTCTCCAAATGGTAACATCGTCATGTCCCGCCTTCGGATTGTGAACATAAAAAATGGATTCTACATAGAATTGAACCATTTAGCTACATGTCGAAATCACATCCTGTCAACTCCCCTCCAATCCCGGTTTATCAAAATCATGGTCGGAACCACCGGTGAGATCGCCATGGGTGGCTCCAGGAAGTGATTGGCCACACTGAGAACAGACCTTTGGAAGTGGCTCTGTTCGATGCTTTTCTTCTTTCAACTTTTCACGATACCTGAAAATAGATGTAGATATCCGAGACGCTGCTAATGATTTACAAACTTTCTGGTTCGAAGGCGTTGTTCTTCTCGAAGGCGTTGCTTATTCCTGAAACACGGTGGAGTGAGTGATCGGCATGAGAAGCGACGAACTTAAGGTGCTACCTTTCATAATAGCTACGGTTTGCCTCCAGGTGGCGAGCGTGCTTTTCGGATGGAGGTAACTTATCTCGACGCTGCCTCCGTGGCTTTGGTTCAGAGGAAGTCATAAGCGGGTGGTAGTTGACCTCTTCGAACTTGTGGAGACAAAATGAAAGCAAACGTTTATCTTGTGATGGCGCGGAAACAACTTCAATGCTGTAATCTCATCTACTGCCGGGAGACTCAATCGTATTCCTCTTCATTTTCATACATCACAGCTTCTCTTATCGTTGCCATGCCTGGCAAGCGCAAACGAAAGAACCCTGATCACTCCAACGAGATAGAAGACTTTGCTTTCATTGATATTCCGACTACCAACTCCGAGCCCTCCACTTCGACGGTTTCTGTATCTCAAGTGATCAATGTCACTGAATGGAACATCGACGGCAACCGGATCTCAACTTCCAATACTCTTACAACATCCGTTTCCGGAAAAGCTCTTGCGACAACCCCCTTCAATGCCAGCTGCGTTGAGCCTCAATTTGATCTGGCTAATGCTTATCTCGACATGTCCGGCACTGATCCTTGCGCGGATGCCCCTCAACCCACATCTACCGAAAAATCCAGAAACGTTGTGGGCAAACCTGCCTTCCTTGCTATTCCCGCACTTATATCTTCGACAGGATAACCCCATGCTCGACTGGCTACGAGAGATCAAGGTCTTTCTGATGGAATTTATACGGCTTGATGGAAGAGCTGAACGTCAGGCGCAGCGTAGCTGCAATGTTTGCTTACAGGGCATTCCACATTATCGTTGCCGGGATTGTCTGGGGGGTGTGCTTCTTTGTCAGTCGTGTATTGTGAAAATTCATGTCTACAATCCATTTCATTATGTTGAGGTGTGTTTTATTCTACGTCGGATGTTATCTTTGCTTATCGCCTATCCTATCAAAGTTTTGGAATGGTGCGTTCTTTGAACGTGTTGCTCTCAAATCATTAGGCTGCCGAATTCAACTCGGGCATTGCATCGATGAGGCCTGTCCCTTGCCGTCCACGGCATTCCATGATTCTTTTGTCGTGATTGACAGCAACGGCATTCATAATGTCGGCTTGGACTTTTGCGGATGTGGACGTGGAGGTACCATGGTGCAGCAACTGCTTCGTTTTCGCCTATACCCTGCAACGGTCCATAACCCTAACACGGCGGCAACATTTCGTGTTCTTAATCACTTTCAGCTTCTTAGTTTCGAATCAAAGTCCTCAGTTTATGAATATTATCAAACACTTGTTCGTGAGTCTGACAATACCGGGCTTCACAAAGTCAAGGTATATTTGATACTAATGTGGTCTGACCACTACCTCTAACATAGTATTCTAGGACCGGTATAAGGAATTTCTCCGAATGATTCGGGAGTGGCGGCATCTGAAGATGCTGAAGCGGTCCGGTTACGGACATATCTCAGATGAGTCGGAGGTGCAACATTCATGCGCCCTCCTTTGTCCGGCCTGTCCTCAACCGGGGATAAATCTCCCTGTAGACTGGGAGCAGGCATCGAAGGAAACAAGGTTTGTCTTACCAAATATTCCCAGACCTTGCGTGTGTTGATTGTAGACAATAGGTGGTTATACACACTTTTTCTGGCATTAGATGCAAATTTCCGAATGAGTCGAAAGGGGGTATCAACGAAGGACCGCGATCCATGTCTGACTCAAGGACGTGGATATTTCGTCGAGGATGATGGTTTCTTAGCGCATCTAGAAGCGCATAAGGGATACCGACAAGAAGTTAGTGACATTTTTCAATCACAATCAATCAAGAGCTAATTCCAACGAAAATTAGCCCAGCACCTGTGTTTCACATGATGCGGTCAATAGCGCTGATACAAAAGATACCCGAGGGCTTGCAGTGACAGGAATAGGGACAGTCGACTGTGCCCGGCATGACATGAAGCGGCCTAACGGCATTGGTGACCTCCAAAAGGGAGAAAGGTAGGGACTTGACTCTCTGACATTGCGTGCGGCTGACCGGCTATCCTAAGATATGTGAATATGGATTACTTTTTTTATTCTAGCCTCAGAAACACAGCAATCAAGTCAATCGTGGCTTCTTATGACATCGCCTGCCAATGGGGTAAAAACTTCTATAAAAGGATGAAGGCGGCTTTCCCACCAGCATGGTCTATCAATCGTTCCTGTGTCGATATATCGTTTCTAGTCCCCAAGTTTCACCTGCCGGCCCATACGGAGAAATGCCATCAAGACTTCTCGTTCAATTATGCACCGCACGTGGGCCGAACTGATGGAGAGGCTCCGGAGCGTGGGTGGGCCAATATCAATGGCCTTTCATACAGTACTCGTGAAATGGGGCCTGGATCACGGCAGGACACTATCGAAGATCACTTTGGCGACTGGAACTGGAAGAAAATTGTCGCAATGGGTAAGCCTAGTGACATACAAAGATCTCCCCGGCTGTATGGTTCTCATTGTCCCATAGGTTCCAACCTCCTGCGAAAAATCAAAGTGGCCATTCCTGAAAAGGCTGTCCAATACCAAGCCTGGCAACAGCTTTCTAGCGTTCTAGATCCACAGCAGGTTTCAGCTTGGTTAGCAGAAATCAAAGCATGGGAACGTGATCCGTCAAGTTGTGCTAATCCCTTTCGGCCTCGTTTATCTACTAGTGTGTTCTATAGCCTCATCCGTCGAGTTACCCCCTTTAACGAGCTTTTTCCAGATCTGTCTCAAGCAGATGTCCGACTCCGGCTAGCTCAGCAAGATGCCTTAGAATTGCAGACTGATGGCATGTCAGTCCCGGGTAACATCAGCCCTAGCGCTATGATCCACATGGGTCTCGAATTAGAAGAATTACAGTTGAGCGTCATTTTCTTTCAGTTATGTTCACTGCTAATTAAACAAAAACTGGCAGGTGCAAGCTCTGTACAGACGAGCAATCTCTGGGTCCACATGCGACGACCTTGCAACACGCTCAATTCCAAGAAAGGAAGAATATATTCTATCGTAAACTCATATCTTGGCAGGAGGTTCAGGTACTCTATATCCCCGGTGTGACAGTGCTTAGGGCCACCAGTCGCGAGGAATTTTCCGACGTTCCTGACATTTCTATTGACAAAATTCAGGTTCTTCTTCCGTCTAACATTGGAACTCAAATTCCCTGGAACAAACAATTAGGAGAGTATGAATGGCTTCTCCGTGAAGCCCAGGCTCAGGATTCCCTCGATAAGATTCGTCAGAATTTACGCTTGCGAGACTTTTTGTTGAAGAAAAAGAAGGATTGGTCTCGAGGCGTTCGTGAAAATACGCGCTCGCAAACGGCAATCACTCAAGCCACGAATAAAGTCACAGCCTTTACCACTAAGTATCGAGCCGCCCGCACCGCACTTGGCAATCTAGCGCCATTACTGAACAAAGGCGATAAATGGAGCTCGGAATTTTTACTTCTTCAGGATGCTGACATAAAAGGCCTTCCCGCGGAGGGCTGGGGTGAAGGGACGAGGAAACTTTCCTGGATTTGGATGTCTCAGGGTGTGTCCAATGCCGAAATGGATGAGCCGCAGTTGATCGATGGTTTGTGATTTGTCCAACCTTTTGATTAAAATTTAAGTTTTAAAATAACGTTTCTCAGCACTACGAGTTCAATGGTGTCGCTCCCGTGCGCGGGCCTCACGATGGTCAGAGGAAGTTTTATTGATACAAGAGGAGATGCGTCGAGTCTCTGCATATTTATCTTGGTATGAAAGTTGGTGGTCACGCCATGCAGACACTGCTCGCTTGCACGACGATCCAATCATTTCGGAGGGGTTGGCGGCATATGCACTACAGCAGGCCAAATTAAGAACTTCACTTCGCAATCATTTCCAGCTGCTCTGGAAGAGTGTTCCATCGTGGGTTGCAGCTGGTAGTGTAACAGAGGATAAGCAAGAGCACCGTGACCATAGTCCTGACCGTAGTTCTGGTACTACCTAGCATGTAGTTGTGATTGTTATTTCTGGTTCGTTATGTTCGTACCGTTTAATACACGATGACAAAACGTAGTAAAGCGATCAATCAATCCCTATCAATCAATTAAGTCGCGGCAGCCTGCAGCAGGCTGTGTATTGAGTGTTACGTTAGTGTCACAAGTAAGCCTACTCCTCCATTCAACGGCGGTTGCAACATAGCTCACCGGCACGGTCAAGTATTGTTGTTGTTGCAACATTGACATTTTGACAGCGCCCTGAGCGCCTGCCGCCCATTCCATGTTCCCCTATAGCCATCTAGAGTTGCATCGATCAAGATCAGAGATGAAAGAATCCAAGTCAGTTCCGAAACTATGGAGTTATATTACATGTCCATCGTTGCAACGCATCAAATTACCCCTTTCGAATTGTCTGCTGGTTGCAACGTTAACCATGAATGTTGGTGGTGATACAGTGGTGCGTACTACCACCATAATATCAGCCATTCTTAATCTTAGAGTGAACGTTACTACAAGCCGCGGTGGTAGACGGCGACCTTCCCATCACTCCTCCAGTTATTCAAGTGACGTATACTTTCACGACAGAGGCGACCTTTATACCAGAACAGATGCCCGTTGCAGCCGCAACATAAAGGTAATAAAGTAATATTCTGGCATAGATCATATTCACAGCGTCCGTTCCTATCAGCGTCCGTTGCAACAGTATTACAACCTCCAAGTATAGTTAAACCAGGGAACGCGGCCACGGCGCTACAGCACCCTGAAACTCGAGCGCAAACGGCCCACTCCGGAGGAATCGCGGGTGCTGGCACCTATACCCGAACTCAATTCTTCGATATGGTATACCGGTGGGTCTTTTTTTTAAAAAATTTGGATTTGCTCCATCAATAACAAGACTAATGATTCACGTTGCACATGTGATGTTGCAGCGCGCTCAAATTCGAGCTCTGGCTTTCCTTTCAAAGCCGTTTCCGGCATATGTGTTGCAACGGTCGGTGAATGTGATGTATGATGACAACAGCATTGCTACTCCTTGAAACTCAGGCACTGGCGCTGTCTAGAATAGTATAGCCAGTTGCAACGAGGGTTCCCATGCGCAGGCGACACCCATACCCAACTCTTCTACTATGAGTTTGCCGCTCGTCGTTTTTTGGTTTCTGGAACTGTCCGTCTTTTGATTTCATTGTTGTAAGTATATACACCCACAATTGCATATCATATGTGATGGTTGCAAGTTGCAACGGACTCAAATTCGACCATGGCCGGTTTTCCCATCGGTGTTATTGGGTGCGTGTTACAACAGCATATTACATACATGCTCTCTATATTTGGAATCAAGGAATGCAGCGTTGCAACATTCTCGACTCGAGGGCGCGCAGGCTCACTCCATACCCAGTTGCAACGCGTTGGAGGATTCTCGGGTGCTGGCGGTACCTATACCCGAGCCCAAATTCCTCTCTGAGTTCATAACTACCCAGTGATGACAACTAATACTACGTGTTTTCTCTCATAGCGCCGTCTTTATTATTATTATTTGTGAGCGCCGACATGTTCCTGTGTTTGGAATTTAGGTATCTCAGGTACGTACCTATTATTAGCCAATGTTGCAACCTAACCTCTATTTGGATCAAGCGCTTTCTCAAGTGCCGGGTCTCCAAGAGCTTGCCGGCGAATGCACAAAGTTGCAGCAGTATAGGAAAGAGTGCGGAATGACGCGGACGTTGAAAGTATCGTGTGGCGTGCCATCGCATGTCTGTCTATAGCAGGTGGGTTGCAACAGATCAGAGTGCAGCAGGTCTAAATTTGTCACGTGTGATTTGATAGCCTCGACGGTGCGTAAGCGAGGGCGCGGGTTGCAGCGGGTTGCAGCAGTGCGCTGATGGTACAACACATTACAAGTTGCAACGGTGTGGGCGAGTCCATATTTGTAGGGCGCGGAATCGAGGGACATGTTGCAACGGAGTGGTGATGGAGCAGCTTGGAGTGTTGCAATAGGGCACGGGGTCAGGGGACGGAGCAGTGGTGGGGCGGTTTGGCACGTTGCAACGGCATACTAGTTAGTGGGCGTCATATTCTAATTATAGGGCGCAGAGTCGAGGGACGTGCAACAGGGTGTTGTAATGGTATACTAGGCATTGTATTCAGTGGGTAGAGTAGGTGTTGCAGCAGTATATTGCAACATTCAGGCTTTGTATCTACAGAGTGTGTTGCAAGATGAAAAATGTTTTGATTACAGTACATGTTGCAGCAATATGACCACATTGCCTGCATCTGCCGAAGACACCAATTTCGGGCTGTCGCTGGTAGCACTTGGATAACGTCACCTGAACGCCGACATTCGAGCGCAAACTATCAATATCAACCAATGGAATGACCCATGTAAGGAATTCGTGCCTTACCCTGGGCCCTAACTTTGGCCGGCTCAAAGCCTGGAGACTCACACACAGCACAATGTTGAATGGCAGGATATGAGTGGCAGGACGACCCCTTCAGCCCTCAGCCCTCAGGCTTGTCAGTGCTTACTGCTCTTCCCAGGCACTCAACACTGTACATGATTCTACTCTCCCTATCCCGTCAGTACTTGGATTAAACCGCGATTCATCAACATTAATATGGCTTGCCGCTGAAGTTCTACCGCAAAAGACGAACGTTCTATATGTCGCGCAAAGATGGATCAAAGGCACTCATTGCAAGAACACGTATACAAAGACGCTTCCAGTATACACAGACAGCAACCCAAAATCCAATATTCACGCTGCCCAGGGTCATCATCCTTTCCGCAGTACCCCCATCCTCCGCCCACACTCTCTGGACACTTTACCTGGCTCCGTAGGTTCGCAGAATCTACTGTTCCA
>Ga0210388_10002919_pt1 | contig 13374 bp, 10 predicted proteins | sample IncBWC19OmetaG_FD_155485 | JGI IMG/M metagenome (GOLD analysis project Ga0210388, IMG submission 155485) | Forest soil microbial communities from Barre Woods Harvard Forest LTER site, Petersham, Massachusetts, United States - Inc-BW-C-19-O ... | reverse complement strand
AGACTATCTACTTTAAGGAGTGAGAATGAAGATGCGATTTGCAGTTCCGGCCCTGGCGGCGTTCCTGATGGTTCCCGCTATGTGGGCGCAGACGGGCGGTGCTTCGGCCGCAGCGGCAGCAGGCAAGGTAGGCGTCATTGACGTACAGGTAGCGATCACCAGCACCGCGGAAGGGAAGCAGGCTGCAGCGGAATTGCAATCACAATTTGCGCCCCGGCAGACTGAGCTTTCCAACATGCAGAAGCAGATGGAAGATATTCAGACGCGTCTGCGCACGGGCCAGACCACGCTGAGCGACGACGAGAAGGCGCGGCTGCAGCGCGAGGGCGAACAGCTGCAGCGCACGTTCCAACGGAGATCGCAGGACGCGCAGGATGATTTCAACGAAGCGCAGCGCGAGATCGTAGACCGCATCGGCCGCCGCATGATCGACGTGCTGAGCAAGTACGCTCGCGATAATGCATTCTCCGTAATTCTGGATCGCTCCGGGCAGACTTCGCCAGTGATCTTCGCGGCGAATTCGGTGGACGTGACTCAGGACATTATTCGCTTGTTCGACCAGGCCTACCCGGCCAAGGCTGCCGCTACCACGCCGAAGGCCCCGGCACAGCAGCGTGCGCCGGCGGCGAAGCCAGCCACACCGCCTCAGCAGTAATCTCACACCGCAGCGGCTGTAGTTGTTGCGCTGCGCGATCGGCAAACGATAAAAGGCCTCCCGGAATTTCAGCCGGGAGGCCTTTTTTATTTGCGGCACAGCGAAGACGAAGTCCAGCTAGTTCGGCAACGACTCAAACGGGGGCATTTTTCCAGCGGCGGGGGGCGAAAGCTGCCTGGTTGTGCAGCCGTCCGAAATGGAAACATTTCGCCATCACTCGCAGGCTCGATGAATGTGCCGGAGATAGAGCTTTGCGGCTCTTCTTGCGTTTTTGGCCGCGAGAAATTATACTGGGTTGCTTCCAGACAGGTCGCACGAGCCAGTGGGCGCAAGCCCACTTTTTTGTTGGACGCGACGGATGGCGGGATGCCGGTGCGTCAATGCCCGTGGTGCCTGCGGTCGAGAGTCGAGTTGGCGGTAGTGTAAGAGGTCGCTCGCAGGGCAGTACTGGAACTGGTAGTCATACGAGCTGCGAGCCTGTTGGCGTGCCGGGCACTCCTGTGCTGGCTGCCCGGCCGAAGCTAAACATTGTTCTTGGAATAGCATGCAACTGGAAAAGCTTCGAGACGCGGCCGAGCGGGTGGCAGGCTCGCTGGGCCTTGAGATCTTCGACATCGAATGGAAGGTTGGAAAGCAGCGCATGCTGCGTGTGTACATTGACCGGCTGCCCGGCCCGCAGAATCCGGAGGGTTTGGGTGTCACTCACAAGGATTGCGAGCGGGTGAGCGAGCAGCTGAGCGTGATCCTGGACATGGAAGACTTGGTGCCGGGGCCAGCTTACGTTTTGGAAGTGAGTTCGCCTGGGCTAGACCGCAAATTGATCAGGCCCGCGGATTACGAACGCTTCGTGGGACGGCTGGCGAAGATTTGGTTGAACGAGCCGCTGGAGAAGCAGGCGTATTTCGAAGGACGGCTGGCGGGAATCACGGACGGCATGGTGAAGTTCACGGTACGCGATCGCGAGATCGCCGTGCCGTACGCCGGCATTAAGAAGGCCAACTTGGTGGTAGAGCTTTAGTAACGCCGGCAACTGGCATCCGGTATTTGGCACTGGCAATTTTTTCTTGGGATGTATGGGAGAGAGCGAATGGCGAGTCAGCTGTACCAACAGATCGAGCTGATCAGCCGGGAAAAGCATATTGAACCGGAAATCATCATCGCGGCGATTGAAGACGCGATGGTGGTTGCGGCGCGGAAGTATTACCGCACCGAGGAAGAGCTGCGCTCGAAATTCAATCCGACCACCGGCCAGGTGGACGTGTATTCGGTGCACACGGTTGTGGACGAAGTAGCCGACCCGGTGCGCGAAATCTCGCTGAACGACGCGCGCAAACGCCAGCCGGATGTGGAAGTGGGCGGTGAAGTGACTGAGTCCAAGCCGACTGATGTGTTGGGCCGCATCGCCGCGCAGACTGCGAAGCAAGTAATTTTGCAGAAGGTGCGCGAGGCCGAGCGCGACACGATTTACAACGAGTTTCACACGCGCGTGGGTGAGCTGATCAATAGCGTCGTCAAGCGCATGGAAGGCCCGGACATCATCGTGGACATGGGCCGCACCGAAGCGCGGCTGCCCAAGCGCGAACAATCGCGCCTGGAAGCCTACAACGTGGGCGACCGCCTGCGCGTGACGATCCGTGCGGTGGAACGAGCTGCGAAAGGGCCGCAGGTAGTGGTTTCGCGCGCCGATCCCGCTCTGGTGCAGCGCTTGTTTGAAATGGAAGTCCCGGAAATTTACGACGGTACGGTGCAGATCCGCGCGGTGGCTCGCGAAGCCGGTGAGCGCACCAAGATTGCGGTGGAAAGCCGCGACAAGGACGTGGACCCGGTGGGCGCCTGCGTCGGCATGAAGGGGATGCGCGTGCAGTCCATCATTCGCGAGTTGCGCGGCGAGAAGATTGACATTATTCCGTTCAACGATGAGACGGTGGCGTTCGCGCAGAAGGCGCTGAGCCCAGCGAAAGTAACGCGCGTGCAGATTATTGACCCGGAAGAAAAGCGCCTTGAAGTGATCGTGGAGGATACGCAGCTTTCGCTCGCGATCGGCAAGAAAGGTCAGAACGTCCGGCTCGCCAGCAAATTGATTGGCTGGAACATTGACATCAAGAGCGAAGAAGAAAAGCGCCGCGAGATCGAAGCGCAGATGGCCGCGCTCACCGCTCCAGGAACCGCGTTGACGCAGCTTGCCGGCGTCGGTCCGAAGACGATCGAGAAGCTGGAAGCAGCGGGGGTCACGTCGATTGAAAAGCTGGCGGACATGACGCCGGAACAGTTGGTGGAAATTCCCGGCATCGGCGAGAAAATGGTGGAGAAGATTCACCAGTCGGTGGCGGCGTACTTCGAAGCGCTGGAAACGGCGGCTACTGCCGCGCCAGATGCAGCAGTCGCGCCGGAGGGCGAAGCCGTAGCGACAGAGGAAACTGCGGCTGCGGGTGAAGAAGCAGCGCTGGTGGACGAAGCCACCGAGGAAGCTACCGAAGAAGTTGCCGCGGGCGAACGCGAAGCTGTGCCGGATGCGGCGGCTGCTCCCGCGGACGTGACAGCCGAAGCGGAAGCGCTCGACGAAGCGACGGAAGAAGCTACCGAAGAAGTGCGCGAAGAAGAAATCGGCAAGTCGGAAGAAGGCGCCGAGCAGTAACGCGATTATTGCGGGCGGTTTGTTGTTTGCAGGATTTTGTAAATGCAAGAAAGCGCGGGCACGAGTGCCTGCGCTGTTGAAAAGAGGCGAATGGCAGATTCCAATCAAGTCCGGATTAACGAGCTGGCGCGGGAACTGGAGATCAAGGCGAAAGTCCTGATTGACTACCTCCCGGAAGCCGGTGTCACGGAAAAAAAGACGCACTCGAGCTCGATCGATCTGAAGCACGCGGAACTGGTGCGCAAGCATTTTCGCGGCCTGGCGGCTGCCGAAGAAGCTGAGGAAGCGGCAAAGGTGGCGAAAGCCACGGCCGCGAAGAAGCCAGCGGCGAAGCCTGCCGCGGCGGCGCCTGCTGCGCCTGCAGCTGTGGGCGCGAAGCCTGCTGTTGGTGGCGTGGCGCCTGCTGCTCCGGCGACGGCCGCCGCGAAGCCGGGTGTTGCGACGCACGCTCCCGCACCTGGCCCTGCTGCGGCTCCGGGCGCTGCACGTCCTGCCGCGCCTGCTGGAACGACGGCAACCCATCCGACGACTCCGACTCATCCGACTGGCGCGGCGCCTGCGAGGCCTGCAGCAGCTGCACCTGCGGCTCCAGCTTCGACTACCGCCGCACGTCCCGGCATTGCGCCCACAACTTCTGCGCCGCGTCCCGGTGTGCCGCTGCGGCCTGCGGCGGCACCGGGAAGCGCGCCTGCGGGACCACGTCCTGCGGGAACAGCTCCCGGCGCTCCGCGTCCGGCTGGCGCACCTTCGACAATGCAACGCTATCCGGTACGGCCGGGAGGGCCTGGTTCTGCACCGGGACAATCTCGTCCTGGTGCGCCGCAAGGCATGCGCCCGGCTGGTGGAGCGCCGCAACAATATCGTCCGAGCAGCGCGCCGCAGGGCCGTCCCGGTGGTGCGCCAGGGCAGCGTCCGGGTGGACCGCCTTCACGTTTCCCGCAACGTCCTGGTAGCGGCGGTGGACCAGGCGGCCGCGACAATAAAGGACCGGTAGGCACGCAGCGCCCCGGCGCTGGAGTTCCCAAAGCTGAACCGGGCAAGCCGCTCTATGCGCGCAAGCCGGCGGCACGCGGACGGCCGCTGATCGAGAAGCGCTACGCGGAAGGCGAGCGCAAGCTGCATCCAGTTCGTCCACGCGCGGGAGCTGGCCCGGGCGGACGCGCGACAGCTGTGGAACCCGTGGCGCCGGTAAAGCGTGAACCGCGCGCGCTGACTGTGACGGAAGGAATCACGGTGCGCGAGCTGGCGGAGAAGCTCGATATCCGTGCCAAAGACCTGCTGAAGACTTTGCTGGACCGCGGCGTATTTGCCAGCATCAACCAGGCGCTGGATGTGCCGACGGCGACGAATCTGGCCGAAGCGTTCAACGGCGTGGTGCAGGTGGTCACGTTCGAAGAACAATTGGTGCAGGAAGAAAAAGTAAAGGAAGAGCGCACAGGCAACGAAGTTCCGCGCGCTCCGGTCGTCACCGTGATGGGCCATGTGGATCACGGCAAAACCAGTTTGCTCGACGCGATTCGCGAAGCGGACGTGGCGGGCGGTGAAGCCGGCGGAATCACGCAGCACATCGGCGCATACGAAGCGCACGTGCAGGGCAAGCGCATCGTGTTCGTGGATACGCCGGGTCACGAAGCGTTCACGCGCATGCGAGCGCGCGGCGCCAAAGTGACGGACATCGTGGTGCTGGTGGTGGCTGCCGACGACGGGATGATGCCGCAGACCGAAGAAGCGATTTCGCATGCGCGCGCTGCGGGTGTGCCGATCATTGTTGCGATCAACAAAGTGGACAAGCCGGACGCGCAGGTGGAACGCGTGAAGCGCCAGCTGTCTGAAAAAGGCCTGATGCCGGAAGATTGGGGCGGCGACACGGTGATGGTGGAGGTTTCCGCCAAGACCAAGAAAAATATCCCCAAGCTGCTGGAAATGATTTTGCTGGTTGGCGACATGCGCGAGCTGAAAGCCGATCCCGACGTTCCGGCGAAGGGAACTGTCCTGGAATCACGCGTGGATAAGGGCCGCGGGCCGGTTGCGACCATGATCGTGCAGAACGGCACATTGCATGTCGGCGATGTGTTCATCGTGGGCGCGGTGTATGGCAAGGTGCGCGCGATGTTTGACGATCGCGGCGGCGCGATTAAGCAGGCTGGTCCCTCGACGCCCGTGGAAGTCCTCGGTCTGCAGGGCGTACCGGAAGCGGGCGATCAATTCCAGGTGGCCGATGAAGCGAAGGCGCGGCACATCGTGGAATACCGCCAGGGAAAGGCGCGCGACGCGGCATTGGCGAAATCTTCGAGTGGGCGCTTGACGCTGGATCAGTTGCACGAACAATTGAAAATCGGCGAAGTGAAGGAATTGCCGGTGGTTGTGAAGGCGGACGTGCAAGGTTCCGTGGAAGTGCTGAACGAAATGCTGCCGAAGCTGTCCAACGACCAGGTAAAGTTGAAAGTGATTCTGGCAAACGTCGGCGCGGTGAACGAAAGCGACGTGCTGCTGGCGTCCACTTCCGGCGCGGTGATCGTCGCGTTCAACGTGAAGCCCGAGCGCAAGGCGGCGGAGCTGGCGCAGCGCGAAAGCGTGGACATTCGCAGCTACACGATCATTTACGAGTTGCTGGACGAATTGCAGAAGGCCGTGGCTGGCTTGCTGGCTCCGATCATCAAGGAACAGCATCTGGGCAGGGCCGAAGTGCGCGACACCTTCCGCGTGAAGGGCGTGGGCACGATTGCAGGCTGTTCGGTGACGGAAGGAATTATCCGGCGCGATGCGGAAGTGCGCGTGATTCGCGAGGCCGCGGTGATATTTACCGGCCGGATCAATTCGCTGAAGCGCTTCAAGGACGATGCCAAGGAAGTTCGCCAGGGATTTGAATGCGGCATCGGGATCGCGAATTTCGCGGATGTGAAGGTGGGCGACAGTCTGGAATGTTTCACTGTGGAAAAAATCGCGGCGCTGCCTCCGCCGCCACCGCCGCGTCCGCGCGCGCCGCGGCAAGAAAGCGCTTAGGAACATCCATCGCGCAGACACGCATGACTTCTTGATGGTATAAGCTTCAACAGCGCAGCAGGAGTTGTTGCGCCACACGGAAATGCCGATCGGCCTCCTTACCCTGGAAATCCACATACTGGATGCGCAGTCTCTCAAGGACAAGCGGCAGGTATTGCGCAGCTTAAAAGACCGGCTGCGCGCTCACTACAATGTGGCCGTGGCGGAGCTGGAACATCAGGAAACCTGGCAGCGTTCGCGGGTGGGCGTGGTGACGATTTCCGGGGACAGCGGGTATCTGGAAAAAACGCTGGCGGAAATCGCGGCCGAATCGGAACGTCTGCTGGGGCGGGATTTGGTTTCGCAGAACGTGGAATATTTCGAAGATCAGACCGACGACCAGAACGAAGACCAGAACGAGGAAAGCGTATGACCATCCAAGGGCACCGCTCTGAACGCATCGCAGAAGAAATTCGCAACGAAGTGAGCCTGATGCTCGCGGGCGAACTGAAAGATCCGCGCCTGGCGGCTCCGGTAATGGTCACGGAAGTGCGCATGGGCGCGGGCATGCGCACGGTGCGCGTGTTTGTTAGCCTGGCGGGTGATGAGGCAGAGCGCGCCACGACGCTGGAAGGTTTGCAAGCCGCGAAAGGTTACGTGCGACATGAATTGGTGGAGCGACTGCACATGCGGCGCGCGCCCGAAGTGCTGTTCATTCTCGACGAGACGGAAGAATACGGCAATCGCATCGAGAACCTGCTGCGCAAAGCCAAAGATCCCGAGGAGCGCAGTTCGTAACGCGGCAATCGCCCAGCGCATTTTTATTTTCGCGCTCGCAAGCGGCGCGCGATAAAGACCGCGCATGCGGGCGACGGCGGCCGTGGTCCGGCACCTACAAAAACATTCATGTCTCGCACACCCAAGCAGCCTCCCGTTGACGGAATTCTGGTTATAGATAAACCGTCGGGAAAGACTTCGCATGACGTCGTCGAATCCGTGCGCCAGCTCGCGGGATTTCGCGGCATCGGGCACTTGGGAACGCTGGATCCGCAAGCCACGGGCGTGCTGGTGCTCGCGCTGGGGCGCGCCACTCGATTGGCGCGTTTCTATACCGGACGGCGCAAACGCTACACCTGCGCGGTACGCTTCGGTTTTGAGACCGATACGTATGACGCGGATGGAGAAGCGCTCGGCGCAGACGCGGCTCCTGCGTTGAACGCCGATGAACTCGCGGCGTATGCGGCGCGATTCGTCGGCAAGATTCAGCAGACTCCGCCTGCGTATTCCGCCAAGAAAATTCGCGGCCGTCCGGCGCACGAGCTTGCGCGGAAAAATAAGCCGGTAAATCTGGAGCCGGTGGAAGTGGAAGTCTTCGAATTTCGGCTGACGGGCGTGGAAGGTTCCGTCGCTCGGTTTGTGGTGGAGTGCGGCGCCGGTACTTATATACGTTCGCTCGCGTATGAATTGGGGAAGCTGCAGGGCAGCGGCGCGCACCTGGCGGAAATCGCGCGAACGGCTGTCGGCGAATTTACGCTGGATCAGGCGATCTCGCTGAGCGATCTGGCGCAGGATGCGCGTGCGGGGCGTTTGCTGGAGCGCGTGATTCCTCTGGAGAAATTGCTGACGGACTTGCCGAGCGCGACCATATTGCCGGTGATCGAAAAACGCGTGCGGCACGGAGCGAAATTTAATCTGACGCTGGCGCAGATCCAGCCTGGACAGACGAATGTGGCGCAGAACGCGCCGGCGCAGCTGGATTCCGGCGATTGGAAGCCCGCACGACTTCGCGTTTTCAGCCAGCAAGGGCAATTGATCGCGATTGCGGAGCCGGTGGTGCCGCGCACGTATCAGCCGGTGGTGGTGCTCGAAGCCGCGCCGTAGTTGCGACGCGGTGTTGCGTGCGCGACAGCAGAACGAACACTTCGCGCAGCGCTTACTGCCGCGGCGTGGAATCGGGTTGCTGCTGCGGAACCGTTTGTGGCTGGTCCGGCGGTGTTTGCACCGGTGGCGGAGCGGCTTGCGGTTGCGGCGGCGGAGTTGGCTCCGGCTGTGGCGGCGCGGCCACTGGCTCCGGATGCGGCTCCACCTGATTCACAAATCCTCCGCGGCGTTCTTGAATCGTGGGGCCTTGCGAGCCGGGGCCGCCGAGCTGGCCGCGTCCGGCATAGATCAAATGTTCCTTGTTGCGCGTGGCGGAATCCACGATCCGCGGCGTGACCAGAATCAAGACCTCTGTATTCGTAAACTGCGTTGAGGTAGTTCCTCCCACGAGTCCGTTCGCCGGCAGGTTTGCAATTCCCGGCGTGCCATTCAGCGTGGTGATGTACTGCGGCGCCAGGTAACCCGCCAGCAGCGCCGATTCGTCCTCGTGCACGCGCACGCTCTGATGAATTTCCTGATTATTCACCACCGGAATATTGTTGAGGCTGTTGCCAGCTAGGCTGCTCAGCGTGAATTCGAATTGCAGGGAAACGTCGCCGTTTTCGTGCACGCGCGGAGTAGCTTTCACTTTCAAGCCGATGTCAATGTACTCTGCGTTTGGGAACTGCGTGCCGATGCCGTTGCTGGAAAGAAGACCGATCAGGGACGATGAATCCAGAATGACCGACGCCGTGTTCGAGCCGAAATTCGAGATGGCAACGTCTGGCAGGCCGTCGCCATTGAAGTCGGCAGTGGCAACGGAATCGGGCGTGGTGCCTACCGGCACCTCGATAGGCGCATTAAAAAAGCCGCCACTGGCGCCGATCATCAGCGCGGCGGCATCGTCTCCGCTGGCGGTAACCAGCAGATCAGGAATGCCGTCATCATTAAAATCGGCGATCACGAATGACGTGGGAGTCGTCCCGGCAGCGAAATCCATTCTTGCGCCGCCAGGCAGGATGAAGGTGCCGTCGCCATTGCCGAGGAAAACGGAAACGCTATTTCCCACAGTATTGGTGGTGGTGGCAGCGCCGCTATCCGCCACTACCAAGTCCAAATTACCGTCCAGATTCACGTCGGCGGACGCGACAAAAACGGGAGTTACGCCGGTGTCGTAGGTCACGCCGTTGGTAAATGTGCCCTTTCCGTTGCCCAGGAAAATTTGCAGCGTGTTGTCGGTGGAATTGGTGACGGCAAGGTCAATGATTCCGGGTGCGTTCGGATTAAAAGCCTGGGCGACAATCGCAGTGGGCGCGTTGCCGGTGACGAGCGTCGTCGGAGGGGTTTGAAATGTTTCATCGCCATTTCCGAGAAAGATGCTCACGGTGTTGGCGTTCTTGTTCACCACGGCCAAATCCGCGAAGCCGTCATTGTTGAAATCGCCGACCGCGATGGCTGTGGGCCCGGCTCCGCTGGGCAGCGTCAAGCTTGGCTCCGCCGTAAATGTGCCGTCACCATTTCCGTGCAAAATTGAAACCGTACCAGCGGTCTGATTCGCGACTGCGAGGTCCACAATGGTATTGGTGGTGTCTGTCTTGGTGTTGAAAAATCCAGTAGAGATCCAGGTGGGACCGGCGCCGACGGGGATCGTGGTACCAGTTCCGAATGAACCAGGAGAAGTAGGATTGCCATCGAAGAGTGTGAGCGTTCCGTCGGTGAAGTTCGCCACTGCGAAATCCTGAAAATTATCGTTGTTGAAGTCCGCGGTCACCACGAAGTCGGGATTTGTTCCAGTCGTCACCGTAAAGATGGGCAACGTTGGGGTGGAGGCCGAAGCTGTGGGAGTCTGCGTAGCCGTGGTAGTTGCGTTGCCGACGAGGCTTGAGGAAAATTGAGCCAGGGAAACGGGGAAGCGCTCGCCAACGAAAAACGTTGCAGGCTGCCCGTCCTCTGCGCGCAGCAGAACACGCCGGCCCGCGTGTACCGTCGAAAGAAAATTGGAAAGAGTTGCGGTTGCCCCTGGCAGAGTATAGAAAAAGGTCGTCTTGCCGCCGCCGAACGCCAACACCGGCGGAATCGCTGAAGCCGATCCAAAAACTTGCGTGAGCAGGGCATTCAGAGCCGTGGCGCCGCCCTGTTGCACCAGTTGCGCGGCGTTCGTAGGAATCGAAAAAATTGTGGCCGTTTGCGGGCCGGTGAGGCCTATGTCCAGGTTGTTGTTGCGGTCCACTTCCATCACTTCGAGTTCCAGAATCAACTCATCGGGCGGGCGTTCCAGGTCCTCGATGATGCCGGTGGCCACCGCGATGGCTTGCGGTGAAGCGCGCATGGTCAGCGTGCGGCTCTTGGTGTCTAGATCCGTGCGCGTGATGCCGGCAATTTCGCGCACCATGCGCGAGAGCTCGGTCATCTGTTCAGTTGTTTCCGTAGATGCGAGAAGCACGGTGCGCACGATGGAAACGTCGTAGTCTTTGCGCTTTTGCGTGGTGTCGGGCGCGACAAAAAACAGGCGCTTCGTGAGCGGCCTCCAAAACGTGTTGGTCGCTTGTCCTAGGACGCGCAGCGCTGTGGCGAAATCCATGTCCTGCAGATCCAGCTGCACCGGAACCTGGCGCACGTCCACATCGAAGGCGACCTCCACTCCGAAGCGCTGCGCGATTTCTTGATAGGCCGATTCCGTTTGTCCGTGCAGGCGAAAAGATTGCTTGCCGGGGCGATGATCGAGCTGCACCGCGGGCATCATCACCGGCTCGGCGATGATTTGCCGCGCGCGAGCGGGATCGAGCGCTTCCATTTCGGTTAGCCGCTCGCGGATCGTGCGGTTCGAAGGATCCAGCTGCATCGCATCGCGCAAGGCGTGCAACGAATTGGCAAAATGGCCGGAGACCGCTTCGCGTTCGGCGAGGTCCACTTTCATCTGCACGAGCTGGCCTTTGGCGACGGCTTGCCGCACCAGGTATTCTCGGCTGCTGGGATCCCAATCCACGGCGTCGGAGTATGCGTCGTAGGCTGCCTGCCAGTCGCCGTTCTGCTCAAGTTTCAGGCCTTGTTTGTACGCTTCCTTGCCTTTCTTCACGTCTTGTTTGCGAGGAGGCAAGGGAAGTTTTTGTTCCACAGCCGGAGTGATATTTTGCGCCGCTTTGGGAGTTTGCGATTGTTGCGCGCCAGTACCAGTGCCGGTGCCGGCGGAGCCAGAGGAATTCGCGCCGGATTGCTGTATCGCGTTCAGAGACGGTACCGACAACGTCGCTACGAGGAAGAAAAACAAGGCGGTCAAAATCACGCCCCTGCGCTGCGCAGTTGGGCGGCTTTTCGGGCGGCTTCGGGTGGGCATGGGGGATTGGCGCAGAGAAGTCATCAGTTATAAGATGTTATTCTACAGGGAAACGTGAGCAAGCGATTAAGGGCATTGAATTTGCTTGATTTTGCGGCACCCCAGCGCTAGACTTGAATTTCCAGTTGAAACTGGTTTACAACTGGAAAACTTATGCTCTCGGCACTCCTCCTAGCTCTGCGCGAAGGCGTAGAAGCCGCGCTCGTGGTCGGCATCGTCCTGGTGTATCTGAATCGCACGGGCCGGCGTGCGCTCACCGGCTACGTCTGGGGCGGCGTGATTCTGGCTGTGTTGGCTAGTTTCGCAGCAGCGGTGCTGCTGGACCGGTGGCGGGTCAGCGAAGATGTATTCGAAGGCCTGTTGATGCTGGTAGCGTCGGCGCTGGTGATTTCCATGATCGTGTGGATGAACCGCGTGGCGCGCCATCTGAAGAAACACATCGAAGACCGCGTGGAAGCGTATGCGCAGAAATCTACGCGTGCCGGCGGCTGGGCAATTGGCGCGTTTGTTTTCATGATGGTGGTGCGCGAAGGCGCCGAACTGGTGCTGGTGCTGCGCGCCGTGGAACTTTCGAGCGCTGGAGTGCAGGTTTGGATCGGCACCGCGATAGGGATTGCGATTGCCGTGGCGGTGGGGCTGTTCTTCTTTCAGGGCACGCTGCGCGTTCCGCTGCAGCGGTTTTTCAAAGCGACCAGCGTGATCCTGATGGTCGTGGCGTTCCAGTTGGCGCTCACCGGCGTGCATGAACTCAGCGAAGCGATGTGGATCAAGTCCAGCAAACAGGAAATGTCCACCATCGGGCCGATTGTGCGCAACGAAGTTTTCTTTTTTGTTTTGATTTTGGGCGCGGCGGCGCTGGTGGTGTTGCGCGAATGGTTTAGCGCGAAGCAGCCGGTGGCCGATGAATCCGCGAATCCGGCGACGCGGCGCATGCGCGAATATGAATTCCGCCGGCAGCGGCGCTGGAGCTTCGCGGCAGCGATTTTGTGCGTCGCGGTGGTGATTTCGTTCGCGGGAGACTATGTGTACGGCCGCGTTGCCGCGGCTCCTTCGCCGGCGCGCACGCTGACCGCCCAGGATAATCTTGTGCGCATCCCACTTTCCGAGCTGACCGATTCCAGCCTGCATTTTTACACGGCGGATGTGGACGGCAGCGTCATTCGTTTTCTGGTGATCCATAAACTGAACGGCGATTACGCAGTGGCGCTCGATGCTTGCCAGATTTGCGGCACGGCGGGCTACCGCCAGGAAGGCCAGAGCGTCATCTGCCGGAATTGCGGTGCGGCGATTTACATTCCTTCCATCGGCCAGTCCGGCGGCTGCAATCCCATCAGCGTGAAATCCCGCGTGGAAGGAGGCGAAGTGATCGTGGACCTCTCGGCGCTGGGCGACGCCGCCTCCAAGATTCACTCCTGACGCGATGTTTGCCCGCCTGCTAGGAGAATCCTTCGCGCGCAATCCGCGGCGCAAAGTGCTGACGGCTGCGGCCTTGGTGATTGGCATGGCCGTCGCCACCGCTACCCTTACAATTGCATTGGAAGTGGGCGACCGGCTGGCGCGCGAATTTCGCAGCCTGGGCGCGAATCTGCTGGTCACGCCGGAATCGGATACTTTGCCGGTGGAAATCGGCGGCGTGGACTATCGCCCGGTGGATGAAGGTGCCTACCTGAACGAAGCGGACCTGGGCAAACTGAAAACAATTTTCTGGCGGCATAATATTCTGGGATTTACCCCGTTTCTCGATGTTCCTGCCTATGTTTCGGAAACTGGTGGCGCGACTACATTGATCGGCACCTGGTATCAGCACGAAGTGACAGTGCCGGATGGAACGAAGTTCGAGACGGGCGCGAGTGCCACGCATCCTTGGTGGAAAGTGGGCGGGCGTTGGTTCCGCGATGGCTCCGATGA